>Ga0207762_1000238_pt1 | contig 12057 bp, 11 predicted proteins | sample LuqExpMetageno37_FD_187795 | JGI IMG/M metagenome (GOLD analysis project Ga0207762, IMG submission 187795) | Tropical forest soil microbial communities from Luquillo Experimental Forest, Puerto Rico - Sample 37 (SPAdes) | ecosystem: Environmental > Terrestrial > Soil > Tropical forest ...
TAATTAGCCCATCGCCTTGTTGAAGGGAAACACGATCAGCACATTTTGTTTGAGTAGAAAACTAAATCATTTTTAGGATGTTTCGTTCAGCATGTCTCTGGGTACGTGGGTGGCGACATTGTTTTGAGAGGAGAGGTCCCATGGGTACGAGAAATCCGATCAGCCAGTCGAGTGCTTGGCAACGGCAAGGTGGGAAGTTTATTGTCACCGGTTTCGTGATGCTCATGCTGGTGTTTTGCTGTAGGGGTTCGGCGCCGGCACAAGTGTTGTACGGGTCGCTGACCGGAACGGTTACGGACAGCTCCGGAGCGGCTGTTGCCGGAGCGAAGGTTGATACCCTGAACGTCGCCACCGGCGCCCAGCAGTCCGCCACCACGGATAGCAGCGGCGTTTATCGATTTGGCAACCTGCAGCAAGGAACTTACAAGGTCTCTATCAAAGCCGCGGGATTCCGAGACAGTGTTTCCGAGAATGTAAACGTCAGCTTGAATAACGTTCAGCGCGTGGATTCGCAGTTGCAGGTCGCCTCGCAAACGCAGGAGATCGTTGTGACTTCGGCGGCGCAGGAGCTGCAGACGGAGAACGGCCAACGTACATAGTGACCTGTCGGCGCAACAGGTGGACAATCTGCCCACCGCCGGGTCGCAAGGACGAAACTTCCAGTCGCTGCTCCGGGTCATCCCCGGTGCGGGATTGACGGCGAAGACCAACTCGCTTTCCGGTAACCCTCAGCGCGCGATTAACACCAACGTTAACGGGCAATCCAATCAGGGCGTCAACACCCGTATTGACGGGACGCAGGATGCCTACCCGTGGCTGCCCGCCAATGTGGCCTACGTGCCTCCGGCGGATGCGATTCAAGAGGTGAACGTTGTAACTAACTCGTTCGACGCCGAGCAGGGACTGGCTGGAGGCGCAGCCGTCAACGTGCAAATCAAGTCCGGCACCAACCAGTTTCACGGCACCGGCGTGTGGTTCACGACGAACCAGGATTTGACAGCGCGCAACTACTTCCAAACTGACATCAAGCTATTCCCGACGAAGAACAGCAACCACCAAAACCAGTTTGGTGGTACATTTGGCGGCCCCATCGTGAAAAATAAGCTGTTCTTCTTCGTGGACTACGAGGGCACATTGCAGCGCAATTTGGCCGGACCGGATACGCGCAGCTTGCCGACTGCTGCGATGCTTTCTGGCGACTTTCGCAACCTGCCGGGGAACCCCATCATTTACGACCCGGCCACGGGCAACGCAACCGGCCAAGGCAAACAGCAAATATCCTGCAATGGCGTCTTGAACATGATCTGCCCCAATCGCATAGATTACGCCTCTGCACAAATGAGTCAACTGCTGGCGCCTTCGGTTGCGCAGGAGTTCACGACTGCCAACGGCCTGAACAACTTTTCTGGCAGCGGCACAGCGTCTTTCACACGGAACAACGCCGACATAAAGATCAACTACCTTCCGAACCCGCGGGCGATGATCTTCGGGCACTACAGCTTTTCGAAGAGCCTGGTATTCGATCCGCCTCTGCTGGGCAACGCAGGAGGCGACGCCACCAATGGAGGCCAACTCGGCGACGCTCCTGGGATGATCCAAAGCGTCGGTCTGGGTGGTACCTACACCTTTACCCCAAACCTGCTGCTTGACTGGAACTTTGGCTTCACGCGGCAGAACCTCTCGGCAACCTTTGATCTCGGCTCCCCCGACGGACTCGACCTGCTGAAGATTCCGGGAACAAATGGCGCCGGCGTACCAAACGGTAACGACCTCTACAATGGCCTTCCCGCGTTTCAGGTAAACTCCGCCTCATCCAGCGTTAATTTCGGGAACCCGAACACCGGAAACCCATTCCAGTTCCGCGATAACCAGTATGTGACGGGAGCAAACCTGAGCTGGAATAGAGGAAAGCATAGTCTCCGCGGCGGAATCGAGTGGAACCACACCCAGCTTAACCATTTCCAGCCCCAGGGCGGCACGTTCCAGACTGCTCGTGGAAGCTTCCTTTTCAACGGCAACGTCACATCGCTGCCAGGCACCACTCCCACCTACTTCAACTCGGTGGCTGACTTTCTGCTGGGCCTGCCAAATCAGACCGGCAAAGCCTACCAGGTCTTTAACCCATCGCTCTGCGATGGTCACAGTGGGCTTGGTACATTCGCGATCAGTGGCAGGTAAGTCCAAACATAACCCTGAACCTCGGCCTTCGCTGGGAGCGTTATCCCTTCGGCTACAGCGACAACGGGAACGGGCTGCGTTGGTTCAATCCAGCAACTGGTAACGTGTTGATCGGCGGCAATGGTGACGTCCCGCAGGACGACGGCATTGATATCGGGCATGGACAGTTCCTACCGCGAGTCGGCCTCGCGTACCGCTTATACCCCACGACTGTTATCCGGGTCGGGTATGGCATGAGCGCAGACCCGAACAACTGGCGCTACTTCCGCAACGCATATCCCTCTGCAGTTATCTCGAACAACGCGGTGCCGAATAGCTCCAGTTACATCCCGATAGCTAGTCTCACCGGCACAAATGGAACCGCCTTGGGCAGTGGGTCTTACCCTGTGCCGACCGGCCTGGTAAACATTCCCCCGCCCAATATCAGCAGCGGAGTCATCCCGCTGCCCACCACCGCGTCGACGACAACGATTCCGAACCCGTTTAATCGCGGATTCATCAACTCGTACAACCTGACGTTCGAACAGCAGTACAAACAGTTCATATTGCAAATCGGTTATGTAGGTGCGTACGACGTTCGACCGCTGGTCAATATGAATATCAACGCCTCACCCCCTGGGAAGGGCGCGGCGGGCGGACTCCTCAGTACGTCGCTGGGTAAGGTTTACACCGGCACCATCAATTCATTGACCCCCTTCAAGAACAGCTCCTATAACTCGATGCAAACGAAGGTGACGCGTTTGGTCAGCAACGGATCAAGCTTTGGCTTTGTCTGGACGTGGTCGAAGGCGCTCGATTACGAATCCAACGAGGAGACTCAACTCGCTCAGTTTCCCATACCCAACCTACTGGCAAAAGAACTACGGACCGGCCAGTTTTGATCGCGGTCAGAATTTCGAAATCTACGGCGTCTTTCAGTTGCCTTTCGGTAAAGGGCAGCGATGGGTGACCTCCGGAGTAGGTAACCAAATCCCTCGGGGGATGGCAGGTGAGTACAGTGATCAGCTATATGACCGGTGCGCCCTTCACCGTGACCGGTGCGTCTGGCCCGTTGAACGCAAATGGATCGATCCAGACGGCTGATCTCGTCGGAGCCTACAACCAGATCGGTGGGCAGCCGCTTCGTACGGGACAGACCTGCACGGCCACAAACCTTAGCTGTCACTTCTTCAATCCCACTGCGTTCGCTGCGCCGGTGATAACCAGCAATGCCAATGCACATTATGGAAACACGAACCGTGACGAGTTCCGCGGTCCCAGCTTCTTCAACATGAACCTGAGCATCGCTCGTGAGTTCAAGCTAACGGAGCGATTCAGCCTGCAGGCGAGAGCCGATGCCATAAGCTTTACCAACACGCCCCATTTTGCCAACCCCAACAGCGCATGTTGCGGTGCGAATTTCGGTGTGATTACCGCCACGCTCTCACCAGGCGGCTTTTTCGGACCTGATTCAGGAGCTCGGACAGTCTGGCTGGGCTTGCATCTTGCGTTCTGATCGGAAGATCAATTGTTGTCGAGTGCTATCAAGGCAGCGGCTGGCGAAGAAACACGGTCCCGGTCGCTAGTTGCTGGTCTTCTCAGTTCGCTTTGCTGGCTGTTCAGATGTGAGCGGTCTTTGTACAACTTGAGCGCAGGCTCTTGGACATCCTCTAACCCACCCCCCAAGAGTCTGCTATTTTGTACACAGGACACCGATTTCGTTCTGTACCTGCGAATGGATTACACAGCGTTTGGCGATCGCTCAAATCGAGATCGGGTTGTTCTTCTTGTACTTCTCCTCTGGGCAGTCTTTTTAACCGCTCAGCCGACACCGCAGTGGGTAGGTTCCTGGGCAGCAGCCCAACAGCTCGTTGAACCTCACAATTCCCTGACAGGCGCCGACCTTCCCAACGCTACGCTACGCCAGGTCGTGCATCTGTCTGTTGGGGGTACCCAACTGCGCTTGCGTGTCTCCAACCGCTTTGGTACAGCGCCGCTTCGAATTGCGTCCGTGCATGTCGCCCAGGCCGTCTCACCAACGTCCAGCAAGATCAGCGCATCGAGTGACAAGGCATTAAGTTCTGCGGGGCGCCACGACGTAGTTATTCCTGCTGGCGCAGATTATCTTTCTGATCCCATCACGATGCCTGTAACCGCACTCTCCGATTTGGCTATCACGTTCTACGCCGACTTGCCGTCTGAGCAGACCGGCCACCCCGGGTCGCGCGCAACCTCTTATCTGGTTCACGGCGATCTCACCTCGGCCGCCGAGCTAATCGACGCAAAGACGGTGGATCATTGGTACTTCATCGCGGGCATAGACGTGCTTTCATCCGCGCAATCTTCAGCGGTGGTAGTGCTCGGAGATTCAATTACTGACGGGCATGGCGCCACCACCAACGGCAATGACCGCTGGCCTGACCAGCTTGCGAAACGCCTACAGTCCAATCCAACGACTCGTGATATTGCAGTTCTGAACCAGGGCATCGGTGGGAACCGAATGTTGATGGATGGTCTTGGCCCCAACGCACTTGCGCGCTTTAACGACGACGTAATCGCACAGACTGGCGCGCGCTACCTGATCGTTCTGGAAGGAATTAACGACATTGGCATGCTGGGCCGGACCGGAGAGGCGACTCCAGCCGAACACGACCAACTGGCCCGTGAGATCATCGGAGCTTACGAGCAGATCGTCGAACGGGCTCATATCCACGGTATTAAGGTCGCAGGCTGTACGGTCCTGCCGTTCATGGGATCCGATTTCTATCATCCGGGGCCGGCAAGTGAGTCAGACCGCCAGGCAGTGAACCAATGGATTCGGACACCCGGTCACTTTGATGTCGTGATCGATTTCGACCAAGTCATGCGCGATCCAGCCAACCCGGGCTATCTACTGCCCAAGTTTGATTCCGGCGACCACTTGCATCCTTCGCCTGCAGGCTACGCTGCAATGTCCGACGCGGTTCCGCTCACTTTCTTTATCCCAGAAAAGGTTTCGGGACGGACGCCAAAGGCGACTGGTCGAAGTACCGCTAGCCATCCTGACAAATGATCGAAAGGTCTTTATGAAATTGTGTCGTCGCGAGAAAAACGGAAACTGAACAATGGGACACCCTTGGTTAGATCTGAACTCGAAGACGGCGGTCGTAATCGGTGCAACTTCCGGTATCGGCTTGACACTGGCGAAAGGGTTGGCGCTGGCGGGTGCAGACGTGGTTTCTACTGGGCGGCGACGCTCTCTGGTACAAGACGCCATCTCCGAAATATCGAACCTGGGACGAAAGTCGCTGCTGACGGAATGTGACGTGAGCGATCGAGCCACTTTGGAAGCATTACGCAACCGAGTCATCGAAGAGTTCGGGAAAGTGGACATTCTCGTGAACTGTGCCGGGATCACGCAACGCACGGCGGCCTTGGATCAGGACGAAGCCGAGTGGAATCGTATCCTCGACACCAATCTAAACGGCACCCTGCGCGCCTGCCAGATATTCGGACGCGCCATGGTTGACCGTCAGTACGGACGAATTATTAATATTGCATCTCTGACTTCCGAGGTGGCATTTTTTGAAGTCGCCGCCTACGCGGCCAGTAAATCTGCGGTCGCGTCGCTGACTAAGTCGCTCGCAGTAGAGTGGGCCAGATACGGAGTGTGCGTGAATGCCCTGGTTCCGGGCGTTTTTCGCACCGATCTGAATGCCGCGATGCTCGACGGCACAGGGCGTGGAGAAGAGTGCCTTATGCGAACCCCGATGCGCCGTTTCGGCGACATCAACGAACTCGTCGGCGCCGCGGTGTTTCTTGCTTCTGATGCCGCGAGCTTTGTAACCGGCCATCTACTCGTGGTCGATGGCGGATTCCTGGCGAGTGGAATGAATCAGTGATTGCCGAGCGCATCTTCTCGACGATGTACGGGTCCGGCGACACCCTGGGGACTCTATGAACCACCCGCCCCTGCCAGCCGAGCCACGGCCATCCCCCCTGGGCGAAACTCGGCCGAGCATCGGTCGCCGACGCTGGCTGATTTGCGCGCTGGTTTTCTTTGCCACCACCATCAATTATGTGGACCGCACTGTGCTTGGGCTGCTGGCGCCGATGCTGCAGGTGAAAATCGGATGGAACGAAGCCCAATACGGGTACATCGTCACTGCCTTCCAGGTTGCGTATGCGCTGGGTCTTCTAGTTATGGGCCCGCTGATCGACCGCGTCGGCAGCCGCTTGGGATACGCCATCGCCGTTGCCATCTGGAGCGTCTCCGCTATGGCTCACTCCCTCGCGCACAGCGTTTCCACGTTTGCCATGGCACGGTTTGGCCTCGGGTTCGGCGAGGCTGGCAATTTCCCCAGCGCGCTTAAGACCATCGCCGAGTGGTTTCCGCAGAGGGAGCGTGCACTCGCAACGGGCATCTTCAACTCCGGGACCAACGTTGGCGCTACCTTCGCTCCACTCTTGGTGCCTTGGATCGCTCTTCATCTCGGCTGGCAATATGCGTTTCTCATGACGGGCGTGTTCAGCGCGATCTGGATTCTCTGCTGGTTAAGGATCTATCGCCGGCCGCAGGAGGATACCAAGCTTTCCGCGGCCGAACTCGATTACATCCAGAGCGATCCCACGGAACGGGCGCTGAAGATTCCGTGGGTACGATTGCTTCGCCATCGCCAGGCGTGGGCATTCATTCTGGGGAAATTTTTCACCGATCCTGTTTGGTGGTTTTTTCTCTTCTGGTTGCCGAAGTTTTTGTCGTCTGAACATCACGTCCCACTGTCCGGGCTTGCGTTACCGCTCATCGTCATCTACAACGTCGCGACAGTCGGCAGTGTTGTCGGCGGTTGGCTGCCGGAAAGGCTTATGAAGGCTGGCTGGACCGTCAGCCGCGCCCGCAAGACGACGATGCTGCTCTGTGCTTTCGCGGTGGTGCCTGTTATCGCGGCTGTCGGAATCAGGAGCTTGTGGGGATCGGTGCTCGTCATCAGCCTCGCCGTCGCCGCGCATCAAGGTTGGTCATGCAATCTGCTGACGTTTCCGTCGGATATGTTTCCCTCGAACGCAGTTGCGTCTGTGGGAAGCCTCGGAACATTCGCTGGCACCACCAGCGGCGCCATAATCGCTACTGTCACTGGCCTGCTTCTCAAGGCAACCGGTAACTATGTGCCGCTCTTTATTTTCGCGGGATCTACCTATTTGTGTACCTGGTGTTTAATTCAGCTTCTAACTCCGCGGCTCAAACCCGTAACGCAGCCGTGAAGCGGCGTCGGAGTGAAACTCATGCCTTTGTCGATAAAACCGAAAGAGCAGTGCGCTTGGGATGAAGTTTCCCTGGGCGAGGTGATGTTACGACTTGATCCGGGAAACCACCGAATTTGGACCGCCCGAACATTTCACGCTTACGAAGGCGGCGGCGAATACAACGTCGCGCGCGGATTGAAGCGCTGCTTCGGCCTGAGTACAGCCGTGGTGACGGCATTTGCCGATAACCCCGTGGGGCGGCTGCTGGAGGACTTGATTTTTCAAGGTGGTGTTGACCAGTCGCTCGTGCGATGGATGCCCTATGATGGCGTCGGGCGGACCGTCCGCAACGGGTTGAACTTCACCGAGCGTGGCTTTGGCGTCCGCCCTGCACTGGGATGCTCCGATCGCGGCCACACTGCGGTATCGCAGTTGAAACCGGGCGACATCGTTGTGCAATTGGCCAATCGTGCAGGCAAGCTCGTTATGGCTGGCGCCCTGACGCCGACCGAAGTCATCACTGCCTGGAAGGCCGGAAGCGATCTGGTGAAGGTTTTCCCCTGCGGGACGGTTGGTGGCGCGAAATACATTAAGGCGCTGAAGGCGCCTCTGCCGCACATTCCCATGGTTCCTACTGGCGGCGTGAATCTGACCACCGCTTCTGAATTCATCCAGGCTGGAGCTGCGGCGCTTGGCGTTGGCGGGGAATTGGTTTCGGCGGCGGCATTACAATCCGGCAACACCAACGAAATCGTTGTGGCAGCTCGTAAGTTCGTGTCCATCGTGCGCGAAACTCGCGAGCAAATGCTGAACAGCTAGTTTGATGCCTGCCATCAGTAGTGTCCGGTTAAGAGTCTAGTAGGCGCATGGCTCCGTCCTGCGATGTCTTCACGCTGGCGAGGATTGCGGGGCATAGCTCCAATACGATCGCGCAGTCCAGGCGTAGGCCACCAGGTAGCAAGGTCGCCGTGGGTCTTACGAGTGACGAATACGAGGGCGGCCTTAACGTCGCGCCCGTCATCCCAATCGCTGACTTCGCGAGCGCGAGAGACTCACAAAGGAGTCTGGTCTCGTGTCGGGGAAATGTGTGCCACTATGCCTTCATGTACTCGGCTTTGGCTTGTTTCAGAACTGGGATGTCGGGGTCGGCATCTTTCCAGTGGACCAGGAAATTCTCGTAGGCGGCATGGGCCTTGGCGGCGTCACCCTGCAATTTATACGCGCGGGCAAGGCCCAGCGGAGACAGGCCGTTGAGCACTGAATTGATCACGGCGCCCTTGCCAGAATCGGCTCGGTCGATGCTTCTGCTGCGTTGCTACTGGCGCATCCGCAACACCTTCGTCGGAGTGTTGACTCGCCGCTACTGGCGGATCGGATACGTATGTACCGACCGATTCTCGGACCGCGTTTCCCACCGCCGGCGTACCCGTGGGCCCCACTATTGCACTGCACACGTCGCAAGTCGCTGCGGATGTCTGAGGCGTGCTGGTAACGAAGCTCGCGGTCCTTTTCAAGACACTTCTCGATGATCTTCTGCATCTGGGCAGGCACTTCGGATTAAGTTGCGGGGCGGGCACTGGAACATCTTGCATGATGGAGAGAAACAGGACGCCGGTCGTGTCGCCACGGAAAGGCATCTGACCGGTCGCCATCTCGTAGAGTGTCACTCCGAATGAGAACAGATCGGTGCGCGTGTCGAGAGGTTTCCCGAGGGCCTGCTCCGGCGACATGTAAGGCAGAGTACCCAACGTCCCGCCAGCAGTGGTCTGCATGCTCAAGTCGCCAACCGTCTCTTCTTCGCCGGTTCTGATCTCGCTAGTGGGGGCAAATTTTGGCCAATCCGAAGTCCAGAATCTTAGTTCGTCCGCTCGCGGTAACAAAAATGTTAGCCGGCTTGATGTCACGATGAATGATGCCCTGTGTGTGGGCCGCGTCGAGGCCATCCAACACTTGACCGGCAATGTCGAGGCCTCAGCGATCACCCAAAACCGGCCAATGGTTATCACCTGAAAACCGGCCAACGAGAATGGCGTCTGGGACATTGACGCCCGCGGGGGTCTGTAGCCTCCGAGGACATGGCCAATGTCTTGACCGAAGAGAAGAAACAGCAAGTTTTAGCTCTGGGACGGCTGGGGTGGTCGCTGCGGCAGATCCAGCGGGCCACCCGCATCCGTCGTGAAACCGCCAGCTAGTACCTGAAAGCCGCTGGGATTGCCGTGCGTTCGCCGGGAGGATGGGGGCGGCGGGCCGCAAAACCGGCCAATGAAAAGATCACCGACTTTGGCGCGGAAAAAGCGGCCACGGCGGTGAAGGAGTTGGCCGAAGCGAGCCGTGGAAAAGACGGCGATGAAGCCGCCTTGGAAAACGCCTCGGCCTTGGCCTCCGGCGTTTCCCACTTTTCCACCGCTCCGGCGACGGCGAAAACAACTGCAAAACCGGCCAACGAGGTGATTACCGACTCCGAGGTGATCACTGATCTCAAACCCCTCCCACCAGACGAAGTGGGCGCGGTTTCGTCGGCGCCACTTGCCTCTCCGCAGCGCAGTCCCAGCGCCAGCGCCTGCGAATCCTACCGCGAGGCCATTGAGTTAGGACTCAGCCGGGGCCGCAATGCTGTGGCCATCTACCAGGACCTGGTGGATGAGTACAGCTTCGCCAGCAGCTACCAGAGCGTGCAGCGCTTCGTGCGCAAACTGCGCGGTGCGCAAACGCCCCAAGCCCGCGTGGTGATCCTCACCGCTCCCGGCCAGGAAGCTCAAGTCGATTACGGTACCGGCCCCATGGTGCGCGATCCCCAAACTCACCAGTATCGCCGCACCCGGCTGTTCGTGATGACGCTGGGCTGCAGCCGGAAAGCCGTTCGACTGCTGACCTTCCGCTCCAGCACCCGCATCTGGGCCGAACTGCATGAGCGCGCCTTCCGTCGATTAGGCGGGGCTACTCGCATCGTAGTTCTCGACAATCTGCGCGAGGGCGTGCTCGTCCCCGACATCTACGATCCCGCCTTGAATCCGCTCTACCGGGACGTGCTCTCCCACTACGGCGCAGTCGCCATGCCCTGTCGCATCCAGGATCCCGATCGCAAGGGCAAAGTCGAGTCCGCCGTCGGCCACACGCAGAAAACGCCGCTGAAGGGTCTGCGCTTCGAGAGCCTGGAAGAAGCCCAAGCCTATCTGGACCGCTGGGAAGAACGCTGGGCCGACACGCGCATCCACGGCACCACCAAACGCCAGGTCGCGGCCATGTTCGCGGAGGAGAAACCATTCCTGCTTCCCCTGCCACTCGAACCCTTTCGCTATTACCAGTACGGGGAACGCATCGTGCATCTGGACGGCTGCGTCGAGGTCGAGGCCGCCTATTACGGCGCTCCACCGGGCTGGATCGGACGTGTGGTCAAGGTGCAATGGGACTCCCTCTACGTGCGGCTGCTCGATCCCAAGACTGGCCAACTACTGCGCGAACATGTACGCCAAAAACGCGGCTGGTATCGTATCCAACCCGAAGACCACTCCAAACGCACCCCGTTGCGCACTTCGCAAATGCTGTGGCGCGCCGCTCGCGCCGGCGCCCACATCGGCACGCTCTGCGAAGCCATTCATCGCCAGCAGGGAGAGGTCGGCGTGCGTCGCATCCTCGGTGTCCTCTCCCTAGCCAAAAAGTACGGCGCAGCCGCCGCCGATGAAGCCTGTGCAGCCGCGCTGGAAATGGGCGTTCAGGAATACCGCTTCGTTCGCCGCTATCTGGAACGCTGTCCACAGACCCCGCTCAGTTTGCAGCAAGTCGATCCCCTGATCCGCGAGCTCGTGCAGTACCGCGATCTCATCAACCACCGAACCAAGGAGCTGGAACCATGAACCTCATCGAACTCGATCGTGCTCTCAAACAACTTCGTCTGGGCGGAATGGCCGCGGTGCTGGAGACCCGTCTGCGCCAGGCGCAAAGCGAACCGCTCGCCCCTATCGACCTGATCTCCTGCCTGGTCTCCGACGAACTCGCACGGCGTGGCGAGCGCCTGCTGGAGCGGCGGAAAAAGCAAGCCCAGTTCCGCGACGCCCAGAAGACCCTCGACAACTTCGACTTCAACTTCAACCGGAAGATGAATCGCAGTCTGATCTTCGATCTCGCCACCGGCGCCTTCCTCGGCCGCCACGAAGACGCCTTGTTTTTAGGTCCGCCCGGCACCGGCAAGAGCCACTTGGCGCAAGCCATCGGACAGGCTGCCATCCAGCAGGGCTATCGCGTGCTCTACCGCGAAACTCATACCTTGCTTGATGAGTTGGCCGACGCCACGCTCGATGGCACGCGCAAAGAACTCATGGGATTCTTGATCACTGTGCCCCTACTGATCATCGACGATCTGGGCATGCGCAAGCTACCGCTCACTGCCGCCGAAGAACTGCTGGAGATCATCATGCGCCGCTACGAGCGGGCCAGCACCGTGCTGACCTCCAACCGCCCGGTCGAAGACTGGGGCAAACTACTAGGAGACGCGGCTGCCGTCAGCGCCATGCTTGACCGCCTGCTGCACCACGGACACGTGCTCAAGTGCGGTCCGCGGAGTTGGCGCACCAAAACCGACTTGCCACCACAGGAGGCGGCAGGGTAGAACAAACTGGTCCCGGATCGGCTACTTCCGTTGGCCGGTTTTGAACTGATAACCGTTGGCCGCTTTTGAAG
>Ga0207762_1000251_pt1 | contig 11867 bp, 8 predicted proteins | sample LuqExpMetageno37_FD_187795 | JGI IMG/M metagenome (GOLD analysis project Ga0207762, IMG submission 187795) | Tropical forest soil microbial communities from Luquillo Experimental Forest, Puerto Rico - Sample 37 (SPAdes) | ecosystem: Environmental > Terrestrial > Soil > Tropical forest ...
GCTTTGCCAAAAGGGCGGCACCTGCGGCTTGCCTTCTAAGGAGCTTTGCAGAAGCCATCTTTGCCTCCCAATGCCCCGGCATCACATTGCAACAGACTTCTACCTTGCAATGCAACAACAATGAGTCATCACTGCACAATAATTTTTCGATTGTTATATTGCATCAAAAAACGGCAAACCGCCTTGCCGATGGCTCAATTAGAGAGCGAGGCTAGATATTAGAAAAAATTCGTGCACAGAGATCGATCAGTAACGCCATTAATCAGCCCAGAGTTTAATCAGTCTGCTTAAGACAAAGACAAGTAATAAGTACGAATGGTGGACATCCGGCATGTGCCATCGAGTCGCAGTCACGTCAAACATTCTTACACCAGGGCGCTCAAAGTTTTTGTGCGGCTCCCTAGAAAACAATGAGCCAAGCGGCCGTGGCCGAACCGATCGGCTCTCTGCATTTACCGGCTACGGCCCTGGCCGCTTCGCTTCCGCACAGCGCGGAAAGTTGCGTCACCCAAAAATTCATAGGCGAGGAACAAAATCATGACAGTACAGGCTGACGTGCATCCGCTGCACATACACGAAATGATGGCACGCCTTGGGATCGGGCGGGACGCTGTCGTTTCACCGCGATCTGGTTTGCGGTATCAAACGGCACTGCACCGATGTGAAACTTGCTCAGCAGAGAAGGAATGCAAAAAGTGGCTTGACCGCGCGCCAGCAGCGATCACCTCTGCTCCGTGGTTCTGCCTGAACGCTGATATCTTTCTCGAGTTGCAGTACGATCAGCGCCGTCCACGCCGGCTCGAGAAAGAACCGGCAGGTATTGCTGACCTTGAACACCTTGAGGAAGAGATCGATGAGGCGCTAATCAATCTTATCGATAAGTCGGGTGATGACTTAGCTATTGAAGATCTCAGGCGCCGCAAATTAAATTTGAAAGATAAGATTGAATGGTTACGTCACGTAGCCATTGGATAATGGACTGACGCCAAGCGTAGACTTAGAAGCGGACATTTGTCACAGCGTGCGGATTGAAGAGCGGCAACCGCTTCTGACTCAGGAAAGCCATCATTCTGGTTGCCCAAGAATGCGGAAGACTTCTTCAAGTTGTGGGCTCATCGGAAGGTTTAGCCTTTCCCCGGTCGGTAGCCGGCGCAAGAACCACTTGTTGTAAAGCTCGGCAAGTCGTCGCTCGCCCGCCATGCGGGCGAAAGCGCGATCAACAATCGCGGCAAAGCCCGGATCGTCACGGCGATAGACCAGACCGTAGGGATCGTAGGACAAATATTCGCCAACGACCTTCATGTCGGCAGCACGGGTGTCGGTCGCCATGAACCCGTAAAGCAGCACGTCGTCGGTGGCAAAGGCATCCACCTTTCCGGACGCCAGCATGTCCATCGACTGTGCGTGATCTGGCGCAGTGACAATTTTAATATTGAGGTTCTGCTTGTTCGAGAGCGTGCGCAGAGCCATTTCGTTGGTGGTGCCTGCGGTGACCACCGCGGTTTTACCGGAAAGATCGCGATAGGAGGCGATGGTTGAGGCTTTCGGAACCATCAGCTTGGTGCCGGAGACGAAAAAAATCGGCGAGAATGCGACCTCCTTGCGACGCTGCAGGTTGCCCGTAGTGGAGCCACATTCGAGGTCAATTTCTCCCGAAGCTACTTTCTGCAGGCGGTTCGCTGGCGTAACCGGTGCAAAAACAATTTTGATGTCCATGCCATCGAGTTCGGTCGAGACTTCTTCAACAATTTCACGGCAGATATCGATCGAATACCCGATCGGTTGCTGTCTTTTGTTCAGATAAGAAAATGGCAACGAGCTTTCGCGATAGCCAAGGGTAATCGCTCCAGTATCTTTCACTTTTTTCAGCGTGCCCGAGAGAGCTCCCACGTTCGCGCTTTCCTGGGCGCCGGCGCACACGACAAGGAAAAGTCCGAGCACAATGCCGCCAATAAACGTAGAGCAAGTCTCGTGCACGCACATCACGCGGCCGCTGGATCAATCACCACGATTGTTTCGCGTGGATCCACTTTCTCTCCCTCCCATTTTGCCACCACAGCAGTTGCGAGCGTGTTGCCGATGACATTAGTTGCAGAACGGCCCATATCGAGGAACTGATCGATTCCGATGATCAGCAACAAGCCCGCCTCGGGAATATTAAAACTCGACAACGTTGCAGCGATGACGACCAGTGAGGCCCGTGGAACGCCAGCCATGCCTTTGCTGGTGAGCATGAGGAGGAGCAGCATCGTAATCTGCTGGCCGAACGGCAATGTGATATTGTAAGCCTGCGCAATGAATAAAGTTGCGAAGGTGCAATACATCATCGAGCCGTCGAGATTGAACGAGTAGCCCATGGGCAGCACGAAACTAATGATTCTCTTGCTGATCGGAAACTTCTCGAGCTGTTCCATGGTCTTCGGATAGGCCGCCTCGCTGCTCGCGGTGGAAAAAGCCAGCAGGAACGGCTCACGAACCAGATTGACCAGGCGGAAGGCGTGAGGGCCGAAAATCAGGAACCCGACGGCGATCAGCAGGCACCAGAGTACGACGAGGCCAAAATAGAATTCGACGATGAACTTTCCGTAGGTCACCAAGATGCCAAGGCCTTGCGTCGTCACGATTGCGGCCATTGAGGCGAAGACCGCGATCGGTGCGAGCTTCATGACGTAACCGGTGATAGTGAGAATGGCGTGTGATAACTCTTCGATGCCCTCTACGAGCTTGCGCGCACGCGCGCCGAGCGCAGCACAAGCAACTCCGAAGAATAGCGAGAAGACGACAATCTGAAGTATCTCATTGGTCGCCATCGCTTCGACGATCGAGCGCGGAACAAGATGTGCGACGAATTCCTTCATCGATAGCGATGCGACCTTTAGATTAGTCGAGGCCTGGGCATCAGGCAGGGGCAAGTTGAGATTTTCGCCCGGCCGCAGGATGTTAACCAAGAGCATGCCGAGCAGCAGCGACACGAGAGAGGCGGCTATGAACCAGATCATTGCTTTCGCGCCGATGCGACCGACAGCCTTGGTGTCGCCCATGTGAGCGACGCCTACCACAAGTGTTGAGAATACCAGCGGCGCGATGATCATCTTGATCAATCGCAGGAAAATGTCTGTGAGCAGCGAGATGTAGTCTGCAATAGTCCTTGCGGTCGTCGGATCGGGCCAGAGGATATGACAGGCGTACCCGACCAGAATGCCAAGCACCATCCCTATGAGAATTATTGTAGTCAGCGTTGAACGCATTGGCCCCTCCCAATGGTCAGAGACTAATAGCTTAGCAGAAATTCAGGCCTGTCCATCGCGACCGATGCGGCGGAGACATTTTCGCGTGCCCGCAATGCTTGCGTCTAAGCCGTTGGATTAGAACGGCCGCTTTGGGTCATTCGCACCGGTTTCGCCAGGTCGGCAGTCACCGCCATTAACGCTTTATTCTCCCCACGCCGGCGCGCTCGGCAATTTCTTCCCACATGGGAATTTCGCGTTTGATGCGTGCACGTAGACCATCGGGCCCTTCGTACCGCACAGAAAAGCCGGCCTTCATTAAGTCAGCCTGAACGTTCGAGTTTTGCAGGATCATGCGGGTTGCCTGCGTGAGCCTTTCAATGATCGGTGCCGGCGTCCCTGCTGGAGCAAAAAACATGACCGAAGTCTCCGTCACCACGCCTGGAACCCCAGCCTCCGCCATTGTAGGTACATCGGGCAACTCGACCCACCGTTCGCTACCAGTTTGCGCCAAACATTTGATCGCGTCGGAGCGTAATTGCTCCATCAGTCCGCCAATACCAACAATTGCGATATCCGTGCCGCCGGAAAGCATAGCTCTCAATGCCGGCCCGGATCCGTCAAACGGAATATGCCTGATGTCGATACTGGCGCGCCGCTTAAGAAACTCCATCGCAAAATGCGAGGAACTTCCCACTCCAGGAGAAGCATAAGTAAGGGCGCCCGGATTAGCCTTTGCCTTAGCAATGAGATCCGCAAGGCTACCGATCCCAGAAGCTCTCCGGGTAACGATCACGCTGGGCGTAGTTCCCAAATAGGCGATCGGCGCAAAATCCTTAATTGGATCGTAGGAAAACTTAGAGAAGTTTGAATTCATCACTGGCGTGATCAGAGCCGCATTTGTCGTGACGAGTAGCGTGTAACCGTTCGCCGCAGTACGCACAGCCGCGCTCATGCCATTTGTTCCGACTGCGCCGACACGGTTCTCAACAATGACATTCTGACCCAGCCTCTGCCCAAGCTGCGTTGCCAATAGCCGCCCCAGAAGATCTGTGGCTCCGCCGCGGGCGAACGGCACAATAATTTTGACGGTGCGTTCGGGCCACTCAGCGTAGGCCTCGCAACTGAGAAATGAAATCATTAGTGCCAAAGCGGCCAGTGAACCCGCAATCAATCTCACGATTTGTGCTAATTTGCGCACGGTTCACCGGGGAGTATCCGAGGGAACGCAGGAATATAGACCAGTCGCGTGCAGATTTCGACAGCTACGGGCCTGGGGGAACTTGTATCTAATGTAATTTAATAAGGCTGCATTCTCCCTTCAGGGGCTGGGCCCTGCTCGGTTTCCGCAGGCGCATTTCATTTTGGATCGAGCTTCGCTGTGATGCGCTCGAGCGACAGTGTGGGCTGGTGACGGTAGCCGAGGTGTCATTCGCGGCCTCGAAAAAGCAGCCATAAAACAGACGCGTGGCCACGCTGGTTGGTTGTGCTCCCACTGTTCTAAAAAAGAAAAGCAAGCCGCTCAAAAATTAGGTCGGTGGGCGGAGCTTTCTCGAGTCGCAGACTCGATTCCGCCGACCCGCGACGGTTCTGGGAGAAGCTTTTGATGCTTTTAACTCCACAGCATGCGGGCCAGCAGGTTCTATCAGCCGCGGCTGCGTGCAGCCCTGTTTTTCTCGGTGGCCAAGTCGCGGTCGGCGACCCGCGACGCGAGCAACCGATGCCGATCTAAATATCGAAATAAAGATGGAATTCGTAGGGATGCGGACGCAGCGCGATGGCATCGACCTCCTTTTTTCGCTTATAGTCTAGCCAGGTCTCAATCACGTCGGCGGTGAACACATCGCCGCGCAGCAGGAACGCGTGATCGGCCTTGAGCGCATCGAGCGCCTGTTGCAATGAGCCGGGCGTGGACTTCACATCTTTGGCTTCCGCCGGCGGCAGATCATAGAGATTTTTGTCAATCGGCTTGCCCGGATCGATGCGATTTGCGATGCCATCGAGACCGGCCATCAGCATCGCCGCAAATGCCAGATAGCCATTGCACGACGGATCCGGAGTGCGGAATTCCACCCGCTTGGCGCGGGGGCTTGGCGAATACATCGGAATGCGGCAGCATGCCGAGCGATTGCGCTGGGAATAGACGAGATTTATCGGCGCCTCGTAACCAGGCACCAGGCGACGATAGGAATTTGTGGTCGGCGCACAAAGCGCGCAGAGTGCCCAGGCGTGTTTGAGCAGGCCACCAATGTAGTGGCGGGCCATCTCACTTAGATGGGCATAGTCGCGGTCGCTGTAGAAAAGATTGTTATTTCCTTTCCACAAACTTTGATGCACGTGCATCCCCGATGCATTGTCTTCGAACAAAGGCTTCGGCATGAACGTCGCCGTCATGCCATGCTTGCGGGCTACATTCTTGATCACGTATTTGTAAATCATGAGATTGTCGGCCATGCGCGTGAGTGTCGTGAAACGCATGTCAATCTCGCCTTGGCCGGCGGTTGCCACCTCGTGGTGATGCGCTTCGATTGCAATTCCCAATGACTCGAGCGTGAGCACCATCTCGGTTCGTAAATCCTGCAACGAATCGATAGGCGGAACGGGAAAATAGCCCTCCTTCTGACGCGGCTTATGACCAAGGTTTGGCGCTTCTTGCTTGCCCGAATTCCAGATGCCTTCCTTTGAGTCGATCTCGTGGTAGGCAAAGTTCATGCCCTGGCCGTAGCGCACATCGTTAAACACGAAGAACTCTGCCTCCGGACCGAAATAAACGGTATCGGCAACGCCCGCGATTTTCAGATGTTCTTCCGCCTTCTGAGCGATGTAGCGCGGGTCGCGACTATACGATTGTCCAGTAATTGGGTCGCGGACATTGCAGATCAGAACGAGGGTTGTCGCCGGCGTGAACGGGTCGAGGAAAGCCGTAGTTGGATCGGGTATGACCAACATGTCGCTTTCCTGAATCTCCTGAAACCCGCGGATTGAGGATCCATCAAAGCCAATGCCGTCGCTCATGGCATCGGCATCGATTGCGCTGGGGGGTACGGAAAAATGCTGCCAGGTGCCCACCAGGTCGGTGAATCGCAAATCGATCATTTTGACGTCCTTGTCCTTGATGGACTTGAGAACGCCCTCAGCGTTAGTGCAATTCAGGAACATAGGCAGATCTCCTCTTTGCCCCTTATCACTCACGTTAATTATCCAGCAGTGGAACCACGGAGAGTCTCTTCGGTCCGCATCTTACTGCGTAACCGCGCGTCTAGGTTGCCGCGCGATGGGCAGCTGCGGATAATGACACTCGTCTGCCGCTCGTCAATTCAGTTTTCGTGCGGCCTTCTGGTCCGCGGGGACAGGAGTCAACCGCGGACCCTCAGTTGGGAGGAAAGCAAGAAATACCGAGCGTTATTCGCCCTCCGTTCCGATTGCGTAAGCGGTTTCGCCGTGAACGGCATCGTCGCCCACCTTCAGCGTTGCATCATCCATGCGCAGCGGGACGATCATGCCGATCACCTTAAGGATGATGTAGGTGACGATCGCGTTGTAAATAATGATGAACGCGGCGCCCTCCACCTGCAGTAGGAGCTGCCCAGCGTTGCCGTACAGCCAGCCGGTGACATTGACGCCCGGTGCCTCTTTATCGGTGCCGATGTACATGAGCATCGCCGGATTGGCCAAGATTCCGGTCAGCAAGCCGCCGGTGAGGCCGGCAACGCCGTGGGTGGACAACACGCTCAGCGTGTCGTCAACTTTCATCATGAAGCGAGCCTTTTGCAGCTTGTTCATGGCGAGCCAGGGGATGATGCCGGCGGCAACGCCAATGATGATAGCGCCCCAGCCGTCGACATAACCGGCCGCTGGCGTAATGCCCACGAGGCCCGCGATCATGCCGTTGACCGCACCCAGCACCGATGGCTTGCCATAGGCCATCTTGTCCATCAGCGTCCAGACCAGCAGGGCCACTGCGGTGCAGGTATTGGTGTTGAGGACCGCCGCACCGGCATCGGCATTGGCAAAGTAGGGATCGCCGCCGTTAAAGCCATTCCAGCCCAGCCACAGGATTCCGGCGCCAGCAAGTGTGATCAATAAGCTATTGGGCGGGAAATGGTCGCGGTCGGCCTGAAGGCGCGGGCCGACCACCCAGGCAGCGACAAAACCCGATGTGCCGGCGGCCAGATGGATGACATAGCCGCCGGAAAAGTCCGCCACACCCATGCTGGCGAGCCAGCCGCCGCCCCACAGGCTAAATGCCCCTACCGTATAGACCAGCGTCATCCATACCGGGCAAAAGATCATCCACGCGGTGAAGTTCATCCGGCCGAGCACGGAGCCGGCCAGAATAATGACGGTGATCGCAGCAAACACAAACTGGAAGAACATGAGCGTCGCCATCGGAAAGGCAAGTGGCGGCATCCCCGATGCGGCTGCCGGGATCGTCGCCTGGCCGGTGGTAAATATCGCCGATGTCGCCAAGCCTGGCGTGCCCAAAAACGGCAGCCATTGTGGGCCAAAGGCCATGTTGTAATCGAACAGGACCCAGACGACGAGCACCGAAGCGAAAGCGTACATCGACATGAAGGCGGAGTTGATCGCCCATTTTTTCTTGACGATGCCGCCGTAAAGAATCGTCAGTCCGGGAATGCTTTGCAGGCCGACGAAGGTCGCCGCCGCCAACTGCCAGGCATTATCTCCCGTATCCAGCCATTGTGGTGAAGGTACCAGTGCCATAACAATCCCCTCATATCGCCAAGTCCGCGAAGCGAAATGCTTCGAAATGCGCGCCGACTGGGGGGCAAGAATTATGCCACCGATCTTTTTACGTCCGACTTTTTCTATCCGATTTTCCTGCTACGTTTTTTCGTGTGCATGCCTAACAAACGTACACGTTCTGATCACAAAATAGGCAAGTGAATTTAAGATCGATAGGCAAGTGAACCTAAAATCCCTGCAAGTACAGCGCAGCAAAAAGGGCCGTCGCGAGAGTTGGCGGCGGCCCTACAAGTCTTAGGGGGAACAATCCATGCCATTTGTACGAAGCAAGAACGATGCCACAAAAACAGAGACCAAAAATCTCAGACGTGACTAACCTTCTCTAAGGGCAGCCGCTTTGATTTCCGTCACTCCGATTGAAGTAGACCTATCGTGGAAAAACGCTCGTCGCCAGCAATTGATGGTGAATGGACGCGGTAACACTCAGTGCGTGGTCGTCATTTGTTCATACAATCTCGGATAAAGCGCCGGCGTTTAAAGAAATGCAGCTTCCGCGCTTGGGCTTGTCGCCGACAGTACTCCTGCTTCTGAGTGATCACCGTACTCCACACGGCAATCTCCCCCGGCGACTCTAAACTTGGACCTCGGCCCGCCGTTGCAGCCTGAGCCAACGCGATGACTGGCCACGCCACCAGTCCGGTAGCAACTGAGATGAACGTTCGCCTCATTCGTCCTCTCGAATAAGCGGTCCCGCATATTGGGATTGTAAAAAAGTCCATCGCCACATAGTGACCACCACCTAATATCGCCGCGACGCGCCGGTCGGCAAAGTGAACCGAAAGACCGCGCCACGGAGATGACCTGGTGAAGCCCACAAACGTCCGCCGTGCGATTCGATGATCGAGCGGCAAATCGAGAGGCCCATCCCCATGCCATCGGTCTTGGTTGTAAAGAATGTCTCGAAGATTTGGTCGACGTTTCCCTGATTGATGCCGCTTCCGGAATCTTCCACAGTGACCAGCACCTCTCCACTGCTTTCGCGTTCAGATTTGACGAGCATCACTCGGTCAGCGACCGATTCCATCGCCTCGATGGCATTGGTTATAAGGTTGAACAGTACCTGTTGCAGCTGCACACGATTGCCTGTCACTGGAACAAGCATTTCATCCAATTCAGTGCGCACCACGACACCATGGTTTTGGAGTGCGCCCCCCGCTAGCGCGAGCACCTCGTGGATGAGTTGATTCAAATCGATGGAAGCGCGTGCCACCTCCTTAGATTTGAACATCGAGCGCACGCTCTGGATCACGTCGGAAACGTGTTGGCCCTCTCGAACAATTCGCTCAAAACTTTCCCGCGCCTCAGTAAGATCGGGAGGTGTCCGTGCCATCCAGCGCAAGCCCGCATTGGCATTGGCCAGAATGGCCCCTAAGGGCTGATTGATCTCGTGGGCGATTGATGCGGTCATCGCACCCATTCGGCTCACGTGCGCAGAACGCACAAGCTCCGCCTGGGCGGCCTGCAGTGCGTTCTGTGCCTGCATTTTTTCAGTGATGTCGAACGCCATGCCGAACGTGTGCTGGCCACTAGATCCATCCGGAATCCGGAAAACATAAAGCTGGATCCAGATCAACTTGCCGTCTTTGCGCTGCAGCCGCTTGACTAGCTCGAAGTGTTGACGCTTGCCCTGTTGTAGCTCTCTGAAAAGGGTCTTGTTGATCTCGCGATCATCGGAGTCAGGGGTGATGTCCAGAGGCGTAAGTCTTTTGAGTTCATCGTCGGTATAGCCGACCATGGTCTGAAAGGTCGGACTAGTCATTGTGAAGTATTGATCCTTATCAAGAACTGTGACGCCCATGAACGGGTTCGAGAACACCGCGCGCCAACGTTCCTCGTTCACGCGCAAATCGTGTTCCAGCTGAGAGAAGCTTTTTTTCTCACGATGAGCGGTGTCTTGTCCCGTCATGCGCAGTTCCAGTTCTTCTTCCTTGACACGCAATTTGTCTGCCGTCGCGCCAGACTCTTGGGGCTCAGTACAACGATTGCCACACTGCCCATTGCAATAATAAATTCTCGCCGCCTCATGGGTTTTCCCCAAGGCCGAGGACCACTTTCTAGCACATCACTGCGCTGCGCGTCAGAGCGCAATGGACAGTCGATGTCTACTCTGGGGCCAAAAGTAAACATGACAGCGCGTCCAGCTATGCCCGCTCTTCCATTTGTCAGCGGGATTGGTATGTCGGAGGGTGGCACTTTTTGTATCCGCAGAAAAAAGACAAGCTTCGTTTGAACCGCTACGATGCTTTGTCTTGAGCTTTGGACTGGCCACGAGATGGCGCGCGCTCCGCCGAGTGACGGTGCAACTGGCTACGGTACTGGCCGGGCGAGAGATCGAACCAGCGCCTGCAGGCACGAAAGAAACTGCTCTGATCAGCGAAGCCGAGCAGATACGCCGCCTGGGCGAGCGAAAGCTGGAGCCGACCGAGATACTGCCCGGCTAACTCGCGGCGCGTATCGTCCATCAGCTGGATGAACGATGTCCCTTCCTCTTCAAGGCGGCGCTGCAAGGTACGTTCGCTCATGCATAGTTCGTCGGCGATCTCATCGCGTCGCGGCTCGCCATCGGGTAAGCGTCGAATGATCATTTCGCGCGCTCGGTAGCTTATCTGAGCATTGTCAAAGTGTTGCAAATATTCGCCAGCAAAACGCTCGTGCAACTCCGCAAGCAATGGATTTGATGTTGGAAGTGGAGCAACCATGTCGGCGCCAGCAAACAGCAAGCTGTTGCGCGGCGCATCAAATGACACTGGGCAGCGGAACGCGGCGCGGTACGGGGCAGGATTCGCTGGCGCGGGATACGGCAATTCAATTGCCAGCGGATTGACGTCGCGCCCGCTGATCCAGCGGCAGAAGCCGATTAGAGTGACGAGAATAAAGTCAATTCGCTGCCGGGGTATCGGCCGACCGCCGCCAAGAAGCACGAATGTTACCCGATATCCGGTATGTTCTTCGTCCATTGTCATCGTAAAGGCGTCGCTTAGAATGAGCAGATACCGTATCAATCGCTCGAAGGCGTCACGCAGGTTGGCACACGACATCATTGTATAACCGACCACATCGAAGCTCGCGGGCCTAACCACATGGTGTTGCGCGAGCCCGATCGCTGGGTTGCCTGATTGCTCAACGGCAAGCTCCCACAGGCGACTGATTTGCTCGGTCGGCAAGCGCGCGTCAGGGGCTTCGAGTGCGGCCGGGTCGATTCCGGCCGCTACCAACAATGCCCGCGCATCAAGGCCCTCGGCGGCAAACATGTCCGCGATGCCCTTGACCCAGACGGCAGAAGTCGTCCGTTTAGTCATCCTTCGCCCCTCCCAGAAGCGTCGGTTGGTCTTATGGGGTCATTAAATTGGCCGCCGCGGTTACTGACCTGCGATTTCCTGACGTCTAGCGTTCTTATATCGCAGCCGCCGCGATCCGAGTGAAAGTCACCGGCTTCGTTCCAAAAGGAAACATGCCATGAAATCGCAGCCTTCGCCAAGAAACCTTCTTGGAGAAATCGCGAAAACGGCGAGCCGCCCACCTGCTGACGCGCCGCACTATGTTGTCGACGGAGATTTCTACAAGATCGCGCACCTTGTCAGCGCGGAGGATCAGGCCCTACTTCGTCGGGTGCGGGCATTTGCAGAAGAGAAGATTGCGCCCATTATCAACCAATATTGGGGTCGCGCTGAATTCCCATTCGAACTCATCAGCGAGTACGGCGCGCTTGGGATCGCAGGCGTGCCGTACAGCGGGTTTGGCTGCCTCGGCAAGAGCGTGCTCCTCGACGGTCTTATCATGATGGAGCTCGCGCGCGTCGATTGTTCTATCGCGACATTCCATGGCGTTCATAGCGGCCTTGCTATGGGGTCGATCTATCTTTGCGGTTCGGAT
>Ga0207762_1000256_pt1 | contig 11738 bp, 12 predicted proteins | sample LuqExpMetageno37_FD_187795 | JGI IMG/M metagenome (GOLD analysis project Ga0207762, IMG submission 187795) | Tropical forest soil microbial communities from Luquillo Experimental Forest, Puerto Rico - Sample 37 (SPAdes) | ecosystem: Environmental > Terrestrial > Soil > Tropical forest ...
CGCGGGTGTCGAGCACCTCGGAGCGGAAGTTGTTGGGTGACATAACCATGTGCGGGGTGTCGTCCTCGTTGGTCCAAGTGACCGTGGTCCCCGCTTTCACCGTTAATTCCTGGGGACCAAACATGAAGTTTCCGATCTTGACGGTAGCATCCGCCGCCCAGACCGGCGTCGCCGCTAGGAGTAGGAATGCCGCGACGCCTGCAAAAACAACCTTCATGAGCGATTTTCTTTTCGACATGTTCGTTACTCAACCTTGCGGCGATGTATCGATGATGGCGAGGTGTTGTTTGTTTGCGTTTACGGAGAGCAGACTGATGCTGACGAAGATTTATTCCCGTGCGAAGAGCATGCCGTCGCATTGTTCGACATAAATTCGGTGAGCGTTGCGTTCACTGAAAACTACGGAACCAGGCAATCATTTATTCCCGGATAATCCTCTCAATCTTGTTTCATAAAAACGTTATCTCGAATGAGGCGTCAGCCATCGACGGCCGGGAATATCCCAGACGTTCTGCAGTCTCCACCTCTGTGTGACCGCTTGTGGGTTTTCGCGAAACCCCTCTCGGAAATTTTAAGCCTCAGCCACAGGAGACCTCAGCCACAGGAGAAGTGACATGAAGAAGTTTCTAACCACCTTGGCAGTGCTGACCGCCTTCGCAACGCCAGCATTTGCTCAGTCGTTCGATCCTGATGCCGGTACCGGCAACGCGCTGCCGTTCGCATACACGCCGGTTGCTCGCCAGGACCACAAAATTGCAGCGCGTCAGAGCGGACTACACGCGTTCGCCATGGTTCCGGGACCGGGCGCGGCTTTCAATCCGAACAGTCCGGCATTAACGGGCGGTGGCAGCCTAGGCTATAATGAAATGCTCCGTAACTTCTGAGAACCGACGAAGAAAACAGGGTGGGCTTTAGCTTGCCCTTTTTTCCCATCTGTCTCGGCCGGAAATGATGCCAAAAAAGTTGCCTATCCGGGAATGAATCGGACCGTGAACGAGTCTGTAAGTAAGGATGCTGTGCTTGCTATTAACGTCGCACGTATCCTCATGTAATAGAAGGGAGAAACGGCCGCGGTTGAGATCAAATAGAGCATTACATCGATTGGCCGTCCCCATTGGAAAAGCAACATGACCCGTTCAAAATCTGACGACAACTCGGCACTGCTGGTGCATGCCTATCTCGACGGCGAGCTCGATCCCGCCAACGCGCTGAGTGTCGCGCAACAGATAGATAAGGAGCCCGCGCTCGCCGCCGAAGCTGAGCGCGTCAAGGCCTTGCAGCAATCAATTCGTGAACGGCTGCCGCGCGAGGAGGCGCCGCCCGGGCTGCGCAGCAGAATCGAGGCGTCGGTCGGCGGCTTGAGGCGAGACCGCACGGGGCCGTCGTGGCGCGCGCTAGCGGCATCGATCGCTTTAACCGCTATAGTCACCAGCTCCTCGACCTGGTTCATGGCCGGATCTCAACAACAGCCAACCATGATTGCGGACGTACTAGTCTCCGACCACATCCGCGCTCTGATGGCGCCGGAACCGGTCGATGTCATCTCGTCGGACCGCCATACAGTAAAACCGTGGTTCAATGGCCGCATTACAAGCGCACCGCGGGTCGTCGACCTTGCGAAGGAAGATTTCACGCTCATTGGTGGGCGCGTCGATGTGGTCGACCGGACACCTGTCTCGACATTGGTTTATCGCCGTGCCAAACATCTTATCAGTCTCACCGCAATACCGGCGGAAAGCCGTTTTGAACTCGACAAAAGTCCACGCACCGTTAGTGGCTATAACGTGGTCCAGTGGGTCGAGAACGGTGTAAGCTACTGGGCGATCTCCGACCTCGAAGCGAAACAATTGGAGGATTTCGCTCGATTATTCCGCACCAGCAAAACCGAATTGTAGTCGATCCGGGAGCTGGTCGTGTCGGTAATTTCTCTGCAGACTAAGACCCGGCCAATTGAAGCTGAAAGGCCAACAATGCGGTTGGTTGCTTCTGATCCCCCAGAATTGATGAGTGGGCTCGATGATAATGCGCGCTTCCGAAGCATCGTGATGCCGCACATCGATGAAGCCTATCGGCTAGCTCAGTGGCTAACCGGCAATCGCACCGATGCCCAGGACGTGGTGCAGGATGCATCAATACGTGCCTTCCGAGCCATTCGAAACTTCGCTGGCGGAAGTGCGCGCTCTTGGGTGTTGAGTATCGTGCGGAATACCGCCTATTCATGGCTCCGCAAGAATCGTCCGGCAGAGGTCGTTACCGTCGAGGATCTCGAGGCGGTGGAGCTGGAGCAAGCTAATCCAGGTGATAGAAGTAGCGGCACCCCGGAGGCGGCACTCATCGCAAAGACCGATGCCGAACAGCTCCGCGCGGCAATCGCGGCATTGCCCTCTCCGTTTCGGGAGACACTCGTGCTGCGCGACATCGAAGGTCTCGATTATCGCGAGATAGCTCAGGCGACCGAAGTACCGATAGGAACAGTGATGTCCCGGCTCGCCCGTGCGCGCCACCGGCTGATCGCTACGATCGGGAAAGAATGACGACTAAGCAGCGCATTGTGCGGAGTCCCGGCGGTACGCCCGGGGTACAACTTTCCGTATCCAGATCGCCCTGGTGATCACGATCACTGGTAAGCAAGCCACTCCAACAGAATCACCGCAGGGAGGCCGATGCTCGGCAACTGACCATGAAAAATTGTTTAACGATCATTGTCGCGCTATCGACCTTCTTGTTTTCGGCAGCTTCAGCGCTAGCACATGCCACGCTGGATCGCGCGAGTCCGCCGGTAGGGAGTTCGCTCGCCACCCCGCCGAGCGAAGTGGTATTATTCTTTACTGACGTTTTGGAACCAGCGTTTAGCACGATCGAAGTACGCAATGAGAATGGTGCCCTGATGTCCAGTGGAAAGGCAGAGGTCGATCCCGATCACGGCACACAATTGCGCGTCGCACTCAAACCGCTTCCGGCTGGGACATACAAAGTGATCTGGCGGGCTATATCGCTGGACACCCATCGCACCCAGGGCGACTTCTTATTCCACGTCTGGTAGCCGAGTGTGGGTGTGTCGCTTGTGGCCGATTCTGTTGAAAAAGTCGGAATGCTAACGGGATCAAAAATTTTTTTAGCCTCGTGGGCACGTTCTTTTAAAGCAGACGCGGGGGACCTCATTATGTGCAACGTAGTCATTCTAAATGGAATTCGATTTGATCGAAGAGTTCGCTGTCATTTAGACAGTTTTACAGTGTGCTTGAGCTTGGGACTTTTCAACAGAATCGGCCCTAAGCCGAAATACAATTAAGCTCGGTCGCTAATGGGGGTAATGCGGGGAATGTCGAACGCTAATTTTCAACAATGCGAGCGAATTCGCAATGCATGCCATAATTGCTGCACAATTTGTGATTGTCATCGGAGCCGTGATGCAAATAAACCGGCCCCGATCCACACCGGGGGATTTCGGGGGATGGGGTAGGATCGGAGCCGTGCTCTTTGGGTGAAGAGCGGCTCCGATCTTATTTTAACCGTGCCCATCTCAGCAAATTAAAGTTAGCTTCAACAGATTAAAGTTGGTTCACGTTCGCGTGTGACGCGGCGACGGCGCGGGCGTGAGTGAGCCGGTACGAGGAGTCTGCCAAAGCAAACCGGCTCTTCTGTCACAGGGGGCTGGGCAGAAAACACCCCGCGCTATCGCCGAGCAAATATATAAGCGCGGCGTCCGGTTGCGGCGATATGGGCGGTGATCACTATCGGGCGATGGAACTTTCACCCAATCTAAATGTGGCGATGCACAAAAAGCCCCGGGGCATAGAGGTTGTTGGGCGCGCCAGAATCATAGATCAAATAAAAGGCCCGCGCGCGGCTCGCGAGTTCAGGTGGATGCCGACGCGTAGGGCTGTTGGCGGATGGTAGCCGGCGGCTGGTCTACCCCGCGGGCGATAAGGTGCGCGGAACAGCAAATCAACTCCGCGTTATAAAAATACCCCGCTTGTGGTTCAGCAAGCGGGGCACTGGCGCAGTTGGCGCTTTAAACAGGGGTTGGGTATGCGCCAGCACCACAGAATATGACACAACTTCTAGCTGGGCACCCGAGAACAATTTCTCACACAAAATGACCCCGCCGGTGTGTGCGGAAACCGAGCGGGGTCCAACCAACTGAAGGAAAGCAACCTTAATTAGTACGAGTTCCCTGGGCCCTGTGACTATCGAAATCTGCTTCCCTCATTAGATTTCCACCAGGACGCCGAGTGCTCCAACGATGTATGCAAACATCGCGATGACAAACGCGAAAGAGCTGTCAACGTAATACCCGATCAGTGCGAGGATCGCCAACAGCAGCGATACAACGACTGGCGGCTTATTCGGTGAATGAATCCCGACTTTCACTGTCGGAACCCGCGACTATCGAAATCTGCAGGCGCCTGATTCAGCAACGATGACCAATCGCGTCCCTGCAAAATCTGCCGACGTTCTTCCTCAGCAATAAGCTTGAAGAGCTGACTACGCACTGTTTCGTCTGTCGTCTTTACCAGCAGTTTGCGAAAACGCTTAAGGTTTTCGCGCCGAACGAAGTTCTGCATGGGCACTCCCGGCTACGGTTTTGTTACTTGTTAGGTTTACGGGCCGACCGCCTCAGAGTACCGGTTGCGGTGGGACTGGGGGATGGGTTCGCAATCGGTTTAGGGGGCCCTGCCGAGGCGGCCGGTCTTGAAGAACGCTAGAACGCGCGTGGGCAATCACGCCAGCATACGTTGGTTGGCGGTGACCTATACTTACGTGCAATACGCTGAAGGGGGTCCGCTTTGTACAAGAGCCTATTATGGTCGCGTCAGAATCCGTTCCAGTAACCGATCGAGAAACGGTCGAATGGAGAATCAAAACCCTTCGAAGCGCCATCGGTCACGATTGGGCGGTGTTAGCCACTAAAGGTTTGAGCTCTGAACAGAGGAAGGCGACGCGAGAGCACCTTAAAATGAATATCAAGGAGTTGCGTCAAATCGTCGGGCAGAGGCCATCGGCATCAGACCTGTTAATCTGGAAACCTGACAATCCGGAAGCTCGAAGTCTTGGGATAGACGCAGTTAAAAACGCGCTCGGCTCCTGAGCCGCACCGAGGGGTGAGCGTATAGGCCGCCCAGCTGGGGCGGCCTCTTCTTTTGTATTGCCTGTCGGCTCCTACGCGTCTTTTATCGAGTACATGCCCCGCGCCGAACTCCTGCCACGCTCTGCCCAGTCCTTATTACTTCTTCGGCGTCATCGTCATCAGGTACGAAACCACTGCCGCCGCACGTCGGGCATTGCTGTTCATCGTCCGTGCCTTTTTCAATCACGCCTTCGCCGTTGCAATCTGGACAAGTTTTCATGTGCGCCTCATGTCACGTTCGTTGGTTCCCGCCAAGGCCAGCGACCTTCGATCTTACGCACCAACGTCCAACTCAGAAAGGTGCGTACCAGAGCCAGCCTTGCGAGAAGGCCGAGGCCACATTCGGTTTACTAATCACGCGGCTCGATCAGTTCGCGGTTTTTCGGCCGCAGCGCGTGCAGTGAACCTGCCACAACCCTCGCATTGAAAAACGTCGACGTGATGCTCCTTAGACGCCTTAAGGAGTGAAATTACAATTTCCTCGCTGAACCAACGCATGCGCTGGTTACACTTCGGGCAAACAGGATTTGATACTTTGGACATAGCTGCTCACCTATACCTTGCACAGGCGGGAGCGCGACCGTCTCTCAGTCACCGAAGCCTGGGGATGATGCCTTGGTCGGTGATAATGAACTTTGCGCCTGAAAGGGCTGAGAGTCGAGCTTCAAGAGAGGCGAGTTTCAAATCGAGAGTCGAGTTTAAAATACAAAAATAGACGTGTCGGATGCCGACTCTGACGGGCACAGTGTCGGCCAAGCCGCCGCATAGCTGCTTTTTTGACACGTAATTGTCCAGAACGTGCTCAATACGCAATACGTCGAGCCGTTTGAACGGGATTTATACAACGTCCGTTCTCCATCGCCGTCACTCGGCCTTAAGACCTGTGAACTTCACCACTCTGGCCCACTTATCAGTTTCATCAGCTATTAGCTTGCCGAAATCAGCGGGGGAGCCCGCGAGTGGCTCGCCGCCGATGTCGGCAAACCTCGCCTTCATCGCGGTGTCGGAGAAAGCCGCGTTGATTTCCTTGTTGAGTTTGTCGGTGATTTCGACAGACGTTCTTGTAGGCGCACCTATGCCGTACCATTGGCTCGCTTCGTAGCCCGGCACGAAATCCCCGACGGTTGGTAGGTCCTTCAGTACCTCCGCGCGCGAGGCGATCGTGACGGCAAGTGCGCGCAGCTTGCCAGTTCTGATGTAGTCGATCGTCCCCGGCGAAGTCGCGAACAGGACCTGCACCTGACCTCCCAGCAAATCAGCAAGGGCAGGACCTTGGCCGCGATACGGGATATGGACCAAATTGACGCCCGCCATGACGTTGAACAGTTCACCAGCCATGTGCGGCGCGCTGCCAGTGCCCGCCGATGCCATGTTGACCTTGCCAGGATTGGCTTTGGCATAGGCGATGAACTCTGGGATGGTCGTGGTCGGCACCGATGGATGGACGAGCACGACCATGGGCACGCGGATGATACCCGCGACCGGCGCGATGTCGCGGATGAAATTGAAATTGAGCTTCTGGTAGAGGGTCGCGTTGACCGCGTTGGGGACCGTCGCCAGAAGTAGCGTGTATCCGTCAGGGCGCGCATTCACGACCACTTCGGTGCCGATGTTTCCGTCGGCTCCCGGCCGATTTTCGGTGATGAAGGACTGTCCAAGCCGCGCTGATAGCCATTGACCGATCAACCGCGCGGTGATGTCAACGCCGCCGCCTGCGGCAAAACCGGCAATGATGCGCACCGGCCGCGACGGATAATCAAGTGCCCAAGCGATGCGCGACTGGGCCGGAATCGCAGCCGTGCACGCGGCGAGATGCAGGAATTGTCGACGTCGGAGTTTCATCGATTGCTCCGTAAGTTCGAGAAGCTTCACATGTGTGGAAGACGACTGCGAACGAGTGTCGTTTGCCGATCAGCCTTTGCGCCTGCCGGCGGCACAATCGCTGTGCCCTTGATGCTAGCCGGTGGCACGATCAGTGCCAATAGCACCGATTGAATCGTGCTCCGGCGGCGCCCTCAGCCTTCCCGTTGATGATGGATCGTTTGACCGACTGACCCATGTCTATTTTTGGGTCCTAAGCCGACCTCGCCGATGTACTTTGCGGTCGCTAATGGTGGGTAAGGCGGACGTAGAGCGGACATGTGTCCGCTTTTTGAACGGCCATACGTATTGCATTCATCTTGCATTCATCTTTCATTCATCTTCTCGGACCAACTCCACTAAGGAGTTAGTTAGTGACACAAAAGTTAGAATCGACTTCCGCCTCTTAATTTTGTGACCTAAAGCCCTGACCTAGCAAAGCGTGATGTGGTTTTTGGACAAACAGTTGTAGTTGGTCGAACGGCCACATTAAATCAGCAGGAGTGTGCTTTGACTCTGGACACATCCCTGTCTATCATCTTCAGTTAGCTCCTTAGGTATGAAAGGGCTCAGCATGGCACACGCGAAGCGAGCCTCGAAACGGAAGCGTCGGAGGATAGCCTTACCGGTGTTGGGGGCCACCGGAGTGTCCTTGGCGGTGGCAGGCGGCGCATACGCAACTGCATCGACAGCGAATGTACCGTTGCAAGAGACCACACCGCTTCCTGTAATTACTCTCAGTGAGGAGGAAATCGCTGACGTCAGCTTGGCGACGTTCTATGTCTTCGACAAGGAAAACGAATCCCAACTCGGCCAAGGCATAAGACTTGCAGCCCACGGCTGCGGAGGCTGCGGTCGGTGCGGAGGATGCGCAGCTCGCGGCTGCGGAGGTCGGTGCGGAGGATGCGCGGTAGCGAGAGGATGCGCAGGCAGGTGCGCGGTAGCCAGGTGCGCAGGCAGGTGCGGCTGCGCGGTTAGGTGCGGAGGTTGTGGAGGTTGCGGAGGCTGGGGAGGCTGGTGGGGAGGTTGCGCAGGCTTGAGCATAGGCTGCGGCGGAGGCGGCGGCGGAGGCTGCTGGCAGTGGACGCCCCGTGGCTGGGTATGGGTCTGCTACTAACGGAGCCGTGTTATTCAGTGGGGGTTGCACCCCCACTAGAATGGAGCATTTTCCGATTACGTCAACGTTAACACTCGGCATGATCAGATTTGATCAGCCCTGACCGGTTAGCTTTAAGTTGTTTGCCAGCTGCTGCTCTCGTGGTTGCGCGGTCAGGCCGTGAGAGGGCAATCTAGTGGGTGGCGAACCTTATTGAGAAACGCTAGATCCAGAAACGCTAGCGCGCGAACTAGGCGACGGAGCTCTGGCAACCAGAGAATACTCCTTACACTGGCGGTCCGGAGTGGCGGCGAAGGTGCGCGTACTAACCTCATGAAAGGCGATCACGGAAACAGCCATACGCAACGTAACAGCAAAGACGTTCCGCAGTTCGCACCGAATTATACCGTCTATGTGCTGCCTCCCGATGTCGTGTGCCTCTATTCCGAAGACCGAAAGTTCTTTCTTCACGGCGAACTCTATTGTGCGCTGGCGTCGGCAATAGGAAAAGGTGGAAAGAGCGTTCGGGAGCTAGTTCATGAGCTCGGGCAGGATTTTCCAACAGACAAAATCCACGAAGCCCTGAAACGGCTGTTCGACCGTCGCTATATCCTCCCGGCATCGCGATCTTCAGCTGGCGCTGTGGCCGCTTATTGGGCGAGCCTCGGTCTGTCGCCCGAGACCGCTGAGAGAAATCTCCAGAGATGTCGTGTGCGCATTCAAGCGATCGACGTGCAGGGTGCAACGGAACTCGCTGTCGCCCTGAGGGGGCTGGGCGTTCGCGTCGTAAAGCGCTCCCCTGACCTGACGGTCACGGTGGTGAGCGATTATCTTGAAAGACGACTGGACGAATTGAACCGGCGGCATTTGTCGGATCGTACACCTTGGCTGCTTGTCCAACCTTCCGGCATTTTCCCCTTGGTGGGACCGGTGTTCAGCCCAGGCAAGAGCTGCTGTTGGACTTGTCTTGCCGATCGTATGAAACGCAACCGGGAGGTCAGGGCGTTTCTCGACCGCGGACAGGCCCGCTGCCTCGCCGTTTCGCCTCTTTCCCGGCATACGCTCGGACAAAATGGCATCCAACTTGCAGCCGTCGAGATCGCGAAAGCGATCGCCACAGACTTTCGCACGGAATTGCGCGATCACATCGTTAGCCTCGACCTGTTGGGCTCGACCATCGTGAAGCATTACGTGGCGGCCCGCCCACAATGTCCTTCCTGCGGCCGCAAGAAGCTGCGCGACCCAAGCCGTGCGCCGGTGCCGGTCGAACTTGGCACCGGTAGTAAGCTAGTCATGACGAGCGGTGGGTACCGGACGGTTTCGCCGGCGGCCACGGTTACACGTTTCCGAAAGCACGTGAGCCCCCTCACAGGCGTGATCTCGCGTCTTGAACGGATCGAAGCCGACTTGCCCCTGAACACCAACTACTATGCCACGCACAATTTTTCAGTGCCTGCCGCGACGGCCAATGAGCTCAGGGCCGGACTGAGCGGCGGCGGCAGTGCTGGCAAGGGCAGCACGGCCGAGCAAGGCGAAGCCAGCGCGCTCATGGAGGCGATCGAGCGTTATTCTGGGATTTACCAGGGCGACGAAATCAGAAAGACACGACGGTTTACGGATTTCCCGTCAGGCGATGCAATACTTCCGAATGACGTCCTGCTGTTTAGCGACGCGCAGTTGCGGGACTGGATGTCGACAAACGACCCGCACGAGGTGCCGTCGACACCGGCCTTATTCGATCGATCGGCCCAGATCGAATGGTCGCCGGTCTGGTCTCTGCGCGACAAACGCTTCAAACATCTTCCGACCAGCCTCTTGTATTTTTTCTACAGGGGCCCTGGCCAGATCTACGCGGATTCCAACGGCTGCGCGGCCGGCAATACGATCGAGGAAGCAATCGTCCAGGGCTTCCTCGAACTGGTCGAACGGGATTCATACGCAATCTGGTGGTACAATCGATTGCGCCGGCCGCAAGTGGATCTCGGTCAGTTCAACGATTCCTACGTCCGTGATCTGCAAAGCCAGCTCACCGAAACCGGACGCCGGCTTTGGGTGCTGGACGTCACCAGCGACCTTGGGATTCCGAGCTTTGTGGCAATAATGCATTGGATGCACAACTCGCAGGAAAACATCGAGTTCGGGTCCGGCGCACACTTTGATACCAGAATCGCCTTGCTCCGCGCACTGACGGAACTGAACCAATTTCTCTCCATCGGCCTCATGGGGGGCAGGACTGGAGAGAAATCGAGTCTTGATGGGTCCACTCCGTTGCGCATACAGGACCATCCCTTTTTGACGCCAAGCGACGATCCAGCGGTCCAACCGGGCTTTGGCTCGAAGGTCGGCCGTCTCGACTCGCGCGAGCAGGTGATTGCCTGCGTGCGTCTGGCCAAGCGGAAGCGCCTCGACTTCCTTGTCCTCAATCAGACGCGCCCCGACATCGACGTTCCAGTTGTGAGGGTAATCGTTCCGGGAATGCGGCATTTCTATCGCCGCCTCGCGCCGGGCAGGCTCTATGATGTTCCGGTTAAGCTCGGATTGCGCGACCGACCGCTGTCGGAAAACGAAGTCAATCCTCTTCATCCCCATACCTGAGGGTCATCAGCGGTTTGCGCGCTCCCGAATTAAAGAGAGGGCGAGGGGCTGCACCGCCAACGGTTTCCGCCCGGCTCAACAGCCATGTCTCGCTCGAGACGCACGCGAGCGGACAAATCATCGCTTACTTTGGTGGCCATTCGGTCGATTTGGGAACGTTCAGCGCGGCGACGGCGGAATGCGCGCAGGATCTGCGCATTGGTCTGCCACTCGCCTATTTTGCGTCCCGTCGTCGAACCATCGACAAGGAGATTCAGCTGTTGGTCCGCCGATTGGCCAGGCGCGGTCTATTGGAATATCGCCTCCAGCGCTCAAGAAACGACGAGGACCAGGTTGTCATCGAACCGCAGGTTGCCGATTATTGGCCCAGAACCCCACCGCTCGATAATGCCGACGTTCTCGTCCTGTCACGCTTTGCCTACATGCGGCGGCGCGGCAACGAGATGGTGTTGGAGTCGCCGCGCGCCGGCGCATTGTTCAGAATTTGTAACTCGAAGATCGCGACTGCGATCGCTGCACTGTCTGCACCCCAACAAATCAAAAGGTTCCGTCGGCAGGACGGTTTTCCGGGGCTCGAGTTTCTCGCGTTGTTGGTGGATTGCCAAATCCTTTTCAGGATCGAGGCCCCTAACGACAAGGGCCTGCGACTGGCCGAGGGTGACAACAACCTCGTTCTTTGGGACTTTCACGATCTTCTGTTCCACGCACGCAGCACGGAAGGCCGTCACGCCAATCCGCTGGGTGGCCTTTATCCTTATGCGGGTGTCGTGCCTCCGCTCCCGGCGGTGCGGCCGCGCTGGCCAGGAAAGAAGATCGATTTGCGCAAGTTCTCCACCGCACATCCGAAGACAATCTCGCCGGTGGTAAAGCTCCTCCATGAACGTCGTTCGACTCGCAGCTTCGATGACGAGAAACCGATCACGCTCGCCGAGCTTTCGCGGATCCTCAACGACACGGCACGCGTCCTGTCGAGATGGAAGAGCAGGGCCGACTTTGGCGACGGCGGTCCGTTAATCGAGTACGTCGTCAAGCCGTATCCGTCGGCGGGCGCGAGCT
>Ga0207762_1000257_pt1 | contig 11723 bp, 11 predicted proteins | sample LuqExpMetageno37_FD_187795 | JGI IMG/M metagenome (GOLD analysis project Ga0207762, IMG submission 187795) | Tropical forest soil microbial communities from Luquillo Experimental Forest, Puerto Rico - Sample 37 (SPAdes) | ecosystem: Environmental > Terrestrial > Soil > Tropical forest ...
ACGACGTGCTCTGGGAGGAAGAGCGGATACGGATTTCCAAGCGCTGGTCTAAGGGTGCCGATGGCGAGACCAAAACGGAAAGCTCCAACGGACACGTGCCGCTGTCTGCCGTGCTTGCAGACTCGCTACAGGCGTGGCGGGCGCAGACGTCTTATGCCAGCGAGAAGGACTTTGTTTTTCCTTCTCTAAGGGCTAAGGGCCGCGCCCCCCTTTCTGCCTCCGTCTTCGTTGCCGACCATTTGCGGCCGGCAGCGAGGAAGGCGGGCGTACAGATCGCAGACGGTCAGAGATTCGGACTTCACAACTTGCGTCACAGCCTCAGCAACTGGCTTGTGAACAAGGCGAAGATCGATCCCAAGACCGTGCAGGGCCTTCTGCGTCATGCGAAAGTCCAGACAACTCTGGATTTGTATGCGCAGGAAGACAGCGACGAAACACGAGCGGCGCAAGGGGAGTATCTGTTGGCTCTCGGAGTGGCCACGAACACGGTGCAATAAGCTGTGGGTTAGATTGTGGGTTGAGGTTTTTGGGACGTTCCCGGTAAACCATTGAAAAGATGGTGGGCCTGGGTGGACTTGAACCACCGACCTCGCCCTTATCAGGGGCGCGCTCTAGCCACCTGAGCTACAGGCCCGAAAATGCGTGGCAAAGACTGCTTCTACTCTACCGTAGGCATGCGGGGATGCGCAATTCGCTTCGCCGGGATGTTTCGGCGATCTGCTCCATCACAGCGCCGCCGTAATCGCGGAGAAAGGGCCTGTGATTCTGCGCACTGACCCATAGGCAGGGTCCCCGCTACGGTGGAATCAGGCCACTCGTGGCTTAAGAAAGGTTGTGTTGCCATGTCACCGGTTACTGCCAGCAGTTCGCGTGTCTTGAATCCTACTCTCGAGCGAAAAATCATGAGCGCCGACGAAGCCGCCGCGCTGATTCGCTCCGGGGATCAGGTGGGGATGAGCGGATTCACCGGGTCGGGCTATCCGAAGGCGGTACCGATTCAGCTGGCGAGGCGAATTGCCGAAGCGCATTTTCGTGGCGAGAAATTTCAGGTGAGCGTGTTCACGGGAGCGTCGACGGGGCCGGAACTGGATGGCGCGCTGGCCATGGCCGGGGGAATCCATCTGCGGCTTCCGTACCAGTCGGATCCGGAGACGCGCAAGCGCATCAACTCCGGCGAAATGGAGTACATGGATATTCACCTGAGCCACGTGGCGCAATTTGTCGAGTATGGATTCCTGGGCAAGCTGGATGTGGCGCTGATCGAAGTAACCGCGGTGCTGGAAGACGGGCGACTGATTCCGAGTTCGTCGATCGGGAACAACAAGACGTGGATCGACCAGGCCGAGCGCGTGATTCTGGAAGTGAACGCGTGGCAGCCGATGGCGCTCGAAGGCATGCACGACATTTATTACGGTCTGCAACCGCCGCCAAATCGCGGGCCAATCCCTTTGACGAGCCCAGGACAGCGAATTGGATCACCGTATCTGGAAGTAGACCCGAAAAAAGTCGTGGCGATTGTGCTGACGGATTCGCCGGACCGCAACAGCCCATTCAAAGCCCCGGATGAAGCGTCGAAGAGAATCGCCGGACACATCCTGGAATTTCTGAGCTGGGAAGTGAAGAAGGGGCGCATGCCGGCGAATCTGCTGCCGTTGCAATCGGGTGTGGGAAACATCGCCAACGCGGTGTTGTTTGGACTGGAGGAAGGGCCGTTTGAAGGGCTGACTTCGTACACGGAAGTGATTCAGGACGGGATGATCCGGCTGCTGAAGTCGGGGAAGCTGGCGTCGGCGTCAGCCACCGCGTTTTCATTGAGCCCGGACATGCTGACGGACGTGAATGCGAACATGGCCAGCTATCGCGAGCGGATCGTGATGCGGCCGCAGGAAATCTCGAACCATCCGGAAATTATTCGCCGGCTTGGCGTCATCGCGATGAACGGAATGATTGAGGCTGATATTTATGGAAACGTGAATTCGACGCACGTGATGGGCTCGCGGATTCAAAATGGAATCGGCGGCTCCGGCGACTTCGCGCGGAACGGGTACCTCTCGATCTTCATGGCGCCGTCGCTTGCGCAGAAGGGTGCGATTTCGACGATTGTGCCGATGGTGTCGCACGTAGATCATACCGAGCACGACGTGCAGGTGGTTGTTACGGAGAACGGTCTGGCGGATTTGCGCGGATTGTCGCCACGGCAGCGGGCGCACCTGATCATCGAAAAGTGCGCGCACGCCGACTACAAGCCGTCGTTGAAGGATTATCTGGACCGCGCGGAGCGGTTGTCGTATGGGAAGCACACCCCGCAGCTGCTGACGGAATCGCTGGGCTGGCATCAGAGGTACCTGCGCTGCGGGCAAATGAAGGCGCGGGAAGAGAATTAGGTTGCCAGAGTATATACGAGTAGTATGCACTGCGCACTGTGACAGCCTATGGGCAAAACTGCAAAACTATTTCGAAACGGAAGCAGCCAGGCGGTGCGGCTTCCGCGGGAGTTTCGGTTTGAAGGCGACCACGTGCGCATCAGGCGTGTAGAGCAGGGTGTTTTGCTGGAGCCGGCGATTGTGGATTCCGCCGAGTGGTTTGAGAAACTCGACCGATTCAACACAGAGCCGTTCATGGGAGAGGGCCGCAATCAGCCGGTCACACCTCGGCGGAAGATCTTTGAGTGAACTACGTACTAGACACCAACGCTTGCATCGCTCTGATTAACGATAAGCCTGCCTGGGCTCGGGCCCACTTCAACAAGGCACTACGTGATGGATCGCATTTCTTCGTCTCGTCTGTCACCGCTTTTGAGCTTTGGTATGGTGTTGCGAAAAGCACGCGACCGGAATTTAACAGACAAAGAGTCGCCATGTTCTTCTCGGGTCCCGTACAGTTGTTGCCGTTTGAGGCTGAGGATGCGGAAATCGGTGGCGGTATTCGGGCGGAACTCGAAGTCCGCGGAAAACCGGTAGGGCCCTACGATATCCTCATAGCAGCGCAAGCGATCAACCGGAGTCTGACACTCGTGACCGCGGACACTTCCGAATTTGGGCGACTCAAGAACTTGTCTTTGGCGAACTGGGCCAAGCCATAGGCTCGCCCGGACTCATCTTGGGTTACGTCTCTGACCACACGATTACGTTTTGGACACTTTGATCGAGCGTTAAAGAAAACACCGACTTCCCCTTATCAATTTCGGGACAACTGGAGGCAGCCGAGCGAAATCGCCTGCGATTCATCAGGCGTGACTCCAGCGAGGTCCAATGGCACAGACGAGCGTTCGAGTCCGGCCACGCGCGATCGTATTTCTGGGGTTGGTCGTTGTGACGTTATTGTTGGCGGCGAGCAATGTTATTGCGCAAGAGCAGCTCAGCGCGGCGACCGTGCCGAAGGTCCAGTTCAACGAGTTGGGGCGCGAAGCCCCAAACGGTCCCGCGATTGAGCCAAACTCTCCGCCAGCCAGTTCGAACGACCGGCTCCTTTTCGCGCTCCCTAACTTTATGACCGTGGACTCGACACGGAAGCTACAGCCTCTGACGGCTCCGCAGAAATTCAAGCTGGTGGCGCGCAGTACGTTCGATCCGGTGGATTTTCCGTTGTATGGACTGCGAGCCGGACTCATCCAGGCGCAGGACCGGCCATCGAGTTATGGGCAGGGGCTTTCCGGATACGGGAAGCGCTACGCGCTGACATTTGCGGATTGCACGGTGGAAAACTTCATGGCGGGCGCGGTGTTGCCATCGCTGCTGCATCAAGACCCGCGCTATTACCGAATGGCGCACGGACTGAAACGCCTGCGATTCCGCTATGCCATGAGTCGAATCTTCATCACGCGCACGGACTCCGGCGCGGAACAATTCAACTATTCGGAAATTGTCGGCAGCGCGGTGGCCGCGAGTATCTCGGCCTACAGCTACCACCCGCAGGAAGATCACAGCTTCGGTGGAGTCGCTTCCACCTGGGGATCACAACTCGCCTTTCACTCGTTTACTCTGGTGATGAGAGAATTCTGGCCGGACATCCGGCGAACTGTCTTTCACGCACAGCAGTGATCGGGCGCCCCGGTGGCCAGGAGCTACGCTTCTTTAGCGGTAGCGGAAGCGGAATCCCAGAGCATACGCTTCCCGCTCCGGTAGGAGAGGTTGACCATGTGACCCGCGGCAGCGGCGTGGTGGCCGACCTCCGCGGTCTCGTAGGCTGGCTTTCGCGTGCGGACGGAATCGAAGAAGTTTGCCAGGTGGAGCGCCGTGGCGTCGGATTTGTTGTCGAACGCAATATTTTCTGGCACCGGCTTCACACCTGTGCCTTCCGATTCTTGCCGATGGTTCCCCTGCTTCAGGAACGCTTCTTGCATCGCCTTTGGCCAGCTATCGATCGAGTAGTCGTAGCCTTCCGCTTTGTACTCGGCTAGTTCGGTCATCGCTCCGCCGAGGGCAACAGAGAGTGAACCCTCGGTGCCCAGGAACTGGATTCCTTGGCCCGCGGTCGACGCGCTGTTGAAGGTTGCGGCCATGTTCACGCAAAAGTCGCCATAGTCGAAGAGCGCGTCGAGTGTGTCGGGGACCTCGCGGCCGTCCTTCCGGAAGAGAATGCCACCGTTGGCGACGACACTCTTGGGCATCTCCGCGCCCAGGATGAAATGGATCGAAGTGATGAGGTGAACGAACAGATCTGTGGAGATGCCGCCGGAATAGTCCCAATACTTTCGATAACGGAAAACACGCTCGGGGTTGTACGGGACCTTGGGCGCGGGACCAAGCCATTCCTTCCAATTGAAATTGACGCCGTCTTGCAGGTCGAGCGCGATGGGGTAGTTCCACGAGCCCGTCGAACTGTTGCGGTTGTAAGACGCCGTGACCTTGGTGACTGTTCCGAGCTTGCCGGAAGTCACGATTTCGCGAGCTTTCTTGTGCTGATCACCGGAAACCCACTGGCTACCGGCCTGCACGATGCGATTGTGCCGGCGGGCCGCCTCGATAATCTTGGGCCCATCCTCGATGCGATGGGTCATGGGCTTTTCGATGTAGACGTCTTTTCCGGCGCTGAGGGCGTCGAGGACGATGGGCAGGTGCCAGTGATCGGGAGTGGCAACAACGACGGCGTCGATGTCTTTCCGGTCGAGCAGCTTTTTGTATTGCGCGAAGTTTGTGACGATTTTGCCGTCAGTGCGCTCTTTGGCTCGCTCGAGGTGGCCCTGATAGCAGTCGCACACTTCGACGAATTCGGCTTGTCCGGTCTCGCGTGCGGCTTCGAGCAGAATGTTTCCCCGGATTCCAAAGCCGATGAACCCGAGACCAATGCGGTCATTCGCAGCCGCCGGTTTCGGCAAAGGGGTCGATTCAAACGGGACGCCGTTGCCATTCAACAGAAGGCCGAACCCAGCGGCGTTGAGTGCGCCTTGTTGTATGAACTGGCGACGAGTGGTTTTCGTCATTGCCCTTCTCCTCTTGCGGTCGTCATTGGAACGAGTTGAACATTCGCGACGGTGAGGCGGGCACGGATGGCGGCGGCGATGGCCGGGGAGCCGGGGGTGTCACCGTGGAGGCAAAGGGTTTGAGCGTTAAGTGGGATGGTTGCTCCGTTCGAGGCGATGACGGTGCCATGCTCGACGATTTGGAGAGCTTGGGCGGCGGCTTGCTCTGGATCGGCGAGCAGCGCGTCCCGAAACTTGCGCGGGCGGAGCGAGCCGTCGGGCTCGTAGCGGCGGTCCGCGAAGGCCTCGGCAGCGGTGAGGAAACCTGCAACACGGAATTCCTCCAGCATCACGGAGCCAGCAAGCCCCACAAGGATCACGTCAGTGCGCCAACGGCGGGCACCTTCGGCGATGGCGCGTGCAATAACGCGATCGCGTGCGGCCTGATTGTAGAGTGCCCCGTGTGCTTTAACGTGGGTGATGTGGGCGGCGTATTGTTGCGCGATGACATCGAGGGCACGGACTTGGCGTTCGACGGATGCGGAGATTTCTTCGGAAGCGAGCTGTAATTCAATACGGCCGAAATTAGAGCGATCCTCGTAGCCGGGATGCGCGCCAATGGCGACGTTGTGAGGCAGGGCTTGCTGGATCGTCGCGCGCATCATTTGTTCATCGCCCGCATGACCGCCGCAGGCAATGTTGGCTGAGGTGATGTACTGCATGAGGGCTTCCTGCGTGCCGTCGGCGATAGCCTCGGGAAGTTCGCCCATGTCGCAATTGAGATCGATGCGCTTCATACAAAGAGCTGACTGGGATTATTCAACAAGCGCTCCTGTTCAATCCAGAGGGCGCGAGCCACGGCCAGCGAGGTGCGCTCGAAACGAATCTCGACCCGCGGGCGAAGCTGCCCGACACGGTGGAGATCGACGCCGATGACGTTGGCGATTTTCGGGTAGCCGCCGGTGGTCTGCTGGTCCACGCCGAGGATGATGGCTTGGCCCGACGGTGTGATCTGGATCGCACCGAGGGAGACGGGTTCGGTGATCATGCGGCCGGGAGAGGGAGAGGGAATGGGCGGCGCTTCGAGGCGCAGGCCGAGGCGGTCGGACTCCTCGGTGACGCGAAAGGTCTGGCGGGTGAAGGCTTCGCAGGCTTCGGAGGAGAATTGTTCCGCTTGAGGGCCATCCGCGACGCGAAGAATTTTTCGCGGTTTGAGGGAGACGAGAACGCTCTGCGAGATGCGATGCCGTTTGATTTTTTGTTGAGGCGCGCCGAGTTGTAGGACGTCGCCTTTGCGTAAGGCACGGCCTTCGTGACCACCCGTACCGCTGAGGAGATGTGTGGACGCGCTGCCGAGGAACAGAGGGACCTGGAAGCCGCCGGCAATGGCGAGATACGCACGAGCGTAGTTTTTTGTGGGGCCGAGAACGAGTTCGGAGCCGCGCGGGGCGGAGTACGGAGTCCACAAATCAATGGACTGACCATCGAGCGATGCGCCCATGTTGGCGCCACCAATTGCGATGACCGCGCCATCGGGAAGGGCGTAGGTGCCCCCGACTAAGGTCATCTCCAGGGCCGCCGCTCCAGGCTCATTGCCGACCAGAAGATTCGTCAGGCGCAGTGCGACGGGATCCGCGGCACCGGCAGGGGATACGCCAATCGAGCCGTAGCCGGGGCGGCCCAAGTCCTGGACGGTGGTCAGCAAGCCTGGCGATTTGACGACTAGCGGACTCATTGGGAAGCCAGTTCCGAATATTCTTTTGGCGAGATGGAATAGAAATGAACCTGATCCCCGATGGAAATCAGCTCCATGGGCTTGCGATCAGCGCGGAAAAGTGTCAGAGGCGTGCGGCCGATCAAGCGCCAGCCACCGGGAGTCGAGAAGGGATAAACGGCGGTCTGCTTTCCCGCGATGGCGACACTGCCCGCAGGCACTTTTTTGCGAGGAACATCGAGCCGAGGCGTGGCGATTTCGTCAGCAAGGTCGCCAAGATAGGCAAAACCGGCGGCGAAGCCGAGAAAGTAGGCGTGGTAGGAGCGCGAGGTGTGCAGGCGAATGACGTCTTTCGGTTTCAGGCTATGAGTTCGGGCGACATGTTCGAGGTCGGGAGCAAATTCGCCGTCGTAGCAGACGGGGATTTCGACTTTGCGAGGCTTGCGCGGACGAAGCGATTCGGCGCGCGCTTCGAACTGGTGCAGAACGGCTTCGACTTCGGCGTGATCGGCGCGACAGGCGTCGAAAGTGAGCATCAAGGAACAATACGCGGGCTGCACGTTCCGCAACCAGACAGGCGGCTCTTTTTGCAGGAGGTTTAGAAGCTTCAGTACGCGCTGGTGCGTGGCGAGAGAGATTTCGTCGCCCAGATAAATGAGCATCGATTGATCGCTCGCCGGGCAGAAACGCATGCGGAACTCCGGTTATTGCACGAAGCCGATGTTGGTGTTAGGCCCCTGGTCCGGTCCTTCTTTGATGGGACCAAATTGCGATTCGAAACGGGCGAGGTTTTCGCCGAGCGCGCGCCAGATGCGCTTGGCATGGCCGGGGCTGACGATCATGCTGCTGAGCAGCTTGCCTTGCGCGCCGTTGGGGAAGACGTACACGAAGTTCATAGTGAACTCTTCGGCGTGGTGCTGAATCATGACCAGGTTGCTGTACATGCCCTGTAGCTCTTTTTCGTCGGCCTTGATCTGGACCTGGCCGGGAACGGGTGGCTGTTGCGGCTGCTGCTTCTCATCCATGGGATTCTCCAGGAAAACTCTTTCCAAGGTATCACAGGCGCTTGAAGGGCAGCCGGGGGACTGGGGAATGGGAAGAATGCAAAGATGAAGAAGATATCGGATATCGGCAATCAGATATCGGGAAGGCGAGAAGAAAGCCAAGGGAGAGAAAACTGCCAGCCAAAAACGGCCCCACCCTTGCAAACCACGCAAGGATGGGCCACCCAATAACTCTCTGCGATCTTAACGGTGAGCCACCCGCCAAAGCGAAGGGTGCGGCACCCACAGCTCACTTCGCTAGGTTAAACCCGGCCACCCGCCCGAAGAACCCAAGACCCAGGTTCAGAATTCGAACCTGGGGCACCCGGCACTACGGCGGATTACTGAGGCTGCTGATTTGTACCATTGCGTTCGTAACGTACAAGAGCGCCCCTCAGGTCCTGTTGCAGTTGGTCGTCGTGTGACTGAACCGCCAGAGCAAGCGCCTGATTTATGAACTGCACGGCTTCCGGAGAATGACCGGTCTTGTCATACACGTCCGCCAGTGCGGCAAGGCACTTCCAGTCCTTGCCTTCGCTGAGTGCGACGGCCTTCTGAAAGGCGGCGATCGCGTCAGTGTAGTCGCCGCGCAAACGCAAGACGAAGCCAAGATTGAAGTGATATTCCACGGAAGAGGGGAGGAGTTCAACGGCGGTTTTCAGTTGGTCCACCGCTTCGTCCATGCGTCCCATTTTTGCCAGAGCGGTTCCAAGATAGCTGTGGCCATCGGCGAAGTCGGGAGCCATGTCGACTGCTTTCTGCATGTGCTGCAGTCCCTCTTCAGCCTTTCCGTTTTCAAACAGCGCCGCACCCAAGTCCGCCTCCGCACCGGGATTAGACGGGTCGAGCGCCAGGGACTTTTGAAAATTGCTTATTGCCCCGTCGAAATCCCCGACTTGCGCCTGGGAGGCTGCCAAGTGCGCAAGCCACGCTGGCTGGTGTGTGTCCAACGCACAGGCCTTTTTGTACTCCTCGAGAGCCTCGCGCTCCTGGTTGTCTCCGGTCAGGGAGACAGCCAGACCGAAATGCGCCTGGGCATCGTCTGGATCCATTTGCAAGGCTTGGCGCCATTGCTGAATCGCTTCGGCCATCTGGCCTTTTTCCATGGACTCGAACGCGATACTGGCCACTCGGTAAAACTCCATTGCCTGGGGATCAATCTTCCCCAGACCATCCGGCGGCACATTGACGAACTCGGGGATATTCACGGCGCGATTGGCAGCGGTGGTGTTTTCCACCAGAATCGCAGGCGTGTCGTCCCCGTTGGGGTCAATGTGCGTCAGCATGAGTTGCGTGTAGGGCGAACGGGACTTGGAAGAAAAGGCAAGCCAACGTCCGTTCGGCGAAAACGAGTGCCACGAGTTCATCAAGGAAGTGTTGCATTTCATCGGTCGAGCCTTGCCGCCCGCAAAAGGCACGATGTACAGCTTGCTGTCCGGACGCATCAGCAACCCGTTGTGATTCTGCACGAACACAATCCAGCGGCCGTCGGGAGATACTTTGGGGAAGTTATTGCTCATGCCGTTCTGTGAAGCACCGATCACCGGCTCCGCCTTGCCGCCGCGACCCTCGTGGAAAGGAATCCGGTAGAGATCGTATTGGATCGGTGTTTCTCTCGGGTCATTGGCATATTCGGGCTTCTCGACCCCTGGGGGGTACGGATCGCGGGCTACCGCGCGGCTGAAGACCAGGTATTTGCCATCCGGCGACCAGAACGCGCTGGTTTGCACGAAACGCGGATCATCCGCGCCGGGCAGCGGCCGCAACTTCTGCTCCTTGCGGTCGTACCAGGCCAGAATGCCCCGGGTCGGATAAAAGACCTGGGTAAAGTTGACCGCCTTGTAGTTCATGCTGAAAAGGCGATCCGAAAGTCCCGGCGCAAAGGTTGAGTTTTCGTTTTGGTGGATGTTTCCTGCACTGGGAGGCCCGATTGAGGTGACCACGTACCGGCCGTCCGGGGAAACCTGCGACATAAACCCAAACCGTTTTACGGCTGGCTGAGAGCTCGGGGCGTCAAGGTTCTCCTGAAAAGAACTCCAGCGGATGACGTCCTGATTGCGGATGGCCATGTCTTTGGCGACGGAGGCGAGAGCGTAGAGACCCTTGTCATTCTTGGGTCCATCTACATCCAGCCCGAGTGTCTTTCCGTCACGCGAAAATGAGTGACAATTGGCGCAGGTGTAGAGATTCTCCATGACCACGCGGCTCTGCGTCTCCGAAATGTTTCGCAATCGCCATTTGATCAGCGGAATGGCCGATTTCGGCAATGGCTGAATCGAGCCCTTTTCTGATGGGGGTACTGTCATCAGCGGGACATCGCGGTAGAAAATCGGCGCGCCGACAGGATCCCGCGATGTGGCGATGGTTACTTTGCCGAGAGACACCGGCAGCTTTGCGTCGTCCCCGAAACCGTTGATCGTGACTGTTGCCGGGGACTTCATGGACCACCGTTTGATCTTCCTCCATGTGTCCGCGTCCGGCTGCCAAGTGCGCGTAGCCGCCTGTTCGGGCGTCAATTGTAAGAGCTCATTGCTGGCGACCGTTTGCGGATCGATCTCGCCGACCTCCATGTGCTTTCCGGACGCTTGCACACGAATTCGTTCGGTCTGCTCCACAAAGGAAATTTCGACCACCCAGTGATTGGTAGATTCACTGCTGTCACGCCAAAGAAAGGTGGGAGGGGTGATATCAGGGGGAAAGACAGAGCCATCGAACGGGTAGTCGATGGTGATCTTCGCAGGCGGGACTGCGGAGGGCGCGTCGTTCTTGACGGGAGATTGCGACCGGCCGGCCCCACTCACGAGGAAAACGGAGCCCACGCCGATAATCCCGGCAAACAGGACCTTAGCGGAAAAGAACCCCATGCTCCTCCCGAGCGGCTGTCACAAGGAGTGTGGAACGAACCCCTAAAGTAGTCCGCCACAAGAGGAGGAGCAGTGATATTAATCACTCCCCGCGGAGCCGATGAAGCGTTAGAAGCGAAGAGAAAAATTCGCACGCTGACAATTGAAGAATGCGAACCCACACTGCGCCTCGCTATTTTGAAGCGTGGACACCTGCCCACAGAGAAGAGCTGGCATGAAAGCCAAGCGCTACACCTAAGAATGAAGAGAAGTGGTGAGTCAGGAGAAAGTTCTATTGACAGCGGCGCTAGTTAAGTCTAGTTTATAAATGAAGTTCACTATAGTTAATATGTCGGACTTGATTTCCAAGTCGCTTGCTTCGCAGCCTGCGCCGGCCGTGCAGGAAGGATCGGCGTGGAGGCGTGCGTTGACGATGCCTTCTTTGCCTGAGGCGCATCGCAGCATCCCAATTGGACCAAACTTGTCCTGGTTCCGAAAGGTGCTGGCTTTTGCCGGCCCGGGCTATTTGATCGCCGTCGGATATATGGACCCAGGCAACTGGGCCACGGATTTGGGGGGCGGGTCGAGATTTGGCTACACGCTGCTGAGCGTGGTGCTGCTGAGCAGCCTGATGGCGATGTTTCTGCAAGCTCTTTCGGCGAAACTGGGCATCGCAACCGGGCGCGATCTGGCGCAAGCATGCCGGGATCATTATTCGCGGC
>Ga0207762_1000271_pt1 | contig 11487 bp, 6 predicted proteins | sample LuqExpMetageno37_FD_187795 | JGI IMG/M metagenome (GOLD analysis project Ga0207762, IMG submission 187795) | Tropical forest soil microbial communities from Luquillo Experimental Forest, Puerto Rico - Sample 37 (SPAdes) | ecosystem: Environmental > Terrestrial > Soil > Tropical forest ...
TCCAACGAAATCACGTCGCTGGAAGTCGAGGGCATGGGTGACCTCACCAAGCTCATCAAGTTCATCTCACCCGACGACGGCAACCCCAAAGACAAGACCGTCTTTGATATTGCGGTGCCGCATCCGATCGAAGCAGGCCAGGATGTGGTGTTCAAGATTAAGTTCAAGGCGATATTTCCCGAGGTCGTTGCGCGGACCGGGTATAAGCGGACGTTTTTGCTGGCGGCGCAATGGTTTCCAAAGGTCGGCGTTTTCTGGAACGGCGCGTGGAACTGTCATCAGTTCCATGCCATGACCGAGTTCTTCGCCGACTTCGGAACCTATGACGTGAAGATCACCCTGCCGAAGAATTACATCATCGGCGCGACCGGCGTACAAGTGAGCGACACGGACAACGGCAATGGGACCAGGACCGTGGCCTTCCACGCCGAAGACGTCCACGACTTCGCTTGGACCGCCGATCCTCACTTCAAAGTTCTGGAAGACACGTTCAATGGAAGCGTGGGGCCGGTGAAGATTCGACTCCTCACTTTTGATAGTCATCGCAGTAGCTGGCAGCGCTACCTCGATGTGATGCAAGGCTCGATGAAGCGCTTCGACGACTGGTACGGGCCCTATCCGTATGCCCAGATCACGGTGGTCGATCCGCCGCACGGCACCCTGGAGGCCGGAGGCATGGAGTACCCGACCTTCATTACGGGTGACACGGCTTGGTGGGCGCCCAAGGGCCAAGTGGAAGTTCCCGAGGGTGTGACTGAGCACGAATTCGGCCACCAGTACTGGTACGGCATGGTGGCCACCAACGAGTTCGAGAATGCATGGCTGGACGAAGGCATCAACAGCTATACCGAAGTGAAGGTGATGGGCAGCCTCTATGGCAAGAACACCAGCGTGCTGAACTGGCTGGGCGCGCAGATGGGTGATGCCGCCACGCAGCGTATGTCGTACCTGGGAGTAGCGGAGACCGATTCGCTCTCGCGCCCCAGCTACCGGGACATGAGCATGGGTGCTTACGGCGGCGTTACCTACGGCAAGGCAGCGACGATGTTGATGACGCTGGAAAACGTCGTCGGCGAGCAAATGTTGCAGAAAGCGCTGCGCGCCTATTTTATGAAGTACCGCTTCACGCATCCCACGCAGGAAGACTTCCTGCGCACGGTAAACGAAGTAGCCGGCGAAGACCTCAACTGGTACTGGCAGCAGGCGGTGTACGGCACGCAGGTGCTGGACTACAAGGTTCTCAAGGCAGAATCGACGCGCGTGGACTGGGCCGACAAGAATGCTCCCGATGAAAAGAAGGGCGAGACGCTGTATGAGACCAACGTCCTTCTGCAGCGCGTCGGTGACTTTATTCTTCCGGTCACGGCGGAGATTAAGTTCGACAACGGACAGACGATTCGCGAGCGCTGGGTCGGCGTGGAACGCTGGAAACGCTTCGTGTATCTGAAGAAAGCCAAGGTGCTGTCGGTCGAGATCGACCCCGACCACCAGATCACCATGGATCGCAATTACCTGAATAACAGCATAAGCACGGAGTCGCATCTGGGGGCAGTAGCAAAAATTTCAGCTCACTGGATGTTCTTAACCCAGTTTCTTGCCCAGATGCTGGCGTGGCTGGTGTGATTCTCGCCTTTCGCCGTTCGCTGTCACTTTTGGCTCAGAGCGAGCCGACAACCGGTGACCGCAGCAAGATGAGTGAAGAGCGAATGGCGACTGGCGCGAAGCGAATACGGAATGGCAAACATGGCCGATGACAACAAAGGACTGGTAGCTGCCGGCGCCTCGCTAGTGTGGCGGCGGCAGCGCGTTTTGTGGTGGGTGTTTGGCGTGAACTTCGTGCTGGGACTTTTGGGCACGACGGGCGCTCGCCTCCAACTCGCCAAGTTTTTGCAATACAGCCTTGCGGGCGAAGGGTTCTCCAAGGGCTTCGACTTCGGCATGTTTCTCGAGTTGGTCAACCGGCCCGAGGCCAACCTGATGCGTTCGGCCGGCAGCTCGTTCCTGTTTGCGGCGCTGTTTCCGCTGTTCATGCTCTTCGTTACCGGCGGCATTCTCGCCGTTTATCGCGGAGACCGCAAGTTCGCCGCGGGCGACTTTTTCGCGGCATCGGGCGCGTTTTTCTGGCGCTTTGTGCGGCTCGCGCTGTTCTCTCTCGTGCCGTTCGGCATCCTGTTTGGCATGCTTCCCGGAGTCAGCAAGCTCGCGGATTACTTCGGCGATCGTGCGGTCTCGGCGCAAACGGGCTTTTACATCCTTCTGGCGGGCTCCATCGTTGTCACGCTGCTCGTGCTGTTCGTCCGGCTCTGGTTCGATATTGCGCAGGTGCGCGCGGTCGTGCAGGACGAGCACAAGATGTGGCCGAACCTGCGGAAGGCCCTGGGCATCAGTTGGCGCAACGTTGCCACGCTGTTTCGCATGTACCTGTGCATCAGCGGCGTCGCGTGGGTCACGTTGGCGGTCGGCCTTTGGTTGTGGTCCAAGTTGCCACCGACCGCGACGCCGGTCACTTTTTTGTTGCTGGAGCTGATCATCCTAGTGCAGTTGTTGACCCGACTCTGGCAGCGCGCCAGCAGCGTGACCTGGTACAAGCGGCACATGGAAGTGGCTCCCGCAGATGCGGTGGCGTTTACGACTCCCGCGCCGGTTGAGGTCCTCGACTGCACTTTCGAAAAACTCGATTCCACCCCATCGCACTCCGGCGAGACTTCCGTCGAGCAGAACCCAACGGATTCCACTCGGGATGAGAACTTGGAGTCCGGCACATAAAAACGGGGCGCAATGCGCGCCCCGCTGTCGATGTCGCTCTTCGACCGGAGGAGCAAATCCCGGAAGCGATCCCGAAGTTTGCCCCTTAGGTCAGCCTTAATCCACCGCTCCAAATGTTTTGAGGTCTTCCGGTCCTTCTTGCAGTGCTACCTTCTCCTTGCCCTGAACCATTACCCGGACCGATTCCACCACGTCAGGATTAGCCAAGGTTGTGATATCTCCGGTGTTCATGTTGTTGGAGAGGGCCGCGAGAACACGCCGCATCAGCTTGCCGGACCGTGTCTTTGGCATGTCCGGAACAATGAGAATCCTGCGCGGGCGGGCGATCTTGCCAATCATCGTCTCAATGACGTTATTGACCCTGGCCAGAATCTCCTGGTGCTGAGTTGGCAGTACATCAGGCTGCACGACGATATAGACTTCGGGCACGCGGCCTTTGATTTCGTCCACCACCGGCACCACTGCCGCTTCTGCCACCTCAGGAACGGTCAGGCATGCAGACTCGATTTCCTTGGTACCCAGGCGGTGGCCAGCCACGTTAATGACGTCATCCACGCGCCCCAGTATCCGGAAATAGCCGTCCACGGCCAGCACGGCTCCATCCGCCGCAAAATAAGGCCAGTCGCGCCAATCCTTGCTCTTGGGGTCCTTGCAGTATTTAGCGTAGTACTGGTCCACAAAGCGTTGCCGATCGCCCCAAATGGTTTGCATGATCCCAGGCCAAGGATTCCGAATGCAGATGTTTCCCGCCTTCCCCGAACCGGCGGGCACGACCTCTCCCAACTCGTCGATGATTACGGGGTAAATGCCGGGCATACCTGGGCCCGCGCTTCCCGGCTTCATGGGATTCAGCGCTGGCTTGGTGGTGCAGAGGAATCCTCCGTTCTCGGTTTGCCACCAAGTATCCACGATCACGGCCTCACCTTTGCCCACGGTCTCGTAGTACCAGCGCCAGACCTCGGGCTCGATGGGTTCTCCCACCGTGGTCATATGTTTGAAATGGTAGTTGTACTTGGGGGGTTCATCGTGGCCGGCCTTGCGCAACATGCGGATGGCCGTGGGCGAAGTGTGAAAGATGTTGACATCCAGGCGCTCGGCGATTCTCCATACCCTGCCGGCGTCGGGATAAGTCGGGACACCTTCGTAGATGACGCTGGTTGCGGCCAAAGCCAGAGGGCCGTAGACAATAAACGAGTGACCGGTAATCCAGCCAATGTCAGCCATACACCAGTACACATCTTCGGGGTGGATGTCCTGAATATACTTGGAGCAGCCGGTGACATAGGCGAGGTAGCCGCCAGTGCGGTGTTGACAACCTTTCGGCTTTCCCGTGCTGCCGCTGGTGTACATAAGAAATAGCGGCGCCTCCGCATCCATGGGGACGGGAGCTACGATCTCACCCGAGTAATTGGGGAGGACGTCGTCAACGAAGTAATCGCGCCCTTCCACAAACGGGGAAGCAGACGCATTCTGGCCCAGGTGACGCCTCCAGACCAGGACCTTTTCCACGTCCTGACCATCTTGCTTGGCGATGTCCAGCGCTATATCGGCGGCCGCTTTGTGGTCGAGCAGCTTGCCGTTGCGATAGTAACCATCCATCGTGATCAGGATGTGGCTGCCTGAATCGGCGACGCGCCTTCCGCAAGCCTCGCCGCTGAAGCCTCCAAACACTACGGAGTGAATCACTCCCAGGCGGGCGCATGCCAGCATGGTAATCGGCAACTCGGGGACCATCGGCATATGAATGGTGACGCGATCACCGCTCTTCAGACCACAGAAATTGCGCAGCAGTGCCGCGAATTCATTTACTCTCACATAGAGTTCGCGGTAGGTGACGGATACGGGCGCTTCGGATTCCGGTTCCGGGACAAAGATGAGCGCCGCTTTGTTCTTGTACTTGGCGAGGTTCCGGTCCACGCAGTTGTACGAGGCATTGATCTTGCCGCCCACGAACCACTTCCAGAACGGCGGATCGCTGGTATCGAGCGTGGTGTGCCAGTACTGGTCCCAGTCCAACAGATCGGCGTACTCCCGGAAGCACTCCGGAAAGTTTTTCTCGCTAAACCGTTCATTGACGTCAGGGTCGGTCAGATTTGCCTGGCCGATAAATTTCGCGGAAGGATAATAGTATTCTTCCTCCCGCCAATGGACTGCGATCTGAGCCGCACTGGTCTCGACTACCGCACTTTGCTCAGGAAGAGTTCGAGGCATAAACGTCACTCCTTAGATCTGTGAATTTGTGATGCGTTATTGATAGGTATATTTCCGCTGTAATTGATTCAATACTGTACCGCATTGGCTGGCCGATGTAACCCATTTTCGCCTGTTCCCTAAACATTACGGGTCGAGGCTTACATAATCCGGCCCGCCAACGTAGCGGGCCGAAGCGTCTACAACGTCCTGGTTCATTTGTCCTTGGAGACACCCGCTGGTACCGGCTGGTTTTCCAATGCCGTTCTCATCTGGTGCCACGCGTGCCTGGCTTCCTCCACTGAGCCCTCGTCTTCTATGGTGGTAATGTCGCCCGGGTTCTTCTCCTGGGTTACTGCCTTTAGCACACGCCGCATGATCTTGCCGCTGCGGGTCTTGGGCAACATGTCCACGAAGTTCAATTCGCCGATCACGGCGACCGGGCCTAGTTCGTGGCGCACCTGGTCGAGCAGTTTCTGCTTCAGTTCCTCCGATGGGATGAAGCCCTGTTTGAGCACCACAAACGCGGAGATCACTTCGCCGCGCAGTTCGTCGGGCCGGCCAATCACACCCGATTCAGCCACCGCGGGATGGCCCAGGAGCGCGGTCTCCACCTCGATAGTGCCGATACGGTGACCGGCGATTTTGATGATCTCATCGGCGCGCCCAGCGAACCACACATAGCCGTCCTGGTCGATTTGCGCGGAGTCTCCGGTGTAGTAGACACCCGGAATAATCTGCCAATAATCGCGGCCGTACCGTTCTTTTTCACCCCACAATTCCGGCGTCAATCCCGGAAAAGGCCGCCTGACCACCATGATGCCTTTTTCGTTGACACCGCAGGGTGTACCGTCTGGCGCTACCACGGCTGCGTCGATACCTGGCATGGGGACAGTAGCGGACCCCGGCTTGATCGGCAGCATTCCCAGCCCATACGGGTTGCCGAATACCGGCCCGCTAGTCTCGGTTTGCCACATGTGATCGATCACGGGAATCTGATTCCTGAAAATCCTCTTCTGTAGCCATTCCCAGGCCGGCGCATTCAAAACCTCGCCGGCGCAAAATACACGTTCCAGATACTTGTAGTCGATGCTCCCGAACGGCCCATCGCCATAGCGCATCAGCAATCGCACTGCGGTGGGTGACGTGAAAATGCCGCTGACGCGATACTCCTCCATCAGCGTCTTCCAGGTGCCTTCCGGGGTGGGATAGTCAAGCGCGCCTTCGAATGCAACCGTGGTCGCGCCCGCGATCAGAGGTGCATACACGATGTAGCTGTGACCGACGATCCAGCCAATGTCTGACGTCGACCACCAGACATCCGTCGGCTTCAAGGCAAATAGCCACTGTCCCATGCTGTGAATGTGGACTTGATAGCCGCCATGGGTGTGGATGGCCAGCTTGGGTGTCGCGGTCGTTCCGGAGGTGGCAAGGATGAAAGCCGGCTCGTTGGCTTCCATCGAGACATAGTCGCCGCTTTCTCCGGCACCATGTTCCAGAAACTGCTCCCACAGCAGGTCCCTTCCGGGATGCATTGGAGTTTCCCCCACAGCGCGCTTCAGAACGACAACGTGCTCAACCTTGTCACCTGCGTTTTCCAGGGCCTCATCGACGATCCATTTTAGTTGGGTATCCTTGCCCTTGCGATAGGTCACATCGGCCGTGAAGACCAGTCGCGAACCACTGGCCTGGATCCGGTCGCCCAATGCCTTCGCACCAAATCCCGCGAACACCACCGAGTGAATCGCACCGATGCGGACTGTCGCCAGCATGAGAATGATAGCTTCCGGAGACGTCGGCATGTAGATGGTGAGACGATCGCCCTTCTTGATGCCCATCCCTCGCAGCGCCTTCGCCACCTTCTCGACTTCGTGGAGCAAATGGGCATAGGTATAGACGCGGCGCTCGCCACGTTCGTTGAGGTACACTAGCGCCGTGTGCCCGCCCCACCCACGTTTTACGTGATGGTCGAGCGCGTTGTAGGCCAAGTTCGTCTGTGCCCCGACGAACCACTTAAACGTGGGCGGATTCCACTCCAACACTTTGTCCCACTCGCGAAACCACGGCAGTTGATGCGCCGCACGCCCCCATAAACCCTCAGGATCTTGCTTTCCCTCCTCGATCCACTTCTGAACGACCGGAGTGACCAAATGGTGCGCCGACGGCGGCGAGTGCTCTTCAATGGTTGCCCTGATCCCACGATCAGATCCAAGCGCGTCAGTTGCTGTACTCATAATTAGGAAGGCTCCTCTAATCTTGAACTACGAAATCGGTCCCAAGTCGAGCTCGTATGGAAATTACGTTGGGGCGGCTTCGAGTCGCCCCAAGGTCAACCCCTGGTTCTTGACTGCTACTCTGCTACGCGTGCTTGGGGCGGCGAGCTAGCAATTCCGCGACCAGCGCCACCGCCGCTAGAACGCCCGCGGTATAAAACGCCATCTGGTAATTGTGGTACTTGTCGTACATCGTGCCGCCGATTTTGGCACCGAAGTAGCCGGCTACGCCCCACGCAGTGAACAACATACCGTAGTTGATGCCGGCATTCTTGGTTCCGAAGAAGTCGGCGGTGGTGGCAGCGTTGACCGAGAGCTGCGTGCCATAGCACCAGTACACGACGAAGACCACAACGTAAAGTAACGTGACGTTGCTGCCGACCAGGTAAAGAATAGGCATGGCGATCATGGAGACGGCAATCATGGTTCGCAGTACGTTGAGGCGGCCCAGTGTGTCCGACATCCAGCCAGACAGGATACGGCCGGAAGCGTTTCCAACGGCACCTACAACGAGGCCCATCGTGGCCAGTGCCGCGCCGGGGATGCCGACGCTCTTGGCGAAGGGCACCAGTTGGCTGATAACCATCAAGCCGGCCAGAGTCCCGAGAGCATAGGCGACCCACATGAAGTAGAACGTCGGGGTGCGCAATACTTCGGCCGGCGTGAAGTCCTGCGTGGTTGCCCCGCTCTTGGCGGTCGGCGCAGGAGGGGTCCATCCAGCAGGCCGATAACCGGGAGGCGGATTCTTCAGCAAGAACGCGCCAATCACGGTCATGACCAGGAACATACCGCCTAGAATTTGGAAGGTGGTGTGCACACCGTAAGCGGGAATCAGCTTCAGGTTTGCGAGAGGCCCGAAGAGCGCCGATCCAGCTCCGTATCCAGCGACAGCCAATCCGACTGCGAGGCCGCGCTTATCGGGGAACCATTTGGCCATGACGGGTATCGGCGTGGCGTACCCAAAGCCGTTACCCAAGCCGCCAATTACGCCGAAACACACATACAACCACATCAGGCTTTGGGTGTAGCTGCATAAGAAGAAGCCGAGGCTCACCAGTATTCCGCCGGTGAGAGATATCCAGAATGGGCCAAACTTGTCCTGCAGCCGTCCGGCGACGATAAAGCTCAGGGCGAATACTACCACCGCGATGCCGAACACAGCGGAGGTCTGCGCCCGCTTCCATCCGAACTCCTTTTCCAGCGGCGCAACAAAAATACTCCAGGCATAGAGCGTGCCCAAGGCAATGTTCATCAGCAGTCCGCCGACTACGCGCCACCAGCGGTTCAGGCCGGTACTCCCGACCTCGATCGAATCGACGTTACTAGTTGTTGCTGCGCTCATTTATTCTCTCCCTTCCCATGGCGTGTAGAACCATATCACCCTGCTTTCGCGACAACAATCTGAAATTTGTGACGGCTTATTAATTCTGGCTGGAGACCGCTGGCAAGGTGGCGCGTCAGGTTTCCCCGAACGATTTTGCCATCCTCGATTGGACCTCCCGAACTCTGCAATTCTCAGCTACCACGTCCGGCTGCTCTCGGCACACAGGCGGCCTGCGATACCAGGGGCGGGAGGCACTTGGGGTAGAGGAGAGTGGTCGTTGTCCGCAAACCGTCTGTTGCCTGATGCAAACCGGAACCAGAATCCCGGATGCCCCGCCGGGGTTAGAATTACCCCGGCCGGGCCCAACGTGTTGCAGCAATATGACCGTTTCGCCTCCCGCCTTTGTATTGAGCCGTTGTGGGCGGGATTTTCTGTCACAGCTCGGCCAAGGGTCTGTGACGCAGAATACTGTCTGGTGTGATATACATCACGTGAACGACGGAATCTGGCGCCGCCGCTGCGCACCCCCAAACGGAAGTCGGGCGCTTCGGCTTTGCCAACCGACTTGCCATTGAGCAGCGGCGGCCAGCGGGCCGGCCCGGGTTCCGAACTGGCGACGAAGGGCCCGGGTGGGAACTTCAGGCGGGCAATGATAGCATGTTAAGTAATCGTTACGGAGGCATCCGTGGGGTCACCTTACGGCTTTGAACTGGTGGAAAATTGCGTAATCTGCAAGCTGCGCAGCGACAGTTTCTTCTGTTCGCTGCCCAAGGGTGCCCTTGAAGCATTCGACAAGATCAAGTACACGGCTTCTTACCCCGCCGGAGCGGTTTTGTTCGTCGAAGGCCAGTCTCCCCGTGGGATCTACATGCTGTGCAAGGGCCGAGTAAAACTCTCCACGACATCGGCCGAGGGAAAGACGCTTATTCTGAAGATCGCGCAACCCGGCGAGGTGCTCGGCATGCACGCCACGGTTTCCGGCACCGCCTATGAGATCACCGCCGAAACCGGCCAACCCTGCCAGCTGAATTTTATTAAGCGCGAAGACTTCCTGAAATTCTTGCAGCTTCACGGCGATGCGTGCCTGAAAGCGGCCCAGCACCTCAGCAAGGACTGCCAGAGCGCTTACCAGCAGATCCGCAGCCTCGGGCTGTCGCACTCAGCACCGGAGCGCCTGGCCCGATTGTTGTTGGAGTGGACCGCCACGAGCCCCGATCAGTCTGAGCCGAAAGTCAAACTGGCTCTTACCCACGAAGAAATCGCTCAAATCATCGGCACCTCGCGCGAGACCGTCACGCGCGTGCTTGCGGACTTCCGCAAACGCCAGATCGCGGTGCTGAAGGGCTCGACGCTGACCATCCGCAACAAATCCATCCTCGAGAAGCTAGTCGGCGCCTAGCATATCCGCGGCAACTGTTCTCCGCTAAGCATGTCGAGCACGCGCTCGGTGCCCAGACGGCTTTTCATCGTCACCATGCCGGATGGTTTCTCCGACACCTGCCCTATTCCCACTGCACCGCTGCTGACCTCGTGGCGACCCAAAATATCCAGCGCCCGCGTCATTTCGTGCTCGGGAACCATGGCGATGAATCGCCCTTCGTTGGCAAGATAGAGTGGGTCGAGCCCGAGAATTTCACACGCCCCCGACACATCCTCGCGCACCGGCACCGACACCTCGTCGATGCTGACGCGGACTTTCGCAGTCTCGGCAATCTCGATTAGTCCGCCGCTCAGCCCACCGCGCGTCAGGTCGCGCAGGCAATGAATTTCGATGCCAGCCTGCAGCAGCGCCGCCACCGGGTCCCACAAAGCGGCGCAATCCGATTCGATTGCGGTCTCGAACGACAACCCCTCGCGCATCGCCATGATGGCAATGCCATGCCGCCCCACATCGCCGCTCAGCAGTACCACGTCACCGGGTCGTACGGACGAAGGTGTGATGTTCAGCCCGTGCTGAACCACCCCGATGCCGGCGGTGTTAACGAAGATGCCGTCGCCTTTCCCCTTGTCAACGACTTTAGTATCCCCGGTGACCAGCTGTACCTGCGCCTCAAATGCTGCGATTCGCATGGACTTCACCACCCGACGCAGCGATTCCATCGGAAAACCCTCTTCCAGAATGAATGCCGAGCTCAGATACAACGGCCGCGCTCCGCACATGGCCAAATCGTTGACTGTGCCGTTGATGGCCAGCGTACCTATGTCGCCGCCAGGAAAAAACAGGGGCTTCACCACGTAGGAATCGGTGGTAAATGCCAACCGCGCGCCTGCAACCTGCAGCGTCGCGCCGTCATGGCGCTCCCATAGTTGCGGGTTGGCGAAACTGGGCAGCAGCAACCCCTCCAGCAATTCGTGCATTCGACGCCCGCCGCCGCCGTGGGCCAATTCCACGTGCTCGCTGTCGCTCAACGGTACGGGACAGTTCAGCTGAAAGTCTTTGGGACTAGCCACGGCGCTGGCTCCCAGCATCCGCCGGTTCAGGCTCGCGCAAGCGCCGATAACGGTAGTACGCCGCGCACGCGCCCTCGGATGACACCATGGGCGCTCCAAGCGGATGGTCCGGGGTGCAGCGATTGCCGTACGCTGTACAGTCCTGCGGCTTCTTCGCACCTTGCATTACTGACCCGCTGATACACTCCGGATCTTCCTGCGCCGTGTACTCCGACACGCCGAACCGCGTCTCTGCATCAAACTGGGCGTACTCTGGCGTCAGCCCTAGCCCGCTCTGCGGAATCTCACCAATCCCGCGCCATTTGCGGGGCACTACCCGAAAGACCTTCGCCACCAGTTCCTGCGCTGGACGGTTCCCTGCGCGCCGCACTGCGCGTGCATATTGGTTCTCCACCTCGAACCGCCCTTGTTCGAGTTGCGAGACGCACATGTAGATGCCCTGCAGCAGGTCGAGTGGCTCGAAGCCGGTTACCACAATCGGAA
>Ga0207762_1000273_pt1 | contig 11464 bp, 10 predicted proteins | sample LuqExpMetageno37_FD_187795 | JGI IMG/M metagenome (GOLD analysis project Ga0207762, IMG submission 187795) | Tropical forest soil microbial communities from Luquillo Experimental Forest, Puerto Rico - Sample 37 (SPAdes) | ecosystem: Environmental > Terrestrial > Soil > Tropical forest ...
GTCCGTTGTGTTCGCGCTGATGCACGTGCAATACGACTGGTTCGTGATCGGGCAGGTGTTCGGTTTCGGCGTGCTGCTCGGCTGGATGCGCTGGGTGTCCGGATCGACGCTGCTCACCATGGTGCTGCATGCGCTGATCAATTGCGAAGGCATGATGGAGACGCTGCTCTCGCGCTAGAGCAGCGTCGCCAATTGCGCGAAGGCCGGATGCTCGGTCAGGCCGCCGGGCAGGCGCGGGAGGCCGATCACCGGCGTCGTCTCGGCAAAGCGGACAATGCTTGCGAGCGTATCGTCGAGCGCCACGGTATCGCGCTCGCCCTCGCTCACAACGATTGCCCTCAGGCTGAGCCCGCGTCGCGCGAGCACGTCGAGCGCCGTGAGCGTATGGCTGATCGTGCCGAGATAGCCGCCGACCACCAGCAGCACGGGCAAATTCAATTCCGCCATCCAGTCGACCACGGTGCGGCGGGCGTCGAGCGGGACCATGATGCCGCCCACACCTTCGATGAACATGAGGCCCGTGTGTGCCGCGACCGCCTTGCGCGTGAAGGCAACTAGCGCGTCGAAGTCGACCGCACGCCCTTCGCGTGCTGCGGCAATGTCGGGCGCGAGCGGGGCGCGAAAGCGGAAGGGCGCGATCTTGTCAATTTCTTCGGCGCTGACCGGACGTCCGAGCGCGCGTAGGAGCACGGCGGGGTCGCTGGTCTCGACAACGGACGGTTCGTAGCCGCTGACCACCGGCTTAAGCGCGCCGACTGGCTGGTGCGACTGGCGCAAATACCGGATAAGGCCGGCGGTGACGAAAGTCTTGCCGATGTCGGTGCCGGTCGCGGTGACAAAATACGCGGTCATGCACGCGGGAGGATGTGTTCGCGAACGAGACCGGCCAGTCGCGCAACCTCTTCGTCCGGGTGCTGCGCGGTGAACGTGAAGCGCAGGCGGGCGGTGCCCGCCGGCACTGTCGGCGGCCGGATGGCGGCGACGAGAAAGCCGTGGTCGGCAAGCAGGCGCGAGGCGGCGAGCGTCTCGTCTTCGCCGCCGATCACGATCGGCACGATCGGGCTTTGCGCCGCCGGCAAGCTGAGCGTCTGCGTGAAGTGCTTCGCCTTCTTTAGCGGCTGCGCACAGTACTCCGGCTCGGAATTGATGAAATCGAGGGCGGCGATACTTGCGGCGACGACGGCCGGCGGCAGGCCGGTCGAATAAACGAGCGTGCGCGCACGGTTGCGCATCAGTTCGATGACCGGCGCCGAAGCGCAGAGATAGCCGCCATAGGCGCCGACCGCTTTCGACAACGTGCCCATCTGCAGCGGCACATGCGCGCCCGTTGCGACGCTCGAGCCGTGACCGCCGCCAACCACGCCCAAGCCATGCGCGTCGTCCGACATCAGCCACGCGTCGTGCGCCTGCGCGATGTCGTTCAGCTCCGCCAAAGGCGCGAGATCGCCGTCCATCGAGAATACGCCGTCCGTCAGGATCAGGGCGCGGTCGTATTCATTGCGATGCTGTGCGAGCAGCACGCGCACGTGCGCGACGTCGTTGTGGCGGAATTTGACGACGCGACCGCGCGAGAGCTGCGCGCCGGCGAACAGACACGCGTGCGCCAATTCGTCGATCAGCACCAGGCCTTCCGGCCCGACCAGCACGGGCGCGATGCCGGCATTCGCCAGATAGCCCGAGCCGAATACAACCGCCGCTTCGGTCTGTTTCATGCGGGCGAGCCGTGCCTCCAGTTCTGCATACAGCGGATGATTGCCGGTGATCAGGCGCGACGCACCGGCGCCGGCGCCGTACTCCTGAACCGCGGTCATGACCGCGGCCTTGATCGTCGGATGCTGGCTGAGGTTGAGGTAATCGTTGCACGAGAAGGAGAGCAGGCGACGGCCACCGCGCTCCACCCAGACCCCGTCCTCGCGCGCGGTTTCGGCGAGCGCGCGGCGGAGATTGCGCTTCTCCAGCGCGTCCAGTTTGGCTTGCGCAAAGGCGTCGAGCGAGTGCATCAGGGGGTAAAGGAAGCGCCAAATGGCTCCGAATGCCAGCGAAAATAATGCGTTGCCGAACTGGTATGCGGACGGCCTCGCGCATGTCTGGCTGCCCTATGCGCCGATGCGGAGCGCGACACCGCTTCCCGTGGTGCGCACATACGGCACACGCATCGTGCTGGCCGACGGCCGCGAACTGATCGACGGTATCGCGAGCTGGTGGACGGCGTGTCACGGCTACAATCACCCGCATATTGACGAGGGGATCAGGCACCAGCTCGCCGAGATGCCGCACGTGATGTTCGGCGGCCTCGTGCATGCGCAGGCGCTACGGCTCGCGCAGCGGCTCACGGTCTTGCTGCCCGGCGATCTGACGCGCGTGTTCTTTTCCGATTCTGGCTCGGTCGCGGTCGAAGTCGCGATGAAGATGTCCGTCCAGTACTGGATCAACCGCGGCGTCCGCGGGCGCACGCGCTTTCTGGCGTTCAAGGGCGGCTATCACGGCGACACCACAGGCGCGATGGCGGTGTGCGATCCGGACGACGGGATGCACGCATTGTTCGCGGGTATGCTGCCGCAGCAGATCATTGCCGAGTTGCCCGATACCGACGAGCGGCATGCGTCCTTGGACGTGCTGCTTGCACGCAATGCAGAAACTTTGGCGGGTATCATCGTCGAACCGCTGGTGCAGGGGGCGGGCGGCATGCGCTTTTACGGCGCCGAGGTGCTGCAGCGCCTGCGCGCGCTCGCGAACAAATACGATCTGCTGCTAATCTTCGACGAAATTTTTACCGGCTTCGGCCGCACCGGCACGATGTTCGCCTGCGAGGCTGCTGCGGTGGCGCCCGACATCATCACGTTGTCGAAGGCGCTCACCGGCGGCACACTGCCGCTGGCTGCCACCATCGCGAATGCAAAGGTCTTCGAGGCCTTCTGGTCGGACGATCCGGCAAAAGCGCTGATGCATGGACCGACGTACATGGCGAACGCGCTCGCTTGCGCCGCGGCGAATGCGTCGCTCGATCTGTTCGAAACGGAGCCGCGGCAGGCGCAGGTCGCGCAAATCGAGGCGGCGCTGAGGGATGGGCTGGAGCCCTGCCGATCGATCTCGCGAGTCACCGATGCACGTGTGAAGGGCGCGATCGGCGTGGTTGAGCTCGACGGTATCGACGATCTGGCGAAATTACGCGCACGCTTTGTCGAAGAAGGCGCCTTCGTTCGGCCGTTCGGGCGCGTCGTTTATCTCGCGCCGGCTTTCACGATCTCTCCAGACGATCTGGATGCGTTGATGAGCGCTGTTCGGCGGGTCGTCGGCTCACTATGACGCGAGCGCCACTTCGCGCAGCGGTCGCACGATTGTGACGCTGCACGTTGCTTCCGCAGCCACTTTGGCCGAAACGCTTCCGAGCAGGGAACGCAGGAGCGAGGGATCGCGCGCGCCGATCAGGATGTGATCGACGCGATTGTTCTCGGCGAATTCCAGGATTGCGCCGGCGGGATCGTTCGATTCCAGCACATGCACCGTGAGCCGCGCTTCATCGAGCTTCAGCGGCTGCGCCCAATGCCGCAGCGCGACGAGACGGTCGATCTGCTTGTTATGGCCTTCTGCATCGAGCGTTGTGTCGAGCGCGATCCGGTGATGGCGGTTGACGTTGAGACAGGCGAGCCGCGCCGCGGGCAGCGTCGCCAGGATTTTCTGCGCCGTCGCGCGTAGCGCCTCGTTGAGCGAGGAGGTCGCGGCAAGATCGATCGCGACGGCGACAATTGGTGCTGCGCTCAGTGGCACGGTCGACGCGCGCGCCGTCGGCCAGGTGAGGTCGGTATCGAAGCGACGTCGCAGCACTTGAGTGAAGGTGTCGCGCTTGAGTTTTTCCGCGCGCGTCGTGAGCTTGACCTGCTCGGGATGGCTGAGGTCGAAGGCAAGCTGCGCCATCGTCGGATACCGCCAGGACGGCGTCGGCTCTAGGAGGCGCAGCACGATCTCCTGCAGCCACAGCGGATAGTCGGGCCGCAGGCGGCGCGGCGGAACCGGGTCGCGCCACAGCCGTGTGCGCATGTTGGACAGCCGCTCGCTCTCGCCGAACGGACGCACGTCTGTGGAGAAGAAATACAACAGAACCCCGAGCGCAAATTGGTCGCTGCGCGGGTCGCTGCGAATGCCCCTTAGCTGCTCGGGCGAAAGATAAGGGGCCGTTCCGAACGGGATGCGGAATTCCTCCTGCATCAGATCGGGCAATTGTTGATGATGTGAGAGACCGAAATCGAGCAGCACGATTTCGCCGGAGGGACGCAGCATGATGTTGCTCGGCTTCACGTCGAGATGCACGACATGCTGGCGGTGCAGGTCGTCGAGCGCGGTCGCGACTTTCCAGCCGATCTGCGCCACTTCATCATAGGGCAGGGGCAGGTCGTTCAGGCGCGGCAACAGTGATGTGCCCTCGACGCGCTCCATCACCAGATAAGGCTGCACGGCGAGATCGCCGACCGCGATGCAGCGCGGCACGTGCGGACCTTTCAGCCGCGGCAGGATCATCTGCTCCATCTCGAAGCTGACGATCGCGGCCGGATCGGCGCCTTCGCCGAGATACGGCACCTTCATCAACATGGGCACGTCGATGCCGGGCTTGGTGACGCGCCAGATGGTCGCCATGCCACCTTTGTGCACCCGTTCCTCGACATGGAAGCCGTCGATTTCGGTGGCGGGGGTGATCAAAGGCTTGACCATGTCAGATGCCCTTGAACAGCCGTTCGGCCAGGAAGGCCGGCAGGCCCTTGGCGCGGATCGCAGCCGCGGCGGCAGCGACGTCGTAAGGCGTGCGGCAGAAAGTGATGTCCTGCTTGACCGTGTCGAGCAGCGCCCAGGCTGCAGCGGGATTGCCGTCGCGCGGCTGCCCCACAGCGCCAAGCACAACGAGCCAGCGACGGCCAGGCAGGAGAGGGATGGGCACACCGGCGACCGGCGTGAAGGCCGTCATCTTGGCGGTCGGCGACATACTGTAGACGCCCGGCCGGTGCACGTGCCCACACAAGGTGACGTGGGCCTCGGTCGCGGCCATGCTGCGGGAGGCCTCGAACGTGCCGACCACGTAATTCCAGTCGTTCGGCGCGCTGGCATCGGCGTGAACATAGAGCCGGTTGCCTTCGCGTGCGGTCAGCGGAAGACCGGCCAGGAAATCGCGTGCTTCGCGGCCGAGTTGCCGCCGCGTCCACTCGATCGCCATCATCGCTTCGAGATTCATGCTCTCGCCCGGATCGCCGACGGCGAAGTCATGATTGCCGAGGACCGCGGCAGCGCCCTTCGCGACGAGATCCATGGCGGTATCGACGGCCCATTCGGGATCGGCGCCGTAACCGACATAGTCGCCGAGCAGCACGATACGCTCCGCGCCTTGCGTATATGCGGCGTCGAGGCAAGCGGAGAAGGCCTGCCGGTTGGCATGGATATCGGCAAAGAGTGCGATCAGCATGCGAACGACCTTACCGCGAAGGTGCTCTGACTGCTGTCCAAAACCTTGATTTTCGTCAAATGACGGAAGGTTAGAAGCCGACCACGGTCCCGTGTAAGTCGTAATCGTCGGCGCGCTCGATCTTCACGCTGGCGATCTCCCCGACGCGCAACGGGCGGCGGCTCGCAAGGTAGACCGCGCCGTCGATCTCCGGCGCATCCGCCATCGAGTGGCCTTTGGCCACCGTCGGGCCGACCTCGTCGATGATCACCTGCTGGCGCGTGCCGACCTTTCGCTTCAGACGGCGCGCCGAAATCTTCTGCTGCACCTGCATGAGCCGGTGCCAGCGCATCTCTTTCACCTCTTCCGGCACGGCTTCCGCAAGATCGTTCGCCGGCGCGCCCTTCACCGGCTCGTATTTGAAGCAGCCGACGCGATCGAGCGACGCCTCCTCGAGCCACTGCAGAAGGTACTCGAAATCGGGTTCCGTTTCGCCGGGGAAGCCGACAATGAAGGTCGAGCGCAATGTCAAATCGGGGCAGATCTCGCGCCAGCGCGCGATGCGCTCGAGCGTCCGTTCCTGCGCGGCGGGCCGCTTCATCCGGCGCAGCACCTCAGACGAAGCGTGTTGGAAGGGGATGTCGAGATAGGGCAGCACCTTGTGCTCGGCCATCATCGGGATGACCTCGTCGACATGTGGATAGGGATAGACGTAGTGCAGGCGAACCCAAATGCCGAGGTCGCCCAGTTCGCGCGCGAGATCAATGAACCTGGCGCGTACCTCACGGTCCTTCCAGCGGCTGGGCGCATATTTCAAATCGAGGCCATAGGCCGAGGTATCCTGCGAAATAACCAACAGTTCCTTCACGCCCGCAGCGGCCAGCTTTTCGGCCTCGCGCAGCACGTCGGCGGCCGGACGTGAGACGAGATCGCCGCGCAGCTTCGGAATGATGCAGAAGGAGCAGCGGTTGTTGCAGCCTTCGGAGATTTTCAAATAGGCATAGTGTCGCGGAGTGAGCTTGATGCCCTGCGGTGGCACGAGATCGAGGAAGGGATCGTGCTGCGGCGGCACCGCGTGGTGCACCGCCTCGAGCACGCTTTCATATTGCTGCGGCCCAGTGATCGCCAGCACGTCGGGGTACTGCGCCGATACCTGCTCCGGCTCGGCGCCCATACAGCCGGTGACAATGACCTTGCCATTCTCTTTCAGCGCGCTGCCGATCGCCTGCAGCGATTCAGCCTTGGCGCTGTCGAGGAACCCGCAGGTGTTGACGATGACGAGGTCGGAACCGGCATGTTGGCGCGCGAGCTCGTAGCCCTCGGCGCGCAGGCGCGTGACGATGCGCTCGGAATCGACCAGCGCCTTCGGGCAGCCGAGGGAGACGAAGCTCACCTTCGGAGCGGATTTCTCAGTCTCAGGGGAGGACATGCCGGGATGCAGCTAATGGCGATTGCGCCGAATGGCAACCCGCTCAGCGGTTCCGGAATGCCTAGCCGCCGACCACGAGCAGCTTTATGCTTCTCGAATAGGAGGCTTCATGCGACGCATTGTGATGTCGATTGTTGTGGCCGCGGGCCTGTTCGGAACGGGCATCGTTGTGGAAGCGACGCCGCGAGAGCCGGCATTTCCGCGCAGTGCGGCCTCCGAGGCGGTCTACGCGGCCGGCGCGTGCTGGAAAGGGTGCCAATCGTATTGCGCCTGGGGATTTCCCGACTGCTTGAGAGAGGTTCCGCAGGGCATTTGCCTCAAACTGACAGACCGTTGCGATCGCTATTGCCAGATCAATTGCCGTTTCGGCGGCGGGCCGTTCGTGCCCATCGAATAGAAGGACAAAGCATAAAAGCGCTTCTGGTAGCGTCAGCCATTCTGGCGCTCGGTACGTCGGCACGCCTCTCCGGTCGGGCTTTGGCGCGCGAAGGTCGGCGCCGATCGATCCGGCGACCGGCAAGCCCGCGCTCGACAAGCGCAACCCGCCACTCACCGGCCTGCAGAATGATCGGTAAGCGGCGTCATTGGCAGAAGGACTGTCCGGCGTTTTTACGAACAGACGAGGAACCGGTTATCGCTTCTGTAATGCAAAATGGCCGATGCCTAGGTACATCGCCGAATAGGGCGGCCCACGCCGACCGCGCACAGGGCAGGGGCAGAGCTCTAGCTTCCTACGCGCTTGATCAGTTCGTCAGCAAGCTGGTCTCTTACATGTTGGGGCAGATCGATCGCCACTAGCTTCCAATTCCACTGCAGGACTTGCAGTCTGATGCGGTATTGCTCGGCGGGAACTGCTGAGGCAGGAAGACTTACGTAAAAATTTCCTAATCCGTATTCGGCGCTCTGGAATGCCTCCCACAGCGATTTCAGGTCGCCTTTTGGGAATGGTGCTAACGCGTTCTGAACCCGCAGGTCGGCAGTGTCCCAACCGCCGCTGTCGAGCAGCTGCAGCATGGCTTCGGGATTGAGCAGGTCTCCTAGAATAGCATCCGCGATGGACGCACTGCCGCCAGCAATCAACGCGCTGGCGTTACGCCCAAGCATTTTGGCGCGACCTGTTTTATTGAGGTAAGCCCAAACGATCTGTGGGGCTAACGATCTGCCAAGCCGAGCGAAATCAACCCTCTGGTCGAGTGCAGAGGTGTTCCTGGCTGCCACGGCATTAGCAAGGCGCGAAAGCCCGATGAGGGGAGAAACGGCGAACCATGCCGCGCCCAGGACGAATACGATCGTGAGGCCAATCAGCCGCCGAGTCATGCAATCGGGCTGAACGCCGATCCCGGCATTTTCGTGTCGGCATCGCGATCCCGACCTGCGCAGCACCTGGGGCGAAATCAACGCAGGCATCAGCGGCCAGATCAATCGCAACACCGAATTGTTCGCCAACGCTTCCGACAACGAGCGCTTCGACGGCAAAGGCTTCGCCTACGACGGAAAGATCGGGCTTCGCATGAATTGGTGAACTGCAGATTTGGCAATGACCCCGATACGGGTCTTCGAAAGAGCTATCGTCATAGACGAACCATGGGTCTCGCGAACTCCTCGTCCCGTTCCAAATTGTTGTAGAGGGTGCGTTTTGCGAGCGTGTTTAGCCTCTGAGGTGTACGGCAATGCGCCTTAGGAACTCTTCATATTCGACCCGCTGCTCCCGCAAACATCCTGTCTTAGATTTGACAGACGGCAAGAAGATAGCGAACCCGCACAATGTCCATAACGCACCATACGAGTTGCCCTGCCGTGTCCGGATCGTCCTCGACGACGAGAATGCGGCGCCGAGCCTGTCTTGGTGTTAAGTCATATATATTACATTGCAAGTTGGGGATCGGTAACTAACTTGCAAGTCAGGCCGAGCTCCGGCACCTGTTGTCAATTTAATGGGAGGCGTTGCGGCGAAGCGTTGCGTCGCAGCCGATGACTAGGTCAACAGAGGCACGGCCAAAGGGCACAAAAATTCCTGGATAAAGGGAAATGCTGCTGCCAATCTCGGGCAAGAAAGCGGCTACCTCGGAGGAGCGGAGGCCAGCATCGAAAAGCCGGATAGGAGCCGACTTTGCCGCGCTCGGCATCTTTCTAAACTACTGACCTGAATTCCAAATGTCAGTTGAGAGCTTCCATCCGCCTCGTACCTTTTCCCATATAGCGACGTACTTGCCGGAAAGTTGCTGAGGGTTTTCGCCTATTGTTTTTAATGTGAATGTTCCGATTTCGCGCGCTGCCCTGGGCGACAGGCGTTTCACTTCGACTGTGGTTAGGCTCGGTTCGCCGACCTTCGTCCCAAAGTCCTTCCACATCGCAGAAATAGCCTGCCGCCCCCTTACTATCCCTGCATCGGGCGGAAGGGCGACAGCATCGGATGTATAAAGCATGCCGACGCCGGCATAATCGCCTTTGTTAAAAAGGCCGATCCACTGTGAGTTCGCTTTTTGAATATCCGCCTTCTGCGCGAAAGCTGGTGCGCTCCATGCGATTAAAATCGCACACAGACCGACAAGTTTGCCCACGATGATTGCCTCCCGAATTTTCGTTGCTGTACCTTAGCACGCCAAGGCCGGTCTCCAAGCCCGCCCCGATTTGGCCTCGACCGAAATCTACGCGGCCGAATATGTTGTGGCGGCGCGCAACCCGCAGTGGGCGCTCAGGAGTGGGCCGCGGGGCTTCATCCATCGCTGCCGTCCGACACTCTCAAAAAAGCCGCCCAGCGGTCCTGGCTGGGGGCAAGAGGTAAAGCACGACGGCTACCGCCTTCAGGTCCACACTCGAGACAGGCGCGTGCGGCTGTTCGCAATGAACGCTGCCGATTGGACCGAACGTTATCCGCAGATAGTGGAGGAAGCCGCACGGCTGAAGCGAGATGCGGTACTGGACTGTGAGTTGATCTGCCAGGACAAACACGGGTGCGCTGGGCAAAGCGGGCACAGTACCTGCACCGCGGAATGTCCGCGTTTGGCCATCTCGGCCCAAGCCGAACTTGCAAACGACGTCTGCTCTGAGGAGCAGAGCGGGCCTATGGGGCTGCACGGGTCTATGGCGGCTTGCGACAGGATTGATGGGAGCCTACAAACCGGAGACGTGGTCGATCTGGCTGTACATGGTGCTGCTCGCGGTCATCACCCTCGTCTCGGTGTATTTCGCGGAGGAGACCCGGAAGCGCTCGGGCGCGTAACATGCATCCGCTGCTCGTGACAAACACATGCTCAAGACCGTGATCCGGACGGCGTGGCGGGACTAGCGCGATGGTCGAACACCCCGCTTTGCCTTTCCTGCGTCGAAACGAGAAGAGCAAAATCGTCTCGGCCGCCGATGCCGTGAACCTCATTCGTGATGGCGATACGCTCGCGACAGGCGGTTTCGTCGGCATCGGCTTCGCTGAAGAGATAGCGGCGGCGCTATACCGTACATCCAGCCGCTTACGCGCACTGCGCCAAAGTGAGCGCAAAGCCACAACGGGATACTTAAGCCGAGCACAAGCTGCGTGATCTCGGCAGCAGTATAGCGGAAGTGACGACGCTGATAGAGGGCCCAAAGACCGAGACCGAAATGGATTGTGGCGGCTGTGTAGAGGGCGCTGTTGATAATTGGAATACGCCACCACGCAATGTGGACGTGCAAGCGCCACCATTCCATTGCTGAGAATGATATATTGCCCAGCGTATGATTGAAAAAATGCGAGAAAATATAGGCAAACATCACCAAGCCGCAGGCGAGGCGCACCTGTCGGACGCCTATACCCTTTAGCCAGGTCACGCGCTTATAGGCGACGTGTGTCCTTACTTCACGCCCGCTACCGGTAGCCGATCTTGCAAGTGCCATTAAGCGCCTGTGGAGTTGGCGATCGGGAGTCTCCTACCCACCGTACTCTACAGTGAGCGTTATTTTCCCGCTAGATGAGGAGTTGATTGATGATGCTCAGACTGCGGCTGTCAGGATCCTTCGGGAGGTTCGCAATTGGCCCAGACCCGATCTAAAAGGGGAAGGCGGCCGACGTCAGATCTGGGCCGCGAAGGGCACTTACAAAATCGTGCGACAATTGCTTGTCGATGGCGATAAAAAGTCGATGTATCGTCTCAAGAGCGCGGCCGAAAATTTCGAGCGCATCGCCGAAGAGCAACAGCTCAGACGAGGCGCTGAGTGGGAATGCCGAACGTTGCGAGCTTGCTCGTAGTCTGAGCAGAGACATATCACCAAGAGTGCCTATGCCCCAAAGCTGGCGAAAGACATTCGTCAGGACCGGACTCACGGCTGGGGAACGCCGTTTTATCTTAGGAATTGCTGCAGAGCCAGACGACACTTAAGATTTCTAAGATCGTCCGAGCTTTTGACTGGTAAAAGTATTGTTCAATTTCAGCTGCTACGCGACCTTTGATTAGGAAACATATCTTCAGAATTCTCCATCCGCCGCGGTTAGATAAGTTTACTGTGCTTCATCCAGACTAGATTCACGTGATCTTGATTCTGAAGACCAAAGTGTTCTCTAGGCGGTGGGGCGTCTCAGTTTTAAGCTGTCTGTTTTGAAAGCGGCCCATTGCATTGAAATGGAGACGCTGTGA
>Ga0207762_1000278_pt1 | contig 11437 bp, 13 predicted proteins | sample LuqExpMetageno37_FD_187795 | JGI IMG/M metagenome (GOLD analysis project Ga0207762, IMG submission 187795) | Tropical forest soil microbial communities from Luquillo Experimental Forest, Puerto Rico - Sample 37 (SPAdes) | ecosystem: Environmental > Terrestrial > Soil > Tropical forest ...
TGGTCGGGTGAAAACGGGACTTCAAGCTCCGAAAGGATCTTGTTCACTTCCAGTCCCGAGGGAGATGTTGTTGTGTCTTCACTTGGCATGGCTATGCGCCCTCCGTCGGCGCTTGAGGTGTGATTTGGTGCAGTTTTGCGAGGGAGACAAGCGAAGGGATTACAGGGAGTGAAAGGGTTGGATGCCGCCGCATTTGGTTTAGAACGGCACTTCTTCGTCGGTCAGATTTGTCGCGTCTTGGTCGCTCCGGGCCGGTCCCTGAGATCCGTTTCCGTTGCCCTTGGAATCGAGGAACTCAATCCTGTCCGCATAGACGAAGTCCCTGTAGTGTTTGCCGCCCGTCTGCTTGTCGTCCCAGGATTCCGTGCGCTTCCGGCCTTCAAGGTAAATGCGGGAGCCTTTTTGAAGGTGTTCGCCGGCGATCTCTGCTAGGCGATTGAAGACCTTCACGGTAAACCATTCCGTATGTTCCTGCAGTTTGCCGTCCTTGTCCTTCCATCGTTCAGTCGTGGCGACGGAGAACTGCGCGATGGCTGTTCCCTGTTGGGTGTACTTCACCTCAGGATCACGGCCGAGATTTCCGATCAGCAGAACCTTCTGCATGGCGTTTAGCCTCCTTATTGAGAATGTGAGATTAGTTGCGAGAGTGGTACGGCGAGGGCTTTGACAACCAAACAGTGGCAGTGACCCGAGGCATGCGGCCTTGGGCTTCGTGGTTGGCCCGCAATGCTGGTCAGGTTAGTTCAGGTGGAAGAATCAGGAGAGAATCAGGAAATGGCCGCAGGGCGGATGGCTTCAATGTCCACGAAGCGAGCGAAGTCCTTCTGATTAAACGTCAGAATGCGCTCCACTCCGTGCACCCGCATCGCGGCAACCAGACGCGCATCGTGAACCCGAACCCCTGACACGTTGTGCGTCACGATGAGACGGCGCCATTCTTGATGAATTGCAATGTTGTCCGCGAGCAACCGAAGCCGCGACTCAAACAACCGTGCGCGCCGGTCGGCCTCCTGCGGTGACAGTCCATATCCATTTTGGTCGGCTGGCCGGGTACAGGCGTTCCAAAACTCAGCGACGTTCTGTGAGGTGTAGCAGAGGATCGCTCCTTGGTTGGCTAGCCCCTCAAGTGCGGACTCAACGATTGGATAATCAGGATCGCTGGGCTGCACCCATCGGATCAGAATATTGCTGTCAATCAGGTAGGGCGTGCCGGCCATTTTCAGCCGCGCTCCTCGTAAAAGCTTTCACGGGTGAATGCTGAGGTTGGCACCTTCGGCAAGTTCTCCGAACCCTCCGCGATCTCCTTGAGCATGGCGTGAAGTTCCGCAACGGAAAGCTGTCCCTGAGGCTCCGCACGGGGGGCAATCGCCTCCCGCAGTAGACGTTCCGCATACTCTTCCAACGCAATGCCTTGGGCTTCGGCTTCTGCAGCAAGCCGCTCCATGATTTCCGGGTTAAGTTGAATCTGGATGGTCATAGCCTCAGCACCTCGATACCGTCATTATCCTTTCTTTTCGGTCAGCAAGTCGAATTGTAGGTTACACGCCGCAGTCTGCACGCTCCGCCACCTTTGCGCGTCAACCTCGGCTTCAGTTACGCAAGATGCGTAACGCAACTTGCGTAATTCCGTTGCGGTTTGTTGCAAGACTGTATGTTATTGATGGCACATGTACTTGCTACGAGCACCCGCTTGTGCCCCCACAGGTCATGCAACGGTAGCAGCTTCCGCTCCGCACCATCAGCGAACCGCAGATGTTGCAGGCCGGTGCATCTCCCATCTGGATAAGTTCTCCGAGCGCTCCGACCGGATCACTGCTATTGGCTTCAATCGCAGCTTGAACAGGCATCGGGAGGGCTTTGAACAATTCGCCCTGGTCACCCGTCAAGAACCTGAGTTCCAGCCAACGCGCGATATAGTCCATCAGAGATTTGGCGTAACCGATCTTTGGATTTCCCGACCAGCCGCTGGGCTCAAAGCGCATGTGGCTGAGTTTTTCGCAAAGCACCCTCAACGGCACGCCGTGCTGCAGGGCAAGCGAGACCACCGTTGCGAAGGCATCCATCAGCCCGGAGATGGTCGAGCCCTGCTTTGCCATGGTGATGAAGATCTCTCCTGGCAGCCCGTCCTCGTAAACTCCGACCGTGAGATATCCCTCCTGCCCGGCGATGGAGAAGTGATGGGTGAGCGCCCGCCGTTCATCCGGCAAATGCCGCCGAACTGCAGGAAAGGGCTCGGACTTCTGCTCCAGTGACGGCTCCGCGTGTGCCACGTCGTTATCTGATCTGGCGGTCTCGCTTTCGCTAATCGCACGTATCTGGCTTGCTGCTGACATACGCAACCTCATTTCTCGCAGCGTTGGAGCGCCCATCCTCGATCGGCGAACCCCCCTCTAACCGGCGATGAAAGGCATAGATCACCAGAGGAGTTCCTGTCGCTGCGGCAAGGAATGCGCCGCTCGGATTCAAATGCAGGCCACCGCCGATGATCACGAACAGAAAGACAAACAGGCAGATAACCAGGGCGTAGTTCTTTAACCTCACTTGCATTTCCCTTCACTCCCTTCACGCCACCTCGGCTTCTGACAAGTTGTTCTGACTGCTTTGAGTGGCTGGTGTGCTGATCGCGGCGCGCTCCGCTTGATTCAGCGCTCTGACAAAGTGACTATGCGAACAGCCAGTGCAATTCACCGCCTTGGTGATCGCTTGGATCGCTTCGTGAAATCGTTTTGGTATGGTGACTACTTCGCCGGCCAGTGAGTAAAACGTCGGCAACACAGCACCGGCTTGGTTCTTGTCTTTTCCCGATAGGTCCAACTCCAACCGCCCGTGAATGCCGCGAAACAGAACCTTCGTTTCCAGTGCCGGACGCTTGCGGTCGATTGGCTCATCTGGTCGATGCTGGGTAATGAGCAGTTCGTAGGTCCGCCCCTTACGCAGCATCTCAATTCGCACCATCACCGGCGCCACCACGACCGCATGAAGACCGTTCACTCCGATTGCCTCCACCGGATGCAGGCACTCGATTGGCCGACCGTCCTCTCGTGCAAACGTGACGTATCGCCCGAGATCCCCAACCGCTCCACCCGACTCAAGCCCGCGCACCACGTAGCGTTTCGCCAGGTGTTGGTGTTCCAGACTTACCGCCGCCTGGACGAAGATTCCTCGTTCTTTCAGCACCCGCAGCGCCTGCCGCGAGAGTCTAAGTCCGAGTTGATCAAACGATCGGTTCTGCTTCATGACTACAACACTCTCCTTGTTCTCAGGCGGAATAACGTACGCGAACCGGACGGCCGAGGGCAGCCCGAATCATTTCTTTGGTGCAGCCCGCCCAGCATTTGTAAAAGCGTGGATCTTCGATCAGGAGGGCGAGGTTATCTCCGCTCCGGTCGTGGCCAGAATTCGCGCAAGATGGACAGCGCGTGATGTAATTCCGACCAACCTTCCGCACTGGCCCCACGTGCTCCAGAATCCGGAATTCTGGCCGCCCGTTCCCCTTTCTTGATTCCCTTGAGATATCTCTCTTCGGAGGTAGCGCAGGATCTGGCTCAGGCCTTTCTTTGCCCGCAATGAATCTCCGTAGCTCTTCCTCAGTCACCTTTCTCAGGCGGTTGAGATACGCGATCTGGGCCTCTAGCGTGTAATCGGCGCCGTAGAACCAGAATCGGCGGTTTGCGCCACGATGTATTCCCATCCGGACGATACTGCAATTGCGCTTCTGGCCCTAAGCGAACATCGACGAGACCCCATGGTCCAAAGCAGCGTTCAATACTTGGAACGTGTCGCGCCCAGCCTTACAGCGCCTTGGAGTCTCGCTTGGGCAACGGGCGCCAAGCACTACAGGGATCTCGTCTACATCGACAGAATCGAGTTCTTCGATTCAAAGGGCAGCGGGAACTGTTATCGAGAACCTGCTGAGAACGCCGAGGACGAGACAACGGTGACCGACCAAGACGCGCCCTTCTAAATCGCCACGCAGCAACCTGTAGTATCCAGCCCCAACCCAGCCAACGGCTAGCTCGCAATTCCTCAAATCACAACTGAGCTCCAAGAAGACCTCGCGCACCTGAAGGAGGGTGCCTCGCCATGCCAACTGAAGACACAAAGACATCTCCCTCGGGACTGGATGTAAACAAGCTTCTTACGGAACTTGAAGTTCCGTTCTCACCCGACCAAGTTCAGTGGCGCGTTACCAACACTACGAACGACAAGAAGCGGGGCCAGGTCGTACCCTACGCCGACCCGAGAGCTTACACGGATCGGCTGAATGCCCTCTCCTCTCCTCAGGGCTGGACGCGCGATTACAAGATCGAGACGATGAGCAATATCACCCGGGTGAAGAAGGGCGAAGCCATCGTCTCGGGCAAGGTGCTCGTCACCTGCACGGTCACCATCATCGGGCTGGGGTCGCACTCCGGAACTGGTGAAGAGTGGGCCGATGACGACAACGGCATGACGTCAGCCGACGCGCAAGCCTTCAAGCGCGCGTGCTCGTGTTTTGGTCTGGGACGCTATTTCTACGACATCCCTGCAATCTGGGTTGATCTGGACCAGCACCGACAGCCGGCGAGAACACCCGTGTTATCCGGTTGGGCGCTTCCCGAGAACTGGCGCAAAGGGATGCGGCCTCAGGACAAGGACGCCAATGGACAAGCCCACGCAGGGTCCCAAGCTGCCCGCTCGAATGGAGGGAGCAACGGCAACCATAGGCCGCCAAGTGGCAACGGCGGCAATGGGCAAAACCAAACCGAAAAGGCTAACGGCTCGCGTAGTGCTGTCCAGGGCGACGCTCTCAATGAGCGCATCCTGAGCCTGGAGAAAGCCGTCGGCGCTGGCCTCTACCGCAACATCCTGCGGGAGTACGGGCGGGTAAATCAGCCAAAGCTGATCCGCGATGCGGACACCAAACGAAAAGTTCTGGGGATGCTGGAGTCGGTTGTGCGCGGGATCGATCGGTTGGACGCGGTCACCAAACGTCTCGACCCAAACACGGTCAAGGCACTCTTGGAGAAGCTGCAGGCTCCGCCTCTAAACGAGATCGCGGACATCAAGACGCTGCAAAACGTCGTTTTAGGGCTGGAAGAACTAGCCGGTCCGAAACAGCACCACGCAGCCTAACGGATCACACATCAGCCGCCGGGAGGAACCATGCGGAACGCGGGTCGGCTCAAACTCGGTTACTATCCTTTGCCTATCGAGGAAGCCCGGAACATTCGGGCACTCTTGGTTCCGTCCGGGCCGTATGCAGCCATCGATCCCTGCCTCGGCGACGGTACGGCGTTAATCGAAATCACCAAAGACAGCGGCGCGTGCCCCGCTGGCATTGAACTCGATGCGGACCGGGCTGCAGCGGCCGCCACGAAAGGGGTCTCTACCGTTCACGGCAGCGCATTTGAGTGCCGTGTGCTGGCAGAAACCTGCTCGCTTTTGTATCTCAATCCGCCCTATGACAGCGAGTTCGGACCACACAGTAATAAGAGGATGGAGCTCGTGTTCCTGGAACATTGTTATCGCTGGGTGATCTCCGAGGGTGTCCTTGTGTTTGTGGTTCCAGCGCCCGCTGTCGGCACATGCGCGCGTCTTTTGGCGGCTCAGTTCGACCGGATCAGAGTCTTTCGACTCCAGCATTCAGAATCTGTGCGATTCAACCAGGTCGTGTTATTCGGAAGGCGGAAGAAGGCCCATCTGCGGGGCGAGCCCAAGGGCGCTGAGGACTTGTTACGCATTGCCTATAAGCCGCAGCTGTTGCCAGTGCTTAACCAAGAAGTGAGTGAGCGTTATGCGATTCCACCATCGCCGCCTACGACGATCACTCACACCGGCCTGCCGCTGGATGAAATTGAAGATGCGCTGCAGCGCTCGGTGGCAATACGGAACGCCTGCGGAATTCTGGTGCGCAAGCAGCAGAAGATGACAGGCCGCCCGGTGACGCCGCTGCACAAGGGGCACGTTGGTACGATAAGGAACCTTGTCAATTGTTCATGAAAAGCATAGTAAGGGCCGACTTTTCCTATGCGGCGACGCTTAATATCCGGGAGCGTAGCACCGGCTGATCGAATTCCAAGCGACTCGTCATCATCATTTCGTCTCTGGCGGTGACGAAGGCGCGGCGCTGAATTCGTGAGGCCGACCAAAGCTGTAAAGGGCGAGCGCATGCTCAAACTCGTATCCACGCCGGATTTTATTCATCAGTACCAGGTGGTCCGCGATGACGGCCTCCCGGATATCACGCTGTCGCTGTTTGCAAGCGAGTTGATGAAATCGCTGTCGCCCGGCTCGGTGCCGGTCTACCTGCGGGAAGTGCTGGCGCTTTTCAACTGGACGCTCAGCGATTCGACGGTACAGCGACATCAGTGGAAAATGCTGGGTTCCGTTGTCGAGGCTCGGAACATTATTGGTGAGTATCTGACGGTTGCCGCCAAATGCAAGCTGACGTATCGCGCCGACCGATCCGGCGTAAAGGCGACCTACGTGAGCGAAACGCAGGAAACGCGAATCAATGTTCGTATCCTGCTCGCCGCCCTGCGGCGCTTCTACGATCATCTGATCTCGTCGAAGATTTACGAGCCGCCTAACCCACTGCTCCATGCTGAAATGGGGCGGGTCACTCAGGAACTGCGAGTCCAGTACCGCCGAGCGGTACGTGAAATCGAGGGACGCGATCCCATGCCGGCAGTGAGCGGCGTGGATCCGCCCTCGGGAATCCGGCTTTCCGCAAACTTCTTCCGCTGCGTGGATCGGGAATGGTTGCCCAAGACCATCGACGATCCTGATTTTCCTCATTTGGTCTACAAGGCCGGCAAGGAATACGGGTGGGGCCTAAGAGAACTCTGCGTAGTGCGGATTCTCTTTGAAGGCGGTGGAAGGATCAGCGAAGTGCTCGATCTGACCGCCCTGGACTGGTTTACGAGCCAGTTCTTGAATCAGTTTCAAGCGCGGAACAAAGGGAGCTTTGGAGTCAGGACGAAACGTTTCGTGGTTTCGTCGGCTACGGCGAAGGTGGTGCGTAGATACTTCGATGACGATGCGAACGGGCGGCGTGCGCACGACCGGCAAGGGCTTTGCCTTGCGGATCTGGAGAAAATGGACGCTGCCGAGCTGGCAAAGGTCCGATTGTTTCTAACCACGCGCGGAGGCCCCGTGAGTCCGCGGATGTTTCGAAGCGACTACTGGAATCCTGCGTTGCGGGCGGCCGGGATCGCTGCCCCGCCCCATATCGCGCGGCACTGGTTCGTCACCAATGCGCTTCGGACCATCGAGCGAACGGCGACGGATCAGAATGAAATGGTCCGCCGCAAGGCGGAGTTGGTTCAGTACATGGCATGGAAGACGGCCGAGCGGACTCTCAAGGCCTACGAACACGTCGTGCGGGATAGCGACTTCATTGATACCACTCTCAACTCCATCCACAAGGCGATGAAACAGCGTGAGCAACAGGTCAAAAAAGACCCAGGCCTGTTGGCGCAGTTTGCGACTGTGCAATCCCATGACGTGAGCAAAGCGTTGGATGAGGACATCGCGATTCTGACGGGAGCACTTGCGTGACCTCCATCGACATCGCGCTCCGCATTCAGGCCGACTTGGGACTAACGTGGCCCAGGAACAGGTCCCTTCCGAACGAAGTTGTAGCGGAGATCTGCGAGGCGCTGTGGCAGGAGGGGATCAGTCCGAACCGTCGCATTGTGCAACAGCGAATGCCGGTGTGGAACGATCATGCATTCGGCACTGGCATCGTGGCGTGGAGGAGGAAAAAAGGACTTCCCGAGCAAGGAACTCATGTCCGCTGCGCTTTACCTACCAATCTTCGCGAACTGGCAAAGATCATCAGTCCCGCAATGGCGAGCGCGCCGTTGACCTCCTACGATCCGTCAGGCGATGGGCGCTGGCAAGTCCCTTCGGTAAAAGTCCTGTCCTACCTGGGCCGGATTGAAAATCCGTCCGTGCGGGATGCAATGGCGCTGTTTGCGCTCTTGCGATCTGACCGGCAGCAGAAGTCCATCTACAACCAGATTGCGAACTTCGTCCGGGTGCTGCGTCGTGTGATGATCGAACAGTCCATCGTGGACATTAACAGCGTCGACGCGAATGATCTGTTGTTTCGTATTCATGTAGGGGAGATCGGGAAGGGCTTGTCGGAGCATCAGCGACGCACGTTTCTGGGTCAATGGAGTGCGGTGCGCAACGCGTTCGATGAATATGCTGAGCGACTAAGGCCTGAGCAACTGGAAGTGATGAAGAACTTCTTCATAGGGCCAGTGACCGATCGGCGAAGGTTCATGCGCCATAAGACCTACAGCGCGTATCTTCGCGAACAGCAAGAGCGGGTCAAGATTAAGACCGACGCAGTGCAGTCGAAGTTTTACCAGATACGACATGTAGCGGGGATCCGCTGCAACCAGCTGCGTCGCCTGTACGAGGCAACTCGGCAAGCCGTCGTAGCCGTTGAAGCCAACGATCTTCGCTGCCCGTATGAGTTCGGCTATGAAGAAACGACGCAAACGATGGGCCGGCGGGCAGTGCGGCAGCGCGTTGAGTTGACGCTGTGGGACTCCAACTCGTTGCGAGAGCACGCGGTGGCGCTTGGTTATCACGAGGCGCCCGCCACCACGCTTCAAAGGCGCTGGCAGGAAGCCAGTTTCTCGCCGAAGAATCGCGCCTACTTCGTCGAGTACAACGCCACCACAAGTCTTACGCAAGGCTGTCCAGCAGAGCCTTTCTGGTTCCTTGATCTTTTCCGGCATCGGGTGTTTCGCCACCTGGATGTGCGCAGCGACAGCGATCTGGCCGAAAGACGCGAAGCCTTCCATGCTGAGTGGGGATACGAAAGCAAGAGCGCCTGGGCGGACGGCGGCCTGCTGGCATTCGGCCCGACCGACTTCCGGCCGATCGACTTCCTGCAACAGCGCGAAGGGCACGAGTTCCTTCCTTATGAGGGTATCTACGCAGCCTGCATGTTTGGCGGGCTGGTGATTCGTATGGGAACGATTACCGGCGCGCGCATTGGCGAGATCATGCAGATTGCGCAAAGCCCGGATTGCTTCAAGCAGCTTGAGAACGTGGGCCCCAAAGCGGCGACGCGGTGGATGCTCCGGCTGGTGCCAAAAGGAAGACAGAAGCGGGAAGACTATTTTATCGACGAGGATACCAAACGCCACCTGGTCGAGCTGATTCGTTTTCAGTGTGAGAAGTGGGGTGGTCCCCTGATTCCCATCGTGAAAATAGAAGACGACAAGCGAGCGCCCGATCGATACGTGTTGCAGTGGAATGGCCGCGGCCTTCGCTTGCACGTTCTGAATACGTTCATGCGGTTCCTTCTCCATGGCCTTATCCTGCGCTCACTCGACGGCAATGTGGTTCAGCTTAGTTCGCACCTGCTGCGGCATTCGTTTGCCACCGAAATGGCTGACTTGAATACGCCGGTTGAGGTCATTGCCAAACTGCTGCACCAGCGCGACCCAACCGTCACGAAGTACTATGCGCGACCGACTCCGACGAAGGTGATGAGCGCAGCAGAAATGATCTTTGTGGATCGCATCGATCTGGGTGCCGAGGGGCGGCGCAGCCCCGACGAGATCGGAAGAATGTTGAAAGAGGCTGAAGGTAAGGTCGGAGCTCTGACGGAGGTGTTTGGCGGAACCTGCGTAGTGGCCAACATGTGCCCGGCCAAGTTCGTCTGCGTAGGCTGTGCGGGCAATGCGCCGGATCCAGCGAAGCGATATCAGATCGACCAAAAGCAGGCTTGGGCAGAACAACAGCTACAGTATGCGCACCGGGAAAAGCTTGTAGCGGAAGCACGGCAGATGAAGGGTTTGATCGCCGACTGCGAACTAATCAAGGAGGAGATGGATCTGATCGATGCGATGCGGAAAGACGCAGCGCAGACTGTGAGCATCGAGCATGGGTCACCGAGATAAGAAACGGCATCCCGGCTGGCTGCAGCCGAGATGGGAACGCCAGAAGCGCGATACCGCTGCGCGCGTGGAAGCTGCTGTTAGGGCACTGCAGAAGGACCATGCCGAGGTAACGTATGCGAGTATTTGCAAACGCGTGAGTATTCTGTTCGGTCTTTCGATCTCTCCCAACACGATCAAGAGAAACGAACTCTCCTATCGGATTTATATGGCGAGTCGGCGGCCGCCCAGGCGTAAGCAGCTCCGGGAATCGGTCCTCATGCAGCTAATCAACAGCGCATCCGGCCCGGAGAAGCGATCTATGTGGTCCAAGACTGCCCGGTTACGGCGGGAATCCAAAGACGCGCTCATCGCCAGACTCATCTCCCTGGAACGTAGGGTGAGGCAGCAGCAGAGCGCGGAGAATCTGCTACGCGAAGAGATTCTGTGTCTGGCGCAGGCTGGTTCGCGGTGACCGCACCAGCCGGAAAGCTGAAGCACCCCAGCGGATGGTTTGCCGCCGGACGGGAAGTTTCCCGCGCTCTCGGTTTGCTTTCCGATGGAGCTTTCCGGCTCTTCATCTATCTTTGCCTGAACGCGGACCGCAGAACTGGGCAGATGAGGATTACCCACGGAGACCTGGCAAAGGCAGTGGGCCGCAGCCGCCGCTCCATCGTTATCTATATGGAGGAACTGCAGCGGCAGCAGGTCTGCCGCGTTCAGAGCGCCACCAATCAGCACGACTCTGGTCACATCGAAATCTGCGATGCGTTCTGGCCATACGAGAAGACTCGAAAAGAAGCAGCAACACAAGACCGGGCAAGCTACGTCGCCCGCATCCAGCGCCTGATGGGAAGTCGGCGGTGTGTCGCGAGCTCGTTTGCTCCTGCGGACGAGAAACTTGCCAATGCCTTGTTCCAACGAGGAATCTCCATTCGGCAGGTCGAGCGTGGATTCCTGTTGGGGTGTGCACGCAAATACGCGACCTTGCTGAACAGTAAGAGTAACGCTGTGGTCGTGAGCTTTAGCTATTTCCAAAATGTGATCGAGGAAGCCGGCGAACTGCAGATGTCAGAGGATTACTGGCGCTACCTGCAACTGCGGCTCCATCAAATGGAACGGCAGTGGCTCGAGCAAACTCAGACTACAGGAGAAGGCAAGTTCAACAAGCGCCTGATGGCGCCAATGTCGGGACGGATCTGATTCGGAGATATATCTCTTTCATCGTGCCGCTCCCACTGCAAGAGCAACGCCTCGACCATCTCTTTGCCGTCGGGATCGCGAACGGCCTGCATGGGCGTGCGCCCGCCTAATGCCGGAATCTTTTGATGAATCCAGCTTTCGACTTGCTTCTGCATCACGGCTTGCAGCTGCTTTCTCACTTCCGGGTCGTGCAACGTCGCTTCCATCTCGGCCTCGTGCAGTTCCGCATCCTCGGCCTCTTGTGGCGCATTGTTCCGCATCTCTTCGAGCGATTGGGCGCGGGTGCTTTGGTGGACCGCCAGCACACCGAGTCGCTTCTCAATCTCTTTGCGCAGCCGTTTGGCGCG
>Ga0207762_1000281_pt1 | contig 11359 bp, 7 predicted proteins | sample LuqExpMetageno37_FD_187795 | JGI IMG/M metagenome (GOLD analysis project Ga0207762, IMG submission 187795) | Tropical forest soil microbial communities from Luquillo Experimental Forest, Puerto Rico - Sample 37 (SPAdes) | ecosystem: Environmental > Terrestrial > Soil > Tropical forest ...
GCTGTCACGCAGTGGAAATGCGGACGGCTGCTCGAGCGGGTGAAGGAAAAACGCTGGAGATCATCGATACCGGCGCGGACCTCAAGCGCTGGTCGGGAGATATTAGGCGCTTTTAGCAAATCACTAAATCTCATCTTATTGCTTGCCAGGCTGCAGCAGCATCGCTGAACGAATCAAAGCCGAGCTCCACACTTAACGTGGTCAAGTTCCTTCGGATAGGTTGATTTAGAGCTTTATCGTCGATCCACAGCTGAGCATAATCTGTAACTGTGTCGACCTGCTCCTGCTCGACGATATCAATGTCTAGGTTCGCTAGATAAGCGAACCTTTCAGGAGTCCAGCCCCCAGGTGCTTGCCACTCATTCTGGACTTTGATCGGACTAACCAATGGACTTAGGCGAACAATTCGACTATCGGCAGGTGCGATAACGCCTTTGCCCCCACCAGTCATCACATGAGCCAGAAATGTAGCGATATCCGGCGGGTCATCGAGTATCGATGTCGCAAGTTTTAGAACATCCGCACGAAGTTGCTTGTAATCTTGAAGACCTTTTTGGATTAGCGTGTTGTAAAATGGCGATGTCTGGCCATGCTGTGGCCAAAGCAGTGAAACAGTACCTGTCCCGATGCTAAGCGCGGCAATGTCACTTGGCTTCGTGTCGAGTACTAATGCCTCAGTAACAGCGGCCACAATTGGGTTGTTACAGCCTGTTACCCCGCCGTCCCAATAGCGCTGTTCATGTGGTGGGAAATCGGCTGGTAAATCAAAATAATTGACCGGAGCATTGCTTGATGCGTGGATCGCTTCGGCGAGAGTAACGCTGGCTGGTGCGCCATTGCCCCAAGCTGCTGCCTGAACCTGGCCAGCCGGCCGCACTTGAGGTCGTGATTTTCCGACGGGCGCGGATCGGAAAAACGCTGCGACGTTTCGATCGTAGTCGAAGCCGATAATTAGAAGATGTATGTCTTTCGAACTCCGCCGAATCCCAAGCGCAGCCTGCTGCAGTGAAACGGCCACCTCTGTTAGGCAGGAAACTCTTGATTGCGTGTAGCTTTGCCTGCGAGCTATGTTTCGGGCCGACCCGGGCGATCGCACGCAATACCCGGTAAAATAGCGAATTGTTCGGGGAAAAGATCGCTTCGCGTTTCGTCTGATCCTCAAAGTAGTTGAAAAGTTCGTCGAGGGTTAGATCTTCGAGCAGGCCTCCTAGAACAAAGCTGCCGCCGGAATTTGCCGCCACCAGATCAAATTCCTCCAGAATCGCACGGCCCTTCCTCCCGTCTGGAAAAAGCTTCCTCAGAGCCATGATCTGGATGAGTGACCAGGTGCCACCGCCATCCAGCGACAAAATACGGTACTTCGGTTCCATTTTGCCCCCCATCGACCCTCGCAGTGCCGCCAACGCCTCCTTCAAGCCACGAGCGGTGGAAGAGCGTTGACCTTTTGAGCCCACTGGGGTGTTGGAACCCCTCGCGCGGCATAGAACGCATCAAGCCGTGTGCGCGCGGCGGAGCCAGCTCTGAGCGACAGATAATTTGCCGCGTTGATCCCGAAGAAGCGTGCACTTAGCTTGCCCTGCGCTCCCAACGAAGAATCACGATCTAAGTTCGAGAATATCTGCTCAAAGTTACTCAGGTAGCTTTCACTAGCGGAGCCCTCGATCACGAGCATTTCCCAGTCGCTGCCGTACATAAGCCTTTGTGCGAGAGCAGGTGATGTCTTGCCTTGGGCCATCTGAAAGAGCCTCCGAAGTGCTTCAGTCAATTTGACTGGCTCTTTCAGCGCCTCGGTGAGGTAGGCGGCATCGGCGTAGAAATTGGCGCCGTGAGACCCAGAGCGGCCCATCAATTTCCAGTACGCCAATGCTCGCGACAAGTTGTCTGGAGCTATTTCGGTGTCGCCGAAGTGGCCGAAATTCACCGTCAATCCTCCCGGCACAGCCCACCAGTAATCAGGGGCAGTCAGGTTTTCAAAATCGCTGCAAGGTCCTTCGGACGGCGACGTATGGGCCATAATCGGCACCCCGTTTGCGACGCACCACGAGTAGAGCCGTGCAAGCACATCATCAAGACGCCGTCCAAGGTCTGGCCGGTGCATTGAGGCGGGCAGCCATTTCCTGTTCCAAAAGCCAGGCTTCATGTGCGCATTGCCGGCCGGAGCGAACCCCATCGGGGGATAAATCTTTATGCCGACGAAACCCTGCGAAAGGATCGCCTTCTGCACGAGACTCTCGGGGGATTCGGTAGAGTACCCGAGGTCATACGCGACCTGCTTCATCGGGTCGAATGGAGCGTAGCAATGCACGCGTCCGCCCGTCAGGATGGAAATCTGCTCCATCACATCGATCTGGTCCGCAATTGGCGTCATCGTGGGCTTGCCGAGGGCCAATGGCCAATCAAAGTCCAGGCAGTGACAGATGAGCAAGTCGATCTTTCTTGCAGAACCCGACGAGTATTCCGTCAGGAAGTCGAAAACATTTACGTACCGGTATTGGAATTGCCGCATGACAAACGCCACCGCAGCATTAACCGCGTCCGTTCCAACAGCTCTGTACGCCCTCCGCAATTGCCAACGATGATACTCGGGATAACTCGTCGGGAGTGACCTTATGGCATTTGCGACTGCATTCCCGCCGTACGAGGAGCGGAACGCTGGACGGCGGCGGCTTTCGACTCTCGTAAGCGCTTCATTGAGTGCAGACCTACCCGCTAGGTACTTTTCGTTACGGTGCGCGATGTGAAGGCGCTCGAACTCGCCGGGTCCGCATCCCGCGCTAAGGCGTTGGTTGATCTGGCGCAAGACGGATATTTCTTGCGCGCCGCTTGGAGCTACCTCCCAACCAACCTCCTGAAGAATCTCGCCGAGATCCTTCAAAGCCGGTGTTTGGCGAGCACGCACCAGAGTGATGTAGCGCTCAATCTGGATGTCGGACCCGTTGAAAACGTGGCCGTGCACGTCAATTGTGAGCGGGCTGTTTGGGTTACTGATCCGCGGATCGTCGGGACAGAACGCCGTAATTGGGCGGACAAAGACACAGCCACCAAGGCTAGTGGCCCCGATTGAAAGAGCTCCATTAATAATCTGACGGCGGGTAAGCACCATCGATCCCCCCATCGAACGATGCCAAAGGCGTTGCCTTGTAGGTTACCGCCTTGATCCGAGTATACAAGGTGAGTACACAAAGCAGCTTGTAAATTCAATGGTTCAAACGTTTGCTGCGTACCGTTCCGCTCCAATGTTAAAAACCGAGAGGTGAACAGAAAGCGATGTGCTTCTCGGCTCCAGCGAGCTTCATCACGGCCGCAGTAACGAGCGCCATTGGGATCGTCGCGCTGACCCGGGTGAATGAACGGCGAGAACTGCCGTTGGCAGCCATGCCTCTTCTCTTCGCTCTCCAACAGGGTGTTGAGGGAGTGTTATGGCTCAACCTTCCGCTGGCACCTAATGGGCCGCTCTCAAGGGCGTTGACCCTCTTTTACCTATTTTTTGCGGAAGCATTTTGGGCCTCGTATGCAGCGATCTCAGTATGGCTGGTCGAGCGAAGTGAGAATCGCCGGCGCTTAATGGGCGTTTGCTTGGGCATCGGCACAGGTGTCGGCGCTTATTTGCTGTGGTGGAATCTTGGTCACCCGCAGGTCCCAACAATCCTGGATGGCCACATCGTTTATTTGACGAAATATTGGCCACCGTACGCGGTGGGGGTCGCTTATGTCGCCGCAATGGGCCTCCCGCTCTTGCTCTCATCGGAGCGCACGGTGTTCGTCTTTGGTGTAATTGTTCTTGCGGGCCTAGTCGTAGCTTATGCCGTTTATTGGGAAGCCCTTATTTCGGTGTGGTGTTTCTTCGCGGCGGCAGCGAGTGTTGCGATCGTGTTCCATTTCGAATGGTCACGGCGGAGCCCTCTGAAAACCGCTGGCGTCAGTCCGGTTCTGGAGTAATGCTCGGCCCAACATACAAAAGAGCACGGCGAGGCCAGTTCGGCGTTGTGATCCTTTGGATACCCGTCGTCTGCTTTATAGTTGCTGCCTCTATCGTTTCCGGCGTTTTGCGCCTTTTTGGACGATCACCCAGATCAATATTCGCACCCGGATCAAGATTGACCGGTCACGATCCCGAGCAAGATGTCATCCAGAATGCATATGCCAAATGGGCACCAATCTATGATTTCGTATGCGGACCAATCTTCCGGAATGCCCGTCGTGTCACTGCACGTGCGGCGCGCAAGGTTGGTGGCCGCATCCTTGAGATCGGGGTCGGCACAGGCCTTTCTCTCGGCGACTACTATGGTTGCACCGAAATGATTGGAATTGACATATCCGCTCCGATGATCGCCCGTGCAAAGGAACGCATGACCAACCGCCGATATCCTTATGTCAAACAACTATTGCAGATGGATGCGGCCAATCTCAGTTTCTCAGATCAATACTTCGACTGCGTAGTGGGTCAATTTGTCATCACACTTGTAGACAATCCGGAACGCGTGCTTTCCGAATGCGCCCGGGTGCTAAAGCCGGGCGGACAAATCATCCTCGTGAATCATCTCTATTCGGAAACGGGTATTGCCGCAGCTATCGAACGCTGGGCTTCACGTTATGCGCGGCCGCTCGGCTTGCGTCCGGAATTCCCCCTTGCGCGTCTACTCGCCTGGGCGGAAAAGCATGTAGATATTAGAGTTATAGATCACTGTAAGGTGCCACCATTCGGCGCCTTTATGCTCGTACGTTTCGGGAGAATTTGCGCCAGCTGAGAAGCCGACGAACTAAGCTGCCGAAACAGACACATCGTCGGTTCTTGATGCTAGCGCAAAGGCCCGTGCCAAATTTTCTGCAATTTCGAATTCGAGCTCACCTTCGCCATCCGTAACAATCGTTGGACGGAAATAATCACGGTACTGCTCGGGGACTGCGAACATTGGATTGTAAAGAGGGCCAAGCGGTTGAGTGGTCGTGATGTAGGTAAGCTTGTCATTGTCGGCGGCCGCAACGGTTCGTCGCTTGTTTATGAGCTTGGGAAAACTGTTCGCCACGAGAAATGCAATCTGACGTGCCGAGAGCGATCTCCAGTACCGTCGCAATAATCCGTATCCGCGGCGTGCGAATTCGCTGAAGCGTCCATCGAGTTCGACGAGACTGCGCACAAACGGAAGAACCCGCTCCATTTCGTCCAGTGGCTTCGTCAGCAGGGTGAACCCGTCCATGTCGCGCAGCTTGGTCAGAGGCAGAAATTGACGCAACTTAACCCGATCGTGAAAAAGTGGTGTGCCGAGCAAAGGGATAGTGAGGCTCGTGAATGCCGGCAACGGTATGGCGTCGCATCGAAATGTAAAATCGAGCTCATCCTTCATTTGCCGCACGTGCTGTGTAGTTGGATCGAAGATCAGTCCGTATTGAAATACGATTCCTGTTTCCAAACAGGCCTTGATCACTTCGATCTGCGGCAAAAGACTCTGCCGCTTATTATACGCCTTGATCTGGTCAGCGTCGAAGCTCTCGACTCCGGAGAACAGGCCGATACAACCCGCCTGCCGTGCGCGGATAACGTTTTGCTGATCCGAAAAGAAGTCGCCCGTGACAAGCGCGATCCAACCCGGCAGAACCCCCTCCTGGACTAGATCCCTCAGAAGATCCAGCTTCTGGAAGAAGAATGAGCGATTGTTGCCGTAGAAATTGTTATCAATAAATAGGACCGGCTTTTTTTGAGGGTAGCTTCTGATCTGCTCCTCGATATAGCCAAGATCGTAGATCTTGTAGTCACGTCGTTCCGCGGTCAGTGCGCAGAAAGTGCAACGAAAATTGCAATAGCGACTAGTCTCGACGTAGTTGACTGGACTCTTCCAGGTCAGCAAATCAAATCGCGGGCGCATATGGTCGGCTACGGCGTTGGCGCCAAAAACCTCGCGTACGATTGCGGCGAGTTCTTCGATATCGCCGTGGCAGGCATAGTCGAAGGCGGCAGCGCTCAAAATAGGCAAGTTGCGAACAGCCGGCCCTCCGGCGACAACTACACAGGTGGGAGATTTAGTTCGAACGTACGCTGCGAGCTGCCGCATGCGGTCGAATGCGGATGTCACTCCGGTAAGCACCAGCATATCGGGCCAAGCAAAGGCCTGTTCGTCTTTGAGCGGTCCACTATGGAACTCACTGTAGATCCGCACGTCAACATTCTGATGGTGGAATGCGCCCGCAAGAAATGCGTGGCCGAGACCCTGCGGAATAAAATTGGGTCGACCATCGGGATTGCGGGTGTCATCAAAATGGGCAACGACGACCAGGATACGGGGCATATAATCACGCGAGAGCACTTCCCCCTCCAATAGTGATCGCGGTCGCGGCAAGCTGTGCGGTTTTGCGAAATTCCGAATCGCGAGCCAGCAGCGACGCATCAAGGTTTTGCGCGGCGCGCAACTCGGTTTCGGACAATGAAAATTCGGCTGCACGAAGCCGGGCAAGTGATGCAAGGGCGTCGGCAGGCATATCCAAATGAAGCGCATTCGCCAGCGCCTGCCGCCAGAGCTTGGCCGCGCGTGCGGTTCTTCCCAAATGGGCTACAAGATCACCTTGAAATAACGCAGCACGGGGGCGCCCAATTGGATAAATGCGCGCGAAGTGATCAAGATTTGCTGCACATGCCTTCGCAATCCTGTAACGAATATCCCGTACGTCCGCAGGCTCGGCGTGTTCGGGTTGTCTCATCGCCGTGCTGAAAGCAGCGCTGAGAGCCGAAAGCGTGCGCGACTTCATCCCAGGGTTTACGGCTTTGATCGAAAGTTCTGCCTGCTCGAGCCAATCTTGCCAAGTTGAAAGGTCTCCGCGATCAAGCGCGGCGTCGGCCAAAAGGGCCGCGCCCTCGAGCCTGTGGATTGGCTCCAATACCGCGGATTGCTCGCGCACGAAGGAGGAGAGTTCATCTAAATATGCATGCGCGCGCGCGTCCGCCTGAATGACGCGATAGCCACGGATCGCGCCAGTTAGACCACTGCCAAGCACTTGCGGATCACCGTTCGCGCGCGCCGTCTGACAGATCTTATCGACGAGCTCGCTCCAGACCTGGTTACCACCGTAGCTCGGATTGAGCAGCCATGGGTTGATGATCGTTTCCAGGCTGACGGCCAGCTCGCTCCAACGCCTAGTGTCGCCAAGACTCGAGGCTTGCTTGAGGCCAAGCTCGAAAAACGATTTGGCTGACAGCCACTCTCCAACACTCGTCTTATAGAGGCCGGACAGCAGATTGACTTTGGCGGTTACCGTTGGGATACCCAACTGCCCGGACAACTCGTTCGCGAGCTTAAGGTAATGCTGAGCCGGCTTACGCAGCGGGATAACACCACAGATCGCGCCCAGGCTCGCGTAGTTCACCGCAAGTACTGACGAGAGATTGGCAGACTCGGCTAAACTGGTCGCACGCAACGTCGAGTACAGGAGTCGCAGCTTATCGCCGTAAAAATAATAGATGTACGTTAAATTTTCATATGTCCGCGCTGCCTTCAACGTAGCATCGTTGGCCGCAGCGGAATCCGGTTGCCCCCTCTCTACATCTGAGTGGTAGCCGGCAGACGTCTTGGAACGGACAAGATGCTCGGCTATCTGTTGCACCATTCCGAACGCGAGACCAAGTTTGGTCTGCGGCATCGGCACCTTGAGCAGGCGCAGCCCATTCTCGAAGCTAGTCCGCGCCGCTTCCATCCGCCCAAGGTTTAGCTGTGCTTCCCCGAGCACAAAATGGGCAGTCGCCAAACGACCGGGCGGCGCCGAAATGACCTCTTCCCCGGCGATCTTTAAGAATGCCTCGCTATGCCCGATCGCAGATATATTTTCGAACTGCCGCAGCCTCAGCTCTGCCACACGATCTAGATACTCAAAGGTCTTGCGCCGGTCTCCCGCTCGCTGCCACTGATTAAGGATGAGCGGCAGAGTCTCCGCTTCTGGCAAGCGTCCGCCGCGCTCGATTGCCCTCGCAATAGCAACATGCGCCTCCCGCTTTTGCTCGGACAGCATACTGGCGTAGACCGCATCGCGGATAATCCTGTGGCTGAAGGTAAATCGAGCGGGATCGTTCGGTACCGCTCTGAACAGCTGGGCGCCAGTAAGGCTGGCGACGCAATCGGTCGCGTTGATGCCTGCATCGCTGATGAGCTCAATTGCTTCAAGATCGGCTACGGTGAAAGTTGGCCCGATGGCGCTCGCGACTTTGAGAACGAACTGCTCGTCGGACAGCAGAGTATCCGTCCGGTTCATAACAGCAGCGCGAGCGGATTGGGGCAGCGTTATCGAATTATCTTCATCAGTTTCAACCCGGGGGATTATGCGCGGCCAAGTCTCCGGCCGACGTTGCTTGATCATCCGGCAGATCTCGCCAACGAAAAACGGGTTTCCGCCAGTACGCTGCCAGATCGCTTGCTGCAACCAAACGGGAATATCGGCATGCTCGAGCGACCAGCGGACCAACTCAGCAGTGTCCGCTTCGTCAAGCGGCTCCAGCTTGAGATAATCGATATCCGGGATCCGTTGCAGAATGCGCCCTTGAACCGCCTCGGGCCGCGATGTTAGCAGCACCGTAATTGGCTTCCCGGTCTGCACGAGTTCAGCAAGTAGTGTCGCCGAAGCGGCGTCGAGCCAATGGACATCCTCAATAACAAGGACGCTCGGCCGTACCAACAGACCGTCGAGAACAAGATTCTTGAGCAAACGGCGCAGATTTTCTGATCGAACGCCGCTCGACAATTCATCGGTAGTCGATGTTCCTTGGAGCCCAATGTCGAGCACATCTGTCAGCAGTGGAATGAAACGGATCTCTTCAGGGCGCGTCGCAAGTCGCGCCTCGATACGCTCGTAGGCCTCGCGTCCCTGCAGGAGCTCAATGTCGAGCAACCGCCGTATAACGCGACGAAATGCAAAGTATGGTGTGTTGTGCTCGACGTCATCGGCGAACCCATCAAACACAGTTACGCCCATCTGTCCGCAGTATTTGATGAAAGCACCGGCGAGCGCGGATTTTCCAACGCCCGGTTCTCCGACGACGATGGTAATCTGGCTTTTTGAGCGCCTGCGTTCGTCAAGCAAGGCATTGAGCCGTGCAAGTTCCTCAATCCGGCCGATCAGGACGTCCTGCGGCGGCAATGCGCTATCACGCTTCGGTCCCAGTGCAACAAAGGCCGAAATCGGTGCGCGAATTCCGGGGACCTGTATCGACCAGGGACCTTGAAAGCTGATGAACTTTGAGGACTCTTGGGCGGTCGACTCATCGGCCAGCGTGCGGCCCGCAGCCAGAGCGGAGAGCCGGGCAGCACGGTTCACAGCCTCTCCATGCACCGTGTATTCGGCGCGTCGGTCCGTTCCGATTGCCCCGCAAAAAGCGTCACCGGTGGCGGTGCCAATTGATACGTTCAGACCTAGTCGGCTGAAGTCGGCCTGCAGTTCGAGCGCAGCAAGAATCGCCCGGCGCGGGTCATCCTTATGCGCGCTGCCCGGCAACCCAAAAACGGCAAGTCCTTGCAAGCCCCCCTCAAAAGCAGTGATCCGCAAAAGATCAGCATGGAACCTGGTGATTTTGGTCTCTAGAATGTCGAATGCCTGCGCAAGTTGTTGGACGTTATCAAGAAGTTCTGAGCCGGTGACCCTGATAAAGCACGTCGTGACCGTGCGCAGTTCTGCAAGCCATCGTGATGGCGACGAAGCGAGCCGCGAGCGTACGATGTTGGGTAGGTAGCTCGCCAGATCCGGACCATCGGACCAAGTTGGTGAGGCGGCTGCATCCGGTTGCGGTGGTGTATCAATGTCGAGGAGTTGCACAGGCCCACCCACCATTTGGCGACCCTTCGCATGCTCGGCGACATACATCCACGTATCCGATGACACGAGGGTCTCGCCGCTTTCGGCCAGTGCAGCGCAGCGCCAGACCTTCTGCATGCCAGGCCCAGTAAGGATGACGCGCGAATTGCCCGAGTGCGACCGCAGGTGGACAAGGTTTATGGTCCCGGCCGCGATGCCCGAGCGCAACGTGACCATCTCGTCTTCGACGAGTGTTTGACCGATTTCGCGCTGTAAGAGCAGGGCACAGTGGCAGCTTCTCCAAACAGCTGAAGCCAGCGTTGCCGACCCCGAACCTGACTTCCAACCCGCCATCAGCGAGTCGCCCTCGAAGCTCAGTATCGTGCCCCCGAGTTGTTCCACCGTGCCGGCAAGTCTCGATATGAATCCATTTAGAACGAGGCTGATTCGCTCCGCTCCTTCCTGACCACTGGCGCGCGACAGCCTCGCGGTGAGTCGTGTAAAGCCGGACACGTCGGTTATCATCAGCGCACCGACTTGCACCTCGCGCGGCGGGAGTGAATCGGCCGCGGGCGGGGCCGACCATTCGACGAGCGCCCCGGGCAGAAATCTCGAATAGATGTTCAGCGCTTGGCCAACCACCGTCGCCACGTGATTACGTTAGCAAGTGCAAATACGCATATCAGATTAACATAACCGAAGGGCAGCGTGGCGAATCTAACGTGGCGGAGTCTCATTTGAAAGCAGACATTCGCCGTTAGCCTGCGTGAGTCATAAGCCGCTTTCGACGAACTCTTTCGCAAGGAAGGTCTGAATTGGCGGTCATATCACAGGGCCGCATTGCTTAGGCTAGTTGTCCTTTCATCGAACAGAGTTCGTAGATTTTCCGACTAGATAAATGTTACTGGCCACCCGGCCACCTAGCCACCGCGAATTCACCAAGGGCGGATGGTGGTCAGACTCGCCAAGGTGGCCATGGTGGTCACCACCCACATTTCGGCGAGGCGTGAAGTACTGACGAATCTTCTTCAAATAGTGAGGAGTCAGGCGCGACGTAAAGCCAGCGCTTTTTCCCGCTCCACCTTGCCGGTGCGGTTGGATCGATACCGCAGCCGCGATGAATCAGTGGCCGTCCTAATCGATCTGTAGCTTATGCCATCAGCACATCGAACTAGCTCCGGCCATTAGTGGGCCACCCCTCCTGGAGCTGAAGCGCACTTAGCACTGCTGATGCCGTAGGCATGGCGCTGCGGCTGCTGGCGCTTAGAGTTCGGGATGGTCGCGTTGAGGCCGGGGGTACCCCAAAAGTCGGCCCGCCGGGGTGGGCGTAAATGCCCTCGTAAAATTTGTGCAATTTTTTAAAACTCCCTCGCGGCGGGTGAGGTCGAGGCGGTGGAAAGTGGTATGTTTCGGACTTGAGAATCATCGCGCCGTTATCGGGGGTCGGACATGGCGCACAAATACAGGATCGGCCAGGACGTCTTTTATCGACCGTCGATCAAATACTCCGCCGCGCCCGGCATCTACACGATCATCAAAACGTTGCCGGTCGAGAGCGAAGACCGTCTCGCCTACCGCATCAAGAGCGCTG
>Ga0207762_1000287_pt1 | contig 11277 bp, 13 predicted proteins | sample LuqExpMetageno37_FD_187795 | JGI IMG/M metagenome (GOLD analysis project Ga0207762, IMG submission 187795) | Tropical forest soil microbial communities from Luquillo Experimental Forest, Puerto Rico - Sample 37 (SPAdes) | ecosystem: Environmental > Terrestrial > Soil > Tropical forest ...
CGAAGAAAACATGAAGATGTTCGGCGAATTGCGCCTGGTGCGCACATTGACCGACGAGCAGATCGCGGCAATGCGCGATCCGCGGCGGGCCGGCACCGAACATACTGACCGAACCGCCGCCCTGAGGCCTACGCGAGCCCGCGCTCGCGCAATACTTCAGTCGCGGTTGCATGCGCTTGGTTGGCGGCGGGAATGCCGCAATAGAGCGCGAGCAGCAGCAGAACTTCCTGGATCTGCTCGGGCGTAGCGCCGCTCTTCAGCGCGCCGTTGAGATGCACACGCAGCTCGTTGGTGTGACCGGATGCCGCCATCATCGCGATCATGGCAAGCGACTTGGTGGCCGGCGGCAAGGCCGAGCGTTGCCACACGTCGCCGTACGCGTAGGCGTTGATGATATGCTGAAGCGGTTTGCCGAACTCGCCGAAAGCGCTCATACGCTTGTCCACCGCTTCGCGGCCGAACATCTCGATGCGCAGCTTCAGGCCGCGCTCGTGCTGATCCTTCTCGTCCATCGTCTGGTCCCCCGATTGCCGTTGGCAACATCGCGTGTCAGAAATGGACTATGACATATTTTTCACTGCAGGTTTGGCACTTCCCATGATCAATGCCGCTGTGATCGGCCTCGGACGTTGGGGCAAGAACATCGTCGAATCCGTGCAGGGCAAAAGCAAGCGCCTGCGTTTCATCCGCGGGGTGAGCAAGGAGCCAGAACTGGTGCGCGATTTCGCCGCCGCCAAGGGCTTCGAGTTGTCCACCGACTTCGAGGAGACGGTGGCCGACCCGCGCGTGCAAGCGGTGTTTCTGGCGACCCCCCACTCCCTGCATGTGCAGCAAATTTCGCACGTTGCCTCCGTCGGCAAACCGGTGTGGTGCGAGAAGCCATTGGCGCTCACCCGCTCGGACGCCGAGCGCGCTGTGGCAGCGACGCGCAAGGCCGGCGTGCCATTCGCGCTCGGCAACAACAAGCGCTACTATTCCTCGATGCGCGAGCTCAAGAGCGTGATCGCCAACGGCGTAATCGGCGAGGTGCTGCATATCGAGGGTAATTTCACCAATGAGCATTCGACGCGAGTGAAGGGCGGATGGCGCGACGATCCGCGCGAGTCGCCGGGGGGTGGCATGACAGGCGCTGGGCTGCATGTCATCGACGCCTTCGTCAACCTGGCCGGGCCGATCGCGAGCGTCGACGCCAAGGTGTATTCGCAAAAGGCTCCGCCCGATCCGCGCGATGCGGCGGCTGCGCTGGTTCAGTTCGAAACGGGCGCCACCGGCGTACTCGCTACCGTACGGGCGGCGCCGATGTATTGGCGCATCATGGTGTTCGGCACCAAGGGCTGGGCGGAAGCGCGCGACGAAACCACGCTCACCGTCGCCAAGCTGGGCGAGCAGCCTGCCACGCAGGTCTATCCGGCGGTGGACTCATTGGGGATGCTATTGGAGGCTTTCGGCGAGACCATCGAGACCGGAAAGCCGTTTCCGGTTTCCGTCGATGACATGCTGGACGTCGCCGACACCTTCGAGGCGATCGTCCGCTCGATGGCGCACGGGGGACCCGTGTCGGTGAAACGCAGCTAGCGGCTCTGCTCGCCGCGTCGGCGCACTTCATTGATGATTACACTGTTATCCAACTCGCCTTCGCCGGCGCGCACGCAAGCCTCCAGCACGTCGGCGTGCACTTCCAGCATCGACAGCCTCTGGCCGAGAGTGGCGGCCTGCTCGAGCATGATACGCGCGTCTTTTAACGTCTGCTTAGCGCGGCCCTCTGGCGCGAAGTCGCGGCGAATCATCTTAAAGCCCTTGGTATCCATCACCTGCGAATAGGATGCCGAACCCTGCGCCACGTGCAGAAACGCGGCCGGGTCGAGACCAAGCCGCTCGGCGAAGACTATGCCTTCCGCCAAAGCAAGCCGGTTGAGGCCGAGAATCAGGTTGACCGCAAGCTTGGCGCGCCCTCCGTCTCCAATCTTGCCGATATGAAAACGCCGTGCGAACAAAGCATCGAAAATCGGCGCCACCTGCTCGGAAATAGCGCGCTCGCCGCCGATAAGCGCGACGCCATCGCCACGCCGCACCTGGTCGCTTGTGCCGGACACCGGCACGTCCAGATAGCGAATACCGCGCGGGATCACGCGGGCGGCAAGCGCTGCCACGCGATCGGGATTGCAGGTGCTCATGCATAGCACGATCTTGTTTGAGTCCTCGCCCAGCGCCGGCAGCAGATGGTTCTCGACCACGTCCTCGACCTGATCAGTGTTGAACACCGCGATGATGATGCAGCGCGCGGGCTTCGCCAGCTCAGCGATTGTGTTCGCTGGTTTGCCACCGATCTCGGCCAGCCGCGCGCGCTTACCGGCGTCTATATCGAAGCCGGTCACCGGAATGCCCGCGTCGATCAACCGCTTGGCATAGACCTCCCCCATCAGACCAAGACCGATGACGGCAACCGGAGAATTACCAGCCATGTGCCCCACACTGAATTGTAACGCGAAACACTTTGCCCTCGCGCGCCCGTCCTGCAAGCATATTCGTGTTGCCGGGAGGATGTCATGCCATCGATTTTCGATTTCGACGCCTACGGAACGTTATTCGACGTACATTCCGCGATTGCGCGCTACCGTGATGACGCCGGGCCACAGGCTGACCGTATGTCGGAGATCTGGCTCACCAAACTCGAGTACGGCTAGACCCTGACGCTCGCCGGGCACTACAGCGATTTCTGGACATTGACCGAGCGAGCGCCCAGCTCCGCCCTGGCGCGGATTCTGACAGCCGACAAGGCGCTCAAGCCGAAATTGCTCGAGGCCTATAAGCTTGAGGCCTTTCCCGATGCGCGAGCGGCGCTGCGTGCGCTCAAACGGAGGGTCCATAAGACTGGCACTTTGTCGAACCGCTCACCCGCTATGCTGAAAGGCGCAGTGGACGCTGCCGGCATCGGCTCCGATCTCGATGCCGTGCTATCATCCAATGCGTTGAAGACATTCAAGCCGCGGCCGGATGTCTACCGGCTGGTCACCGATCACTTCCGCTGCGCACCGGGCGACGTGACCTTCGTATCGTCCAACCGATGGGACGTGATGGCGGGCGTCTCGGTCGGCTTCCGCGGGTTGTGGGTCAACCGCAGCAAAATGCCGGATAAGCATCTCGATTTCCAACCATTAAAAACATTGGCCGATCTCAGTTCTTTGCCCGCTTTAGACTGATGACAATCCGACAGGGGCTGGCACCCGCATCCGCCACCGACTATATCCGATACGAACCACAGTCGCACGATCCATGCCGCCGATCATTTCCATAACGAATTTGTCGAAAAGCTACGCCTCCGGCTTCTGCGCGCTGAAAGACATCAATCTCGAGATCCGTCGCGGAGAAATTTTCGCGCTGCTAGGTCCCAACGGAGCCGGTAAGACTACGCTGATCGGCATTATCTGCGGTATCTTGGTGCCGAGTGCGGGCAACGTCACCGTCGCCGGTCATGACATAATCAAGGGCTATCGTGCCGCGCGCTCGCTGATCGGCCTGGTGCCGCAGGAGTTGCACACTGACGCCTTCGAAAGCGTGTGGGCGACGGTCAGCTTCAGCCGCGGCCTATTCAACAAGCCGAAAAATCCGGCCTATATCGAAAAGGTGCTCAAGGCGCTGTCGCTGTGGGACAAGAAGGACAACAAGATCATGACGCTTTCCGGCGGCATGAAGCGGCGCGTACTAATCGCTAAGGCGCTCAGCCATGAGCCGCACGTGCTATTCCTTGACGAACCGACCGCCGGCGTTGACGTCGAGCTGCGCAAGGACATGTGGCAGGTGGTGCGCGATTTGCGTGCCTCCGGCGTCACCATCATCCTCACCACGCATTACATCGAAGAAGCCGAGGACATGGCCGACCGGATCGGCGTGATCAACAACGGCGAGATCATCCTGGTCGAGGACAAGGCCGAACTGATGCGCAAGCTCGGTAAGAAACAAATGCTGCTTCACTTGCACACCAAGCTTGACGGCGTACCGGCCGAGCTGGCCGGCCATCCGCTCACGCTGTCCGACGACGGCACCACACTGACATTCGATTACGATACCCAGGGCGAGCGAACCGGCGTCACCACGCTACTTCGGGACTTGAACAGCTCGGGCATCCGCTTCCGCGATCTGGAGACCCGGCAGAGCTCGCTGGAAGATATCTTCGTCGGACTGGTGAGCGGCCGAAAATGAACCTGCGCGCGGTCCAGGCGATCTATCGTTTCGAAATGGCGCGCACCGGGCGCACCATTTGGCAGAGTATCGTCTCGCCGGTGCTGTCGACCTCGCTGTATTTCGTGGTGTTTGGCGCCGCTATCGGCTCGCGCATCACCGAAATCGAGGGCGTTAGCTATGGCGCCTTCATCGTGCCGGGCCTCATCATGCTCACCCTGCTCACTCAGAGCACGATGAACGCGTCGTTCGGTATCTATTTCCCGCGTTTCACCGGGACGATCTATGAAATCCTGTCGGCGCCGGTGTCACCGTTCGAGATCGTGGTCGGCTATGTCGGGGCGGCGGCCACCAAATCAATCATCCTCGGCCTAATCATCCTTGCCACTTCCTGGCTGTTCGTGCCGCTGCGCATCGCGCACCCGATCTGGATGGTGGTGTTCCTGCTGCTGACCTCGGCGACCTTTAGCCTGCTCGGCTTCATCATTGGCATCTGGGCGGAAGGCTTCGAGAAACTACAGATTGTGCCGCTGCTGATCATCACGCCGCTGACCTTCCTGGGTGGCACTTTCTACTCAATCGGCGTGCTGCCGCCGCTCTGGCAGAAGATCGCGTTGCTCAACCCGGTGGTCTATCTGATCAGCGGCTTCCGCTGGAGCTTCTTTGAGGTCGCGGACGTGAGCCATGGCATCAGCGTTGGCATGACGTTGCTGTTCCTAGTCGCCTGCCTCGCCACCGTCTGGTGGATGTTCAGGACTGGCTACAAGCTCAAGAAGTAGCTCGTCCTCAAATTTGCGACGCGTCGAGGATGCGCGGCCTGAGGACGTCAGCGTGCGCCGACAAGCGCCGGCAGCCACAGCGACAGCGCCGGCACAAAAGTCACCAGCATCAGCACAGCAAACATGACGCCGTAGAATGGCCAGATCCCGCGCATCACCTCTTCCAATTTCACATTGCCGACCGCACACCCGACGAACAAGGTGGAGCCGACCGGCGGCGTGAGCAGGCCGATGCCGAGGTTGAGCAGCATAATCATGCCGAAGTGAACGGGATCGACGCCGAGCTTCATGACCACCGGCAGCAGGATCGGCGTGCAGATCAGGATCAGCGGCGCCATATCCATCAGGCAGCCAAGCACAAGCAACATGACGTTAATCAGCATCAGGATGACGTATTTGTTCTCGGACACGGTGAGGAAAAACGTCGTGATCTTGGCCGGCATCTGCATCAACGCCATCACGTAGCCGAAGCTCGATGCCATCGCGATCAGCGTCATCACCATGGCAACGGTCTTGAGCGTGCGATGCACCAAGCCCGGCAGGTCGCTCCAGCGGTAGTCGCGGTAAATGAACATCGTGACGAAGAACGCCCAAATGCAAGCCACTGCGCCGGCTTCGATCGCGGTAAAGACACCGAGCAGTATGCCGCCGATGATGATCACGATGGTAATCAAGCCCCAGGCGGCGTCGATGGTAATGCGGACGGCGTCATGGAATGGTACCGCTTGGCCCGTCGGATGGCCGTCGCGGTAGGCGATGAATAGGCAAAGCAGAATGAGCGCAATGCCGAGCAGCAGACCCGGCACCACGCCCGCCATGAACAGGCTGATGATCGAAATGGTGCCGCCGGTTGCCAGCGAATAGATTACCGCGTTGTGGCTGGGCGGCACCAGGATCGCCTGCAGCGAACCACTGATCGTCACGTTGGTGGCGAAAACACGCGGATATCCGACCTTCTCCATCTGCGGGATCATCACCGAGCCGATCGCCGAGGTGTCGGCGACCGAAGAGCCGGAAATTCCGCTAAGGAACGTCGTGGCAAGGATGTTCACCGCCGACAGTCCGCCGCGCACGCGCGCCATGCCGACAATGACGTTGGCAAGGCCCACCAGCCGGCGCGCCATGCCGCCTTCCGCCATGATAGCCCCCGCCAGCACGAAGAATGGAATGGTGAGCATCGCCACTTTGCTCACGCCGTCGGAGATTTTGAGCATGACCGCCTCCGGCGGGATGCCTATCCACAAGGCCCCCGCCAACGCGCCGATGCCTAGCGAGTAGGAGATCGGCATGCCGATCCCGAAGCACAAGAACAACGTTCCGAGAAGAATAAAGAGATCCATGTGCGGTTATTTCACCGGCAAATGCGGATCGGCCGCGGCCGCCGGCCGGCCGATAGCGAGATGTTCGATGATGAACAACAGCGTAAATGCGCCGCCGAGGGGAATCGGCGAATAGACGACGCCGACCGACAAAAACGGGAATTCGGCAATGGTATTGTACCAGGTCGCCTCGCATAGCCTGATGCCGTAAACCACCATGAACAGCGCCATCACCAACATCAGCAGTTCGACGAGGAAATTCGAAATACGGCGAAAGCGTTCGGGGAGCATATCGACGACGAGGGTGACGTTCATATGCAAGCCGAGCCGATAACAGGCGGCGGCACCGAAGAACGTCAATACGATGGTGAGAAGAACCGCCGTGGTTTCAGGCCACGAGGCGGCGCTGTTGAGAACATAGCGGGTGAAAACTGCCCACGGAATGATTGCAGAAGTCAGCACAAGTGCAGTGCCCGCGACCCACACGCAGACCAGATACGCCCAATCCATCGCTTGCCGGTATAACGCCGCCATGGATCCCTCAAAGCCGGCCGAACGCCTCAACATGATCGCGCCACACCTCTCCGCCCGGCGAATGGGGCTGGCGGAAAAAGCGTGGCGTAATTGTCGTTTCTTATTTCACTTCCTGGATGCGCTTGACCGTGGCCTCATATTTCGGACCGTATTTGTCCCAGACCGGCTTCACGGCATCCTGGAAGGCCTTCTTGTCGGCGGTGGACACCTCGATGATTTGGATGCCGGCTGCCTTGGCCTTGTCCATCGCCTGCTTCTCATAGGCTTCCCAGAGCTTGCGCTCTTCCTGCTGGGCTTCCTTGCTGAACTTCACCAGCAGCGCCTGATCATCCTTCGACATCGAGTCCCAGATCTTTTTCGACATCACCAGCATTTCCGGTACGATCAAATGCTCGTCGAGGGTGTAGAATTTAGCGACCTGATAGTGGTTGTCGAACACGAAGCTGGGCGGATTGTTCTCGGCGCCGTCGATTACGCCTGTCTGCAGCGAACTGAATACCTGATCGTAACCCATGGCGACGCCATTGCCGCCCATCGCGTTTGCCATATCGACGAAGATCGGATTGCCGATGACGCGAATCTTCATGCCCTTGAGGTCGGCGACGGTCTTGATCGGCTTTTTGGTGTTGTAGAAACTGCGCGCGCCGGCATCCATCCAGCACAGGCCGATGAGCCCCTTGCCGCTGTTAGTGACCTTATCGAGCAGGTCCTGGCCGATCGAGCCGTCGATCACGTGCTGCATATGCGCCGTGTTGCGGAACACGTAAGGCATATTGAACACGTTGAGATCGTCGACTACCGGGCCGAGCGCGCCAACGCTGACACGCGCGAAAGCGATGGCGCCGACCTGGGCCTGCTCGATTGCCTCCTTCTCGCCGCCGAGCTGCATGGCGGGATACATCGCAATCGTGATGCGGCCATTGGTGGCACCGGCAAGTTTTTTGCCCATATTCTCGACCGCGACGACCGTTGGATAACCGGCTGGATGGACATCCGAGGCCTTAAGAACCAGCTCTTGCTGTGCGTGCGCGGAGCTCGAGGCGCAAACCCCTACGGCGACGAGCAGGCCGGCGGCGATTAACCTGATGTAGCTATGCATGGCGGACGCTACCTCCCCGAATTCGTTTTTGTCGGCGAAACGGACGGCGCGGCACGTCAGCCGCGTACGGCCTTCGTCAGCGAACAAGATGACCTCATCGCCTGGTGCGCCGTCAAGGCATCACTCGCCGTCGGGATCCGGATCAAGTAACGTCGCCGCTGTGGAACCACCGCGGCAATCGTCACGAGAGCACGATGGAAAAAATCCTGATTACCGGAGCGGCGGGCGATGTGGGCTCACGCCTGCGCAAACTATTGAAGGGCGTCTATCCGACCATCCGCTGCAGTGATATCCGCACGCCCGCCGATTTGGGCGCGGGCGAGGAATTCATCGCCGCCGACCTCGCCGACTACGGTCAGGTCGAAAAGATCGTCGCCGGCATCGAGGGCATCGTTCATCTCGGCGGCCATTCGGTTGAGGGACCGTGGCAGACAATCCTCAACGCCAATATCGTCGGCTGCTATAATCTATTCGAGGCCGCCTACCGCGCCGGCGTCAAGCGTGTGGTTTTCGCCTCGTCCAACCATGCGGTCGGCTTCTATCCGCGCGATCAAAAAATCGGCGTCGACGTAACCGCGCGTCCGGACAGCCGTTATGGCGCGAGCAAGGCCTTCGGCGAGGCCCTCGGCTCACTCTACGCCGACAAACACGGACTACGCGTAACCTGCATCCGCATCGGAAATGTGAATGATGCGCCGCTCGACAAACGGCGAATGTCGATCTGGCTGAAGCCAGAGGACCTCGCGCAGCTGATCCGCATTGGGCTTGATCATCCCGGCATTCGCTTTGAGATTTTCTACGGCGCGTCCGACAACGCGGCCGCTTGGTGGGACAACAGCAATGCACGCCGCTACGGCTACAAGCCGCAAGGAAAAGCCGAGAGCTTCCGCACCGAGGCCATGGCCGCGCAGGCCGCGCTCGCGGTCGATCCGGTCGGCGAGCGCTATCAAGGCGGACCCTTCTGCAGCGCGGAATACGACGCTGACCGCGAGCGGTAAATGCCAAAGTGGCGCGTTGTAATCGTGGCCCGCTGACGCCGACTCAGTTAGCCCTTTGCCAGCGCAGCCAATATCCGCGCCCAGGAGCGGATGCCCTTGTGGTAGCAAGTCAGGTCGAACTTCTCGTTCGGCGAATGTACACGGTCGTCATCGAGCGCGAAGCCGACCAAAAGCGAATCCATCTTCAGCACGCTCTTAAAGTCGGCAACGATCGGGATCGAGCCGCCGGCACCCACTGTCACCGCCTTGCGGCCCCACTCCTCAGCCAGCGCGGTGCGCGCCTTGCTGAGCGCCGGATTGTCGAACGACAGTTGCAGCGGTGGCGCCAGGCCGAAATTGCCGAACGCTACCTGGCAGTCGGCCGGCAGCCGGGCGCGCACGAAAGCACGGAAGGCGTTACGGATTTTCGTAGGATCCTGCTCGCCGACCAAGCGGAACGAGACCTTCGCCTTGGCTTCGCCCGGAATGACGGTCTTTGCACCCTCCCCGGTATAGCCGCCGACGATACCGTTGATCTCGGCTGTCGGCCGGGTAGTGATCTGTTCGATAAGCATGCGGTCCTTTTCGCCGACCGATGCTTTCAGACCGATCGGCCCCAGGAATTTTTCCGGCGTGAGATCGAGAGCCTTGAGGTCGGCTTTGATGTCGGCAGGCAGTTCCTTGACCCCGTCGTAGAAGCCCGGAATGATGACGCGGCCGTTGTCGTCCCACATCGCCCCGAGGATCTTGGCGAGCAAACGGAGGGGGTTTTGTGCCGCCCCGCCGAAGACACCGGAATGCAAGTCGCGGTCGGCACAGATGACCTTGACGTCCTCATAGACCAGCCCGCGCAGCGAGGTGGTGACGGATGGGGTTTTCTGGTCCCACATGGCGGTGTCGCAGACCAGCGCCAGGTCTTGCTTAAGCTCAGAGGCATTTTCGCGCACAAATTCAAACAGATGCTGTGAGCCGCACTCCTCCTCGCCCTCGATCACCATGGTGATCGGCAGGGGCAGCTTACCGGTGACCGCCTTGAAGGCGCGGCAGGCTTCGATAAAGGTCATAGCCTGGCCTTTGTCGTCGCAGGCACCGCGTGCCACGATGACCTTACGGCCGTCCGGCAGTGTCTCGATGCGTGGCTCGAACGGCGGCGTCTTCCAGAGATTGAGCGGATCGACCGGCTGCACGTCATAATGGCCGTAGAACAGCACCCGCAGCCCAGCGGCGCCATCGGCCTTACCGACCACCACCGGATGGCCCTCGGTCGGCCGCACGCTAGCCTCAAAACCGATCGAAGTCAGGTCGGCGGCGACATGCTCGGCGGCGGTCCGGCATTGCTGCTTGTACGCCGGATCGGTGGACACTGACGCAATGCGTAGCAGCGCGAACAAACGCTCCACGCTCTTGTCCACGTCCTGATCAATGTGGGCCAAGACAGCGTCAAGTGTCTTCATAAGGAACTCCTATCAAGGTAGGACCTACGCTAACAATGCGGTCGCAGCCCGAAAAGCGCTGATTGTACAACCCGCGACCATACTTTCCTCAGCATCTTTCAATCGTTTTCGGGGATGACCCGCAATACAGTCGCTGGCCGAGAAAAAGCAAACGATTGTGGTTTCGCGAACTATTCTGCGCAATTCGCGCGATGATTGGCGACAGCATTCGCCGTTGCAGGGCGGTTGGTCCATATACCAACACCGCACCTGGACGTCCTTGACTCCTTGACACAAATCAACATCACAGCGCGCCCTACCATTCATTATATCGTTTGTTTGGCGCGCGCGACGACCGACAACCGCAGCGAAAAGTAACGTGCGTGATGAACAGACGCTTGTCATTGTCGCGAACAGCGCTCAATATGCCGGCAACTCGCCACCAGTGCGGGAGCGTGAGGGAAACATGGATGAGTTGATCGGGCGTCTCGTCGCCAATGTCGGCGTCGATCAAGTAACCGCCGAAAAAGCCGTCAGTATCATTCTAGACTTCCTGCGCAAGGAAGGCCCAACCGACAAAGTCCAGGCGCTCATCGACCGGCTCCCCGGCGCGGACGCGCTGTTGCAGTCTCAGCAAAGCTCCGAAACCAGCGGTATCGGAATGTTCGCCATGGGCGGAATCATGGGCGCCGGCACGAAATTGATGTCGGCCGGGCTGACCATGGGCCAAGTTCAAGGAGTAACCCGCGAAATTATCGGTTACGCCCGTGAGCGAGCCGGCGAAGATGCGGTCGGCGAAATCGTCGGCGCAATTCCAGGCCTAAGTCAGTTCGTTTGAATGTCCCCTCTTGTTTTTCAACCAGGTAAAATAAATGCAAGGAGAAGCGGATGTCCTATCCCATCACCGATATTGACGGGATCGACGGAGACGCTGCCTCGACTTTCAGGGCGGCGGGC
>Ga0207762_1000289_pt1 | contig 11256 bp, 10 predicted proteins | sample LuqExpMetageno37_FD_187795 | JGI IMG/M metagenome (GOLD analysis project Ga0207762, IMG submission 187795) | Tropical forest soil microbial communities from Luquillo Experimental Forest, Puerto Rico - Sample 37 (SPAdes) | ecosystem: Environmental > Terrestrial > Soil > Tropical forest ...
GAACGGCGAATCCAACCGTGACGGCATTAACGACAACCTTAGCTGGAACTGTGGGGAGGAGGGTGATTCCAACGATCCCCACATCGATTCGCTACGCAACCGTCAGATTCGCAACTTTTTGGCCATTCTGCTGCTCTCGCGTGGCATTCCGATGCTTGTGGCCGGCGACGAGATACGTCGCTCACAGAAGGGTAACAACAACGCATATTGCCAGGATAACGAGATCAGCTGGTTCGACTGGACTTTGGTGAACAGGCACCCCGACCTGCTCCGATTCTGTAGAAACATGATTCGTTTCCGGAAGATGCATCCAGCGGTCCGGCGCGACCAGTTCTTCAATGGCGCGCTGAACGAACGCGGCCTGAAGGACGTATCGTGGCACGGCACGACCCTCAACAGTCCAGGGTGGGACGACCCGGACGCGCGCGCTCTTGCGATGACCCTGGCGGGCTTCGACGGAGACTCCGACTTGCATGTAATGTTCAACATGTTCTGGGGCAGCCTGGAATTTGAACTACCTGTTGTTCCCGGCAGGCGTTGGTGCGTGGCCGTGGACACTGCTCAGCCTTCACCTCATGACATCGCCGATCCCGGCACTGAGCTGGACGTGCTTGGGAACACACGTCTGGTCCACCCGCGAAGTGTCGTACTCTTGGTGAATCGGGCGTTAGAAAAGCCCTAGATCCACCGCGCGTTCCCAAGTTCGCCTCACGTACTGGCATTTATTTCGGAAGTCAAGGCGCAAGGGCCACAAATGTTATCGTTGAAGCACATCTTGGTAGCCACCGATTTCTCAGCAATTTCTATCGTGGCGCTCCGCCACGCGCTAGGCATAGCGCATCGCTATCACTCCAATGTGTCATTGCTTCACGTCATTGATCCGGCCGTTTATGGGATAGCCGGACCGGACGGAATCTCTGCCGAAACAGAGGTCGCACTGCGCGACGCCGAACGGATCGAGACGAGTCTCAGAAGTGAAGGCAGCCTTGAAGGGATCAGACTCGACTTCGCGGTCGAGGTAGGACCGGCATGGAAGACAATAGCAGATGAAATCAGAGTGAAACGCCCGGGAGCGCTTGTGCTCGGCACTCGGGGCCGAAGCGGGCTCCGCAAGCTGGCGCTAGGCTCCGTGGCGGAAAGTGCGTTCAGGGAAGCACCGTGCCTGGTGCTTACGGTTGGACCGAAGGCACTCCGATCAAAGTCTTCCGGAGCCGAAGCCAAAGGCTTTCTTATCCCAACCGATTTGTCTCCAGAATCGATGAAGGCGCTGCCCTATGGCATCTCACTGGCGAGAGGAGCCAGTAGCCAGCTGACTCTGCTGCACGTTCTCAAGTCGAGGGTGGACGATGGAGATCAAAATATGGAGACGGTTCGTGGGATTGAAACCCGCCTTCGCGAGTTTCTCCGACTACACCAAAATACAGAGACAACGGTTCGCTTCATGGTGGAAGCCGGTCCGCCAGCCCAAGTCATTCTCAGGGTCGCTGAACGACACCATATGGATCTCATCGTCATGGGCCTGCGCGCATGGTCAGGCGACGGCCAACCGATGTGGCGAAACGCCTACACGGTCGTTACTCGCGCTCCCTGTCCCGTGTTATCGATGAAGACCCAAGCACCTTCAGAAGCGGAAGTCGCCAGTTAGAAATACGTGTGGATCGCTAGACTTACGTAACTTGGCAGCATCAATGCCACACAGCGCCGTCTCGGTGGGGCACCCGAAAGAATGCCACTCAGCGTAGAGATGCCCGAACGATCGCAGGCCAGCCGCCAAGGAGATAGCCGAAATGGAAACCATGAACGCACGGCGCATCCAGAACCACGGAAACCGCGGACTGGGAGGCCCCCGGAGTAGAGTTCCCGTGCTCCGCTGTGCCATCTCCAGCGCTGCATTGCTGGTCCTGATTGCCGCGACTGCCCTACCTGGAGTTTCTCAGTCGAATCCCGACCTGCAGACCTACTTTCAGCAGGACATCGGACTAAGTGCGGACCAGATCGCTGCCATACGAAACGGGCATCCGGTCACGAAGGCGCTGCCGTCCCGCACACCGGCCGAGGTTTTCTTGTTTGGCGCGATCTACATCCATGCTGCTCCTGAGAAGTATGTTCGGTTTGCCCTGGATTTCAACCGGCTTCGCAAGCTTCCCAACTATCTGGCGCTCGGGGTGTTTTCCAGTCCTCCCCAGCTTTCTGACTTGAAGGGTTTCTCGTTCGACAGCGATGACCTTCAGTCCTTGAAGAACTGCAAGACCGGCGACTGTCTGATTCAAATGCCTGCGAGTTCCATCGACGAGTTGCACCAATCCATCAATTGGTCTGCCACTGATGCGAACGAACGAGTGAATCAACTCCTGCAGAAGACGGTCTTGCAGCGTCTGCTCGCCTACCAAAGCGAGGGCAACAAGGCCTTAGGAGCTTATAACGATAAGAGCAATACCACCGAGGTCCCGCAGCAGTTTGCCTACATGCTGAGTTACGACAGGGTGTTGCCCAAGCAGCTGCCGGATTTCTACCACTATCTTCTCGCGTATCCTAATGCCAAACCTGCGAATGTCGAAGATACGTTTTACTGGGCGAAGGTGAAGTTCGGATTGAAGCCGACGCTGCGGGTCGTGCAGGTAGTCACCATGCACGGAAAACCCGGCGACCAGGTAGCATATGCCATCGCCGAAAAACAGCTCTATTCGAGCCATTACTTCGAGACCGCATTGGATCTGTCATTCTGTGTTCGAGGCAATGACGACCCCAAGCAACCCGGCTTCTATCTGATCATGGCCATGGGTTCGGAGCAGACGGGACTCACTGGCGTAAAGGGATCAATCGTTCGGAAGACCGCGGTGGGGCGGTCGGTTTCCAATCTGAAGGACGCGCTCACGACCGTCAGGAACGCACTGGAAGGTAGCCGCTAGGCCTGCTCACGCCGATTACTAGCTGCGTACGGTCCATAAACGGCTACAATTCCCCTCAAGATGCTGAGGAACCTACACCGCAACTCCCAAGACCGTACGCCGACATTTCCGATAGGGATTACTGACGCCGGACGGATTGCAGAAAGCCCGCCAGCTTCGCCGTCGCTTTGTACCGGGGAATTGGCTCCAGCTCCTTGAAGGCGCTGGTGAAGGCGTTCGAGAGGCTCCACATGGTTCGTGCCTGGAACTCCTCATGCACTGGCTGAAAGTAGACATCGTGGACCCGCCGGGCCAGATGCTTCGGAAATCCCGTTTCGTCCTCGATGAACGCCTGGTAGATCAGCAGCTTTGCCGAAGCCGTTGACAACTGCAGCGCCTGCCATTCTTCGACTTGCTGCTTCAGCGGCCCGAAGTTCCTCTGCATCCGGTCGACCCCGATGGCTAGGCTGTCCTCCAGCGAGAAGTGCTTGGGATGCTTGGCCAAGACTGGGGTGTAGACTGCCGTAACGCAAAAGCTAACTTCCATTTTGAACGCACTGTGAGGTATCGCAAGAGTAATGATGAAGACCAAGAACTGCTTGACTTTGGACATTAATGGACGTATTTGTATGTCGAATGCCCCGCGCCAGCCATATCCAAAAGGCCGAACGGCTCAACTTGGCGCGCACCCTTCTGCAGCGCTATCGGCATTGGCCCGAGGCGGTCCAACGATTGGCCCGGAATTGCTCCATCTCCGAACGCCAGGCCTATCGCTACCTCGAGCAGGCACAGCGACTCAAGCGCCCCGTCCCGGTCGGCGATATCAAAGTGTCCTTCACCGTCAAGCTTTCGCGCCGTCTCGTACAGCGGCTCCGCGCCTACGCCGCTTCGACCGGATTGACCTTGAGCGAGATCGCCAGCCGTGCCTTCTCGGCGATACTGCGCCGCGGGGGAGGACGTGGCTGACCCGACGCCCAGTCAGCCACGAACCGTCCATCTGGAATACCGCTTCGACCGATTATTGCCGGACAAGTTGGTTCAGGCCTACGACCTGCTCGCGTCGGACCGCTACTGGTCGATTGCTCCAAGCCCGCAGCCTGCAAGCTGCCAGGAGGTTGTGAATGAACAAACCGGCCGCCCTCTACGCCCGGGTGTCCTCCGATCGGCAAAAGGAGAACCACACCATTGCCAGCCAAGTAGCGGCGTTGACGCAATACGCCGAGACGAACGGATACTTGGTCCCGCCCGAGTGGCAGTTTCAGGATGATGGCTATAGTGGTGCCACCTTGGTGCGTCCGGGTTTGGAGGCATTGCGGGACCTCGCGGCGGAGGGACAGATCCAAGCCGTTCTGATCTACTCGCCCGATCGCTTGAGTCGGAAATATGCCTATCAAGTGCTGTTGGCCGAAGAGTTGGCCCGCTGTGGAGTGGAGCTGATCTTTCTGCGAGCGCCCTCCGGCGCTACTGCCGAAGATCAGTTGCTGGTCCAGTTTCAAGGGATGATTGCGGAATACGAACGGGCCCAGATTGCCGAGCGTTCTCGCCGTGGCAAGCGGCACCGTGCTCAGCAGGGCTCGATCAATGTGCTGTCGGGGGCCCCTTACGGCTATCGGTACGTGAAGAAGACCGATACTTCGGCGGCCTACTACGAAGTGGTGGAGTCCGAGGCCGAGGTGGTGCGTCTCATCTTCGATGCCTACACGCGGCAAGGTCTCAGCCTTGGTGCCATCGCAGGCTTACTCAACCAACGCGAGGTGCCGACGCGGACACGACAGAGCCGATGGGAACGCCCCACCCTCTGGAGGATGCTGCACAACCCGGCTTACGCAGGCCACGCCTTCTATGGCAAAACCGAGCTTCGTCCGCGTCAGCGAATCACACGCCGCCTGCGCCAGCGTGGCCTGAGCAGCCGCGACAGTTCGTTTCGAGAACGGCCTCGTCCGGAGTGGATCGAAATCCCTGTACCCGCTTTGGTCAGCGAAGCAACCTTCGCTCTGGCGCGAGAGCAGTTCGAGAAAAATAAGAGGTTTTCTCCCCGACGGACCCTCGAACCATCCTTGTTGCAGGGGCTGTTGGTTTGTCAGTGTTGTGGTTATGGACTCTACCGAGCTTCGACGCGAACTTCTCAGCGCACGATCTACTACTATCGCTGCTTAGGACGGGATGGCTACCGGCATCTGAAGGGTGCGGTTTGCGACAACAAGCCGATTCCTCAGGAGCAGCTCGATGCGGTAGTGTGGCAGGAGATTGTGCGGCTGCTGGAAGATCCCGGCTTGCTGCAGGCGGAGTTAGATCGCCGGCTGCAAGCAGCCCAAACCACGGATCCCCTGAAGCGGCGCGAAGACGCGCTCCGTCGCGATCAAGCGCGTCTGACCAAGAGCTTGGAGCGGCTGCTGACCGGGTACCAGGAGAACCTGATCACGTTAGAAGAGCTCCGCTGCCGCATGCCAGAACTGCGCAAGCAGCAGCGGGCGGACGAAGCGGAATTGCAATCGCTGGAGATGACCGCGGTCGATCCAAACCGTAATCTACGTCTGGTGGAAACCCTTGCCGAGTTCCGCACACGACTGCGCGCCAGAGGCAACGTCCTGGAAGTGACCGAGCGTCAGAGGGTCGTACGGCTACTGGTGCAGGAGATCCTCGTGGGCAGGGACAACATCACCATCCGCCATTCCATTCCCATGCCGACTTCTTCGCCCGACTCGAACGATCGAGTTCGACCAAGCCGTGAGCCGCCCGAGCCCAATACCGGCTCATGTTACCTTTTGCGTTCACACAGTCTACGCACCAGGGACAATGTTGATAACCCGGACCGCTGGTTTCTCACCCGTAGTACCTGAAATGTTCCCAGAAGTCAGGCCGGGGCTGACGCAGGTTGCGGCAGACAAAGACGTCGGCATAGCCATTGATCGCGCTATTCTCGACGCCATATCGCTTCGTCAGGCGACGAACCAACTCGCAGGGAACGGATTTCGCTACTGGTGCTGCGCCTTGGGCCGTCGCAGCCGCGGACTACGCCAAGGATGGGAAGCGGGACTTTGCTGTTGCAAACAACCCTGGCGGTGCGGTCTCGGTTTTTCTGAATACTGGCAACACTGGTGTCGGGACTCCCGCAGTAACGCTAGTACCGTTGAATCTGAATTTTGGCGATGTCCAGGTTGGAAACACCTCGCCGCCGTTGGCAGTGACGCTCACCAACGCGGGATCAGCGACTCTACATCAGGCATTTGAGTGCGGCCATACCGCCGGAAGGTATTCCTATGCCTTGCGATGATGACGCGTTAACTAAGCATTCAACTCGATCGGAGGGATTTTACTTGAGATGTCCCTTAGTGGAGTTCTCAGGCTCTGGCCTCCCACGTGGTTTAACGCAGCAATGGGATGCACTCTCAGGGTGCTTACGGCTTTCGCTGCGATCCCGTGGCTAAGTGGTTTTGGGTTCACTGGTCGGCGGCTACATCGTTTTCTATTCTTGGTGACACTGCACAGCGCGGGCGTTACACTCTAAACGATGGCGAAGCCAGTCCCAATCGGGGCGCGCGGGCACGTGGAAGAGCGCGTTAAGTTCCAGCACACCCTCACGGCGTGGCGAGCGGAACTTCCTCCGGTGTTGTCTACGCAACACATGATCGAATGGATGGACGGAGCAGGCTTCGATGCGCTGCTGCCGTTTTGCGAAGGTGATGAGATCAGCGTCGGCACGGCGATCAACGTCGATCATCGCGCGGCAACAGGCATAGACGTAGTGGTAAAGGCCGAAGCGGTGCTGGAGTCGTTCGACGGCCGCTTCTACACCTTCAAGGTCAGCGCGCACAACGGAACCGAGGTTATCGGACACGGAACCATCAAGCGGGCCATCGTCAGCAGGAGCAAGTTCGAAGAGAAGCAACGCGCCAAGCAGGTGCAAGGCTCTTGAGCCAGGGATTTGTGCGGTTTCAGCCGTGAATTTTCTCCGCTGTCACGTAAAAGAAGGCCGCATCTGTCCAGCAAATGTCGAGTCAGCTTGAAAGTGTAAAAAAGGCACCTGTGAGACTTGATGTAAATGTTTGCCGTCACACCTCGGTGTGGCACTGCTCACGGACTCAGGGAACAATTTGGACCCAACTTGGGTATTGAACGCGCAATCTCGCGCTACCGACCTTTGAAGACCGGCCCACTTTCCACCGCGAAGGGCTGCGGCATTGGTTCGCCCCAGGGGTGTGCGATGCTGTTGGCTCCTGCTGGCAATCTCGAGGCGGCCAAGCAGGCGTTTCAGGCAGGCGCGGACGCGGTGTACGTGGGATTGAGGGGTTGGAGCCGTGGCGGCGCACGAGGGGAATTTGACCATGAGCAGTTGCGACTGTGCATCGAGCTAGCTCACGCCCTCGGGAAGAAGGTACAGCTTGCGGCAAACATCATACCCAAGCCGCAGGAGCGTCAACGGCTGCTGCACCAACTAGCCCACTTGGCGGGCTGGGGACTGCATGCGGTGATAATGAACGACGTCGGCTTTCTGCACGAGGTCAGGCGGAAGCTGCCGGACTTGGCCATCACCGCCAGCATCGGCTGCGGCGCGCTGAACACGGACGACGCCCTCTTCTATCAAGACCTGGGCGCCACCGCTATTGTGCTGCCGGGGTACGTTGAGCCGCAAGAAATCGCGGCTGTGAAGGCGAAGGCCTCGATCCAGGTCGAGATCATGCTGCACATGGTGCAGGAGTTCATTCAACTCGGAAAGTGCTGGATGCCCAGCTACCTGAATTTCGCCGCAGCGGAGCGGGCCCAGCCGGGACAACGCCTGGGCGGCAGCGTCAAACGCGGCGGAGTGGGAAGTTGTTTCCGCATCTGCCAGCAGCCCTGGACGCTGCTGAAGGACGGCGTGGAGGCTGATCGACGGTTGTTTCCCAGCCGGCAGATTAGCCAGGTGGCAGAACTCGGGGCTTTCCTCGATGCGGGCGTGGACGTGATCAAGATCCAGGGCCGCAGCCTTTCGGCCGAGATGGTGAGTGCTATCATCGGGATGTACCGCTCGGCTGCGGATGTCTGGAAACGCGGTGAGAAGAGCACTTGGAACCGGGCTGCGCTGCCGGCGATGTGGACCGTACAAGGACGTTGAATGGGCGCCTTCGAACTTAACACGACGATCTCTAACCTGCGAAGCCTGCGCGAATCGGATCTAAGTTCGTACGACGCGGTTTACCTGGGCAACATTTACTGCCGCATCTTCGAGGACAACTTCCTGGAGCGCCTGGACGACCTCGTGGAAGGCATCGCGCTTGTGAAGGGCCAGGGCCTGCGCGCCTACGTGACTTCGTACGCTGCGCCCCGCAATGACGTGCTGCCCAAGGTGCAGAAAGCGTTGGAGACCGCAGCCGCGGCCGGCGCCGACGCGGTCGAGGTACATAACCTTGGTGTGCTACGAATGGTTCATGAGCAGTTTCCCGGTATGCCGGCGCACGTCGGCGGATTTGCGAACGTGTACACCGATGCGGGAGCGGAGGTGCTGAAAGAGTATGGTGCGGTCCGCTTTACGCCGAATTACGAGATCAGCCTCGACGAAGTGGAAGGCATCACGCGTGGCGCGCGTATGCCCGCAGAGCTCCTGGTCCATGGCAAAATGCCACTGGGCGTTTCTGACTACTGCTTTTTGCTGGAGTATGAGCAGCACTGGCCGGAGAAATGCCCGGCGTTATGCCAAAGACAGTTGCTCCTCAAGCAGGGCGACTGGGCCCTGCGGTCGGTGGGAAAGGGCGTGCTGAGCGGCAGGGATGTGTGCATGCTCGAGCACCTGCCAGCACTTATCGCCGCGGGACACACGGTGTTCCGGATTGAAGCGTCCTACGAGACACCCGAGTACCGTCTGAATATTGCGAAGATCTATCGCGCCGCGCTGGAGCGCGCCGTCGCCGGTGATCGGACGGTGGACGAGTCGGCGTGGAATGCGATTCGCGAGTACACGGCTGTGGGTTTGTGCAACGGTTTCTATTTCGGCCGCACGGGCAGCGCGTATGTCGGCAAACGCATGGAACCAGCCGCGGCCTGCTGAGTTCTTCGTTCTTTGCATTCTTTGAGGTAAGCGATGGTTGAGCTATTAGCACCGGCAGGAAACTTGGAGATGGTGAAGGCGTCCGCTGAAAACGGTGCCAATGCGATCTATGTGGGGGCACGCGGCTGGAGCCGACGGCGCGACGCCTACGAACTCTCCGACGAGCAATTGCATGAAGCCATAGGTATCGCCCACTCCGGCGGAGCCAAGCTGCGTGTCGCGGTCAATACGAATATGCAGTCGGGCGAAATCCCCGCGCTGCTGGAGAAGATGGAGAAGTTCGTCGGTTGGGGTATCGACGGAGCAATCATGACCGACGTGGGCGCTATCGCGCAGGTGCACCGCCGCTTCCCTCATCTCGTTCTGCACGCCAGCATCGGCGCCAACATCCTGAACAACGAAGACGTGAAGTTCTATCGCTCGATCGGGGTCTCACAAGTAGTGGCCGACACCAAGCTCACGCTGGGGGAACTGACTTCGCGCAAGGCGGATATCGATGTCGGCATCGAAATCCTGATTCATGCCAACAAGTGCTACACCTACCTGGGCAAGTGCTGGATGTCGCCCTACGTGCGGTTGGAGCGGACCACCGACGATTTCGGCAAGGACCTGTTCTGCGGCAGCCCTAACCGCGGTGGCTTGGATTACCGCGTCTGCATGGAACAGTGGGAACTGCTCGATGACAAGGCGCTGCTGGAACCAGCTATCGCGCTCAAGAACGACGCCTTCTTTTACTTGGGCGATATCCCGACTCTCATTGATCTGGGCGTCCACTGCCTGAAGGTCCAGGGGCGTGAGTACCCCGTGCCCTTAGTGGCAAGCATCGTGCGCTTCTACCGCGAGTTGATTGACACATACCTGGCGAAGCCCGCCGAGCAGCCTTTCGATCTTACGCCGTGGCGCTCGCGCCTGGAAGCCATCCAAGCGGAGCGCGACAGCAAGCGCAGCAACATGACTTCGGTGCTGTTGAATGAAGCGCGCCAACCGGTGCCGCGCAGAGCCTAGACCAAATTAGTAAATAGTGTAACGGTAGAAGAGATGGTAGGTTGAGGGCGGCGAGATCTCCCGACAGCCTAGAATGGCACGACCTTTTTCGGACGATTTGCGGCGCAGGATTCTGCAGGCCTGCGAGCAAGGCGAAGGAACGCAACCTGAGCTGGCGCAGCGCTTTCGCGTCAGTCTGGATTAGGTGCGGAAGATTCATCGGCAGTGGCGACGCACCGGGATGATGGAGCGTGTTCCCCATCGGCCGGGCCGCAAGCCGCGGTTCACCGAGCCGATTCGCGAGCGGCTGCGAGGCTGGCTGAAGCAACAGCCGGATCTTACCTTGGCGGAGTTGCAGGAAAAGCTGAGCCGGGAGGCCCATCTCGGGGTAAGCGTACCCTCGCTGTGGACGGTGCTCAGGAAGATGGGGTTGCGTCTGAAAAAAGTCGCTCCACGCCCGCGAACGGGACACGGAAGCGAACCAGCAACGGCGGGCGGCGTTTGCGGAAAAGCTCGGCACCATCGCGCCGGAGAAGTTAATCTTCCTGGACGAAAGCGGGGTGACGACGCAGATGACGAGGGCGTGGGGACGGGCTCCGAAAGGGGAGCGGATCGCCGAGGCGACTCCCCACGGCCACTGGCAAGTGCTGACCACCTTGGGAGCGATGAGTCTGGGCGGCATGGCTGCGGTCATTACCGTCGCAGCGGCCACGACGGCGAAGTTTTTCGCGCCTATGTGGAGCAGGTGCTGTCCCCGACTGCGGCCCGGCGATGTGGTGGTCATGGATAACCTCTCGGCGCACAAGGTGCGAGGCGTCCGCGAGCGGATTGAGGCTCAAGGCGCCGAACTGCTGTACCTGCCCACCGTACTCGCCCGACATGAATCCCATCGAGAAAGCCTGGTTCAAGCTCAGACATTTCCTGCGTGGCGCCAAAGCGCGCACAGCCGACGGGCTCGATCAAGCCATCACCGAAGCGCTCAAACAATTACCGCAGAGAACGCTGCCGCCTGGTTCCGCCACTGCGGATATGCATTACAGAATTAACTAAAATGCTCTAGCCGACGCGCGAAATTGACGTCCCTCTGCATCGTAGACCCCACCTAGACCAAATTAGTTAATAGTGTGATGACGAGAGTGGTGCTAGGTTGGAGGTGGCGAGATCTCCCGACAATCCCTGGATGGCAAGAGCTTATTCCGACGACCTACGACGCAGGATTCTGGAAGCCTATGCGCGGGCAGAAGGCACGGAGGCGGAGTTGGCGCAGCGCTTCCGGGTCAGTCTGAGCTATGTGCAGAAGATCCGTCGTCAGCTGCGGCGGACGGGGAAGATGGAACGGATTCCGCATCATCCCGGACG
>Ga0207762_1000300_pt1 | contig 11018 bp, 9 predicted proteins | sample LuqExpMetageno37_FD_187795 | JGI IMG/M metagenome (GOLD analysis project Ga0207762, IMG submission 187795) | Tropical forest soil microbial communities from Luquillo Experimental Forest, Puerto Rico - Sample 37 (SPAdes) | ecosystem: Environmental > Terrestrial > Soil > Tropical forest ...
GAGCCGGCGTCTTGCGCGAAAAGCAGATGGCGGAACATTGTTTCTGGCTTCTCGCTTTCGATCGGGAATTGCGCGTCTATCCAGATCGGCGTGCCGTAAATGTGAATGTTCTTGTCCACCGCCAGCGACCGCAGCGGCGTGAGCGGAATGCCCTGCGCGCCGATGCATTCGTCGTGCTCTCCGAGCGGCGTCTCCTGAAAAAACACGAAGGAGCGGTTCTTGCGCCGCAGCTCTTTTCCCACAGTCGGGTTGGCCTCCATAAACTCGCGGATCTTGTCCATCGACATCTCTTCCTTGGTGTAAATGCCTTCATCGATCAGGAATTTGCCGACCGGTGAGTAGGGCTTGCCGTTGCTGGCGACGTAGTTCAGCCGAAGCAATTGTCCGTTGTCGAGCTTGACCCGCGTCGACCCCTGGATCTGCGCGAAGAATGCATCGACCGGATTCTTGACATAACAGATTTCTAAGCCCTTGCCGGCGATGGCGCCGTCCTCGATGTCGGTGCGGCTCAGATTGGCGAATACCTTGCTCTTGTGCGCGCGCATCGTCGCTATGGGCGCGGCGTAGATCGGCACCGTGTATTCGTCGCTCGGGTAGCGCGAGCCATCTACCTCGGTCTCGTAGTAGCCGGTGAAGAACCCCTCGGTTTCACCCTGCGGCGCGATACGTGCCGGCTTGAAATTGCCCTCAAAGAAGGCGCGCGCCTTGTCGCGGTCAAGCGGACCTACAGCTTTTGCACGCTCGCACACTTTGAACAGCGCGCCATACAACGGATGCATTCGCCGCATTGCCGGCGTGCCTTGCAGGATGGCGCTGCAGCTTTTCTGGAATGCGTCGAAGGCGGCGGCGTGATCGTCGTTCTGCCAGCCGGGCATGGCGGCAAAGCTGATGGGTTCTACCTGCGCTCTGCGCAGTTTGATTTTGTGGGCGCTCGCGGGCGTGCTCGCGATCAGGCAAAACGCCAGGCCGACACCGATCTGCGAACGGGGTGGTGCCATTCGTTCAGTGCCCGGCTTCGGTAGCGACTAGCCTCCAGTTCGGGTCGCGCGAGGAGAGATCGCGGGCGAAAGTCCAAACGTCGGTAACGTCGGTCACCCGCTCGGCATTGCCGTCGATCACATTGCCGTTCTTGTCGCGCGTCACCGAAACGAGCTTCGAGTGGAACGATACGGTGAGCTGGGCGCTGCGCCCACGCAGTTCCGCGGCGGTAATATCTGCGCTGTCGATCGAGACGAAACGACTCTCCACCAGCTCACCACGCTTCTCGCGCTCGTTAATGGCGGATTCGAAGCCGTCATAGACCTCGCGTGACAACAGATTGCGCAGCGTGCGCCGGTCGCCCTCGGCGAAGGCGTTGACGATCATCTCGTAGGCGGCGCGCGCGCCAGTGAGGAAATGCCTGTGATCGAAGTTGGGGTCGGCCGCGATGATCGCGTCGAGTCCGGCCGCGAGCGGCGTGCCGGCTTCGGCGACGCCCTTCCAGCGCTCGCCCGGCGGCACTGTCTCGGCCGGCTTGGGCGCGGCTTCCGGCGTGCGGTTGGGTAGCGCGACCACCTTTTCCGGCGCCGGCCGCGCCGTCTCGCGCGCGGCATAGGGGTCATAGGGTGGCCGCTCCCGACCGGTGCGCTGACCCAGCACGCTGCGCAGGCGCAGGAAGATGAAGACCGCGAGCGCTAGGAATATGATGGTGTAGATGTCGAACACGTCTGGCATACTTTCGGCAGCCTAGCGGCAGATCCGGCCTTTGCCGGATCGACAGATGGTAACTGGTTCTAGCGCTATTATTAGCGCTATTATTTAAGTTCTTGTCCGCGCCAATCCATAGGTTCTGCGCCGCTTAATTGTGCTTCGCGAAAGCTTAAACGATCGGCAAGCCTCCGCCAACCTCGGTTAACCAGAGAAATACCAATGAATGTGGCAAAATGGCTGCTCGCCCTGCTAGCACTGCTGTTCGTGGAACCGGCGCTGCTCATAGCTGTGGGGGATTCCACCGGTTTTCTGCCTAATATTGCGGTTGGTCGCATCGCTGGCTGGCGTAGTGGTGTGAGTCATGCCTGCAGAAATCACGTCGCGTGCATTTGAGTAGCCCTTGGCGACGGGGGCCACGGTGCTGCAAACCGACAGAGCTAGCGCCCCTCTGGGCGAGATTCCGCTGCTCATTCCGCGGCTTATAGTCGACGTCCGGGCCTGCTTGTGTCGCCACACCCGCTGCGCATCGCCAGGAAACCCAGGCCGGCACACGGTCACCCCCCAACGTCCCAACGTTGCCACAGCGTGACGACGATCATCGCGCTCCTCCAGCCGCGCGTCCTTGTTCGCCCAAACACGCTGTGTTAGCCAACCGCCGCAAATCCCAACAATCGCGGCGAGGAGTTCACATGACGACGACCAATGGCGGGGCTACCTCCGGCGGGGCTGCCCCCAGCGCGGCCCCTCCCCAGCCGCAACTCCACGTGGTGGCGCAGTACATCAAGGATCTTTCATTCGAAAATCCGAACGCCCCGCAATCGTTGACGCCCGGCACGCAACCGCAGCTCGGCATCCAGATCAATGTCGGCGCCAAGCCAATGTCGGACACTGACGTCGAGGTGACGCTCAAGCTCGAGGGCAAGGCCGAGAATGCCAGCACGCTGATCTTCCGCTTTGAGCTAGAATACGCGGGCGTGTTCCGCATTCAGAACGTGCCGCAGGAGAGTTTGAACCCGATCGTGCTGATCGAGTGCCCGCGGCTGCTTTTCCCCTTCGCCCGCGAAGTGGTCGCGAGCACGGTGCGCAACGGCGGTTTCCCGCCATTACTGCTCGATCCGGTGGATTTCGCTGGCCTTTACCGTCAGAAGATGAGCCAAATGCAGAGTGTCGGGGGCATGCCGATGCAGCCGAGCTAATCGTCAGACCGCTTCCGGCAGATACGCCTTCCACAACGCATTCTCGCCCAGCGTCGCGATGAACTTGCGATGCTCTTCGCGCTCAGCGTCGCTGAGGCGCAGCGGCAGCGCGACTGCACGCTCGCGCCGCGCGGCTATGGTTTGGCCGTCCATGCTGAGACGTTCACCACCTTCCGCCAAGCCAAGCTGGGCTTGCCGCGCACCGATCAGTTCCAAATAGACCTCGGCGAGGATTTCCGCATCAAGCAGTGCGCCGTGATTGGTGCGGTGCGAATTGTCGATGCCATATCGCGCGCAGAGCGCGTCGAGGCTGTAGGGCCCAACCGAATGTTTGCGCCGCGCTAAAAATAAGGTATCGACCAGCCGTTCGCGCGCGATGACCTCTCGCTCCGTCCGCTTTAGCTCGGCGCACAGGAAGTTGTGATCGAAGCCGGCGTTGTGGATCACTAGGGGAGCGTCGCCAATGAAATCGAGAAACTTATCGGCGATATCGGCAAAGCGCGGCTTGTCCTGCAGGAATTCCGTCGCCAGCCCGTGAATAGCGAAGGCCTCCGCTGGCACTTCGCGCTCCGGATTGAGATAGCTGTGGAAAGTCACGCCGGTCGGGATGCGATTGAGCAACTCGATGCAGCCGATCTCGACCAAGCGATGCCCCTGTACCGGGTCAAGACCGGTGGTCTCAGTGTCGAGGACGATCTCGCGCATCAAAGTCTCGTTCGCCAGAGATTCAATTCTGCGCCCGTTTCACCATTTCGCGAACGCGCTTGAGAATATCACGCACCTGCGCGCGAGCGTGCTCGAAACTTTTCGAGGTATCCACTACAAAATCGGCGCGCGCGCGCTTCTCTGCGTCGGAAACCTGGTTGGCCATAATGGCGGCGAGCTTCTGCTCACTCATGCCGGGCCGCTCGAGGGCCCGGTTGAGCTGCACGTCCGGCGGGGCCGAGACCACTACCACCGCATCGCAGCACTCGTCACCGCCGGTCTCGAACAGCAGCGGAATGTCGAGCACCGCGATAGCGGCGCCGCTTTTTTCCGCCTCGCTGATGAAGCGCTCGCGCTCCCGATGCACCAGCGGATGCACAATGGTCTCGAGCCGCTTGATCTTGGCCGGCTCGCCCAGCACCCGTTTCGCGAGCTTTTCGCGATCAACCTTGCCGTTGACGGTGGTACCCGGGAATGCCGCCTCAATCGCCGCGCTGGCTTCGCCGTCATAGAGCTTGTGCACCACGGCGTCGGCGTCGTGCACCGGTACGCCCTCCTCAGCGAAGAATTTCGCCGTGGTGGACTTTCCCATGCCGATCGAACCGGTCAGGCCAAGGATGAACATTGCCTACCCTTCGACAAGCCTGTTTTTCCGCAGGAACGCCAGCAGTGGCAGCAACGGCAAGCCGAGCACGGTGAAATAGTCACCTTCAACGCGCTCGAACAAATGGATGCCGATCCCCTCCAGTTGATAGCTGCCGACGCTGGCCAGCGCTGCGGCATCAGCCATCTCCAGGTAGATGTCGAGAAAACGGTCAGACAAATCTCGCATCGTCAGCCGCGCGCTATCGACGCAATCGAACATCACCTCGTCGCCGCTCACCACCGCCAGTGCCGAATGCAGTTCGTGGGTGCGGCCGCGCAACGCCCGTAGTTGCTCGGCCGCCTCAGCACGGTTCCTCGGCTTGCTGAAGCGCGTGGCACCGCGCGCCATTGTCTGATCGGCGCCGAGCACCAGCCGACCGGGTAATGTTTTCGCCACCGCGTCGGCCTTGGCGCGAGCCAGCAGCTGGGCGCTGGCCGCCGCATCAGGCGTGCCGGCTTTGGCTTCGATCGCCCGCTCGTCGATCTGCGCCGGCCTGATCTCGAAGCGCAAGCCGGCGGCTGCCAGTATTTTGCCGCGGGCGCCGCTCTTCGACGCAAGCACCAGCGGTTGCGGGGCAAGCCAGAGCGGCATGATTTATGTCGCCGGATGCCGACGGCGTTCGCTCAATAGCTTCACGACCGCTGCGGCAGTCTCCTCGATCGAGCGGCGCGTCACATCGATCGACGGCCAGTTGTGCGCCGTGCATAGCCGACGTGAAAATGCCACTTCCTCAGCAACCGCTGCCTTGTCGATGTAGCGGTCGTCGTCGCGGTGCGCCTTGAGACCCAGGAGCCGGTTCTCGCGAATCTGCACGATGCGCTCGGGACTGGCATAAAGTCCGACCACCAGCGGTCTAGTGAGCTTCTCCACCGCCGACGCTAGCGGCACGCCCGGCACCAGAGGCACGTTGCCGGTCTTGATGCCGCGGTTAGCGAGATAGATCGAGGTCGGCGTTTTCGACGTGCGAGAGACGCCGACCAGTACCACATCGGCCTCCTCCAGTCCTTCCACATGCTGGCCATCATCGTGAAACATGGTGTAGTTGAGCGCATCGATGCGGTGGAAATATTCGGCGTTGAGCACATGCTGAGCGCCCGCGCGGTGAATAGTTTCAGCGCCGAGATAGGATTGGAACAGGCGCAGTACCGGTCCCAGCACCGACATGCACGGCAGCGCTAATTCACGACACTTGCTCTCAAGCGCCTCGATCAGATCCTCCTCAAGCAGTGTGTAAAGCACCAAGCCCGGCGACTCGGCGATTTCCGACAATGCGTGGTCAAGCTGTTTCTGCGACCGCACCATCGGATAGAGATGCTCAACTGGCGACACATTGGCATACTGTGCCGCAGCTGCGCGCGCGACTGTGATCAGCGTTTCGCCAGTCGCATCGGAAACCAGATGGAGATGGAAATAGCCTGTGTCGGGCATCTGTACAGCAACGGAACCCTGTGTGGATTATGCGGGAGAAGGCCACGGGTTTGTCTCCCATGCAAGCTACCCACGTGTACAAATTCAACTTCCGTCCACATTGCTGGCCACGAGAGGATCGCGAGGCGGAAGTCAAAAATGGACAGGGAAATGTGGAAGAGCCTTTGGGGACAGGTGGGGATAGTTTCCAAAAGGCCAGCTAATAGCGCTTCTTTATGGTGGATGGCAAACCGCCGGATAAAGCGCGATTCTGAATCTAGGCCTTGCGGGTAGTGGACAGACTGTTGATCGGCAGACATGAGTCTAATCCACGTTCTAATAACTACTACAAATAAAGATTATTAGAGACGCTATGGAAGAAGCTGCCAGAAATAGTGCTACGGGGACAAAGCCGTTGCTACGTGTTCTTGAGCGGGAACGTCAGAAAATCCCGCCTGTATGGATGATGCGTCAGGCAGGCCGCTATCTACCAGAGTACCGTGCGGTACGGGAAAAAGCGGGAAGCTTTCTCGACCTTTGCTTTAATTCGAAATTGGCGGCTGAGGTAACGCTGCAGCCGGTACGTCGCTTCGGCTTTGATGCGGCGATCCTGTTTTCCGATATTTTGGTGGTCCCGCTCGCACTCGGCCGCAAAGTGGAATTTGGGGCGGGCGAAGGACCTAGGCTTGAGCCTCTAGCGGATGGCGAGGCGCTGGCAGCTTTGCGTGAAAGCATCGATCAAGAGATGTTGGTGCCGGTTTATGAGACCGTTGCGAAGGTTAAGGCAGGGCTTGACAGCAAAACGGCACTGATCGGGTTTTGCGGTGCGCCGTGGACGGTGGCGACGTATATGGTGGCGGGTGAGGCGACACTAGATCAGGGCCCTGCGCGACTCTTTGCCTATCGAGATCCCGATAACTTTGAGAAGCTGATCGATCGGCTTGTGCAGGCCTCGACGGATTATCTGGTCGGACAGTTCAATGCTGGCGCTGAATGCGTACAGATTTTCGATACCTGGGCAGGTGTGCTTGGTCCTGAAGAATTTATGCATTGGTGTATTGAGCCAACCGCGAAAATCATCAAAGGGCTACGGCAACAGGTGCCTGGGGCGAAGGTTATTGGCTTCCCACGCGGTGTGGGGTTTCAGGCATGGCGTTATGCTAAGTTAACCGGGGTCAGCGCTATTGGGTTCGATTGGACTTTCGATCGCAAGGTGATTGCGGATAGGTTTCAGTCAGAGCTACCAGTGCAAGGTAATGTCGATCCGGTGGCACTGCTGGCGGGTGGTGCTGCACTCATGCGTGAAGTCGACGATGTGCTGAAAACGCTCGGGAAGGGTCCGCTGATCTTTAATCTCGGCCACGGGATATTGCCCGAGACGCCGATCGCCCATGTCGAAGAGATGCTCAAGCGCGTACGGGGCTGATGTACCTGTACATCAAAGCGTTGCACGTCATCGCAGTCGTCGTTTGGATGGCTGGGTTACTCTTCTGCCGCGGCTCTTTTGCCTATGACGCTGCTGCTACGCCTGGCTGTGTGCATTCGGGGAAACCTTCAAGGTGATGGAATTACGGCTCTACAAGTTGATCATGCTGCCGACGATGATCGTCATCTGACTGGCCCAATGGGTCAGGGCTGCCGGGTTTCGCACTGAGCTCGTCCCGGTTATTACGTCCGCTCTGCATGGCCTATTTGGAAAATGGGTTAATGGTTTCCGCCACGTCCGTAACAAGCGTCAAAAGAATTCTCTCGCATTATCAATGAGATACCGACGATTCTACCGATCTTGATCGTTGTCCTGGCGATCGCCAAACCCTTCTGACGGCAGCGTTTTTTCATGTACGGCAGCTGGCGCCTCTTGCGCGGAAACGCCACTCACAATATGTTGTTTCAATCCCCACCGAACGCAGGCGGATGCAGTAGCGTTCCGGCTCCCTAATGTTTGGGCCGGTCGCAGCATCGGGTTCCGGGCCTTTTCCAAAGCTTCCTCGTCACCCCAGACCTGCGATCTTTCTCTAGTCAACCGGCCTTGAGTCGTAACGCTTTTTGGGACTCTACCGGTTTCTCTCCCAAGGAAAACTACCCCCAATGCGGGAAATGAAACTCCAAGACCTGAAGTCCAAAACCCCTCCCGAACTCGTCGGCTTCGCTGAAGAGCACCAGGTTGAGAACGCCAGCACCATGCGCAAGCAGGAGCTGATGTTCGCCATCCTCAAGCAGCTCGCGACGCAGGAGATTGATATCATCGGCGAGGGTGTCGTCGAGGTGCTGTCGGACGGCTTCGGCTTCCTCCGCTCTCCGGAATCGAATTACCTGTCGGGCCCCGATGACATCTACGTCTCGCCCAGCCAGATCCGCCGTTTCGGCCTGCGCACTGGCGACACCGTCGAAGGCCACATTCGCTCGCCTAAGGAAGGCGAGCGTTACTTTGCGCTGCTCAAGGTCAACACCCTCAATTTCGAAGACCCGGAGAAGGCGCGCCACAAGGTTAACTTCGACAACCTGACGCCTCTATATCCCGACGAACGACTACGGATGGAATACGAGGATCCGACCAAGAAGGATCTCTCCGCCCGGGTCATCGACATTGTGGCGCCGATCGGCAAGGGCCAGCGTGCGTTGATCGTGTCGCCGCCACGCACCGGAAAGACCGTGCTCTTGCAGAACATTGCGCACTCGATCACCGCTAACCATCCGGAGTGCTATCTGATCGTGCTGTTGATCGACGAGCGGCCGGAGGAAGTCACCGACATGCAGCGCTCGGTGAAGGGCGAGGTCGTGTCCTCGACCTTCGACGAGCCGGCCTCACGGCATGTGCAGGTCGCTGAGATGGTGATCGAGAAAGCCAAGCGCCTGGTCGAACACCAGCGCGACGTGGTAATCCTGCTCGACTCGATCACTCGCCTCGGCCGCGCCTACAACACTGTGGTGCCCTCATCCGGGAAGGTGTTGACCGGCGGAGTGGATGCTAACGCCTTGCAGCGCCCAAAACGTTTCTTCGGCGCCGCGCGCAACATCGAGGAGGGTGGCTCGCTCACTATCATCGCCACCGCACTGATCGACACCGGCAGCCGCATGGACGAAGTGATTTTCGAAGAGTTTAAGGGCACCGGTAATTCGGAAATCATTCTCGATCGCAAGGTAGCCGACAAGCGCACCTTCCCGGCGATGGACATCACGCGCTCCGGCACCCGCAAGGAAGAGCTGCTCACCGATCCGGCGGTGCTCAAGAAGATGTACGTGCTGCGCCGCATCCTCAATCCGATGGGCACTATGGATGCCATCGACTTCCTACTCGACAAGCTGCGCAACACGAAGAACAACGCCGATTTCTTCGAGAGCATGAATACCTAGGCGGACTGCGCGGCCGTCCGGTTGAAGCGGTGATCATCGAACACGTACATTTGTGCTGAGCAGGCGCACGCGCTGCTCGCCGAGCGCAGGGTGACGGAGACCTCCGGCTTCTGGACGTTCAGCGGATTCCCTCGCCGTCAAGCGGGCGCCTGCGCATCGCCTCGACAAGGGACGAGATCTGGCTTGCCTCGCTGACGGGGAGCGAGCAGGTCGCGCCGACGCAGATGAAAACGGCACTGCTCGGCGCATCTCTTAGCTTTTCCTGCACCGGGTGCATGGCCGGCAAGCTGGCCGCGGTCGACGCGCGCAGCACGATGCGGTCGAGGTAGGGCAGCTTCAGCGCGGCGTGCGCAAAGCTTTCGGCGTTCGGCCCGGTGCAGACGATCTCGGCCGCGCGCAAGCGCAGGTCGAGCGCGTTGAGCAGCGCGACATGGCCGAACAGATTGCGTTCGGCCGCCGAAAGGATGTTTTCGATCAGCCGATCTGCTTTTGGGCGCCAGGCGTCGTCGCCGGCCAGCACGGCCAGCCGTACCAGATTTTGCGCCGCCACCGCGTTCGGGTTCGGTGTGGCATCGTCGACGGTCGAATGCGGCCGCAACAGCAGGTCGTCGGTATCGTCCGCGGAGAGATAATAGCCGTCGGTGTCCGGCTCGGCATAATGTGCGTCGAGCGCGCGCTGCCATGTGAGCGCGCATTCTAGATAGCAATGTTCGCCCGTTGCCTCGAAGAGCGCCAGCGCGGCGCGGATCATGGCGGCGTAGTCGCTGGCCAGTCCCGGAAACGATAGCTTGCCGCCGCGCCAAGAGTGGCCGAGCCGATCGCTTTTCGTCATGTTGCGCGCGATGAAATCGAAGGCGCGTCTGGCAAGTCCGATCCAGCCGCGGTCAACGATGATGCCGGCATTGACCAATGCGGCAATCATTAGCCCGTTCCAGTCGGCTAGGACCTTGTCGTCGAGGCCAGGCCGTACGCGGCCCGCGCGCGCGTTCAGCAGGATTTTGCGAAGCGCAGCCAGCCGCATCTCGTCCGCTGTGCCATGCGCCGGCGGTTTCAGCCGATTGAGGATGTTGTGCCCATCGAAGTTGCCGTGGTCGGTCACGTCGTAATAGCGCGCGAAATATTCTCCGGCCTCCGGGCCGATCAGCTCTATGATCTCGTTCTTCGACCAGGCGTAGTACTTACCCTCCTCGCCCTCAGAGTCAGCGTCGAGCGAGGCGGCAAAGGCGCCCTCGGGCGTAGTCATCTCGCGCTTGAGCCAATCCACCGTTTCGTGTGCGCGCTCGGCGAATAGCGGTTTGCCGCTGCGCTGATGCGCAAGCGCCAGCAGCTCGAGCAGCTGCGCGTTGTCGTAAAGCATCTTCTCGAAATGCGGCACCAACCAGCGCTCGTCGACCGAGTAGCGCGAGAAGCCGCCGCCGAGATGGTCGTAAATGCCGCCCTGGCACATGCGTTCAAGCGAGTGCTCGACTGTCTCAAAGAAGCGCTTGTCACCCGTGCGCATGCCCGCCCGCCAGAGGAATTCGAGCATCGACGGCTGCGGAAATTTTGGCGCGCCGCGCAGGCCGCCGTTCACGGGGTCGAACATATTGCCGACCTGCGCCGCGGCGGCGTTGAGCTCGCGTAGGCCGATGGTGACTTTGTCGGCCGGCCGCGCCTTGTCGGCGAGCCGCGCCAAGAGCGCTGCGCGGTTCTGCTCGATCTTGCCCGGCTCTTCTCTAAACAACCGCGCCACTTCGCGCAGGACGTCCTTGAAAGCCGGCCGTCCGAATTTCGAGTCTTTGGGGAAATAAGTGCCGCCCCAGACCGGCTCGCCGGCCGGCGTGAGAAACATGGTGAGCGGCCAGCCGCCCTGCTCGCCGAGGAGATGCAGCGCGTTCATATAGATCTGGTCGATGTCGGGTCGCTCCTCGCGATCGACCTTGATGTTAACGAATAACTCGTTCATCAGCCGCGCAGTCGCCTCGTCCTCGAACGACTCGTGCGCCATCACGTGGCACCAATGGCAGGCGGCATAGCCGATT
>Ga0207762_1000303_pt1 | contig 10966 bp, 12 predicted proteins | sample LuqExpMetageno37_FD_187795 | JGI IMG/M metagenome (GOLD analysis project Ga0207762, IMG submission 187795) | Tropical forest soil microbial communities from Luquillo Experimental Forest, Puerto Rico - Sample 37 (SPAdes) | ecosystem: Environmental > Terrestrial > Soil > Tropical forest ...
GTCCACGCCGGTGGCCGCACCATTCTCGATGCCGTCGAGCGCGCGCTCAACCTCGGTCCATCCGCGCTTGCTGCGTCTCGCGACGTATTACGCCGCTACGGCAACATGTCATCGGCAACTGTGATGTTTGTGCTGGGTGAGCTCTTGCGTTCGGCAAAAACCGGTGCCAATGGCTGCGCAATGGCCTTTGGACCCGGTCTGGTCGCCGAAACAATGCTGTTTCGAAAAGCAGCGTGACGTCATGAGCTCGCTCGCGACAGCTTGTTCGACTTGCCCGCTATGCCGGCAAACCTATATTCGGGATGGGATCGGGCAAGAAAGCGCCGGCATAGACTGATCTTTGCAAAGTCTCGAAATCAGTGCCGGACTTGAAAGTCTCATAGACGCGGGCTGGATCAAAGAAGACGCCGATTGGGTTTGCGGCAAACTGCGGAGAATTTCGCATGAATTCTCCCGAAAGCCTCCAATCGGAAAAATTGTCGCTTTGCAATTCGACAAAGTTGCCCTCGGGGTCCTTGTAATAAAGCGAGATCGTCATCCCGTGATGGAGACAGAATGCTGGGTCGACGCCCGCTTGTCGCAAGCGGTCAAATGTAGACATTAGTTTAGCAAAGCTGCTGTATTCGAATGCGCAGTGGTGCATCCCGTTGTGGCGGACTTTGTCGGCATCATCCGAAAGACCAGGTACGGCCAAAAACGCAATTCGATGGTTTGCGTCGTCGTTAGTTGTCCAGGCAGCGGTTTCATTTCGAAATTGTACCTGCGTCCCGATCACGAGTGCGTACCATTTGATCATTTCATCTAGGCGGGAAGTCTTCATTGTCACGTGATGGAGCGATGGTCTTATTGTGTTCGTGGCAGTCGGAGACATGTGGTTTCTCCTTTCCGTTTTGAACATGAAGCACCAGACGTTGCCTGTTTAGGCGTGGCACGACGCCCAGTTGGCATTATCAATCGGCGGCGTGTCTCACGTAGCTCGACTATCCATTATAGCCAACGTGTGAATTGCACTACGCTCTCCAATGGCCGGCATCAGTGAGACTCGCACCGCTCGAGCCCAGCAGCCCTTCCATCCTCTCAACCGTTTTGTCGATCACACTGCGGGGCCGGCCGACGCGAATTTGGCTTTTCAACTCAATGAGAGCCTGATTGGCAGTGTCGAGTCGCTTTGCAAGGACTGCCGCCACGTAAAAAAGTGAGATTGGATTCTGCACAAGTAAGGCGTCCGCACTAGCGACGTGAAACTCTGTGGTTTCCAACGCACGCACGTCCGCTGTATGCGGCTTATCCAGCAAAGCCGAGAGCTCACCGAGCACCGCGCCAGGCTCGGTCACTTTCGCCACTTCAATGCCATCCTTGACGATTGCAACAGCCCCTTTTTTAGGATCAGCAGGAGGCCGGTTTTTGAGCCGGCGGTGAGCAGAGTTTCCCCGGGCTGGTAAGTTGCAAGCGGAAGCGCAGCGAGGCTTTTCTGGAAGACAGAGGTGTCAGGAATTAAGGTCATAGCCTTTTTACCTTTCGACTTAGGATTTCGTCGGATGGGACCGAATGTTCACAATATCGTAGAAACACCGTGGCGGGTTGGTCACCGTAAGCGAACGTTCTAACCATTTAACATCCGCCTACGGGAGTTTACCGGCACAGCATGGTCGCTGGCGGCGCCGCAATGACTTAAGTGTAATCACAAGTCGTCGTGCTTGCCTCCAAAGTAAGTGCTCACGCGATACTCGATAAGCCACGCGTATCTGTCGCACCAACTTCGGCGTTCTGTGGCGACGGTTCGACGAACAGCACCGCCCAGATCTTTCGGCGGTTGCAGAGTTCCTGCAGCGGGGGCCTCATCGGCCCGGCCCTCTCAGCCCGCTCAACCGTATCGCTAAAACTCGCCAACGCCCCCACATTGCCACATCATTTCGTGCAGTTCGCTCAAGCTACAGTCGCCTTTGTCCGGCATCGACCCGACTAAGTGAACGCTTTGCGGCACTCCGGTTGCTAAGGCATTGGCGCAGCAACTCAGCGGACGGTGCGGGTTTCAGCAAAGGCGGCTCCCGGCTTAAGACCGAGCCATTTAAAGATTGAGGCCGCTGGGCAGAAGCCGGTGAAGGCCGCCTGCAGCATGTTGCCCCCGACGAAGGCTGCAAGCAGCAGCCACCAAGGGCTAACCAGCCAGCCCAGCACCACTCCGAGCAGCACCATACTGCCTGCGAGGGCAAAGACCGCGCGATCGATATTCATGAAACTCTCCTCCTGCGGACTGAATCGGCGTTGACAATATATACGTAAATACGTATATTCGCAACTATGAAAATACAAGCTGAGGCCATGCTGGCTGCTGCCGATGAGGCGAGCGCGATGCTCAAGGCGCTGGCCAACCGGCACCGTCTGATCATCATTTGCCAACTCATCGAAAAGGAGCGCTCGGTCGGCGAGCTAGCGGCTGCCCTGAATATCCGCGACTCGACGGTGTCACAGCATCTCTCGCTGCTGCGGCGGGACGGGCTGGTAACACCACGGCGCGACGGGCAGACCATCTGGTATTCGATCGGCAGCCCGCAGGCGCGCGAGCTGGTGCGCACGCTTTACCAACTTTATTGCGCGCCGGCGTGCGTGCCCGACGCGCGTGGCAAGACGTCGCACCCGGCGCGCCGCCGAAACCTTGCGTCACAGCGATGAGCGAATGCGGTGCGATTGAGACGAGGTAAAAAGTCATGCGTGGCGGCATCCTGGTAACGGCTGCGCTTGCGTTGGTGGCGCAAGCCGCACTCACTCAAAAATCCATGGCGCAAGAGACATTCGTCGTCGCGCCGAAGACCGTGGGTGACGAAAAGGTCGTATTTGCCACGGTCGAAAGCGCCAATATCGTTCCGGCGCGGGCTCGTATCGGCGGCACGGTCGCGGAACTTGCCGTGCAGATCGGCGACGCGGTCAAGCAAGGTCAAGTTCTCGCGACGATCGCCGACGAAAAGCTTTTGCTGCAGATGAAATCGCTGGACGCCCAGATCGCCGGCCTAGAGGCCCAATTCGCCCAGACGCAGACCGATCTCACGCGCGACGAAGAGTTGTTTTCCAGAGGCACGGTTCCGAAGACAACGCTTGACCAAGCGCGCACGGCGTTCAATGTCGCCTCCAACGCGCTGAAATCGCGTACCGCCGAACGCTCGGTAACGCAGCAGCAAATTGACGAGGGTCACGTTCTCGCGCCCACCGCCGGACGCGTACTGACCGTTCCGGTGACCGTCGGCACGGTGGTGCTGTCGGGCGAAACTATCGCCAGCATTGCCGAACAACATTTCTTGTTGCGGCTTCGTGTGCCAGAGCGGCATGCCCGTTTTCTCAAGGCTGGCGATTCGGTGCGCGTCGACAGCGGGGGGCTGGGCGCCGGCAGTGCGAAATTCGGCAGCATCAAGCTGGTCTATCCACAAATCCAGGACGGTCGGGTCGTTGCCGACGCAACGGTGGCCGGTGTCGGCGATTACTTCGTCGGCGAGCGTATTTTGGTATGGGTTTCATCGGGCGAGCGCGAAAGCACCATCGTGCCGAGCGCCTTTATTATCACGCGCTTCGGTATCGATTATGCGCGCGTGCGCAAGAACGGCGAGATGATCGATGTGCCGGTGCAGCGTGGACGCGAATTGCCGCGCCCTGACATGCCAGATGCGCTCGAAATCCTCTCCGGGCTTAACAGCGGCGACATCCTGGTGCGCCCGTGAAGCTTGGAATGTCGGGTCGACTCACTCAAGCGACGATCCGCTCGCCACTCACGCCGCTTTTCCTCTTGGCGGCGCTCGCCGTCGGGCTGGTTGCCCTCCTCACGATCCCGCGTGAAGAAGAGCCGCAGATCAGCGTGCCGATGGTCGATATCCGGGTCAATGCCGACGGGCTAAAGGCGCCGGACGCGGTCGAACTGGTGACCAAGCCACTCGAGGCCATCATAAAAGGCATAGACGGTGTCGAGCACGTCTATAGCCAGACCGTCGATGATCGCGTCATGGTGACAGCGCGCTTTCTGGTCGGCACCAAGGCCGATGATGCGATCTTGAGGGTACACGAGAAGATTCGAGCCAATTTCGATCGCATCCCGGTTGGGATTCCCGAACCACTGATTGTCGGTCGCGGCATCAACGACGTTGCCGTCGTGGTGCTCACGCTCTCGCCTAAGCCGGACGCTGCCGCGCGCTGGACAGATAAGGACCTTTATCAGCTTGCTGAAGAGTTGCGAGCCGAACTCGTAAAGACTGACAACGTTGGTCTCAATTACATTACCGGAGGCAATCCGCAGCAAATCCGCGTCGAGCCCGAACCGGAGAAGCTCGCGCTATTTGACGTCACATTGCAACAACTGGTCGCCAAGGTTCGCGACGCTAATCGCTCATTTCAGGCAGGATCGGTGCGCGACAACGACATTATGCGCAACGTTGCCGCCGGACAGACGCTCGCCGGCATTCCTGATATCGGACTATTGCTTGTCACCACCCGCGACAATCGCCCGGTTTACGTCCGCGATGTGGCCTCGGTCGTGATCGGGCCGAGTCCACTAGAGCACCGCGTGTGGATGGATACGCCAGAGAAGAGCGGCCAATGGGACCGCGTACCGGCCGTCAGTGTCGCCTTTGCTAAGCGTGCCGGCGCCAATGCTGTGGTGGTGGCGGAGCAGTTGCTGGCGCGACTGCACAGCGTGGAAGGACGGCTGATCCCGCCCGACGTCAACGTAACCGTGACCCGCGACTATGGCGAGACCGCCAATGACAAGGCGAACGAGCTGCTGTTCCATCTCGGCCTTGCCACGGTGTCGATCGTGGTGCTGATCGCCTTCGCCATCGGTTGGCGTGAGGCTGTGGTCACCTTGGTCGTCATTCCGACCACCATTCTGCTCACACTGTTTGCCTCCAAGCTGATGGGTTACACCATCAACCGTGTTAGCCTGTTCGCGCTCATCTTCGCCATCGGCATCCTGGTCGACGATGCCATTGTGGTGATCGAGAACATCGCTCGGCACTGGGCGATGGCGGATGGCCGCCCGCGCCTGCAGGCCGCGGTCGAAGCGGTCGCGGAGGTCGGCAATCCGACCATCGTCGCGACCTTGACCGTGGTGGCGGCACTCTTGCCGATGCTGTTCGTGTCCGGGCTGATGGGTCCCTATATGGCGCCGATTCCGGCCAATGCGTCGGCGGCGATGCTATTTTCATTTTTTGTCGCCATAGTAATAGCCCCCTGGCTGATGCTGCGCCTGCATCCACAAGGACGGGTGCTAGGTGAACATGAAGCCGCGCGTGGCGAAGCTTTTCTCGGGCGGCTCTATCGGCGCTTCGCCACGCCGATCGTGCGCTCGCGGCGCTCGGCCTGGATCTTCCTGGGTGCGGTTGGGGCGGCGACGGTGCTGGTGTGTCTCCTGTTCGTCACGCGCAGCGTTACTGTCAAGCTGCTGCCGTTCGACAACAAGTCGGAAATGTCTGTGGTGGTGGATCTGCCGGAAGGCGCGACGCTCGAAGATACCGAGCGCACGCTGTTTGCGATCGCCGGCGTGGCACGGCAACTGCCGGAGATCCGCTCGATTGAGACCTATGCCGGCACGCCGGCGCCGTTCAACTTCAACGGCCTGGTGCGGCATTATTACATCCGCGAGTTGCCTGAACTCGGTGAGTTACACCTCAATCTCGCGCCACGCGATGAGCGTGAGCGCCCAAGTCATGCCATCGCGCTCGATCTGCGCGCCCGCTTGAAGAGGGTGACGTTACCGGCCGGCACGGTCGCCCGTGTGGTCGAAGTGCCGCCGGGGCCGCCGGTGCTGGCGACGCTGCTGGCCGAGGTCTATGGGCCGTCGTCGACCGACCGACGCGCGGCGGCACATGAGCTGAAAAAAATCTTCGCCTCGGTTCCCTACGTTGTCGACATCGACGATTCGATCGGCGAGTCGCGCCCGCGCCTGCGCATCTCGATCGACCAGGACCGTTTGGAATTCTTCGGCGTCGAGCAGCGCGACGTCTACGACACCATCGCAGCACTGTTCGGCGGAACCACGGTCGGCTACTCGCACCGCGGTGAGGGCCGCAATCCGATCGAGATCACGGTGCGGTTGCCAAAGCGGGATCTATCGTGGAGCGAATTGATTGCCTCGACGCCGGTGCCGGCCAACAGCGTGCCCGGCAACAAGACCGTGGTCGAACTGGGCGACGTGGTGCGGGTGAGCAAGGAATTGGGCTCGCCGACCATCTTCCGCCGCGATGGGCGTTTCACCGACATGATCATGGCGGAACTGGCCGGCGCCTACGAGGCGCCAATCTACGGCATTTTCGACGTCAACAACCGGGTGGAGGCGCAAGATTGGGGCACGCTCGGCAAGCCGACCATTCGCTTTCACGGCCAGCCGGACGACGAAAGCAAGCCGACGATTCTCTGGGATGGCGAATGGGAGATTACTTATGTCACGTTCCGCGACATGGGCGCGGCCTTCATGGTAGCGATCGTCGGCATCTATATCCTGGTGGTGGCGCAGTTCGGCAGCTTCAAACTGCCGCTGGTCGTGCTCACGCCGATCCCGCTCACGCTGATCGGCATCGTTATCGGGCACTGGTTGTTCGGGGCACCATTTACTGCCACTTCGATGATCGGATTCATCGCACTCGCCGGCATCATCGTGCGCAACTCGATCCTGCTGGTCGATTTCATCCGCCACGGCGCAAGTAAAGGCAAAACCTTGAGAGCGGTACTACTGGAAGCCGGCGCGGTCCGATTCAAGCCGATCCTGCTCACCGCGCTCGCCGCGATGATCGGCGCGGCGACGATCCTGCTTGATCCGATTTTCCAGGGGCTGGCAATCTCGCTCTTGTTCGGTCTCGCCTCATCGACCTTGCTCACCGTCTTGGTGATCCCGGCGATTTATGTCGTATTGCGCGACGCCGACAGAGTCGCGCGCTAAAAGCGTCTCACCAATGGTCTAAAGACGATTATCGTGCGCTAAAAGCGCATTCAAAGGCGAAGATCTTATCCTCGATCTCGGAGTTTCACTTTTTCCTGGCGGATTCATGATGCTTCCTGGCGGATTCACGATGCCTTCTTTTAAAGGCCGGCGACAGTCATCGTCCTGTGGTTTTCGCCCGGGATTTGATCCGATACGCCAAAACGGGCATTGGGCCGCTGGGGATGAACCGGCGTCACGAGTGAGGCCGGGTTAGTCAATCGCCTCGATCAGCTGCGATGAATATTATGGATTGGCAGCTTGATACTGGCGCGCAATCCGCCGCCTGAACGGTTTGCGAGCGTGAGTTCGCCGCCCTGCGCCTGCACAATGGATTGCGCGATCGCCAGCCCCAATCCTGTGCCGCCGGTGTCACGACTGCGTGAATCCTCGATGCGATAGAACGGCTGAAATACCTTTGGCAGCTCCGATTCGGGAATGCCAGGTCCCTCGTCGTCGATGGTGATCTCGATCGCCTTGCCCTCGGTGGTGATCGCGACCTGCGCGCGCTTGCCGTATTTCACCGCGTTGTCGAGCAGATTAGTGAGCGCGCGTTTGAGCGCACCGGGCTGGCAGTCGTAGGACAGCGGCGTGGCCGGGGTCATGTTTACCGGCAACCCTGCATCGGTCATATCGTCCACTACGCTCGCGAGCAGTGCGGCAATATCAACGCGGCGACGCGGTTCGGCCCGTACCTCCTCGCGGGCAAAAGCCAATGTCGCGGCGATCATCTCGTCCATCTCGCCGATGGTGGTAAGCATCTTGTCGCGTTCCGCTGGGTCGGCGACCTCCTCAGAGCGCAGCCTTAACAGCGTCAACGGCGTGCGCAGATCGTGCGACAACGCGGCCAGCATCTGCGTGCGGCTCTCGATCAGCCGGCGCAGCCGCTCCTGCATGCGGTTGAAAGCGCGCGCTGCCTTCTGCATCTCGATGCTGCCGACCTCCGCAACCGGCGGCGCCGTCACGTCCAGGCCAAGGCGGTCGGCAGCAGCGGAAAGCAATCCGAGTGGGGCGGTGACACGGCGCACGGCCCAGACCGAGACGGCGAGCACGATCAGCCCCATCAACGCCATGGAGATCACAAATTGCCAAGAGACCGACGGCCCTCCCTGCGGCAGCGTCGTGGCAAAAGACAGCCATTGCCCGTCGCCGAGCTGCACCGCCACCTGCAGGCCGCGCCATGGTCCGAACGCACCGAAGTTCGGTCCCATCACGTCGCGCATCATGGCGCCCATTCGGGGCATGCCGCCCATGGGCCCGCCGAACGGGCGATGGTCGAAGGGGGGACCGAAGAATGGGCCCGGCGGCCGATCAGCTTGCAACACCACGGCGCGCACCTGACGCTCGCCCTGACCGGGAAGTTGCTGGCGCACATAATCCTCGACCGCCCTGGCAGCGCCTTCGGCATCGCTTAGCGGCAGGTCGGGCGGCTGCGACGATAACGCGACGCCGAAGGTCGGGTCGCTGAGCGCTTGGACGATGCGCGGTCGCCAGTCGGCGGGCGCTTCGTCGACCAGACGCGACAGATTGGCGACGCGCTGCGCGGCGGCGAAGCCACCGATCGCGCGCACCGCCCGCTCGCGCGCTCCGGCATAAATCCAAGCGCCGACCGCGTGCGAAATCAGCAGGCCGACCAGCAGGATCAAGATAGTCTGGCCGAACAGGCTCTTGGGCAAAAAGCGGCTCATTCCCGCCTCACCGCGGGAGTAAAGATGTAACCGCCGCCCCACACCGTCTTGATGATGGTCGGCTCGGCGGGATCGCGCTCGACCTTCTTACGCAAGCGGCTCACCTGCGTGTCCATGCTGCGGTCGAAGCTGCTCGCCGCGCGATGCCGGGCCAGATCAAGAAGCTGGTCGCGGCTCAAAGTGCGCTGCGGGTGTTCGACCAGCGCCAGCAGTAAATCGAACTCGCCTGTGCTCAGCGGCACGGCGATGCCGTCTTCGGCGAGCAATTCACGCTTGTCGACGTCGAAGGTCCAGTGCTCGAAGCGGTAGCGCTTGGGCTTGTCCTGCCGCACGGCGGGTTCGCGCGTGCGATTGCGGCGCAACACAGCGCGGATACGCGCGATGAGCTCACGGCTGCCGAATGGTTTTGGCAGGTAGTCGTCGGCGCCCATTTCCAGTCCGATCACGCGGTCGACCTCGTCGCCTTTGGCGGTCAGCATGATGATGGGAATGTCGGATTCGGCGCGTAGCGAACGGCACAACGACAACCCGTCTTCACCAGGCAGCATCAAATCGAGCAGGACGAGATCAATGTTGGCGTCCGCCATCACCTTGCGCATGGTCTTGCCGTCACCGGCGGTGCTGACGCGGAAGCCTTCCTTGGCAAGCGCGCGCGACACCAGATCGCGCATCTCGCGGTGGTCATCGACGATCAGGATGTGCGGTCCGTGGTTCATGCACCGAATTTAATTCGCGCCGGGCTATTGGAGGCAAATTATTTGTAACGATTTCTGCCAGATAGCCGCGCTGACACAATTGGTCACAAATTAGCGCTCCGCCGACAAACTTGAGTGACACGCCGCGCGCCTAATGCATCGCAATAAGGGAGACCTTTTTTTAGAAGCAAGAGGAGCGAGCTATGAAACGAAAGATGTTGATAGGCCTCGGCGTTGCGGCTGCGCTGGCGGCCGGCGTCGCCCTGTACAGCTATAGCGTGTCCGCCGAGGGCGGACCCGGCTACGGCCCCGGATGGGGCATGATGGGTGGTCTCGGCCTCGGCGGGGGCGGGCCTTGCCCTGCCTTTGGCGCGGACGAGGGGCAAGGATTCGGCCCCGGTTACCACATGCGCGGTTGGCGCGGCGGCTACGGTCCAGGCTGGATGATGGGTCGCGGTTACGGCCTTGGCTACGACCGACGGGCCGAGAATCTCAACCTCAGCACCGACGATGTTAAGAACCGCATCGAGCGCTGGCTTACCTGGCGTGGCAACCCGCGGCTCAAAGTCGGAGAAGTCAAGGAGAAAGACGCCGATGCAATCACTGCCGACATCGTCACGAAGGACAATTCGCTCGTGCAGCGTTTGGTCATCAACCGGCACAACGGCTATTTCCGACCATCGGAGGACTAAACGATGTGGAACGGACCTTATGGAATGATGGGCGGTTGGGATGGGTGGGGCTGGTTCTGGCCTTTCCATTTCATCATACCGCTGCTGTTTCTGGCACTTTTCATAACGGTCGTGGTGCTGGTCGTGCGGTACGCGGGAGGTTGGAGCGATCACGTGTCGCGGTCGGAGCGCCGCTCAGCCGGCCTTGAAGCGCTTGACGAACGCTACGCCCGCGGCGAGATCAACCGCGACGAATACCTGCAAAAGCGGCGGGACATCCTCGGATGAAAACAAAAGGGCGCCGGCGTCGGCACTCTCGGGTCGCCTACGCTCTTGGTCTGAAACCTTCCATGGAGGGATGATAGGCGGCTCACTTTAAATAAAGGGAGAATGTTCATGCCATCAGATCGAAAGATTTCACGCCGCACATGGCTCACGAAAGTGGCACTTTTTATGGCTGCCACCGGGGTGTTGCCGAAACTGGCGTCTGCAAGTCCCACCGAAGAAAAAGCGAGTAAATCGAGCGTTCACTACCGGGATTATCCGAACCACATGCAGATGTGCGGCATGTGCAAATTCTTCGAGGGAGACGGAATGATGGGAGACGGAATGATGGGAGACGGAATGATGGGAGACGGAATGATGGGAGGTGGGATGATGGGAGGCGGAATGATGGGGCACGGGATGATGGCCGGAGAGTGTGAGATCGTGAAAGGCCGAATTAGCCATATGGGCTGGTGCGATCTATACGCTCCGAGAGGTTTATAATCGACAGCGCCATTAAACCGTGACGGTAGACTCATCCCCCTCCGGTCTAAACCGAACCTTTTCACCGCACATAACGCATGGACCATTGTCCGCGCGGTACGTTCACACTTGTTACCGGAGGTCAGTCATGACCGGCACTAAGGTCACCGCGCTTGCGGCGATGTTACTGTTTACATCCATGTCGCCGTT
>Ga0207762_1000305_pt1 | contig 10947 bp, 11 predicted proteins | sample LuqExpMetageno37_FD_187795 | JGI IMG/M metagenome (GOLD analysis project Ga0207762, IMG submission 187795) | Tropical forest soil microbial communities from Luquillo Experimental Forest, Puerto Rico - Sample 37 (SPAdes) | ecosystem: Environmental > Terrestrial > Soil > Tropical forest ...
CGCGCCGGTCTGGACCACCCTCTACGCGCTGATGGCCTTTGGCCTATGGCGTATCCTGCGCTTGCCTTCGGGCACCGGCGGACGTGCGGCGGTGCTGTCACTATTTTTCCTACAGCTCGCGCTCAACGCCGCCTGGTCGTGGATGTTCTTTTGGGCGCACAGTCCGCTGCTTGGGCTGGCCAACATCATCGTCCCGCAGCTGGCGCTTGTTCTCGCGACCTTGGCGGTCGTTGCCCGCCTCGACAGATGGGCGGCCTGGCGCCGCTGGCGGCGTGGGTTGCCAATGCCAGCGTACTCAATTTCGCCCTCTGGTGGCTGAACGGCTGACCGGCGATGGCGACACTGCTCTGTTTCGGGCTCGGTTACTCGGCGCAGCATTGGCTGGCCGGCTATGGTGACCGCTTCCAGCGCATAGCCGCGACCGTGCGAGATGCCGGGCATGCGGCAGAATTGAACGCACGCCGACAACCCGGATTCGCGGCCTTTACTTTCGACGGCACGGCGAGCTCGGCCGAGCTCCGAGCACTCATCGCGCAGGCCGATGCTGTGCTGGTGTCGGTGCCGCCGACCCCTTCAGGCGATCCGGTACTCGAGACCTGCGGCGAGGCGCTCACGCGCGCACGGTTCTCCTCAATTGTCTATCTGTCTTCGGTCGGCGTGTACGGAAATTATGACGGGGCGTGGGTCGACGAAGAGAGCGAGTGCCGCTCGGCCAAGGATCACAATCGTCATCGCCTCGTCGCGGAGCGCGCCTGGCACGATCTGGGCGTTCGCACCGGCGTGCCGTTGGCTATTCTGCGCCTCGCCGGCATTTACGGGCCGGGGCGTAGCGCGCTGGACAATCTGCGGCGCGGCACGGCCAGGCGCATCGCCAAGCCTGGCCAAGTGTTCAACCGCATCCACGTGGCGGACGTCGCGCAGGCGATCAACGCCGCGTTCGAACGCCGCGTCAACGGAATCTTCAATGTCGTTGACGATGAGCCGACGCCGGCAGGAGATCCGATTGTGTTTGCGGCCGGGCTCCTCGGCGTCGAGCCGCCGCCAGAAATTCCCTTCACGCAGGCGCGCGCGTCGATGAGCGAGTTCGCGGCCAGCTTCTATGCCGACGTCAAGCGCGTGCGAAACGGCAAGCTGAAAGCCGCGCTCGGTGTAACGCTCAAATACCCGACCTACCGCGAAGGGCTTTCCGCCCTGCACCGCGAAGCTAATAAAACCGCACACTAAATAAAATACTGCCCGCCATTGACGGTGATGGTCGAGCCGGTCATGAGGCCGGCCTCGTCGGAGGCGAGGAACAGCACGCAACGCGCGATTTCCTCCGGCTCGCCCAGCCGGCCGATCGGGATCAGCGGCAGGATATTCTTCTCCAGCACGTCCTTGGGAACCGCCTGAACCATTTCGGTGTTAATGTAGCCCGGGCAGATCGCGTTCACGGTGATGCCGGAGCGCGCGCTCTCCTGCGCCAGCGCCTTGGTGAAGCCGAGCTCACCGGCCTTGGCGGCGGAATAATTGGTCTGCCCCATCTGGCCCTTCTGACCGTTGATCGAGGAGATATTGATGATGCGGCCGAACTTGCGCGCGCGCATGCCTTCGATCAGCGGCCGGCACATGTTGAACAGCGATCCGAGATTGGTGTTGATCACTTCCGACCACTGCTCCGGCTTCATGCGGTGAAACATCGAATCGCGGGTGATGCCAGCATTGTTGACCAGCACTTCGACCGGCCCGATTTCGGTTTCGACTTTCTTGATGCCGTCGGCGCAGGCCTCGTAGGACGAAACGTCCCACTTGAGCACTGGAATGCCAGTTTCCGCTTTGAATTTCTGCGCGGCCTCGTCATTGCCGCCGTAATTGGCCGCGACCTTGTAGCCGGCAGCCTTCAGCGCTCTCGAAATCGCGGCACCGATGCCGCGAGTGCCGCCGGTGACCAACGCAACGCGTGACATAACCAATCTCCCTAAAAAGCATTATTTTATTTTCTGTCATGGCCGGAAAAACCGGCCATGACGTAGATCACAATCTGCGTGCCGCGCGGTTCAGCCGCGCTCCACACACATCGCAATGCCCATGCCGCCGCCAATGCAAAGCGTGGCCAGGCCCTTCTTGGCGTTGCGCCTCTGCATCTCGTACAGCAGCGTGGTCAATATTCGCGCGCCGGAAGCGCCGATCGGATGGCCGATGGCGATGGCACCGCCGTTGACGTTGACCTTCGAGGTGTCCCAGCCGAGATCCTTGTTGACTGCGCAGGCCTGCGCGGCGAAGGCCTCGTTGGCTTCCACCAGGTCGAGGTCCTCTCTCTTCCAGCCGGCTTTCTTGAGCGCCGCGCGCGAGGCCGGGATTGGGCCGGTGCCCATGATCGAGGGATCGACGCCGGCCTGCGCCCAGGAAACAATGCGCGCGAGCGGGGTCTTGCCGAGCTTGGCGGCCTCGCTTGCCCTCATCAGCACCACGGCGGCGGCGCCGTCATTGATGCCGGAGGCGGTGGCCGCGGTCACGGTGCCTTCCTTGTCGAAGGCGGGCCGCAGCTTGGAAATTCCTTCGAGCGTGACGCCTGTCTTCGGATATTCGTCGGTGTCCACCACGATATCCCCCTTGCGCGACTTGATGGTGACCGACGCGATCTCGTCCTTGAATTTGCCGGCCTTGACCGCGGCTTCCGCCTTGTTCTGCGAGGCGACGGCGAACTCGTCCTGCTGTTGGCGGGTGATCTGCCACTGCTTAGCGACGTTCTCGGCTGTGACGCCCATATGATAACCGTTGAAGGCGTCCCACAACCCGTCCTTGATCATGGTGTCGACCATTTCGAAGGCGCCCATCTTCACGCCGCCGCGCAGGTGCTGGCAGTGCGGCGCCATGCTCATCGACTCCTGGCCGCCGGCCACCACAATGTCGCTGTCGCCGTTAAGGATGGCCTGATAGCCGAGAGCAACCGACCTCAGGCCGGAACCGCATAGCTGGTTCACACCCCAGGCCGGACTTTCGACCGGAATCCCAGCGGCGATCGAAGCCTGCCGTGCAGGATTCTGACCCTGGCCAGCACTCAGGACCTGCCCCATGATCACTTCGCTAACGCGGCCACCCTCGATCCCCGCCCGGGTCAGCGCGGCTTGGATGGCGGTTTTGCCTAATTCATGAGCCGGCAGGTTGGCGAAGGCCCCATTGAACGCGCCGACCGGCGTGCGGGCGGCACTTACGATGACGATGTCGTCTTTCATCCGAAACTCCTAATGCGGTCGGTTTCAGGGCGGGAGTCCGCTGTTTTGGCGCTGCCGCATCCTCACGCCAGCTGTGCGACCCTGTCAATCAGACGTGTTCATAGGATAGCCGCGAAAATTGGCCCCTTTTTTGATTTTTCTCAAGCGTTGCCGCACCGCCCTTAAATCCTGCCGCGCCGCCACAAAACGGTGGCCGCCGGTAACGGAAAATTGTTATGCTGAACCTATGGGAAGGGGAATGTGATCCACATGGCAGAAGAAAAAGAGCCGGTGACAATCAAGAAGTACGCGAACCGGCGGCTATACAATACCGGTACCAGCACTTACGTGACGCTCGAGGACCTCGCCACCATGGTCAAGAACGGCGAGGATTTCGTGGTCTTCGACGCCAAAACCAGCGAGGATATCACTCGCACGGTGCTGGCGCAGATAATCTTCGAGCAGGAGAACAAGGAAGGACAAAGCTTGCTGCCGATCACCTTCCTGCGGCAGTTGATCCGCTTCTACGGCGACAGCATGCAGATGCTGGTGCCACGCTTCCTTGAACAATCAATGCAGTTGCTCACCAACCAGCAGGACAAGTTTCGCGAGCAGATCGCGCAGGCCTTTGGTGGCGTCGGCTTCGGCCCGCTGGAGGATCAGGTGCGCCGGAACATGGAGATGTTCGAGAAGACCTTCGCCATGTTCGCCCCGTTTGCGCGCGGGCAGAGCAAGCCGTCATCTGAAAAGCCGCAGAGCTCAGGCAGCGAGATGGATGAACTCAAGCGCCAGATGGAAGCGATGCAGAAGCGGCTCGATAAGCTGAGCGGCAAAGAATAGTAAAGCGCTCGCAGAGCGATTGTTGCCGACCGCCCAAGCCCGCTCGCGGCTTGCTAGCCGGCGCGCCGAGCCGGACGAAGCAATTGCGGCTTACCGCGCCCCCGGGCGCGCATACCGGTCAATAGCCCAACGCGCACCCGTCCTTACGCGGCTCCGAGCCGGCGATCATCACGCCGCGCTCCCAGTCGATCTTGATGGTCTGAGCGCCGCCCCACGGCTGATCGGCTATCACGACCTGATGCCCGCGCGCCTTCAGGCCTCCGATGGTCGCAGCCGGCGTGCCACGCTCGACCACGGTCTGCTCTCCCTCGAAGAAAAAGCGCGGCGCATCAATCGCCTGTTGCACGTCCATGCCGTAGTCGAGCATGTTGAGCACGATCTGCACATGGCCCATCGGCTGGTAATGCGCGCCCATCACGCCAAAGCTCATGTCGCAGCGGCCGCCGCGCATCGCCAGCGCCGGAATAATGGTGTGCATCGGCCGCTTGGCCGGCCCGAAGGTGTTGGGATGGTCGGGCTCGAGCGTGAAGCAAGCGCCGCGATTGGTCAGCATGATGCCTGACTTCTCGGTGCAGATGCCGATGCCGAAGCTCGAATAGAGCGAGTTGATGAAGGACACCGCCATGCGATCGCGATCGACTACGGTAAGATAGACGGTGTTGCTGCCTGGCGCAGGCTGTGCCGGCAGCTTGGTGCGCTTGTTCAGGTCGATGAGCGATGCAAGCTTCTTGCCCCAGCTCTTGTCGAGCAGGTCGGCAACCGGTGTGCGCATGTGCGCTCCATCGGCAATATGCGTGTCGCGCACGGCAAAGCCGAGCCTTGCCGCTTCCAGCACCAGGTGGAAACGCTCGGGGCCGAGCGGATCGAGCACCTTGAGATCGAAGTTCTCCAGGATGTTGAGTATCACCAAAGCGGTGAGCCCCTGCCCGTTCGGTGGGATTTCGACCACGTCGAGACCGCGGTAATTGGTTGAGATCGGCTCGACCACATCGCCGCGATGACGCGCGAAATCCTCCACGGTGAGGAAGGAGCCGCGCGCCGCAACGGTTTTCGCCATCTCTTGGGCCAGTTCGCCTTCGTAGAAGGCGCGCGCACCCTTCGCCGCCAGCGTCTTCAACGTCGCGGCCAACGCGGGAAATCGGATCACGCCGCCCTGCGGGGGCGCCGTGCCGTTGAACAGATAATGCTTGGCCGCGCCCGGATCGGCCTTCAGCTTCCCGACATGCCGGCTCCAGTCCCAGGCTACGCGCGGCGCCACCGGAAAGCCGTTCTCCGCATAATGAATTGCTCGCGCTAGCGCGCGGTCGAGCCCGAAGCGGCCGTGAGCCTTGAGGATCGCCTCCCAAGCATCGAGCGCGCCCGGTACGGTGACCGCGTGGATCGAGTCGCCGATCTCTGTCATGCCTTTTGAACGCAATGCCTCGGACGACGCGTTAGCGGCGGCGCGGCCAGAGCCGCTATAGCCCCACACTGGCTGGCTCGGCCGCGACACTAGGCAATAGCAGTCGCCGCCGATCCCGGTCATGTGCGGCTCGACCACGCAGAGCGTCGCCACCGCCGCGACTGCGGCATCGGCCGCGCTGCCGCCTGCACGCAAGGTATCGATCGCCGCCAAGGTGGCCAGTGGATGAGAAGTCGCCGCCATGCCCTCACAAGCGATCACAGGCGAGCGGCTGGGCAATTGAAAGTCGCGAGCCATTTTGGATCTTGCTTCTTGGACGGAGCAGTCAGGACGAGACGTGCTCGATGCCTTCGACCGTAAGATCGCGCTGAGCCGAGCGCGGCGTCACCGCGAACCCGCCGAGCACATCGACGAAACTGATTACCAGCAGCAAGAAAAAGGTGCCCGTCGCCGCCTGCTTGAGCAATAGGAACTCGACCAGCATGGCGAGGAACAGCACCAGCGACAGCGCATGATCAACTATCGTGCGGATGCCGATACGGGTCGACTTCAGTACTTCGCCGGTCAGCAAAAGGACCGCCAGCGTCAGCAGCATCTCGCCAACCGACAATGTCCAGTCTGCGCCGGACGCCATACGCACGCTGGTGAGCGGGCCGGTCCAGCCCACGCCCGGCATCAGGAAGGCGACGATGTTATAGATCGCGAACGGGATCAGTAGCAGGGGAAAGCCGATGAGGGACATGGAGTCAGCTTTCCTCATGCGGCAGCGTTACACTTCGGTTTTCGGCTTTAATACCTGGCGGCCCTTGTACATGCCCGTCTTCAAGTCGATGTGGTGCGGCCGGCGCAGCTCGCCGGAATCCTTGTCCTCGACGTAGGTCGGCCGCTTGAGCGCGTCGGCCGAGCGGCGCATGCCGCGGCGCGACGGCGAAGTTTTTCTTTTCGGCACAGCCATCGGACGGAACTCCTGAAATATCGCTAAATGTCGGTTGGAAGCCGGGCTTATAGAGGATGGCGCTCGCGAAGGCTAGAGGCAGATTTAGGGCCGATGCAGACAGTTGGCGGCCCCTGGCGAGCGAACCGACCGGGCCACGTAATGTCCTGCCAGCCGCCGTAATCCCGGTCCTGGCGCACGCGCATCGCGCCGAGCCGGGCTCGGCAGCACGGCTGCCATCAGCGCGGCCTGGTAGCGGTCGAGATCACGCGCCGCCTTGCCTAAGGCGCGCCGGCTGCCGGCCTCGATACCGAATTCGCCATTGGGACCCCACTCGGCAACATTGAGATAAATTTCCAGGATACGTCGCTTCTGCAGCACCAGATCGACCCACAGGGCTAGCGGGAATTCAAGCGCCTTGCGCACGTAACTGCGACCCGGCCACAGGAATAGGTTCTTGACAACCTGCTGAGTGATGGTGGAGCCGCCGCGCACCTCGTCGAAGTCATCGGCCTCGGCGATGGCCTCGCGCAGCTCGTGGAAGTCGACCCCATGGTGGCTGCAGAAGCGGCCATCCTCGGCGATGATTACCGCCAGCGGCAGCGCCGGCGCGATGCGCGACAGCGGCACATAGCGGCGCTCGATCCGCTCACCGGTAAGCTTGCGCCAGAGCATCACGGTGGAGACCGGCTCCACCACCGCATAGAGCGGTGTGAGCAAGTAAGGAAAGGCCAAAAGCGCTAGCACCACTAGGATGGCCACGCGCAGGAGCCGCGGCACGCGCGGTAGCCCGAGAATATTGATAACGCGCAGCCATCGGCCGCGGCAGCGATCGGGTCGAACCATAACGTGCGACCTTAGCTCATCCGCGGTCCGAATTGCGGTCGCTTCAGCGCTCAGGCAAATATGACGTCATGGATGCCGCCTTAAACGACTTCGCCCACCGTCTGGCCGCCGTAGCGACCGAGACCGAAACCGTTCTCGAACGGCTGCTCGACGCCACGCCACTTGGCGGCGAAACCGCACGGCCAACGCGGCTCGTCGCCGCCATGCGCCATGCCGTGCTCGGCGGCGGCAAGCGGCTGCGTCCGTTCCTGCTGGTGGAGAGCGCCGCACTGTTCGGTGTTGCGCGCCCAGGCGCACTGCTGGCTGGCGCCGCGCTCGAATGCCTGCACTGCTACTCACTAGTGCATGACGATCTGCCGGCGATGGACAATGACGATTTGCGCCGCGGACGGCCGACCGTGCACAAGGCGTTCGACGAGGCGACCGCGATCCTGGCTGGCGATGCGCTGCTCACTCTCGCCTTCGACATTGCCGCGCGTGACGAAGTGCATCCCGACGCCGGCGTGCGCATCGCGCTGGTCTCCGGACTAGCGCGCGCGGCCGGGCTAGGCGGCATGGTCGGCGGACAGATGATCGATCTCGCCGCCGAAGGTCGCTTCGCGCCCAAGCGGGACTTGAGCGAGGTCGAGATCGTCGCGTTGCAGGCGATGAAGACCGGCGAGCTGATCCGTTTCGCCTGTCGCGCCGGCGCGATCCTTGGGCAAGCTAATGCCGCTGCTCGCGCTAGCATCGACCGTTACGGCAGCGCGATCGGACAGGCGTTCCAGGTCGCCGACGATCTGCTCGACGTCGAGGGCGACGCTGCGACTCTCGGCAAGGCCGCCCACAAGGATGCTGCCGCTGGCAAGGCCACGCTCATCGCCACGCTCGGCCGTGACGGCGCCCATGCCCGGCTCTCTGCGCTGGTCGCCGACGCCGATGCCGCACTGGCGCCATTCGGGGCGAAAGCCGATATTCTGCGCGCCGCCGCCCGGTTCGTCGCCGAGCGGAATAGCTGAACCGCGGCCGGAGGGCAGCTGATGGTCAATATGGCGACGCAGCACTGCTGGTGCTCCTCGCCATGGTAACGATCCTCCTGTCGTGGTCGTTCGTGCACACGATGTTCTCGCTGCATTACGCGCACGAATATTGGGGCACACGCAGTGGCCGAAAGAACGGCGGACTCAAGTTTCCCGGAGACGAAGAACCCGATTATGGCGACTCCCTGTATTTCTCGCTGGTGATCGCCATGACCTCGCAGGTCTCCGACGTCGCTGTGACCAGCAAGGCGATCGGCCGCATCGTCAACCTGCACGGCGTGCTTGCGTTCTTCTTCAATGTATCGGTGCTTGCGCTGACGGTGAACATGGTGTCAAACCTGATTAATCCGGGTTGAAGCTCATGCGCGAGCAAACATGAGCGCGGGCGCGCAGACCGTACTGTTCATGCTGGCCGTGCTGGCCGCCGTCGCGGTCGCGGCTAAACGACTTAACTTAGCGCCCTCGATCCTGCTAGTAATCGCCGGCATCGGCATGGCGCTGGTCCCCGGCTTGCCCAAGATCGCGTTGGCGCCGGAAACGGTACTCTTGGTGTTTCTGCCGCCACTGATCTATTCGGCCGGCGTCGCCATGAGCTGGCGTGAGTTCAAATTCAACCTACGACCGATCGCACTGCTTGCCTTCGGTTGTGTGGTGTTCACCACCTGCGTGGTGGCTGCGGCAGCGCATTATCTGCTCGGCTTCGATTGGGCGGTCGGCTTCCTGCTTGGCGCGATCATCTCGCCGACCGATGTGGTGGCGCCGCTCGCCATCGCGCGTCAGCTGGGACTGCCGCGCCGCATCGTGGTGGTGCTGGAAGGCGAAGGCCTCGCCAACGATGCCACCGCCCTGGTGCTCTACCGCTTCGCAGTCGTCGCCGTGAGCACCAGGACGTTTTCGCTGGAAAGCGCGGCGGGCGAGATTGCGCTGATCGTGCTCGGCGAAATCATCTACGGAGTTGGGGTCGGCTGGGTCAGCCTGCATCTCCGGCAATGGGCGCGCGAGCCGCGCGTCGAGATCACTCTGTCGCTGATGACGCCCTATGTCGCCTTCTGGCTGCCAGCGCATCTCGGAGGTTCCGGCGTACTGGCCACCATCGCCTGCGGGCTCTACGTAAGCTGGAATGGGCCGCTGTTGATCCCGTCGGCCACGCGGCTGCAGGGCATCTTCTTCTGGGATCTGATCGTCTATCTGATCGAGGGCATGGTGTTCTTGCTCACCGGCCTGCAGGCCCGCATACTGCTCGATGAGACGCGTGTTTTTACGATCCGCGAACTGCTGATCGCGACCGCCTGCGCGGCAGCGATCGCGATCGTTGCCCGCTTCATTTGGGTGTTTCCGGCGACTTACATCCCGCGCTGGGTGAGCCGTCGACTCGCAAAGCGCGACCCGTCGCCGCCCTGGCAATGGCCATTTTTCCTAGCATTCACTGGGGTGCGCGGTGTCACCTCGCTAGCGTTGGCGCTTGCCATTCCCTATGCAGTGGCGAGCGGTGCGCCATTCCCACACCGCGATCTCATCCTGTTCGTTAGCTTCGGTGTGATCATCATTACACTGATCGGCCAGGGGGTGATGCTGCCGAGCGTGGTGCACTGGCTCGGGCTTCACAGCGACGGCAAAGAAGAGCGCAGGCGGGAAATCGAGGCCGAGCTCGCGGCGCGCCAGGCCGCGCTCGATGAAGTGACCAGGCGACTAGAAAAAGTCGTCGGCGAGCGCGAATTGCCCGATGCAGTGATCGACCTGTTGCGCACGCGCAATACCAGCCGCACGCAAATCCTGCCGCAGGATCTGGAGGACGGCCTCGCGCATATGCGGCTGTCGGCAGGCATCAAAAAAGAGTTGATCGATGCCGAGCGCAAATTCATCTACGAGCTATTGCGCGACGGCAAGATCACCGACGAAGCGCGCCGGCGTATCGAATATGAACTGGATCTAGAAGAAGCCAGCGTTGCCAACCGCGGCGAAGACGGCGGCGGATGGATGTAGCTAGACGGCCGCCGTACGCAAAAGTGCCCGAAAAACCTAAACTTCCGAACCGCCAGTAGTCGTCGTTTGTACCGAGTTTTTGTACTGGATCAAGTTCGCGTTCAGGCGCTCTTCGCGCCGGTGTAGACGGAACCGCCCGGCATCGTGTTCGATGGACCAGGTCGTGCAATCCGAAAGTTAGTTACCTGTTGGCAGCGGGATACTAACGCCTTCCTTCTTGAGCTGCTCCCGAACCCATTCAAACCTTTCGTAGTTCGAGAGCGTGATCGGACCAGTGTAGGTCAAGCTCTGTTGCTTGCGTGGTGGGTACTTTACGTAGGTGGCCATGATCTTCTTCAATTCCTCACCCATGACAACGCCCATCCAAGTCCGTTCGGTGAAGTTGTTCATGAAGATGTCGTAGCGCTCCTGTGGGTCCGCCCAGAGATCGAAAACCTGAGGCACAGTGGCCACGTATCTCTCCGGTCCTTTCCAACCGAGGTTGCTGTCTACAGCCAAACCTCCGGTCTGCGCTCCGTCATCGCCGCGCAGATTGAATACAAATTTGTAATTGTTGACACGTATTGCGCCCGGAGACAGCTCGTTCTCGGTGAAATAGAACCACGTTTTGCGCTCGGATTTTCCGGTGCCGAACAGTACCGGCGACATGTCGTAGCTGTCGAAGATACAGGGCTTACCTTCACGGTCGTTTTCCGGTAGCTTTACGCCGGCAAGTGCCGCAAACGTAGC
>Ga0207762_1000307_pt1 | contig 10911 bp, 18 predicted proteins | sample LuqExpMetageno37_FD_187795 | JGI IMG/M metagenome (GOLD analysis project Ga0207762, IMG submission 187795) | Tropical forest soil microbial communities from Luquillo Experimental Forest, Puerto Rico - Sample 37 (SPAdes) | ecosystem: Environmental > Terrestrial > Soil > Tropical forest ...
GCCGATTCCGAAGAGAAGCGCGAGCCCGTGAGCGACACCGACCACTGAAGTGGTGGACAGTTTGAAAGCGCTTGACCCAAAACGGCCGATTAGAGAAGGGACATAGATACCGCATAGAAAACCCGCCTCACGTATCTCTCCTGATTGTTCGGCGCACCCGTGGCAACGCATAGCACGAGTCACGGACAAGCCGCGCTCGCAAACTTTCCGTCAGCGACGCGACTACGCAATTATCAAACTTGGTAGGAATGGCTCTGCCAACGCGGCCCCGGTACTTTCTGGTCCGGCGATTCAAAAACATAACCGCAATTTGTGCAGTGCCAGAAATTACGGACTGCTTGCGCATTGGTATATCCGGACCACTCAGGCGCGATAAGCTCTTCACCGCATAAATGACATTTCATCTCTTTCAGCATTTTCCCCTCCCTGAACTAGTCTAGAAAGGATGACGAGGTGATCGAATAACGATCCTCTTTATTGCACCACATGGGCCTGCTCTTGGCCCAATCTCGACCTAAGCCGAACTTGCACACGGCGTCTGCTCTGAGGAGCAGAGCGAACCTAGTCGCGGTTGGGCTTATGGCGGGTAATGACCCAAAGTGGATGTGGCGAGTGCATCACAAAATGTCCGTTTTTGGGTGCCAGCTCGGGTAAAGCGGACATTGTTTGTGAGTTTTCGGAGTTTTGGTTGCGCAAATTGTCAAGACCGCTGCCAGTGGCCCGTCCGAGAAAGGTTCTTCTGCAAAATTTGGCGAGCCTTTTTGTGCGCGATCTCTGGCAATTCCGGCGCTGGCGCTTCGTGGAGATAGTTCACGCGCCAAACGAAAGGTAGATGATTATTCACAGTCGTGATGCCGCGGCGGTTTTTGTAAGTCTGCATGGCCTGCTCCATTCGGTTTTTCGTGCTGTACGAATGCGCCTGTCGGCTGCATGGTCGAAAATCGCGATCATGTTCGCCTCCACCAGGTGCATGTGCGTTTGCGTTTGTACTTTGCACGGGCTCCGTCGACGATTTCGTCCCAAGAGTCTGTGCTCACCGCGGTGGATTTAGATGCCTTCGGAGCAACAATGAATCACGCGGAAGTACTGGCGCCATCTTGCGTGCGGCAGGCCGACCGGCCGGTAAGTGTCTGTAGGCGAATGGAAATGTGGGCGGGGCAAAATGACCTGCGCTCAGTACTTACGTACTGGGATGCGTGACGCGATAGCTCAGTGCGAGCGATAGCATTCGGTTTGCGGGCTGATGACCGTGCTGCATGTTTGGACCCGCTCAGATTGACAGGCTCACTTGACCGGCGCAGGCTTGGTCCTGCCAAGCCATATCTGTGATCTGCACGGCGTGACCCCTTGCGCGGTTGCGCGTCAAGCCGTGCCGCTATGCGGACCCTCCAGACCTGCTGCTGGATAGGGAGGCTTCAATGCTCGAGAAGACATGCGGATTGGCCGCGGCTGCTTTGGCGGCGACCACGATGACAACAGCTGCGTTGGCGCATTCTGACGACCTTGGACGAGCGAAAACGATCGAAGAACTCGGTCGGGTCCAGTTCCAAACCTCCTGTACCCCTGAAGCGCAGGCACAATTCGAGCGTGCCCTTGCGATGTTGCATTCGTTCTGGTTCCCGGAAACGATCAAGGCGTTCTCGGCCGTCGCCGAAACCGACCCGAGCTGTGCAATCGCATATTGGGGTGTCGCGATTAGCCAGCGTCCCAATCCGCTGGTCGGCCCGTTCGATGCAGCAGCCTTGAAGCGCGGCTTGGAGGCAGTGCAGAAGGGCAACTCCATCGGCGCCAAGACCGAGCGTGAACGCGATTGGCTTGCGGCGATCGAGGAGTTCTACAAGGACTACGACAGTGTCGATCAGGTCACGCGCGCCAAGAACTACGAGAAAGCGATGGAGGCGCTCGCCAAGAAATATCCCGACGACGTCGAGGCAAGGATCTTCTACGCGCTCGCGTTGAACGAGACGTTCGATCACAAGTCAACCGACAACCTGCTCAAAGCGATCGAGATCCTGGAGCCGATCGACAAGCAATATCCCGATCACCCCGGGGTGACGCACTATCTCATCCACAGCTACGACTTCCCGATCCTGGCCGACCGCGGCGTGGCTGCCGCCGACAAGTATGCCAAGATCGCACCGGCGGCGCCGCACGCGCTGCACATGCCCTCGCACATCTACTCGATGGTCGGCATGTGGGACGCCTCGATTGCGTCCAATCTGGCCTCGATCGCGGCCTCCAACGACTATGCCGAGAAAAGCAAGCTCGACGGCGTGCTTGCGGGCGTCCCGCACGCCTACGACTTCATGGAGTACGCCTATCTGCAGCTCGGCCAGGATGCCAAGGCGAAAGCCCTTATCGCGGACAGCGCCGCGATCAAGAAGGTGGTGGGACCGGTCCTGGGCGGCCGGATGGCGCAGGCAGCAGTGCCCGCCCGCTACATGCTGGAGCGGCAGGACTGGCGCGGAGCGGCGCAGCTTCAGCCGCTCGGGCTCGGCATTTCCCCAGCAGACGCCGTCACGCATTTCGCCCGCGCGATCGGCGCCGCGCGCAGCGGCGACCTCGGCGCGGCGCAAGCGGATGCCGCCAAGCTGATCGAGATTCACGCCGACCTGGAAAAAGCAAATCAGAGCTACTGGGCCGGGCAGGTCGAGATCCAGGCGCTGTGCGCCCAAGCCTGGATCGCCCAGAGCCAGGGCAAGCCGGAGGATGCGCGCAAGTTCATGCGCGCTGCCGCCGATCTCGAAGACGCAAGCGAGAAGCACGTGGCGATGGAAAACCGCCTGTACCCGATGCGCGAACTGCTGGGCGATCTGCTGATGGAGCAGGGCCAGGCCGGCGAGGCGCTCAAGGCCTACGAAGCCTCGATGAAGAACTCCCGCGAGCGCCTGCGCGGATTCTATGGTGCCGCCAAGGCCGCCGAGGCATCCGGGGACAAGCGGAAGGCGACGACCTACTTCACCGAATTGCTGCGGCTGACAAAGAACGCGGACGCCGAGCGCCCGGAGATCAGAGCGGCGAAGGAGGCACTCGCGTTGCGCTGAGCGCGCGCCAGTGGCCGCTTTCAGCGTATCCAAATTGCCCGGGCGAACATCGCCGCCGGATGCGCGGCCGGCTCAGTGAACCGACTTCTTGTAGGCCGTGATCGCCCTCTGCAGGTCCCCGTATTCGTCGCAGGGGATGAGGCAGATGCCTTCCAGAGCCGCGAGGTGCTGTTCGGCCGCAGCGACATCGCCCATCGTCAGATAGATCTCGCCCATGTGCTCATGAGCTGCGCGGTGTCGAGCATCATATGCCAGCGCCTGCCGAAAGTGCGCGAGAGCCGGCTGCGGCTCCCGCAGTCGCCGATAGCTGTATCCGAGATAGTTCTGGATGTCCGCATTGCGTGGATCGCGCAGGGCAGCCGACTTGAGCGACCTGATGGCGCCGCTCCAATCGCCGACCGCCATCGCCTTCTTGCCCGCGGCAAAATCCTCATCGAGTTGCGCCCAGTCAGCATTATCCGCGAGCGATGCCATCGTGGTGCAGATCGGCCACGTGTCGTCGCCGGCAAGCTCGGTCGGCGCCACCGGCCGCACGACGAGATAAATGGCAGCAGCCGCGCAGGCCGCGCTTGACATGGAGATCAAGATGATGGTGCGGATCATCATGGCTCGCTGTTTGCTCTGCCGCGCCCATGACCGCAGCCAGATTAGCTCTTTCTTCCTCGAGCTACAACGTCGGATAGCTGCGCGCTGTTCTTCTTTCTATCGCTCATTTGGAGATTAGAGCCCGACTGGGTCATGTCAGCTTTGGGAGAGGATCATAATAGGTTTCGGCCGTAACCTGCGAAGGGGCAGACCCAATATCGGCGCGCTTCTTCAACCTTCTCGGCGCGCTCACGCATCACGCTCGAAGTCGCGCGGTCCGGCGTCTTAAACGGATTGTCGCCTGCCGACACGACCGGCGTCGGCTGATGCAATAAGGTGCGGATTTTTTGGACTGCCTTCATGGACCCCTCCATTGGTTGGCATGTAGGCACTCAGCCCCTGACCTACAATTTTAACTGTGATGTCGATCACTGAAGGGGATTCAAATCGACGCGCGCGTGATGCGCATCACAGCATGCGATGCGCGAATTTGGTCAGATCAATTTGTTTCACCTAGGAGCTGATCTTCACCTAGGTGGACGTTTTCCCGAGACTGGCCCCGGCGCGCCGGGGCCTTTTTCGTTCGGGGGCGAGTTTCCACAGCCGCCAAGATAGGGTTGGGGGCCTCTTTCATTCGTCTTCACCGCCATCGCAAATAAAAAGTAAGGCCGCGCTGTAGGACGAAGCGCGGCCCTACGGCGAAAGCTCTTCGAGAATGCGCCCCTTAGTCTCGATCGCGAACAGGGCTGTCACGAGTGAGCCGATCAACAGTACTCCGGCGAATACAGCGAAGACATACTGAATGCCGAAACCTGCGATAACCCACCCGACGAGAATTGGTCCTGAGGACGAGCCGAGCCGCAGCCACGCACTGCCGACCCCGGTGCCGATCGCGCGCAGCCGAGTTGGATAAAGCTCGGCCGAGTAGAGATAGAGCGAAAAGGTGATGGTCTGCACGATCGCGTAGCCTAGGCCTGCCAGCACCAGAACTTGAATGGCGGACGTGGCCCCGAGCAAAGTCAGAGCGGCTAGCGGGATGGTTGCTCCGACGAACGCGATGACATACCAGCGCTTTCGTCCGACTCTGTCGATCAAAAGGGCGCACGCCACCGCTGCGACGAGACCTGCGAAAGATGTCGTGAAGCCGTAGGCGAGACTGGTTTCCAGCGGCAGTTTGAAGGTTTGCCGATAAAGCGTCGGCAGCCAAGTAATGGTGCCGTTCGCGACGACATACGAGGTGAACCAGAGCACCCAGATTGTCAGGGTCCGCTTCAAATAAATTCCCGAGAAGAGTTCGCGCCAGTTCGTCTTGCTCTCCGGGCCGGCGAGAGCGTCAACGGGCGCGGGCGCGGGCAGGACGCCGCCGCGGGCGATCGATCACACTCTTCTCGAGCAACGAGACGATCCTGTCGGCTTCGTCGTAGCGGCCCTTCGCGGCGAGCCAACGCGGTGACTCCAACATGAACCAGCGCAGCGGGATCATCAGCATCGAAGGCACCAGGCCAACGCTTTTTCCATCGCGTATGCGAGATGGGTCCCATTGTCTTCAAATATCCTTCCGCATCCCGAGAGCAGGACCGAGAGCAGCAGCAAAGTGGTCGTGCAGCGGACATGGGCAGTGGTGAGGCACAAGGTCATTGCCTCTTCATCCGCAAGTTCGGGCGCGACCGCAACCGGAGCAGCCTCGGTCGAACTGCAGAAAGGTTTGCACCCGGTCTCCCGCGACCTTCCCAGACTTTTTGCAGACGAGCTTCCTCAGCAATTTTGGCAGGCTGTCTGATTCGTCCGAGCCACGACAGGGCTCTGGCTTTGTTTGAAGGCCAGAAGCCCAAGGACGAAGTCGACGCGGCGATCGCAATGCAAATGGCCTGTGCACATGGAGCCAGCATGATGTTGCTGGCGCGGTTTGGAGGCGGTGGCGGTGGTGATCGTCGTGTCCAAGCACTCGCACATGCCACCGCCCGGCTGATAAACGCCTTCAGCAACGCCGCCGAGACACTTCGGAAGCGCCAAAACGGAAGTTCTCAGTACATGCGGATCGAGCACGTTCACGTCGGGGACGGTGGACAAGCGGTGATCGGCAACGTGCAACGAGCCAAACCGTCCGACGAGTGACTTCATCCGTCACCAGGCTGGCGCGGTCAGCTTTGCGGCTTGGCGCCGGCACCGGAACGCGACCAGGCAAGGTCGTGACTGTCGCGACGAATTAGTAGGTGCGATCAGTCACGCAGACGTCCTTTGACAGCGTTAGCACGCGCCTCATAGGTGATGTGTCCTGCTGTATCGGCCGGAAGCCGTGCTCGTACATTGCTTTTAAGAAGCTCCAAGTCCGCAGAGGACATGCTGGCGAGAGTGGGACGTAAGCTAGGAGAGCCCGCTAAGGTGACGGACCAAAACTCTTCAAAACTGGCGAACGTGCGCTGAACGACGATCTGGCGGGTCTCGACTGCCTTCAATCCGGCATCACGCCACAACTGCTGCATCGCTTCCGTTCGAGAGGCTTGGACGCTCGGCGGGTCTACTGGGTTGATCCCCATAGCCCGCAATTCGACCCGCAGCGGTTCCAGGGTAAAGCCGCCGCCTAGAATGTCCCATGCGTATGCGGCGACAACCCCGCCTGGCCGTACTACACGGACCATCTCGGCCACAGCCTTGGACGGATCAGGCACAAAAAAGATCACCAGCGCCATGATGGCTACGTCGAAGGCGCCTGTGGCGAATGGAAGTGCCATCGCATCGCCCATGTCGAACTTTGCCGAACGCGCCCCGGCTCTGCTGCGAGCGAACGCAAGCTGTGCCTCTGAGGGATCTATCCCGTCGACCTGAGACGGTGCGCACCGGGCGATCACGAGCTCTGTAAAAGCACCGTTCCCACAACCCACATCAAGCCATCGCAAGCCAGGCGGGACGGCGAGCCAGTCAAGAAACAAGCTCCCCGCGAGTTGACTCCACTTCCCCATGTAGCGTTCGTAAGCAGCTCCATCCTCGAACCGGATTTGAGATTGCGCCATGGCGGCCCCTGCTGACGTTCCGTAGTATAGGACCTGTGATCTCACTCTGCCGAGTTGGTCGGGGCTCATGCCGCTCGAAGTGTTAAGCGGGCCATGGAACCCTACATTTAATTGGACTGGGCCGCCCCAAAAAGCGCAGATTGATGCTTATCAAGCCTTCAGACGGGAGTGAAGGCAATGCGCAGGTTCATCCACTACGAGAACATCAAGCACTTTAAAGAATTGCTTGAACGGACAACCGACGAAGCGGAGCGGGACCGCATCCTGAAGCTCTTGGCCGAAGAGGAAGCCAAAATCCCTGACAACCAGCCCGAGATAAAACCTGCGACCGAGACCGCAGCACAAGTGGCCGCAGCGTCGAGTGGCGGATCGACTCCTAGCCAGCTAACCGCTGCCAAAACCTCCGACAGTGAGTGCTGCGAATCGAAGCGAGAACAGACGAAAGAGTGGTTGGAGTTTTAGCTGTTGGCTGTGATGCGGCCATCACGGCTTCGCGCGATCGTGCTGCGGAACTATCGCATGGATGTGTCTAGCTGGCGCCCGATAGCCCCTTTGCCAATTTCGACCTCGACCTAGATGTCCAGATAGGCCCAAGCACCTGGTTCCCCCTCACAGCCCCCCAAACCCCGAGGAACCGGCGCTTGGAATCCGGAGAGGCCGTTCGTCAACGGGGCGGCCTCTCTTTCAATTCTCGGAACGAAGTCGGGTGTAGCCGCCTTGCCTAGCGCCGGCTTGGTTCAGCCCCCTCAAAACCGCACCGATGCGCACACGTCCAGAACGGAGGATCAAGTGCGGAAGATTATTTCAGTCGCGCTCGGAGTTGCCGCCGTGGCGGCGTTGTCGGGTGGTACGGAGGCAAGGGACGGCTGCGGGCCCGGCTGGTATTTCGACGGCTATGGCTGCCGACCGAAGGCCAGAGAGTACTACGGGCCGCCGCGCTATGTGCCAGGCCCGCGTTACGTGGACCCCGGACACCCTTACGGCTACCGCTACAACTACGGCGACCCGAGATGCGGCCGGCCGAATTACACAATCCAGGATGGCGTCTGTAAGCCGTACGCTGGCCGGTGAATCGAATTGACCTACGAAGTCCTGATGAAAGAGGCCGCTTAGTTGGCGGCCGACTAACAGGCCTGCAGCCAAAACGAGCCACAATCGACCGCCGACGATAACCACCAAAGTATCAATATCAGAATCGGAATGCCGACCGCAGTGATGGCGTTCCGTGTGCACTCCTCATCGCGTTCTCTATCAACGACTGTCCGGGAGAAGCACCGAGGCCCCAGCCGTCCCCCGTTATGTGCATCGTGGCTTTTGGGGCCGTCGTAAGCGGCCGCCAAGACAGCGCGCAGCCTTTCCTTATCCACACGCGGCAACCAATAGCCACGATTCCGGCGTACCTTTGGCGTTGACGAGTTCGGCAGCTCTATCGACGAGCGTTTGAATCCGCTTCGCCTGATCGGAGTTTGGGGGAGACGATTGCGAATAAGCCGAATTGGCAGAAACCGCGAACAAGGCGCATATGATGGTCAGGAGCCTAAACATGTCCTACCCTTAATGGGACGCGCCCCCTAGAGACCCTAGCAAAACAATCTATCGAATGTCTCCTGCGGCTCGATGGTGACGATCTGCGCCGGCTGCCACCCTCAGATCGCAAGGCAAAGCTGCGGAAGCTGCTGCGCCGGTCCGATCACGGCATCCAGTACGTCGAGCACACGGAAGGCGACGGTGACGAGATGTACGAGGCTGCCTGGAAACTCGGGCTGGAGGGCATCGTCTCGAAGCGGCCGACAGCGCCCTACAAATCCGGACTGCGCAAAAGCTGGATCAAGGCGCAGAATCCGAAGTCGGCGGCGTACATGCGGATTATGGACGGGACATTCTGAACGCGGAAGTTTCAGCGTGGGGGAATCAACCAGTCCAAATCGCCCGTGCGCCAAGTTTCCTTGGCTTCCACGTCACGCGCTTTCTGCGCATGCTCCTCAGCTTCCTTGGCGCGGCCGCGCTTATTGTTTTGGATCCCGGAGTACGCTGTGACAGAAGTCACTATTTATCGCTAACTAACGTACCGACCGTCGATCCGGCTTGAGGGCGAATAACAGGCTTCGCAGCCATCGTTTATGCTGCCCCACTTCGGGTTCGCATTGCTGCTAACAGAAAGGCCGCGCGGTTGCTGCCTGACGCGGCCCTTCCTCGGTGCTCTACTCTCGAAATGCCCGGAGGCGGAGGAGCACCAGGCGCGGCGGGGCGCAAGCGATCATCGAGAGCTGAAGTCGCCCGGTACCCGCGGATCATCGACGGGGCGTTCTGATATGTAAAAGCCCCGGACATTGCCCGGGCCTTATTTAACTCAGATGCCAGTCAGATCAGAGCGAGCCGATCCCATTAACTCCCATAGGGTCGGCTAAACCAAGTGTGTATGTATCGCTACCGATTCGGACCGGGCGAGAATTTCCAGCCGCCGCTCGACGATGCGTTCCGTCCGCAGGTAATTAAGCCACCGCACGACGAAAACTGTCGCTGAGGCAAATACTGCAAAGGCGAGGACAGCAATCGCGACTGCGGCCACGCGAACCTCCTACCTGACAAGGCAGAATGCCGCGGTGGCGGTTAAGACAATCCTGATGGGCGAACGTCAATTATTCCTAATCAGCGCGAACAAGAGCCGCGGCGATCGAATGCAATGGTCGGACGACGATTACGACGTCGGCGAAGGCTCGCCTGATGGCCCGGTGATCGACGAATTTACAAACTATCTGTTGCGCCGACTGGGAACTGGTGGTTCTGGGCGGTCCAGGCCGTGGGCGCTGAAAGCGGAGCGGCTGAAACCCGCGAAGCTGCGATGGCGGAATTTAAGGCGCAGTGGGCGCGGCTGCGCCGGTGAGTGCATCCGTAGATCAGGCGGCCCTAGCACAAAGGACGAAAAAGAGGCCGCACCCTGTCCATCGGATTTTCACATTGTCGCAAGTGTCGAGAATCTCGTCGCAGCTTGCGAAAGGTCAAAGCGGCCTCCAACGTCTACAATGCACATAGTTAACGGGGGCCTCTCCATGACATATCTAGTGGCCGACGGTCTTCGTCCCTTTCTTTCACGGACGTACGAAAATTTTGCATTCCGTATGTCACTTTGGATACTGGCCGGTGGTGTTGTCGGCAGCTTCGCGGCCTGGGTCGTGTTCCCACCCGCGTAGGTGCAGTGAGTGCCAACGAATAAGGATTTACGAAGGACCAGCGAAGAAGTCTGAGCTGGGGTTTGGGGTGCCTGGGGCCACGTTCGCGCTGTTAAGTGGCAGCGGCGTGGCCCTTTCCTTTACAGGCGTCGACTCTACGTATTGCTGACCGCGGCAACCATGTAGCCCGGCACTCTCATTTCAGTGGCAGCTATCGCAGCATTCCTTGGCTGCCCAAGCTTCTCTTCCTTCCTTGACGAGAAACCAGACGATCCCAAGGGAAGTTACGGCATCAATCCACCATACGCCGATGAAATATTCAGCCGTCAGGCCGAGCACGACCATCAATGAGAGCCAGCCACAAGTGATCGACTCGACTGCATCCGCCCTCAGCGCACGGCTTCCAATTTGTTCAGCGATGACGACCTTACGCTTGGCTAAAAAATACATGATTGGAATAGCAACCAAAGCAATTAGTAGTCCCGCCATTGAGAATTCTTGTGCTCGTTGTGTCCACAAACTCCATGCAGCGGTAATCATTATATAAGTTGCAAGAGCGAACAACAGTCCGCCCCCGATCTTGCTTGCGCGCAGTTCAACGACGTCCAAAACGGCTTGGCCGTGCCGCAGTTCAACATTCAGCCGCCAAACCAGAATGCCGGCTGAAATCAGCTCGATTACGCTATCTAGGCCAAAGGCGAGCAATGTGATGCTTTGCGCAACGTATGCGCTCCATAGCGCCACGGCCGCCTCGATCACCATCCACGCGATGGTGAGCCATTCCAGCCAGAATGCTTGCTTGATAAGCTCGATGCGGTTTGGAGTATCGGCTATGCTCATTTTGGAAACCTAACACCGCCTCAACCAGGCGCCGAATGCATCGCGGATCGCGGGCCGGTAGTAGTGCAAGCCATCCGTGCCGTTCTCAGGGTTACTGCCGCTTTCCGACCACGCCATGCGCCACGCGAGCAAGCCCGAGCACATTCGACCCGCTACGTTGAACGCCCCGGATCGCGAAAGGGTCAAATGAAGAGGCCGTTAGCGGCCTTACAAAGAAAGGCCGCACCGGGGGTAGTGCGGCCTATCAGTTCTATGATGAAG
>Ga0207762_1000309_pt1 | contig 10907 bp, 8 predicted proteins | sample LuqExpMetageno37_FD_187795 | JGI IMG/M metagenome (GOLD analysis project Ga0207762, IMG submission 187795) | Tropical forest soil microbial communities from Luquillo Experimental Forest, Puerto Rico - Sample 37 (SPAdes) | ecosystem: Environmental > Terrestrial > Soil > Tropical forest ...
AGAACTCGCGCATATCCACCAGGAACATACCCAAAGAGCTCGGTTTTTCCACCAGTTCGGCGAGCTGCATACATCCTCGCGATGGTAGCCCCGATAAAAGCTGCCGACGCATCCCGGTACGCATCGCCCAGCTTTGCCCGCAACAAGGGCAGCCAGATTTTCTTTGTGACTGCCCTGCCCGACCATCGATTCAGCCAGTCCTCGACGGACAGGCGTTCCAGGAATTTCGGATCCCGGATTCGCGAAGCTCTCAGAATCGTCGCTCCAAGCCGCAATTTTTCTACAAGGCTGAGTGGCGGAAACTGTAGAAACTCCATCGCGTTCGACAGGGAGTGAAGTTTCGAATCGACGAAGAAACCCGTTCGTGCCTTTCTCCATTGCAAACTGTCTTCCAACCCCAATTCCGACAAGAGTGCGCGGAGACACCTGTCAGAGAAGAGCGTCACGTGATAATGCCGATCCCAAAGTAGATCACCGAGCTGCCACGCAGACGCCAATCCCCCCGGCGACTTGGCAGCTTCGAAGAGGGTTACATTCTTCCCTTGCTGCGCCAGCCGCAGGGCCAGCGTCATACCCAGGAATCCCCCGCCCACGACTGCCCATGACTCGTTCGAATGCGACTGCGTCATTTGCGAATGTTTTCGCTCGAGCCCTACTGCAAGGTCCCGTATGGATTTTCTCCGCTCGCCGTTTCAGGTCTATTCCGCTCCAGGGCCTGCCTGCTCTGCGACATGCTCGAAATCTTGACCCATCGGTTCTGCCGAAGAGACTCGTAAGCAAACTCGATTGTATTCACCGAATCAACTGCATCGTCAGCAGTGATGAATAACGGCTCTTCGCCACGGATCGCTCGGACAAAGTTTTCTATCTGGCTCCGGAATGCATGGATCTTGTGATAACCGCTGCCGATTGTGATCCATTCGTTGTGCGCGAAATCTCTGCGCATCGATCTCTTCCATCCCACACAGACCGCGCCTCGCGTTCCATAGATGTTCAGGAAACTGTCACTCTGCCGGCAGATATCCCACGACAGATCGACTTTGCAGATCACTCCGCTGAGGCTGCGCGCAAACAGACAGACCGTTTCTTCGACGACCAGCCCCTGGCCGCGTCTTCCTTCCAGCGCCTGTATTTCCGCCAGCGGGCCGAGGAAGTAATGCATCAGGTCCACGGAGTGCGCTCCGTTGTCGATCAGGACTCCGCCGCCGCTGATTTCCGGCCTCGCATTCCATCGCGACGTCATATCCACCCGATGTGCAAACACATTCTCGAAGAGAATCAGGTCGCCCAGCACCCCGGAGGCAATTATGCTTTTCGCGCGAATTATGTCTTCGACATAGCGGAATTTCGACGCCATCGTGAGCTTCACGCCGGTGCGGCGCGAAGTTTCCAGCATACGTCTGGCGCCCTCAAGATCGATGCTGAAGGGCTTCTCACAGATCACGTGAATGTTTGCTTCCATTAATCGAATGCAGATCTCCGGATGAGTGATTGGCGGAGTACACACGATGGCAGCATCGATTTCACCGTCGCCGAGCATGCGTTCCAAGCGGTCATAACCACGGCAGCGCATCCGTTCCGCGATGCGCTGCGCCGCCTCAATACGAACGTCGCACACTGCGGCAAGCCGTCCTTCCGAGCAGTGTTCAAACGCCTGCGTATAGGTTTGCGCAATGGCGCCGGCACCAATTAGCCCGAACCGAAACTTCTCGCGGCTGTTCTTAGTGTGCAAGTTCGAGAACCGCATCGTGGATGGCATCCGATATGAAATCGATGTGCTGCTCGTGAAAATTCTCGTTCCAGGGAAGCACCAGGATGTTTTTCAACGCCTGGTAGGTTTGAGGAAACCGGCTTTCACCATATTGCAGGGCTTCTGGCCGCGCCAGCGTGAATGGAAATCGGCTCTTTCCGAATGTCTTTTGCTCTCGGAAAATCTTACATTCGAAAGCTGGCTTCTGAATGTAGCGTGGCGCGCACGAAATACCCCGTGCTTTCAGTTGCTCACCCAAAGCCTCGCATCCACTGGGGATGGCGGCGCCGTCAACTCGCAGGGGATATTTCCAGTATGTGTGCGTGTTGTGAGGATGGACATAAGGGGCCGATATAGCGGGAAGATCAGCGAGCCGCTTGGTCAGCTCATTCGCCGTCGAAATTCTCGCCTGGACAATTTGCTCTAAGCGCTGCATCTGCGCGGCGGCCACCGCCCCCTGCAGCTCAGACATCCGGTAATTTAGGGCGAGAAACTCATGGTCCGGATTTGTCTCGCCGTAACTCCAACCCTTATTTATGAATAGATTGATCTTACGCGCCATGTTGTCGTCGTTCGTCACAACGAGACCGCCCTCACCGCTCGTGATGTGTTTTCCCTGCTGCAGGCTGAAACATCCGATTTGCCCGATCGTCCCTGTCAGCCGGCCCTCATTTCTTGCAAGAAAGGCTTGGGCGCAGTCTTCAATCACAGGTATGCCGCGCAGTTCAGCCACAGACATGATTTTCGCCATATCACAGGGGTTGCCGAACAGATGGGTGACGACAATGGCGCGCGTACGTGGACTAAGTGCGGCTTGGATGGTGCTTGCTGTGACGTTCCATGTTCCGGGATCCACGTCGGCAAAAACCGGAATCGCGCCTTGATAGAGAATCGGAGCCAGCGCTCCCATGTCCGTGATCGGGCTGCTGATAATCTCGTCGCCAGGCTCCGGGTCGATCGCCGCGATCGCCGCATGGACCGCGGCAGTCCCTGAAGAACACCCGTATGCATATTTCACACCGAGGTTTTTCGCAAATTCAGTCTCAACCTCTTTGACGAACCGGCCCTTCGTGCTGTTGAGCACGCCACGCTCAATCACTTCGCGCAGGTTCGCGAGTTCCGCCTCTCCTAGATTTCTTCCACTCGCATCCTGATCGGTCGGGAGTTGCAGATGGTTTGGCAAGATGACTTTCAAAGCACTATCCCTCTAATCCGACCACTGTTGTCGAGTCGAGGCGCGTGCGGCGCAGGCGTACCGCCTGCCAGGTTCCGTGGATTGCCAGTTCGCAGAGAAGCTGCAAATGACCAAACACGCTTCGTACCACTTTCATTTTCGAAGCACCGTAGACCCGGCTGCTGAGCCTGCTGGGGCACTCGATCACCACCGAGCCATGCAGATCCAGTTTGGCAATCAATTCAGCGACGGCGAGGAACCTCTCACGCTTCATATCGAGTTTCAGAATCGCGCACCGGCGATACACACGAAAACAACTCGTGTAGGTGTAGAGCTTCTGCTTCAGGACGAGGCGATAGAGTCGTGAAGCCGTCTTCGACAAAAACAGGCGCCACACCGACACGTTCAAAACTTGCCCCTGCGGGTGATAGGGTGACGCCGTTACTAAATCGATGCCAGGAATGAGCAGCGGAATCATCTTCGCTAATTCGCGCGGATCATAGCTGCAGTCCGAATCAATGGAACAGACGATTTCGGTGCGCGCTTCGCGAATCCCAGTCAGAATTGCCGCACCAATGCCGCGGTTGGCGGCATGACGAAGAACCGTGACATCGCGGTCGTTCCCGAAGAGCTCGCCGATGAACTTCCAAGTGTTGTCCGTGCTGCCGTCGTCCACGAGGATAAAATGCAGCCGATACTTTTGCCCCAGGAAACTGCGGGCGGCAGAGAGGTTTCTGTGTAAATGGACCAGCCCCGTTTCTTCATTAAAACAAGGAACAACGATGGTGACCGGCGTGTGCACTTCGCTTGGCCGAGAACTTGTCACTGGGGCGTCCGCTGTATCTGCGCGTCAGCGTTCAAGGAATCCATGTAATTCGTTGGAATGAATCTGCCGCTATCTGTGCGCCGTGGACGTTCTGCTCTCAACAAAGAGGCAATGTGATTTGCGATGCGCCCACCACTGTCACCGCATCCGAAGGGATTTTCAATTTTGCCCACGAAGTTCACCCAACTATCCGGGAGACATGCCTCTTCCAGCATCGTTCGCAACGTTCCCGGACGGCCGCCCGCCAACTTGGCCACGCCGGCGTCTATACATTCAGGCCTTTCGGTGTTCTCTCTTAAGATCAGCAGGGGCTTGCCAAGACTCGGAACCTCTTCCTGTATACCTCCGGAGTCAGAGACCACCAGCCAACTTTTCGAGACCAGCTGGACAAAATCGAAATACGCCAACGGCTGGATCAGAAAGATTCGCGGATGACCCCCGAGAATCTCGTGAGCGGGAGTCTGCACGTTGGGATTCGGATGAACCGGAAACACCACCACAACCTCTTCGTGTCTCTCGACGAATGCCCGAATCACTCGCAAGTTGTCGCTGAGAACCGGGCCAAACGACTCCCGTCGATGGGTCGTCAGAATAATGCACTTGCGGTCGCCGATCACCTTCTGTAACTCCGCATTCGAATCCGTAGATAGCGCTCGTTCTCGAAGAACCATTTGGAGCGTATCGACAATCGGATTGCCAGTCACAAATATGGCCTTATCACTCACTCCCTCCCGCCGCAGCGTCTGCTTGTTTCGTTCAGTTGCCGCGAAATGGATGGACGCCATTCGTGTGATGGCAATGCGATAAGCCTCTTCCGGGTAGGGACTTCGCAGGTTGCCAGAGCGCAGCCCGGCTTCGACATGGGCAACTGGCACGCCACACTGGCTGCCGGCGATTGCACCGGCCAGAGCAGTCGTTGTGTCGCCTTGCACCACCAGGAGATTGGGTTTCTCAGCAGCTATGATCTCGGACAGCCCTAAAACGATGCGCTCAAGTAGTTCTGTTCGGCCCTGCCCGTCCGCCTTGAGACGAAGGTCGTAATCCATCCGAACGTCAAAGAAATCGACAAACGGGTATAAGAGTTCCTCGTGTTGCCCCGAGCAGACGTTGATGGTCCGGACAGATCGATGGTGCCGTTCGAGCGCAAGCATCAGTGGCGCCAGCTTTATGATTTCCGGCCGGGTGCCGAAAACCGTGAGGATTGAGTTACGGCGCATTCCGCCTATGTTCTGAGAATCACAAACCTTCTAATCGAACTCTGGACGTTTCGGGATACGGCCTTAGGCTGTCCCTCGCAAGCCGTGTTCGTCGCCTTGACCACTATTCTCAGATGGATTTCTTCCGGAGTGCTGGCTGGTAGAAGCGTAGTGCGAAAACGAGGAGCAGTCATTTCCTGCGCGCAAGCCCTTGTTCCAACCGAGGAACGATAAGATACCTCGCTTGAGTTGAATAGAACTCTGCCGGTCAAGCTCAGATTCCACGGGCATAGGCTTGACAGCGTTCAAGAAACGCTTCTCTTTCAGATCGACCCAGATTTCATTCGCGATGGCTTTACTGAGATCGTCCGGATCCTTCTCATTCCAACTCTTGGTGGCGAGCAATACGATGACCCCGCCAACGAAGGCAATGCCGGTGGACGACATAGCAATCAGTTTTCGCGGTGGAAAGTCCTTAGCTTCGGGCAATTCGGGTGGATCGAGGACTTTGACGCTCGGTGTTTCCCTGGCTTCCTGAACTTTTGCAAGTTCGTACTCCTGGGTCAGGACCTCAAAAACCGCCTCTTGAAGTTTCATGCTCCGGTAAAGATCGGCGTAGGTTACTCCCAGCAGAGGCAGCTTGCGAATGGAAGGATAAAAATCTGCCGCCGTACTGTCGGCGCCGAGAGTCGTCTTGTGTTCGTTCCCGCCGATCTTCGCAAGTTGCGACTGTAGTTCCTCGACGCGCGCTTTCTGTGTTTTGATGCGGATGTGAGAATCAGAATAAATCTGCCGGAGGCCCTCCAATTCGGATTCAGCGGAGATCAGGCGTCCCTGCAGGGTACCTGCGACCTCGAGCATCGACTTACCCTGCTCCTTGATATCAATTGCGCTGTTCTTGCTCGCGAACTGGCTGAAATCTCGTTCCGCGTTTTCCAAGTCCTGACTGACCTGGGACATGCGCCCCTCGAGGAAAATGCGTTCTCGCCGCGCTGACGACGTGCTTAAGTCCGAAACCAGTCGATTGAGCTCGTCGGTGTACGCCGCAGCCATTTCAACCGCACGCTGGGGGCTGCGGTCGGTCACGCTGATGGTGATCATCTGATTCTTGCGGTCGATCGCGACGCCGACAAACCGGGAAAGTTCATTGCGAGCATCCCCCAAGCGGCTCACGCCGTAAACACGCTTGAGATCGAATTTGTCAATAATGTAGTTCTGAACGGTCCGGCTGGCGAGGATTCCCGCAAACACCTCGCTGGTGTTTTTTAGCCCTAACATGTCCCACGCGACCTCGCCGAGTCCGCCCGCACCGCGTGTCGCCGCTAGTGCAGTCGCGGTCGCCGCAAGAGTCGAACCGGGTTGGTTATCTGGGGCCATGAGGCGTGTTGTAGCCGTGTATCGTGCTGGAATCAGGAAGGCAATGGTGATCCCGAGAACCAGTCCCAACACAGATGTTCGAAACAGGAAAGTACGTTCGCTCCAAATGGTTCGGATATTCGTTGCAATCCGGTGGCGCATCCGCTGCCGTTGCAACTCGTTCAAGGATTCCTGGGCTTTCAACCGCTGAAAGATGAGGGACGTGTGATTGCGATCGTCTCCGAGCATGCTTCACTTTCTTTCCGCACGGATAGCCATGCTAGATAATTCGCCCACCGGGCGGGAGGAAGGCAATTCAGTACCGTCGACCTTAGAATAAGAAGACTCAATTCCGCACAAGCCAATATTCAGCGTGTCCTAAACTCCTCGCCACACGCGATTTTCGGGTGGCTTCTGCAGAACGAAGAAAATGGCCAGAGGCCGCAACTTCTGAAGAACGTTGCTGGCGTGATAGCGTTTAGACCAAATAGGAATTCTGCAGAGATAGTCATCCAAAGCGGTGATCCATGGCGTGTTATAGACAAACTGTCTCTTCGGAAGCAGGTACTGCATACGAGAGGTCAACGAGAACATGCACTTCCGCTCGCGGACGATCCGCAATCCTGACTCCAGAATAAACTTGCGCATAAGCGCGTGCGGAATTCCCCGCTCTCTTGGGGTCAACATGCGGCGTGGTCGCTCCCAGTTTCCCATCGAATGGCTAGGCTCGCAGATCAGTTGATAACCTGAAATCTTCGTGCATCGCGCCATTTCGCGAATGACCGTCGAGACATTGGGTATATGGTGCAGAACCCCAAAACAGGTGACAAGATCAAATGAATTGTCTGCAAAAGGGACATGACCGCTCGGATGCGGCGTGACATATTCGAATCGGGGATTTCGGAAACCGCCAGCCGGCTCCAAAACCGTAACTCTCTTGGCTCTATCGAGAACAGGCTGTAGTTCGTCGCCAAACGCGCCGCCAACGCAAAGAACATGCTCGAAAGGCAAGGAAGGAAGATAACGAAATCCGTGCCGCCAGTTCCGTGCGTGATACGAATATAGCCCCAGCTCCTGGTCCTGAGGCAGGTTGTAATAGGCTTCCGCCTCAACGCGGAACCATTCTTCAATCTCTTTAGGAGTGAAATCATCCCCGTAGAGCACCTTCCCGTCGGAATATTGCTCGAAGGTCGAGTTCACCGCATTCTCCTTAAGTTCACCTAGCTTTCGTTTCGGTGTCGGCAAGCTGGAAAGCTCTGAACGGCCTAGGGGTTAGGCCTAAAGGTAACGGGATTGCGCTCCTCAGCCACGCCATTGGGCCTGAACTTGTGGACCCGCAACGATTGATGCTGGCGGCTCGTCGCCGTTAGCGCTTGTTGGTAGATGTCCATCAAGTACCGATAGTTCCTCTCAGCGGTGTACTTGGTTTCGTATTCGGCTCGCGCAGCATGCCCCATCCGCGCAAGTTCCGAAGGATGATTCCATGCCCACTCTATGGTATTGGCTAGGTCCCCGGCGTCACCAGGTTTAAAGTGCAGGCCAGTCACGTGATCTTCGACGATTTCTGCCAATCCACCTAGCTTTGAACACACCACTGGAGTGCCGCAAGCAAAGGACTCGACAATGCACATCGGAAACCCTTCATGAAGGATGCTCGGAACAATGACGCAGCGAGCCCCCTTAATTGCGGCGACCACCGCGTCATGAGGAATTCGGCCGAGAAAAGAAATCCCCGAAGACTTTGACTGACGAACTTCAGCTTCTAAAGCCGGGCGGTCTGGTCCGTCCCCAGCGATATACAGTGGATAATGTCCGTGGAGCTTTTGCCACGCATTTAACAGGATGCGGGTCCCCTTGTTTTCCATGAGACGTCCGAGGAAAAGCGCATAGCCGCCCTTTCCGGTCCTCTCTCGGGGGTCCTCGTCGACAAAATTAGGTTTGACGACAAATTTGTCTGGTTGAAAACCAGCGGCGACAAATTCTTGTTTCGCGAATTTCGTCAATGTAATGAAGCGGGCAACCGATTTTTCGTAGGTATGCAGTGTGCGGTGGAAGGCCAACATCAGCGCGACGGCCGCCGTTGCTCCTCGCGAGTCTCTGTAGCACGCATGACGGATACTCTGCAGCAAGTTTTGATCCACGCATTCCCGGCAAACGATGCCCTGACGGAAGAAGTTTCCTCCGGGGCAGAGCAGGCGAAAGTTGTGGAGAGTTTGCACGACCGGAATGTCCCGCTCCGCACACGCTGAATAAATAGAGGGCGTAATGAGCATAAATGTGTTGTGGACATGAACGATATCGGGGCGCACCCTGTCGAGAAGAGAAGCAAATTCGTTGCGAGTCCTCGAGGACCAAACCATGCGGGGAACGACAGCGATGCGCGTTACCACAGAATCGTCTTGTATTTCGGCGTTGCTGCGCAGATAGGATGTTACCGAATGCCCGGCCAGTTCCAACAAACGCTTCTCGCTTTCGAATACAACGTCCTCACCACCAGCCTCGCGATACCTGTTGTGAACGAGCACGATGTTCATAACGAACGGACAATCCCGTTTGCGATCTGGAAACTCATGTTACCGTCTGCGGCCGTTGTTGCTTGCGCGACGTCCTACCGAGAGCGAAGTTATTCAGCTCTCGCACAAGTTCACGCCCAAGCTGCTTTGTAGGTTTGAGCCGACCAGGATCGGGCATCGGTAGGCCGTCCCGAATGGCGGCACCAAGCTTCTCGGACAGGTCGTTCAAGTCATCGGGAGAAAAGATGTTCTCCGGTGCGAATAGTTCAGTGGCACAGCCTGCATACTCTGAGCACAGTATGGGAACGCCGGCGAGTATGGCTTCATTTGCCACCAAGCCCCAAATGTCATGGAGTGTCGGGAAAATGACGAGATCGGCGCTGCGATAGACAGAGAGCATTTTCTCTTGAGGCTGTGCAGGCTGAAAATGCACATTCTTCAAACCGATTGCCAGGACTTGTTCTTCAAGGGTCCGCCTGTCAGGGCCGTCGCCGACCAAAAGCAAGGAAAACGCGTACCCCTTCCTTTGCAGAATCGCGGCTGCATCCAAGAGGCGGCGGATCCCCTTGCGCTCAATGAGCCGCCCGACGTGCAAAACGACCGGTCTCGGCTGGAGCACCCAAGCAGGTTCGGCGTTGCCACTGAACTGCTTCTCGTCCACGGAGTTCTGCGACTGGAAAATCCGATCACGCTTCACTCCCAAAGACAGCAAGTAATCCGTGCTGGACTGGCCGTAGGTAATCCACCGGTCACCCAAAAGCCGGAAGATTTTCCGGATCAACCTACGGACGAAGTCGATGTGGCGTTCTGTGTGTAATGTTCCGCCCCACCAAATCCAAATGCGCTTACGGAAGAGCGTTGCGTAGGCCAGAGCGACCGCAGAACGAAAACCCATTTCATTGCTGATAATCGCGTCTGGGCGAAATCGTAGGAGATGCCAAAAGAAACCGGGGGTAATGTGCAGGAATTTCTCCTCGAAGATCCTTCCTTTGACTTTTCTCTTGTGCGGGATTTGCCAGCCCCAGGCGCGCACGACTTCAGCGCCCGTCAAAGGTTCCTCGGAGTCGCTCCATGATTCTCGATTCGCTTCTTTTCCGCCGTGCAAAATCAGCAACTCAAACTCTTCCGCCAAAACCGAATAAATAGGAAGACGGTAAGGCGCAATCATGTTCGTGAGCAGCGCCAGTTTTAGCTTCAGGTTAGCTGTGCTCACGATAGGGTCCCGGTGAAGATCTACTACTCGTGGAAATTACCGAACAGCGGTCTCAGGGTCAGGTTGCTGATTTGAGGCGCCACGCCAGATAAACCTGTTCAGCTCGTCGACCAGTTCGCGGCCCAGGTACTGCGTGGTCTTAAGCCGTGTGGGATCCGCTTTCGGCAACCGTCCCGCAATGCCGGCTGCAAGTTTTTCGGCAAATTCGCTCGAGTCATCAGGCGAAAAGATGTTTTCAGTAGGGAAAAGTTCGGCAGCACAGCCGGCATATTTCGAACACAGCACGGGAACACCACAAAGGACGGCTTCATTGGCAACGAAGCCCCAAACGTCCAAAAGAGTCGGAAAGACCATCAGGTCGGCGCTGCGGTAAACCGAAGGCATCTTCTCTGGCGGTTGTGCAGGCTCAAAATGAATGTTCTTAAAGCCCAGAGACTTTGCGCGATGTTCAAGCGCTGTTTTTTCGGGGCCGTTGCCGACTAGCAATAGAGAGAAGTCACAGCCTTTCTGTTGCACGGCAGCCGCGGCATCGAGTAGCGCGCCGATCCCTTTACGCCCAACGAACTGGCCCACCTGCAACACGACTGGTTTAGGTTCGATGTTCCAGGCTGCCTCAACAGGAGCTTTGAATTGTTCCTCGTCCACGGCATTTTGCGATTGTAGGATGCAACTGCGATGCACGCCCAACGAGAGCAAATACTCTGTGGACGTCTGACCACATGTGATCCAGTGGTCACACACAGAAGCAAATAGCTTTCGGAGCACTCTTCTGAAAGTGTCGACGTTGCGCTCGCTATGCAAGGTTCCTTCCCACCAGATCCACACAGGCTTGCGGAAAACAGTTCCATAAGCCAAAGCAACCGCCGAACGAAAACCCAT
>Ga0207762_1000321_pt1 | contig 10745 bp, 10 predicted proteins | sample LuqExpMetageno37_FD_187795 | JGI IMG/M metagenome (GOLD analysis project Ga0207762, IMG submission 187795) | Tropical forest soil microbial communities from Luquillo Experimental Forest, Puerto Rico - Sample 37 (SPAdes) | ecosystem: Environmental > Terrestrial > Soil > Tropical forest ...
CAGGCCTTTTTCGCAAAATATTGCGTGCCAATTTTGGCAGAACGGGTTGTGGCTCAGTTTCCAATAGACTGATTGCCGGCAGGTCGGCCAGCTTCGAATTTCCGACGCCTTATCGTCTTTGTCGCGATGGTCGGACTTGGCCGATGAGGACAAACTGGTCCGCTTTCATTTCGAAATCGGACATTCACACCGCAGCGAAACCTATCCCAGGATAATTCTCATTATCACGAGTTAACCCCAAAGAGGTAAGGGGGACGCGGCCATGGGCCGGCTGTGCTCGCGGCCCACTTTGCCCGACAGCGCACTCCATAATGATTGCTGAGGCGACCAGTGCGCAGGCGACGCTAGCAGGCTGGCTGCTTTACCCGGCTCCGCCCTTTAGATTTCCTTGGCCGCGGCTCGCTGGCCGAGGCAAACCGAATGTTTCGCGCCAGAAACTTTTGGATGAAGCGTGTGCACGAGGACCTGGTCACCTTCTCATTATACCAAAAATCACTCCGCTTTCCTCTGACAGTCGCCCGGTGAAGCGGCAAAGCGCCGGAGCTCGCAATCCGTTTTATGGCCCTGAGCACCGAAACCCGGTGCTTCTCATCAATCTCCCAGGAAGACGTACGGGCCTTAAGCCAACGGCCGCTTAGCGCCATCGATCTCCTCAGCTCGGACCGCTTGCCTGATTTGCCGAGGCTTAAGGACGCCAGTGAGCATGAGGCGGAGCACACCAGATACAACGGCCGGTATTTTGCGGGGTCCGTCCCCCCAACGTCGTGCTGTGCGGGCATCAACCCCAATCACATGGACGAAGAGAGCTTAAGTTTGACGGTTTCGTTCGAGCGCCTTGCGGAATTCAGCCGCCGACATCCGCTTCCTAATCATGCGGCACCAGCTACCAGATCGGCGCGATTCGGACCATTGATCCGTGCAGACTCCGCAGTGGCGATGCAGGTCGGACTAGCAGTCGATGTTGGCCCGAAGCGGTGAAGGGCCCGGACCATTGGTCCGAGATCCCGTGGCATGCCATCCCTTAGGTTTGGACCAAATCGTAATAACAAGGCAGCGCACCGGACCGCGGCCCCCGCGCCGACGACTAAGACTCCAGCCTGTGTGCGCGGGCGCGCCGCTTCAGGCAGGGGTCAACCTGCCGCGCAGCCGCAGCCGAGCGTCCACTGGGTACCATCTGTTGCAACGACCATAGGCGCAGCATCCGCAGAAACTTCCGACGCAAACTGCGCATGCAGGTCGGCTTCCGTCAGCTTGGCAAAGCCCGGGTAGCGATTGACCGGGAGCCACTCTTGCGCGGGTTTTGGAGCCGGCGGGGCCAGCGATGCGTACCTGCCTTCACCGTACACAACTTTGCCGCCCACCACCGTCAGTACGGACGACATTTGAGAAATGCGATGCTCTGGGACAGTGAAATAGTCTTCCGCCAGCACGGCTAGATCGGCGAGCTTGCCTGCAGAAAGTGTACCTTTTCGGTCTTCCTCGTTGCTGATCCACGCTCCCGCCGACGAATAGGCGCGCAGGGCTTCCTCGCGCTCGAACAGGTTACGATCCGCCTGATGGCGCAGGCCGCCCTGCGTCTTGCCTGTGACGAGCCATTGCACACCCACCCAGACGTTGTGGCTCGCGGCCCGATTCCCATCTGTGCCCAACGCGAAAGGCAGGCCCATTTGCTTGATACGGCCAAAGGCCGGCGCATCCTCGGCGCTCTCTTTGCCCCACTTCGTCACATATGCCTCGCCATCGGCGGACATCCGGTTTTGCAGACCCAGACTTCCACCGAGCGATTTCAGGCGATCGAGCGTGCGAGCTGTCATGCCCTCGCAATGTTCAAGGCCCCAGCGCAGCTTGTCGATCGGCACCTCCTTTTGGACATTTTCCAGGACACCCATAATTCTCTGCGCGGTAAAATCGAACGATGCGTGCATCCGGAATGGCCACCCGTTCGATGCGACGAACTTGATCACCTCGGTGAGCTTTGCCTCCATGATCGGCGGTTGCGGCACCGGGTCTTTTGCGAAGTTTGTAATGTCACCGGCAGCCCAGACGGTGTATTCGCCGGCACCACAAATGCGGAAGTAGTCGTCGCCCTGGAACAGCTTGGCTTGCGCAAGCCACTGCTTGTAATCGTCGATTTCACGCCCCGGTCTCTGCGCCATCAGCGTGTAGCCGATGCGAACCGTGAGTGCCTTTTCGGCGGCGAGCTTCGCGATGGCCTGGTAGTGTTCAGGATAATTTTGGCCGCCGCCGCCCGCGTCGATCAAACTGGTCACGCCCAGGCGATTGAGCTCGCGCATCATCAGACGCGTGGACAGCACCTGATCTTCGGCCGACAGTTTCGGAATTTTGGCGAACGTGCCGAGGAGGCTAATCAGGCTAGTCGTAGCGACCAACATTCCTGTCGGATTGCCCTCGCCGTCACGTGCAATCAGGCCGCCCATAGGGTCCGGAGTGTCTCTGGTCCACCCGAGCGCACGCAGTCCCGACTTGTTGATGAATGCGCGGTCGTACAGACACATGACGAAACAGGGCACGTCTCCGCACGCGGTATTGATCTCCTGCAGCGTCGGCAAGCGCTTTTCTTTGAATTGATGTGGCGACCAGCCGCCGACCACCTGCACCCAATGCGGCGCCGGGGTCCTTAGGGCTTGCTCTTTCAACATCCTGAGTGCGACGGTGAGGGATGGAACGCCATCCCACCGAAGTTCCTGCGAGTAGGTCAGCCCACCTCGAATGAAGTGAGTGTGTGCGTCATTCAGGCCGGGTATGATGACCCGCTTCCCGGCGTCGATCACTTTCGTGTCCGGCCCGCGGAGAGATTCCAACTCGCGTCTTTTGCCGACTCCGACGATTTTGTCTCCCGTAATCGCGATTGCCTCGGCACGCGGCATTTTCGGATCAAGTGTAACAATCTTTGCATTCTCAATCAGCAAGTCGGCTTTTTCATTCTGAGCAAAAGCGGCGGTCGCTCCCAACACGCGCGTCGTCGCATAAAGGCCCGCGATCGCCACCGACGCAGCAACGAATTTCCTTCGCGACGGAACTGAACTGGAAAACCCGAACGGCCGACTTGTACACAGCAAGCACATGTTCGCCTCCCTTATCTGTTTTTGACGGCGCCAGCTAACGACGAAGCGCTCGCACGCCGATTTGTGCAAAGTCTCGACGAGAACCTTCACGTCTGACTTGATCTAATTCAAGCGGCTAACGGTCCGCCCCGATCTTCGGTCCGGTGGGCATGGGCGGTCGCCTGCAGAAGCTTCGTTTCTTCTGCGCAATTTTCTGCCGTACCATGGGTTCTACCAACAGAATATCAGACTTGTTTCAACGTCCGCGAGTGTCCGCGGATGGCCTTTTCGGATCTGCGCTCAATGCCGCTCAAGGCGAACCGCCGTGACGTGCCTATACACCACGTCGATGTGTGTTGGCGGCTAATTCTCCATCCCGGTCGGAGATGGGCCATACTGGCGGGACTCGATCGAACCGTAATTTCACCTCTAAAGCATCTCGCCCGGCGCGTTTCAGCGCGTCGATAGCATTTCGGTAGATCGGACGCGCCCGAACCTGGGCGAACCATTCGCCGCGCGCGGTGAGTTCTTCAATCGCCCGGGTCTCGCCCACAACCGCACGAAACCACTCGTCGGAACCGAACTGCTGCTTCTCTAGACAATCACGGCTTCGCGTGAAGCAGATCTTCGCTTCGTGGAGCACCGTTGATCCGGCCCAGGACACAATTTGCTTGCTCCGGCGTCGAGTCCCGTATGCAGGGCGAAGCGTTCCGCGACGTTGCTTCCGAACAGATGATGCGGAACGTTTACGACAGGCTGAGAGGCGGTGATGAAGTTCGCCGGGGTTAAGAGCCCCAAACGCCGCGTCAGCGGCGTCAGCGGAACTAGTCATCTCACATTTTCGGCCGTCCCTTCTGCCTCGTCCTTCCGGTTCAGCGGCGCTCTCGCCAAGAGATCGAGTTTTTCCTTGACCATCGGCGGGGTGAAAAATTGCAGCAGCCCCTGCCCTCCCTCATTGGAACGAGTGGTCGATTTTGGCAGGGTGCGCCGCTCGCCTTGTGACCCAACTGCGACATAAGCTGTGCGTTGCCGCGTAATATTTATGCAGATTTTAGCCCCTATCGTAGTTTTCCCAAGCTGGGAGACGGAGTGGATTTGTGGAAATCAATCTGAATGTGACAAAAAAGACGCCAATTAGGTCCTACTGACATATTTCAGATCATCTGGAGGGAAGGTCCGTGGCCAATACGGAAATAGATGCAAGCAAAGCGCTAAAGAGCCCTTTGGTTGCCCTCAGCATTGCGGCGCTGGGTGTCGTATTCGGGGATGTCGGTACTAGCCCGCTCTATACCTTCAAGACAGTCCTTAACCTGACCGGTGCGACGCCTGATGCGATAGCGATCCTCGGCTCAGCGTCGTTGATTCTTTGGACGCTCGTTATCATCACGAGCATTAAATATGTCGGTTTCGCCATGCGCGTCGACAATGATGGTGAAGGCGGCATTCTCGCGCTGATGTCGCTGCTCGGGGTGAAAAGACAGCACCGTCCGAGCATCGTCGCTGTAGGTCTATTCGGCGCCGCACTGATCTACGGCGATGGCGCGATCACTCCAGCGATTTCGGTGCTATCGGCGCTCGAAGGCGTCGAACAATCGGTGCCGAGCTTAACGCCTTATGTCCTGCCGTCAGCTGTCGCCATCCTCGTGGCGCTATTCGCCCTGCAACCGCAGGGCACCGCCCGCATCGGCCGTACGTTCGGTCCAATCATGCTTGCATGGTTTGTCGTTATGGCCGCCCTGGGTATTTACGGGATCGTGCAGCACCCCAGTATCGTCACGGCGATTAATCCGCTTTACGGCCTCAAGTTTCTCGCCGCGGGCGGGTTGAAAGGCTTTCTGGTTCTTGGTGGCGTTTTCCTCTGCGTGACAGGTGCGGAAGCTCTTTATGCGGACATGGGGCATTTTGGCGTCAAGCCGATCCGTATGGCGTGGAATTTCGTCGTGTTGCCAAGCCTTTTGCTCAACTACCTTGGGCAGGCCGCGTTGGTGCTAGAGGGCGCGCCAACTGACGGCAATATTTTCTACCGTCTCTGCCCAGCACCATTGTTGATGCCTCTGGTCGCACTGGCGACGATGGCAACCATTATTGCTAGCCAATCGATCATCACCGGCGCCTTCTCAATGACAAGGCAAGCAATCCAACTCGGTTGGATGCCGCGTCTATTTGTTAAACAGACTTCGGCAGAGGGCTATGGTCAGATATATGTCGGCGCAGTGAACTGGCTGTTGATGATCGTTACGCTTGCCCTGACCATCGGCTTCGGCAAATCCGATAATCTCGCGGCGGCCTACGGTATTGCGGTTTCGCTGACGATGCTGATGACGTCTGTTCTGCTATTCATCGCTATGCGAGAAATATGGGGATGGGGTCTATATGGAGCAGGCGCCGTCGCTGGCGCGTTTCTTGTTGTTGATGGCGCCTTTTTTGCTGCCAACATGGCCAAGTTTTTTGAAGGTGGCTATGTGCCATTATTGCTTGCCTGCGCCGTCTATATGGTCATGTGGATATGGCATCGCGGCGCGAGCGCAGTGCACGACTGTATCCAGGAGGCCTCGACCCCACTCGACCCATTGCTGCGGGAATTAGAGTCAGGCTCGGTGCCACGTGTTCCTGGCTCTGCCGTTTTCTTCACACGCTCGGCCCAGGGGGTTCCACCAGTCCTGAATTGGCATCTTAAACACAATCGGGCGTTACATGAATCGTTGCTGTTAATCCGATTGAGTTTCGCGTTGATACCTCGCGTTGCCCAAAAAAATCGCCTGGCCGTAACCAAGTTGGCGCCTAATTTCTGGCGAGCGGACGTCAACTATGGCTTCATGGAGGCAGCGGATATCCCACGACTACTAGCGAACGCAAAGGTCATGGGCTGCAATATCAATCTTGACGACGTAACTTACTACGTTGGCCACGACACGATCGTATCTCGAACGGATGGAAAAGGGTTGCCGATTTGGCAGACAACGATATTTGCGCTGTTATTCCGCAATGCCGCTCGCTTGAGCGAGTTTTTAAAGATACCGAGTGACCAACTTGTTGAGATTGGACGGCAGGTTCCAATTTGAGATGTACGCAACGAACGGCTTGCGTTCTTACCCTCTTTCATAATGACGCCAGCACCAAGAAAGTCGGCACAGGGCTGCGACCCCCGCGGTATGCGGGGCTGGCAACGATTGACGATTTCCTGTTGATTTTCCGCTAACGGCGGAGCTCGGGGGATGAAGACTTCCTGATCTAGTCCTTAGCCGCGCGCGGCCGCTGCACGATCGCTCTGCACGAAGAAGAACCCGGCCTAATTATTAGGCTGCTTTTCGGCGGAAAGCATCGATACTCCACGGACCAGCGCCGGCGAACACAAGATACAAGAACACGAAGCAAAACAGCACTTCGAGCGTGCCGCCGTTCTTCGTTGTCCACCGTACAAGTGGAAGAGATCGACGAAGGCACTACGATAGACGCACACAACGGCTCTGTCCGCTCTACCGCAAAAATGGAACATCACAATCACGTTAATTAGCGTCGCATAATCTGGGTTCGCTTATTGGGATTGTGTAAGTCAGCTTTTGGTATTTTAGTCAGCCGGAAAAGCTTTGCCCTTCGTCTGTCAACCTGCCGTATGAGCAGTAGTGGAGAGCCAGCCATGTCGGTCACACGTTTGTTAGCAGTCGTTGCGCTCGCCTTGTCCCCGAGCCTTGTGTTGGCGCAAGGGAAAAGCAATATTGACAAGCTGTATGTCATCGACTGCGGGCAGGGCCACAGCACTGACATGTCACGCTGGAGCCCAGGCGAGAACGTCGGCGTTGGCTTGGACGTCTCCGATAACTGCTATCTGATCCATCACATGAGTGGCCGGTATCTTTTGTGGGACACCGGTATCACGGACGCGATTGTCGGAAAGCCGGAAGGTGCTACGCCGTCCGCCCCGGGCGCGCCGGTCTGGCACAAGGCCAAGACCATTGTTGCCACGCTTGCTGAGCTTGGGTTGAACCCGGACGATGTTACTTACGTCGCGGTCTCGCACACCCATCCCGATCACATCGGCAATGTCGAGGCGTTCCCTAAATCAATGCTGCTGGTACAAAAAGCCGAATACGAGTGGCCCCTCCCACTCGGCGTCGGCCGCTTCAAGCCCGAGCATCCGGTGACCAAGCTCGAAGGTGACTACGACGTGTTCGGCGATGGCAGCGCGGTCATTCTTTCGACACCGGGCCACACGCCCGGGCACCAATCATTACTGGTCAGGCTGCCAAAGACCGGCGCGGTGGTGCTTTCAGGCGATGCCGTGCACTTTAAAGAGAATTGGGACAAGCGCCGCGTCCCGGCTGGTAACACCAACAAGGAGCAGACTCTGGCTTCGATGGCCCGGATCGCCGACGTGCTCGCAAAAGAGCATGGCCAGCTCTGGATCAACCACGACAAAGCGCAGTCGGACGCGCTCAAGCATGCGCCGCAGTTTTACGATTGAGGGGCGCAAGGCTAACTACGTCGTCGCGCCGATCCAGCCAAGGCGATGCCGGGGTTGAGGCCTGGCTGACGGCGCCAGCAGAGGAAGCTCTAAAGCTCCAGCGCCCGCTCCCAGGCGATGCCCTGAAAATCGTCGCGCGAGGAGAAAAGTATGACCAGTAATACGGCAGTGGGCGTTCGGGTGAGTGGCTCGACGCCGCTAATCCGGATTAGCGGAAATCTCTTTTTTGTTTTCTGTCTAGAGCCGGACGCAACGCACGCGAGGAGCCGACGTTAGTTGACCGACCTCAGCGACGACACACGTACCCCAGTCAGCCAGACAGTCGTGCTGGGTCAAAGGCCGCAGCATCCCACGGTGCTGCGGCTTTCGTTGTCAAATGGCATCGCGGCATGTGATCACGGCTCTCTTCAGCTGCCGTCGTGTATGACACACAACAAGGGCCGCACTCGAAGGTGTTCAGGCCTACCTCGACCAGCCGCGCAAATTTCATGTTGCGGCCGCAAGCAGGACAGACAGGCGGCTTGTGAGCAGGCACGAAGTCTCGATGCGCTTTTGAGATTAGATTGTAGTACTCATCGAGTCGTGAGCAATCGCCAACAGAACGGCTAAAATAGGAAGTGCGACCGGGATTAGAAGTAAATATTCCATCAGATCTTTCACACATTTCTCTGTAAGGGTTGGTTGAGACCACCGCTTCGGCCCGAAGGTTCCGGACTATTCAATCTTTGGGCAGGCCTTTAGCGACCTTTGCTGACGTCTCAGCTACAGGCTGGGGACCGGTGGCGACTCGGAGCGCGGAAGGACGTCGGCCGTGGCAGCGTCGGCCCGAGAAGGGTCGGCCAGCAGATCGCGAACTGGTGGGGATGGGGGCCATGGGACCCAGCCCGCGTCCAACTCAGATCGCTTTTTCTTACCGCTGATCGTGTTCATGTTCGTCGTGCTCCTACCAATGATCGTGGTGAAATTGCTGGCCGACCCCAAGGAGAAGGTCGGCCAGCAAATCGCGAGCCGGGTTGGCATAGGGCCGATAGGACCCAGCCCGCGTCGAACTCAGATCGCTTTTTTTTCATCTTGAAGAAACGATAGCCTCGCCGCCCGCATTGGTGAAACGAGTTTGTCCAATGCTCGCCATTGAGAATCTCAATGGGTCCGAACGGCATTCGCGGCACGCGCAGCCATCGGCTTGATGGCGGTCACTCGCCGTGGTTCAAACGCGCCCACTTATTCTACGCCAACGAAAAAAGGGGGCACCCATGCTGGATGTCACGCGAAGCCAGTTCGCTGATTTGTCGGTCGCGGAGCTAATCCAGTTGAGACACGAGGTTGAGCGCCTGATCCTCAAGAAAATCGACGCTGAGGAAAAGCGTCTGCTGGATAACCTCAGAGTTATCCAGTCCTACCGAACTGAAGAAAAATTGAATCCGGAACATCTGCACCGGGATAAAAAAGCCAGTCGCACAAACGTCATTCCAAAGTATCGCGACCCGCAAACAGGAGCGACTTGGGCCGGACGCGGTATGCAACCACGCTGGATGCGCAAAGCCATTGAAGCGGGGCAGAGGCAAGAGGACTTTCTGATTGCGTCCTGACTAGCTCTGTTGATCACACGAAGAGGCCGCCCAGTTGGCGGCCTCTTCTTTTTAATTGTGGGACTTGTTACCGAGTTCCTACGCGGGCGGGAACAAGACCCGAGCGGCGAAGCTGCCGGCAATACCACCGGCCAATATCCAAAGTGACATGCGGATTGCAAAATTCTCATACGCTCGAGAAAAGGCACGGAGACTGTCGGCTACTGGATGTGTCATGGAGAGGCCACCGTCATCAATGTGCATCGTTCGCGGTTAGACTCGTGGTTTGCACTAAGCGGCAGCGAGCATACCGTCTTCCACTGCAGGCTTCTGGCCAGCGTTGTATCGCCAAAGCAAAGTCTCGCTCTCACGCGAGTGCTCAATCAAATCCGCCATTCGAGCGATGCAGGGCTGACGGAGCCCATGATGCTCAACGAGGCCGCCGATCGGCATGAAATCGAGACCGAACCGCCGTAAGATGCGAATGAGAGGCGGCTCCATCACCACTGCGAGATGGCTAATCTCATGATCCCGGCAGATGTCGAAGACACCCTTCATCAGTCCGAGGGTAATGAACGGCATCCTCCCCTCGCCGCACCGCCGCCGAAACTGTTTCGATATAGCAAACCGAGAGATTTCTGCCGTTCGGGCAATGGGAAACTCCGCAAACCCGCGGAGGTCGGCGCCATGCAGCAGCGTCGCAATCGGCAACGGGTCACCTTTATGGGGCAGAATAACGCGGCTGGTCCCGACAACTTCGCCCGTTGGACGATGGACCAGCAGCGTATGCGCTGAACGGTCATCGTACCTGTCGGTCTCACATCGATCGATTTGCTCGTCTGGATTCTCGAACGGGTTCTCGACGCAATAGACCTGGTACCGAAGGCGGTAGGCCTTGCGGAGAAGTTCGGGGGTTGTCGCCCGCACCACGGCGAAATGACGATCGTAATTGGTTGGAATATCGAACCCGGTGTCCAGCATCTTCTATCCTTTCGTGGTCCATGAGGGCGCCTGCAACACCTAGAGTCGACGCCCGTGAAAGAGGGGCCACGCCGCTGTCACTTAACAGCGCGACGTGGCCCAACATCCCCCGAAATTCAGATTTCTTAGCCGGTCCTTCGTGAATGCCGATTCTTTGGCACTCACTGCACCGAAGCACTGTGACTACCGCAATACTGCGTTTTGAGCGGTTGCACCTGTTTCGGACTGCCAAGTTCTTGCGAATTCGCGCCAAGGTGCTAAGGCGCATTCAATCTGACTTAACACTCAAGCTTTGCTGAGTCGGACACGCAGCTAAGTCAATCGCGGCTGTGAGGCAGTCACGAACTGTGGTGCGAAGCTGCTCGGGAGCGCGGTCTCACCTTTCTCGCAGCATAGCTCGTTACGGTCGGCAGCGTTGCTGCTGCATGGCCCAAGGCCCACATCGCTGCGCGCCTTCTTTTTGGCCCCAGATGTCAACTTGTTGGCCGGAAATCGCACGTCCAATTGATTTGTCCCGAGTAATACCAACCCGCAGATCGGGTGACTCGCTGGGGATTCCCAAATCAGCGGGGCAGTGATTCAACATGGCAAACGGAGGCCGTTTGCCATGGGACATCCACTTCCTGTGCGTTCGGACTACACGAGCGAGGCTCTTCGTCGGCTGGCGAA
>Ga0207762_1000330_pt1 | contig 10557 bp, 7 predicted proteins | sample LuqExpMetageno37_FD_187795 | JGI IMG/M metagenome (GOLD analysis project Ga0207762, IMG submission 187795) | Tropical forest soil microbial communities from Luquillo Experimental Forest, Puerto Rico - Sample 37 (SPAdes) | ecosystem: Environmental > Terrestrial > Soil > Tropical forest ...
TCCGAGGTCGGCGGATCGTAGATGCGGTCGGGAAATTCGGCGCGGATCGGGTCCATCAGTACGCGTTTGGGGCCGAGCCCGAGCACGTAGCTGCCCACCAGACTGACGCGAGGGTCCTCAGCCAGGCTGATTTGCAAGGCTTCGACGATGGCTGCGGCGTAGCTGATCTTTCTCATCGATCACTCCTTGCTCAGGCAAACACGTGGTTGTGGACCGTAGCCGGCGCCGGCATCGGGCTCTCGATGGCGAAATTCGCCGCCGCCGCGATGCGGGCCCGCGTATCCTTGTCGCGGGCCATCAGCTCATCGCGTGAAGCGTAACCGGTGGCCACTAGCTCGCGTGCCGCGCGCAGCAACGGGTCATGGTGCCGCACCCAGTCGGCATGCGGTCCGCTGATGCGCGCGGGGTCCCAGGCTTCGTTGAGATCGGTGACGGTCGCGAGCTCCGGCCACAACGGACTGCTGCCCGGCCAGCGCGTCGTGAACGACTCGATGAACACCGGTCCATTGCCGCCACGGCACCGCTCGATCGCCTCGACGGTGGCCGCGTGCACGGCGTTGATGTCGGTGCCGTCCACCTTCAGGCAATGAATGCCGTAAGCGGCGGGCAGGCGGGTGAAGCTGTCGGTCGCGGTAATCGCGGTCGGATAGCCGCCCTGTTGCGGGCCCATCGCGCCGGCCGAATTGTTCTCGCAGACATAAACCACCGGCAGCTTCCATAGCGCCGCGATGTTGAAGGACTCGATCACAACGCCTTCTTCGAGCGAGCCATCGCCGAAGAAACCGACCGCGACGTGCGGCTCGCGCTTGACCTTGAGGCCGAAGCCAGCTCCGGTCGCCAGCCCGGCGCAGCCGCCGACGACGGCCGAGGTGGACAGAAATCCGCGGCTGGGATCGGAAATGTGCAGAGTTCCGCTGCGGCCGCCATTGAATCCGGTCGCGCGGCCAAGAATCTCAGCCATCGCCCGGTTTGGATCGCAGCCACGCCCGATGATGTGGCCGTGATTACGGTGAGTGGTGCAGATCAAATCCGTTTCATTCAGCGCTTCCAGGACGGCGCCGCCGGTCGCTTCTTGGCCGATATAGATATGATAATGGCTGACGAAGCGGCCCTGCTTATAAAGCTGAATCACGGCCTCTTCGAAATGGCGTATCATCAGCATGCGTTCGAAGATCGAAAGGCTGGTTCGGCGATCGAGGGCTGTGGTTTTCATTGACTGTGTCCCTGCAAAACTCTTCATCGAAGACCGCGCACCAGCGCGGCGGTATCGCGCGCTAGACGCTGGGCGTCGGGCAGCACGAGTGGTTCCAGCGATGCGCTGAACGGAATTGGAACATCGGCACCGCCGATGCGGATGACCGGCGCATCAAGCCAATCGAAGGCGTGCTCGGTGACGGTTGCGGCGATCTCCCCGGTGATGCCGTATTGCCGGTAGCCACCGTCCAGCACGATCGCGCGTGAGGTCTTCTTCACTGATGCCACCAAGGTATCGACGTCGAGCGGCACCAAGCTGCGTGGATCGATCACCTCGGCCGAGATCTCTTCTTTCGCCAACAGCTCGGCTGCGGCCAACGCCGTATGCACCATGCGACCGGTCGCGATGATACTCACGTCACGGCCCAGGCGCTTGACCTCGGCACTCCCGATCGGCACGACGTAATCTCCGTTGGGCACTGCGTCGCGCAGATTGTAAAGCATCCGGTCTTCGAAAAAGACCACCGGACCATCGTCGCGGATGGCGGCGGCCATCAATCCTTTGGCATCAGCCGGAGTTGAGGGCATCACCACTTTCAAGCCGGGAATATGCGCCGACCAGGCGTGCAAGCTTTGCGAATGCTGCGGGCCGAGATTGCCGCCGACGCCGACCGCGACGCGCACGACTAGAGGCACCTTGAATTGGCTGGCGGACATGTAGCTGATCTTCGCCGCCTGATTGACGAGCTGATCCATGATCAAGGTGATGAAATCCCCGAACATCACCTCGAAGATCGGTCGTTGCCCGGTCATGGCGGCGCCCACCGCGATGCCGAATGCTCCAGATTCCGAGATCGGTGTATCGATCACGCGGTCGGCGCCGAACTGGGCGAACAGCCCATCGGTTTGTTTGAATACGCCGCCAGCGGCGCCGATGTCCTCGCCCATCAGAATGACTGAGTCGTCCAGGCGCATTTCGCCGGACAGCGCTTCCAGCACCGCGGCGCGATAGGTGGCAGTGCGCGTGCTAGGCATGCAAGTGTGCCTCGAGATCATCCGCCGTCGGCAAGGGCGCTGCCTTGGCGAGATCGATGGCGGCGCGCACCTCCTTGTCGATGTCGAGTTTGAGCGCGGCGATCATTTCGTCTGTGGTGAAGCCGGACTCCCGCAGCCGGCGGCCAAGCCGTTCGATCGGGTCCTTTTGTCGCCAGGCTTTGGCGTCGGCATCATCCTTGTATTCCTGCTTGTCGCCGACGTGATGGCCGCCGTAGCGGTAGGTATTGCAGATCAGAAACGTCGGTCCACCTCCATCACGGGCGCGTTCGAGCGCGCGCTGCGCTGCGGCGCGCACCGCGAGCACGTCCATGCCGTCGACGGTTTCCGACGGGATGCCGAAGGCAAGGCCACGCGCGATCGGGTTCGGTCCGGCGGTGACGTCTTCGATGGCGGTGAATTCGCCAAAGCCGTTATTCTCACACACGAACAGCACCGGCAGCCGCCAGATCGCCGCCATGTTCATGACTTCGAACAGCAGGCCCTGATTGAGCGCACCGTCGCCGAAAAAGGCGACCGCAACCTGCTGGCGGCCGTTCCGCTTGGCACTGAGCGCGGCGCCGGCCGCCAGCGGGATGCCGCCACCGACGATCCCGGTGGTGCCGAGATTGCCATGGGCCGCATCGAAGATGTGCAGCGTGCCGCCGCGGCCGAGGCCATAGCCGGTGCGGCGTCCCATTATTTCGGCCATCATGCGAGCGACGTCGGCGCCCTTGGCCAGACAATGGCCATGCCCACGGTGGTTGCTGGCGATCATGTCATCGACACCGAGCAAATCGCACACGCCAACGGCTACCGCTTCCTGCCCTGCGCAGAGATGCACCAGACCGGGGATGACACCGCCGGAAGAGAGATTGCGCACCTGGTCTTCAAAGGTGCGGATCAATTGCATGCTGCGATACAGCCGCAAGGCCTCCTCGGCCGAGGGAAGTGGCTGGGCGGACGCGGTCGGCATTGGCAGCGAACTAGACACGACGGGCGGTCCTCACTTGACGTATGGCTGAGCCGATAGATGATCGATCCAAGCCAGCGCACGCATGATGATGAAGCGACGCATCTCAACCGAGCGTAATCATCCGAAATGGTCATGCTCCAAATTCAGACGAATTTTCTCGAGCATTTCGTTGAGCGATTTAACCTGGCTGCGGCTCAATCCGGCCATGCTGAGATCAAGGACTTCGGCCGCCATTGGCCAAAGCTTGCGTTTCAAGTCTCGCCCGCGCTTGGTCAGAAAGACGTTGATTTTGCGGCGATCGGCCGTGTTTTGAACGCGCTTGACCAGTCCGGCGCGCTCCATCGAATTGAGCGCCGCCACCACGGTGGGGCCATTGATCCCGACGCGGTCGCCGAGTTCGCGTTGCGTCATGCCGTCTTCGTCCCACAACATGCGCAATACGAACCACATGCCGATAGAAACGCCTTCGCGGGCGATGCGCGGCTGCAGACAGCGGGCATACAGACGCCAGACCTCGCGGACGACGAAGCCGACGCTGCCGTGCGTGGAAATGTAATGGTCGCGACGGACGTTGTTCGGCTGCTTGATGGCAGGCCTTTTGGTTGACGTCTCTGTTGCTCTCACCATGGGTCCCGCTTTTCAATCACCCGCTCACCGGGCGCGGTGTTCGCTCATTCGACGTCGCATTCATCAACTCAACCGACGTCCCAAATTCAGATTCTGGTTGGCGCGCCGATTTTTTCCCAGCCATTCAGCCTGAAGATTGCTCGCGCAGCTTGTTAGTTGCCGCCTGATCGATTTCAAAGGTCGTCGGATTGATGACGGTCTTGTAGATGTCGTGTGCCGCCTGCGGCGACACGAGCCCGTTCTTGACGTCTTCGCGCACCATCTCTGGATCACGTTCGGCCGGATCGCCGACGCCGCCGCCGCCACTCGAATGCTTGATGAGGATATCGCCCTCTTTCACATCGACTAGCCGGTGCGGCTTGACGAGGATGTCCTCGCCATTGCGGCGCAGGTAGGTGCGGCAAACTGGCGACGGATGCCCGCCGACAGCGCCGAATCCCTGCACCACGTCGCCATCTGAACTGCCGGTCGCCATTTGGCCGGCTGAACCTTCGTTGATGGCTTCCCAGCGCAGACCCGGACCACCACGCCAGCGTCCCTCGCCGGTCAGATCGGGCACGAACTCGTAGCGCAGCATGCGCCACGGTATCCGCACTTCCGTCTCCTCGACATTGCCCCTGTTGGCGGCTCCCAAGGCGGTCATCGAGCTCAGGCCCTGATAACCGTCGAAGCCCCAAACGGCGCCACCGCTGCCGTCGTAATCGAAGCTGGTGCGCACATAGCGTTCGCCGGTGCGCGGATCGACGGCAAAGACGTAATCGCCGCGATGCTTGGCCCAGGCGGCGACCGAGCGATGAGGCACTGCCTTTGACAGCGCCTCAAGCACTGCTTCCATCACCTGCGTACCGATGTTGACCGGGGAAGCGCCAACGGTCGCGGGATATTCGCAGTTCACGACCGACCCAGGCGGCGCGATGACTTTGATCGACGCCATCGTTCCCTGGTTATGATAGTCGGCCAAGGCCGGATCGAAATACAGAATCGCCGCCGCAATGGCGTTGCCGTAAGTGGCGGCGTAAACGCTGTTGACGAAGCCGCGGCGCTGGGCGTCGCTCTCCGACAGGTCGATGGTCATCTCGTCGCCTTGTACGGTCACGCGTGCGCGGGCCCAGACTGGCTCGTCAAGCACGGTGCCGTCGTCGTCCGTGGCGGCCGCGCCGGTATAGACGCCATCGGGAATTTTCGTGATTTCTTCGCGCACGGCCCGTTCGGTACGTTCCAGCATCTCCTTAACACAGGCCAGCACGACATCCCTGCCGTAGGTATCAAGTAGCGCAATCATGCGCTTCTCGCACATGGTGGTCGAGCCGATCATGGCGTGCAGATCGATACGTACCCCGTCGGGGAATCGAACGTTGTTCAGGATCAGGTTGACGAGGTCGGTGCGCTCGCGTCCGCGATCGACCACCTTGATCGGCGGAATGATGAGTCCCTCGGCATGGATATCGTAACCGTTGGGGAAGTAGCCGCCCGGGAACGAACCGCCAGTGTCCATCTGATGGCCACGGCACAAAGTGAAGAAGAGCAGCTCGCCATGGTAGAAGATCGGGCGGATATAGCCCCAGTCGGGCAGGTGGCAGTTGTGCCCGCCGTGATAGGGATCGTTGGTCAGGAAGACGTCGCCGGGGTTGATGTTGCCGGCGAAGTCGCGCACCAGATCCTGGACGGCGAACGTGGTGCCGAGGAATTGCACCGGCAGACCGGCTGGAACGGCAATAGTCGAGCCATCCGCGCCCCAGATGCCGACCGACAGGTCCTGCAACTGGCCGATCAGGTAGTTCTGCGCCGTGCGTTTGACGATGTGGCGCATCTCCTTGCAGATCGTCTGCATCGAATGCCAGACGGTAGCGACCGTGGTCGGATCAATGTTGGGCTTGTGCATGACCTGTCTCCCTAGCCCTGGCGCCGCGTGAGCACGTAGTTTTTGTACTTGTCCACCGAGCAGACATAGGCCTCGGGGACGACGACGGTTGTGGTGGTCTCCTCGATGATCGCCGGACCGGGGATCAAGTTACGGGCAAGGATTTTTTCGCCATCGTAGACCGGCGTATCGACATCGCGCCCGTCGAAGCGACAAGTGCGCCGGCGCTTGAGTGCGGACTTCGGGTCCTTGTCACCGGCACCCACTTCCGGCAGGGCGAATGGCGCCTTGGGCGTGGTCGCCTTCAGGCGCAGAGTCAGGATCTCGACGGCCTTCCACGCCATCGAGAAGGTATACATCTCCTCGTGCTTGCGGCTGAAAAAGGCGACGGCGGCGTCGATGTCACGCTGGGTGAGCTTGCCGTTGGCAACGTCGGCCTCGACCTCGTGGAACTGGCCGGCATAGCGCAAGTCGGCGGTGCGTTTGAGAACAACGTCCTTGGCATCGACACCATGATTGCGGAATGACGCTAGTGCCTCCGCCTCCATCTCCTCGCACACGCGGTTGAGGGTTGTGAGGTCGATATTGTGTGCACGGCCGACGAAAGAACGTGCGTAGTCCTGGCCGATGTCCATGGCGAACATGCCAAAGGCGCTGTACAGCGCCGCCACCGGTGGAATCACTACTTTGCGGATACCCAGGCTGTCGGCGATGAAGCCGGCATGGATCGGGCCGCCGCCGCCGCCCGCGATCATTACGCAATCGCGCACGTCGTAACCGCGCTTGGTCGAGACCTCGGTGATCTTGGTTGCCATGTTGGCATTGACGGTGCGGAAAATGGATTCGGCCGTCTCCACCTCGCTCAAGTGCAGGCGGTCGGCGAGCGGCTTCATTGCGCGCCGCGATGCCTTGGCGTCGAGGGCCATCTCGCCGCCGAGGAAATAGTCGGCCGGGACGTAGCCGAGCACTAGGTTGGCATCGGTGACAGTGGCATCTTCGCCGCGGCCGTAGCAAGCCGGTCCGGGATCAGCGCCAGCGCTTTCCGGGCCCACCCGTAGCAGGCCGAGCGAGTCGATTTTGGCAATCGATCCACCGCCGGCGCCGATGCTCGAAATGTCGACCATCTTGATGGCAACCCGCTGATCGCTTTCCCAATGCTCGGTCGTGGTGAGAATTTCACCCTTGTTGATCATGCAGACGTCGAAGCTGGTGCCGCCCATATCGATCGACAAAAGATTTTCGTCGCCGAGATGGCGTCCGAGATAGACCGCGCCCGAAGGGGCTGCGGCCGGACCAGAATGCAGCAGGAAGACCGGGCGGCGCACGCATTCCGTGATGTTTTGCACCAGGCCATTGGCTAGCATCATGAGGAACGTACCGCTAAACCCGGATTCTTTGAGAACGCATTCTAGCGATTTTAGGTAGCGGCCCACCGCGGGGCCGACATAGGCGCCGACCGCGGTCGTGTTGAAGCGCTCGAACTCGCGCCACACCGGCAGCGTCTCGTGCGAGGTGGTGACGAAAATGTCCGGCGCGATCTCGCTGCAGATCTCGGCAGCGCGGCGCTCGTTGGTGGTATTCGCATAGGAGTGCAGGAAGCAAACCGCGATCGACTCGACGCCTTGCGCTTTGAGGTGGCGCACCGCATCTGCAGTCTCCTGCTCGTTGAGCGGGGTCATCACCTCGCCGTTGTAAAGCGTGCGCTCTTCGATGCCGATGCGCTCCGAGCGCGCGATCAGCGGACGTGCAGGTGGAATGAACAGATTGTAGAGTGAGACATCCTGCGGCTTCATCGCGCGCCGCAATTCAATAATGTCGCGAAAATTCTTTGTGGTCAGCATACCGGCCTTGGCACCCCGCCCGGTTAGCAGGATGTTGGTGGCAAGCGTGGTGCCGTGCACCAGAACCTCGATCTGGCCGAGGAACTCGTTGACGGTGACGCTGTAATGGCGCGCAGCCTTTTTCATCGCATCCATGAAGCCCTTGGAGGGATCACTCGGCGTGGTCGAGGACTTGAACTTCTGCAGCAAGCCGGTCTCATCCATGACCAGGCAGTCAGTGAAGGTGCCGCCGACATCGACGCAGACACGTTTGGTTTTTTCGGACATAGGAAAGAGCTCCTCGATTCCGCCGCTGTAGCAAACAAAGTTAGTTGGCGACGTGACCCGGTCAGAGGACGAAAAGATTTAATTCGGTTGCGAACGAATTGTAAAGCCGACCGCCGTGGATGTATGATTCGTTGCAGTGAATATGTTCTGAGGCGGTATGTTCTTAGGGGCGCATGCAACGACGTAAGTTCATTACGCGTCTTCGCGGTGCGGCGGTTACCCAGCCCCTTGCCGCGCGTGTGCCACGCTTCTTTCGGAGCGACGCAGGGAGGGTGCAATGAATAAATGGCAATACTTCTTGGCGGCGGCCCTTTGGCTGAGCGTGGCCTCCGCGCATGGCGAGAGCTATCCCAATAAGGCGGTCACGCTGGTGGTGACGGCAGCGCCGGGCGGCGTAACCGATATTCTTGCGAGGGCGCTCGGCCAGCGACTGGGCAAGATTTGGGGCCAGCAGGTTGTCGTCGAAAACAAGCCCGGCGCTTCAAATCAGATTGGTGCCACATTTGTCGCAAATTCATCGCCGGACGGATACACCATGCTCGTCAGCCCCGAGGCGACGTTTGTCATCAACCCATGGCTCTACAGAAACCTTCCGTACGATCCGGTGAAGGATTTCGTACCGATCACTGGCCTGATCAGCATCAGTCAAGCTTTAATAACGAACCCATCCGTGCCGGCGCAAAACCTGAAGGAGCTGATCGAGTTCGCAAAGAAAAAGCCAGGCGAGCTCAACTATGGGACCTTTGGCGTCGGCTCAACTGGGCACCTGAACATGGAAATGCTGCAGATCGCGACCGGGGTGAAACTCGTTGCCGTCCATTACAAGGGAGCCACGCCCGCGCTTTCAGATGTGATTGCCGGGCACATTCAAATGATGTTCATCAGCACGAGTTCTGCGATTCAACCCTCGGAAGCGAGATTGGTGAAGTTGCTAGCGGTCGGAAGCAATAAACGGCTCGCGCGATTTCCCGATATACCGACCGTTGCCGAGGCTGGGCTCCCGGGCTTCGAGGCCGTGTCCTGGTTCGGGCTGTTTGCGCCACGCGAGACGCCAGACGACATCGTTGCCCAAGTCAACGCTGACGTGCAGCGAGTTTTCGAGGATGCGGAATTTCGAGAGAAATTCCTCGCTGCCAACATGTTTGAGTCAATGATTAGCTCGCCCGAGGAGTTCTCCGCCTTTATCAAGTCGGACGCGCAGAAGTGGCGCAACGTTATAAACACCGCCAAGGTGCGGTCGGACTGACAATTAGCATCCGTCCGCGGCTAAAAGCAGCAGGCCAGATCCTTGCGCATTGGTCTATTTTCATTCCGAGCAAGAGAGGCAATGCCATGACGACATCGAGAAAAGACATCCCGGAAGACCTCGCTCGTTTCCGTGACACTTACGTGGAGCTATTCGGAATGCTGCCACCGCTCCCGACCGCGCGGTTTGAATTTTCGAGCGAGATCAATCCGGAATTTCTCAGGTTGTCCGAACGACTGCGCGCGCATGCCTTCTATTCCGACGTGTTCGACATCAAGATGACGCATCTCATTCTATTCGGCATGCTTCTCGTCGAACATAATGCCGCAGCGCAGATGCACGCGCTGGCGGCCCGTCGTGCCGGAGCAACGTGGCAAGAGTTGCACAAGGTAGTAGAGCTCGCAGCGGCGACCAAGTCGCTCGGGCCGGCCAACCAGGGCAGTTCAATGCTTAAAACGCTACGCGATAAGGAACAGCAAAGTTAGAGCGTTTCGTATATAACATTGACGTGTGCCGGTCCTAGATCAAATCCGGAAGCTTTTGGGAAGATCACCGTTTAATGCCGCTGGATACAATGTGCGAGCTGATGGTAGCTTGCACCACGGTCGATCGCTCAAATACGCCCGGCTGACCCGCTGTGGTTGAGTTTTTCGCCTGGCCATATCAATGGCCGCTCTTAGCTAACATTCTCGAACACCCGTCCAGGAGCGATTAGTACCTTTCCGATCGGCCGATCTCGTTCGACATAGCTCTGGGCCTCAGCCGCCCGCTCCAGCGGGTACACGCGGTCGATGGTGGCTCTGATGTCGCCTCGTGCACCCGCGGTAAGAGCGCGATCCAGGTCGCTCACGTTTACTCCCGCCGCGCCGATAATTTGAAGGCGTCCGACATAAAGTCTTTTGAGATCGAGCTGAACATTGCCGCCGCCGTGGGCGCCGCAAGTCACCATGCGGCCAGCCTGCGCGACACATCGTAACGCGAGCGGCCAAAGAAACGGATCGCCGCTGCTCTCGAACACCAGATCGGCACCGCGTCCATTTGTCAGCGCCATAACCTGTTCCACGAGATCGCCGGTGCGGTAGTTGATCGTGGCATCCGCACCGAGCTGGCGGGCGAACGCTGCGCGACTGTCGGCACCGGCGACGGCCACGACTGTCGCTCCCGATAATTTTGCGACCTGTACGGCGAAGCCGCCGAGCGCGCCGGAAGCACCGAAGACGAGGGCGGTTTCTCCGGCGCGCAGCTTTCCGCGATCAATCAAAAAATTGTAAGCAGCCGCGCCATGGCGGGCAATTACGGTGGCGTGATCAAAACTGAGAGCCCCGGGGATGAGAGCAGCATTGCTCGCCGGCACCGCAACATACTCCGCATAACCACCCCAGCGATGAACACCGATGGTGCGGCTAAACCCGCAGCTCGCTGCCGCGCCGCACCGACATTCCTGACATTGGCCGCACGCAATCGTCGACATGACAGCAACGCGATCTCCCGGCTTGAATGCCGTCACGTCCTT
>Ga0207762_1000333_pt1 | contig 10539 bp, 8 predicted proteins | sample LuqExpMetageno37_FD_187795 | JGI IMG/M metagenome (GOLD analysis project Ga0207762, IMG submission 187795) | Tropical forest soil microbial communities from Luquillo Experimental Forest, Puerto Rico - Sample 37 (SPAdes) | ecosystem: Environmental > Terrestrial > Soil > Tropical forest ...
GGCGACAAGACTCCCGGCAACATCAAGCAAGGACTCGGGCTTTCGATGCACACCTGGGGAGGCCGCGGCCACAACAGCACGCAGGACTTCAGCATCAACCCCGACGGCTCGGTGGTCATCAAGCTGGGCACGCAAGACCTCGGCACCGGCGCTCTGACCATCATCACCATCGTCGCCGCCGACACGCTCGGCATCCCACTGGACCAGGTAAAGGTGATGTACGGCAACAATCACTACCCGGCATCGGGAGGCAGCGGCGGCAGCACGACCTCGGGCGGCGTGACTTCTTCTACGCGTCGCGCGGCGGTGAACGCACGCGATGCGCTGTTCGAGAAAGTTGCTGCCACATTGAAGGCCAAGCCGGAGGAACTCGAAGCCATCGGCGGCCAGGTGCAGGTGAAGGGCGATACCAATCGCAGTCTCGCATGGAAAGACGCCTGCGCCAAAATCGGAGCGGTGCCGCTTACCGTCCAGGGCAAGAACCCGAACAAGGACGAACCTCCCGACCTCACCAATAGCGGCGTCGGGGGCGTGCAGATGGCCGACGTCTCGGTTGATATCGAGACCGGCATCGTCCGCCTCAACAAGATGGTTGCGGTGCAGGACTGCGGCCTCGTCGTGGACGTGAAGACCGCCGAGAGCCAGGTGTACGGCGCGCTCATCATGGGCATCAGCTACGCGCTCTACGAGGAGAAGATCCTCGATCCCGTCACTGGCCGCGTGCTAAATCCAAACTTCGAGTTCTACCGCCTCGCGGGCCTCAGCGATATCGGCGAGCTCAAGGTCCACATGATGACCGGCAAAGGTTACGACGAGCGCGGCGTCATCGGACTGGCCGAGCCTCCGGTGGTCTCACCGGGTGCGGCGATCTCGAACGCGGTCGCCAACGCCATCGGAGTGCGCGTGCCGTTCCTGCCGCTGACGCCCCAGAATGTGCTCAACGCCCTGGACGCCGCAGGAGGTTCCCATGCGTAGCGAGCCTTTGAAGGGGCACGGCTTCAGCCGCGCCGTTCGGGACGCAAGTGGTTCGTATCAGGGCACGACTTCAGTCGTGCCGAATGCCGAGTTCTTTTCAATTCCCCGAGCGGGCTTCAGCCCGCGAGGAGGCGCACATGCAACCGTTTGAGTACGCGAACGCCACCAAGAAAGAACAAGTTGCCACGCTCCTCACCGAACAATCCGCCATCCTCGCTGGCGGTACCGACCTGCTGGCATTGATGAAGGACGACGTAGTCGCCCCCAACCGTCTCGTCAACATAAAGCAACTCGACCCACTGCGCGGCATCGCCTACCAGCCGGGCAACGGGCTGCGCCTCGGCGCGCTCACCACGCTTGCCGAAATCGCCGACGACGCCAGCGTGCGGCAACACTATCCCGTGCTCGCCGAGGCGTCGATCGAAGCAGCCAGCCCGCAGATTCGCAACCTGGCGACCCTTGGCGGCAACATGTGTCAGCGCCCGCGCGATTGGTACTTCCGCAACGGCATGGGACTGCTCGCCATGAAAGACGGCAAGTCGCTCATCCGCGAAGGTGACAACCGTTACGCCGCGATTCTGGGCAACGACGGCCCGGCGCTGTTCGTCAGCCCCTCGACTATGGCTCCCGTTCTGATCGCCCTCGGCGCGAAGATCCGTATCTACTCGGCCAAGGCATCGGGCACAGGCGTGCGCGAGTTGGCGCTGGAGAAGTTCTTCGTCACCCCTACCAAAGACGGCGAGCGCGAGCACGACCTCAAGCCCGGCGAAATGGTGATTGAGCTGATCGTGCCTCCACCGTCGAAGTCGCTGAAGGCCTCGAGCTATGAGGTGCGCCAGCGCGCTGTCTTCGACTGGCCGCTCGCCCACGCCGCCGTTGCGCTCGAAATGGACGGCAACACCGTGAAGAGCGCCCGCATCGTGCTCGGACAGGTGGCGCCGGTGCCGTGGATCTCCAGCGAAGCCGCTGCGGCGTTGGTGGGCAAGCAAGTCAACAACGATACCGCGATGGCGGCGGCCAACGCGGCCTTGGCCAAGGCCACGCCGCTCAGCCACAACAAGTACAAAGTCACGCTGGCCAAGGCGGCCGTCAAGCGTGCCGTCATCAACGCCGCCGCCGGACGTGTGGGAGGTGTGGCATGAGGCCCTTGGCCGATTGGGTAGTGCCGGCCTTCAGGCCGGCGGACCTGCGTGCGCGTGTACACGGCTTTAGCCGTGGAGATTACCGCGCTTCGTATCAGGGCACGACTTTAGTCGTGCCGAACAGCAGCCTTGTTTCTTTGAAGGGGCACGGCTTTTGCCGTGCCATCCCGGCCCTTTTTTCTTTTTCCCGAGCGGGCTTTAGCCCGCGACACATCGACGTGGGAGGTGCGGCATGATGTGGCTCGATCAGGAACGCTTCGACACCACCAGCGAGACGCTCTGCACCTCGCTGCGCTGGAAGCAGCAGTTCATCAGCGCCGAGCACGATCCCACGGTGCCGCCGTCGAACGACGGCCTGTTCTGGTGCATGCACACCCAGACCTGCATCGGCCCCGACGGCGAGGTCGCCGAGCCGGGCAACTGCTCGTCACCGGAGAGAAAGTGCCACGGCACGGGGAAGTGCGGGTGAGGCGACGCCTTCGCGATCGGTCGCATTGGAGGAAGCCCAGACTCGCTGACTCAGGTAAGCAGTGCCTCAAACTCAGGATTTTCGCGGAGGCATTCAAAGTCGGTATCCTGGCGCGTGTATCCCTTGTTGAGATGACCCATCTGGTCCAGTTTCTTGAGTAGGGCCAGCGCCTCCTGTTTCTTCTGCAGGACGGCATACGTACATGCAGCGTTATAGAGAATGTTGGAGTCGTTCGGACGTAACGCCATGGCAATCTGCAACGCCTGCACTGACTCTTCCGTCCGTCCCAGACGCGCGTGAATGGTCGCGAGCAGGATGCGCGCGCGAACGTCCTCCGGGACTAAGGCTAGTTGCTGTTCCAGGGCAGCCAGGCAACCCAGTCTGAGTTTGCGGGCGTCCTCCTCATGGCCGCAAGCGTCAGCCGCGACCATCAGCGGGATGTGAACGTTGTAGTCGTCGCCGTTCGCGGCCAAGGCAGCGGCGGTCAGTCCCATGACCTGCTCAGGATGCCCGGAGGCGATGTAAGCCCGCGCCAGCACAGCGTATGATCCCTCGCAATTCGGCTTACGCTCGATGGCTTGCTGCGCCAGTTGAATGCCGTCATCAAAGTGTTTCAACGCATACGCGATGCGCGCTTTCGCCAGCAGTGCCTCGGCCAGGTTTGGCTCGAGCGACAGGGCCCGTTCTGCGGCCTCCGTGCCCTTGTCAATCCACCGGTTGTTATGTTCGTGCCACTCGTAGTACTCGCCGCATGCATTTGCGACGCCGGCATAGGCCAATGCAAACCGGGAGTCCAATTCGATCGCGCGTTCGAACATCTGCGTGGCAAATTCCAGGTCAGAGCGGGTGACGCGTCGCGCGAAACTCCGGCCACGAAGGAAAAAGTCGTAGGCCTGCATGTTCTCGGTCGGCTTGCTGGCAATGGCCCTTTCTTCCTGGGGTGACAGCGTGATGCGTAGCGCCTGGGTAATGCTGCGCGCGATCTCGTCTTGCACATCGAAGACGTCTTTCATCTCGCGGTCGAAGCGTTCTGCCCACACTGCGTGCCCCGTTCGCGTCTCCACCAGTTGGCCGGTAATCCGCAGCCGGTTGCCCGCACGGCGCAAGCTGCCGGTGAGCACATAGGTAGCGTGGAGTTCGTGCCCGACTTGTGGCCCAGTCACCGTCTGGTCGCGGAATGCAAGCACCGCCGCCCGGGGAAAGACTTTAAGGGTCTTGATCTTGGACAACTCCGTGATGACGTCTTCGGTCATGCCATCACGAAAATACTCGTCTTCCTTTGCCCCGCTGAGGTTCTCAAAGTACAGCACCGCCACGGAACGCTCCGCCGGAGCGGTGGCAGCCACGGTGCGGCCCGAGTCGCTGTCCCTCTTCAGTCGCTGCAGGTCGGCCTTGAGACGTGTGGCGCTGTCATAGCGGGAGCGCCGGTCCTTTTCCAGTGTCTTGCAGAGGACTGTGTCGAGGCCGGGCGGCAAGTTCGGATTCAAACGGATCGGGTCCGTAGGCGTGCGGTTCAAAATCGCATCGAAGATGATGGCGGATGTACTACCGCCGAACGCTTCCTTGCCCGTCGCCATCTCGTACAGCACGACACCCAGCGAGAAGATGTCAGTTCGACTGTCGACTTCTTCACCCCGTGCCTGTTCCGGAGACATGTAGGCCACGGTTCCTACCGCCGTCCCCGGGCTGGTCAGGTTTTCTGCAACCGTCGCGAGCGTCTCCCCGTGAAAGCCCCCGCCTGGCAACGACTTCTTCGCTAGTCCGAAGTCGAGGATCTTCGCGTGGCCACGCTTGGTTACGAAGATGTTCGCAGGCTTGATGTCGCGGTGGACAATTCCTTCGGTGTGCGCCGCCTCCAACGCATCGGCTATTTCGATACTCAACGAAAGCAACTGATCGGGCTCGAGCGGGCGTCCGCTAATCACGCGCTTCAGCGTCATTCCGTCGAGGAACTCCATCGCGATGAAGGCCTTGCCCTCATGCTCGCCGATGTCATAGATGGTGCAGATATTCGGATGATTGAGCGCCGAGGCAGCTTGCGCTTCGCGTTGGAACCGAGCCAACGACTGAGGATTGGCGGACACTTCTTCGGGCAAGAATTTCAAGGCGACGTAGCGGCGCAGGCGCAGGTCTTCCGCCTTATACACAACGCCCATGCCGCCGCCGCCGAGGTTCTCAACGATGCGGTAGTGCGAAACCGTAGTATTGATCATGGATGGCCAGAGCCGGAAAGAATCTTGATAATAGAGGCAATGACTTCTGGTCGTCAATTGCCACCATTCGGTGCATATTGCATCGTCTTTGGTGCTAGCTGCCCTACGCCATCTGTGGCAAGCACAGCTGTCACTGATGCTTCAGATTGCATCAAGCAAACCCCGGGCACAACGGTTTTTGTGACCTATCCCGGTACATCAGCCGACCGTTGAAGCTGTGGGTTCGCCCCACATTTTGAGAAAAACTGGCTTCATCGGCCCAAGCCTTTCAAATGCTTCCTGCTGGAACCCACGTCCTCAATTCCGGATTCGAAGCGCCCCAAGCCAATCACCTTCGGACTTGAACGTTTGCCATAACAGGCGGCCAACATACGTAGCCCTTCGCACACGGCGCGCGATTGGCCCCAGTTGAGCTGACGCATCAGAGCCTTGAGGGCCGTCTCGGTTTGGCGATCCAGCCTCGCCTGAATGGTTGTTGACATAGTGCAATCGTAATGGAAATCGCGAATGTAAGACGACTGGCACAGCATTTGCCTGCCGTTGGCAAATGTGTCAGCCTTATCCCCTGTCATGTCTTCTTCTCCCAGGCCCTCAACCACCCAGCACAAATTCAAAGTCCAACTCCTCGGCCAGGAAGGCTCTTCCGTCGCCGCCCTCAAGCCGCCCTTCGACGTTGTCGAGGTCTTCCAGCGCAAAGGACGCGTGCCGGTGAAGGGAACCATCAACGGCTTCCCCTTTCGCAGTTCGCTGATGAACATGGGCGAAGGGCACATGATGGTGGTTAACGCCGAACTGCGCGCCGGCGCCAAGTGCAAAGCCGGCGACACGGTCAGCATCGTGATGGAACTCGACACTGAAGAACGCACTGTCGAGCTTCCCGCCTACCTGAAAAAGATCATCGCCGCCTGTCCCAACGCGAAAGAAACCTGGGACAAGCTCTCGTTCACCCGTAAGAAGGAATACGTGCGCGAGATCGACGGCGCCAAGCGGCCTGAGACCCGCCAGAAGCGCATCGCCGCCATGATGGACGCGCTACGGAACAAAACAGCCAAGAAGTAAGCCGCAGATCTCCCGGTGCGCGATGATCTCAATGCAAAATCGGCGGTCATCCGTGAAAACCCGCGGTTGTCTTTGCTTTTGAAACCGACAACCGACAACTGATAACTGTTCTCACCGCGTGTACTCCCGAATCATCTCCGCCACGTCCGGATGCTGCGCGATCAGCTCCTCCCGCGCGCCCGTCTCGTAATCCGCGTAATCGAACCCCGGAGACATCGTCGTTCCCAACAGTGCCCACCGCCCTCCGGGAACCAATCGGCACCCCTGCCACACATTGCCGCGCACCACTACCTGCGGCTGTTGCCCTGCAGCGATGTCGTGCCCCAGGGTCACAATCTGTGCCTTCCCGTCGGGATGCAATTCCAACATGACCACGGGATCGCCCAGGTAGAAGTGAAAAATCTCCGTGCCCGGCAGACGGTGCAGGGTAGAGAACGACTCCGGCGTCACCATGTAGTAGATCGCCGTGCCGATGGAACGCTGCCCGCGTACACCTTCGGGAAGATACTCGGAGGAGATCATCCAGCGCGATCGGTAGGTTTCGCGAAAAAACCCGCCTTCCGGTTCCAGCGGAGTTAGGTCGAGCAATCGTTTGACATCCTCGGCAGTCATAATCAGGGAACAATAACACTGTTCTCGCGGCACCCTAGTGTCCGCCAGCGGACGGAATATGCCACTTCTGGACGACCCTTCATTTACACAATCTTCACAATCACCGCTATGTCCTTGATGCGCAGAAGCTTGCGAGGCCCTCCTGTTTGGCATGAAAACTGTACTATCAGCCGTCAAGACGCCGAAATTGATTGTGGATCGTACAAAAAACGCCACTAACCAATTTCGAGTAGTCACGTCTTACGAGCAGCGAGGAGGCAGTATGGAGCGACGTTACCTGGCAGCGGCCCTGGCTTTAGCGGCAACCTTTGCCATCTTCTCCGGCGAATTCTGCGTGCGAAGCCTGGCCAAAGTGCCGCATTCGCAGACGCAACTGAAAGCCGATATCGCCTGCGCGCGCACCTACGTAGCCAAGCAGCTTATGGCTAAGCTCGAGCCCTACGTCGGCCGTCACGCATCCGAAGCCCGTCCGATGCTGGCTGAGCTGACCGCCCCCGAGTTTCCGCCGGCCCCGGCAGCGCCAGCGCTGTTGCCGCGGCAGAAGTGCGAAGCTGCCGCTCGCGCGCACACTGTCCCACAGTCGATAATCGAGATGCGCGTGATGAACGACGATGCCATGAAGAGTCTGAACGACCTCTCGGTGGTGCGTGCCGAGTTGCTCAGCGACCGCGCCCAGGAATGGCAGGCCATGGTGAACCAGAACACCATTGCCGTCAACATGCGCGCGTTGGAGCATGCGCAGCGCATGTCGGCCCGGGCCATGGAAAGGGCGCAGCGCGAGATGCAGAAGTCGCGGGTGATCAACGTTCCAGCGACGCCCGCAGGTCCGATCCACATCAACTTTGTGGCGCCGACGATTGCGGTGACGCCTGAACCGCTCGCCCCCTCGCTTTATTAACGCCAGGCCCGGCGAAGTAAAAACGGCCTCTCCGCGCCGCCAGTTCTTTCCCCGACCGCGACGACGATCGGAAATCGAACTGGCGGCAATTTTTCTGCCCAACCGGTGCTCCCTCCCGTTCAACCGGAAGTTTGCCGCCCTCTCCCGCCGCTGTTAGACTTGTCCGTTTGCCCGGGCAACCGGAGGGCCCTTGTATGCCGAATTCCTTCCCCGACATCGCCATCGTCAACGGAGCACGCACGCCCATGGGCCGCTACTGCGGCAAGCTGCGCGACTTCACCGCCCAGGAACTCGCCGCCGTCGCCGCAGTCGAGGCCATGAATCGCGCGGGTGTTGTGCCCGTTGCTGTCGATCACTGCGTCATGGGCAACGCGCAGCAAACTTCTTCCGACGCAATCTATGGCGCGCGCCATGTGGCTCTGAAGGCCGGTATCCCCGTCGATGTTCCCGCGCTTACCGTGAACCGGCTGTGCGGCTCGGGCATGCAGTCGGTGGTGACCGCCGCGCAAATGATCCAGCTCGGCGAGGCGAGATGCGTGCTCGCCGGCGGCATGGAGTCCATGTCACAAGCGCCGCATGTCATTCGTGGTATGCGCTGGGGCGTCGCCTTTGGCGAGGGCAAGCTTGAGGATTCCCTTTACGTCGCACTCACCGACAGCTACTGCAACCTGCCCATGGCCGTGACTGCCGAGGCCTACGCCGGACAGCAGGGCGTTACCCGCGAGATGCAGGACGAGTTCGCGCTCTGCTCGCAGCGGCGCGCCGAAGCCGCTTACCAGGTCGGCAAGATCCAAGAGGAGTTGGCGCCGGTGCAGCTACTCAACAAGCACGGCGAACCGTCCGGCAAGACGTTCACTGAGGACGACCATCGTCGTCCCGACACCACGCTGGAGTCGCTCACCAAGCTCAAGCCGTCGTTCGGCAAGAACGGCACTGTGACCGCCGGCAACGCCAGCGGCATTGTGGACGGTGGCGCGGCAGTGATCGTTATGCCGGTTGAGGCCGCCCACAAACGCGATCTGACTCCACTGGCCCGCATCGTGAGCTGGGGCATTGCCGGCGTAGAACCCCGGCTCATGGGCTCAGGCCCCGTCCCGGCAACACGCATCGCGCTCAAGAAAGCTGGTCTCACACTGTCAGACATCGACCTCGTCGAGGTGAACGAGGCCTTCGCGGCCCAATGCCTCTCCGTGATGAGGGAGCTGGAACTCGATCCGGCCAAGACCAACGTCAACGGCGGAGCGATCGCGCTCGGCCATCCCCTGGGCGCAAGCGGCACGCGCCTGCTGATTACCCTGATGTATGAAATGCGCCGTCGCAAGGCGCGCTATGGCCTCTCGACAGCCTGCATCGGCGGCGGCCAGGGCATTGCGGTGATTATCGAGAACCTGCAGCGGTAGGGTTGTCGGGTGGAGCACGCCTTCAGGCGTGCATGTTTTAAGGCATAGGTTTGAAAGGGCACGGCTTTAGCCGTGCCGCACAGTCACCTATTCTTTATCCGCCGGGCGGACTTTAGTCCGCGTGGCGTAGCGCAAGGAGGTTCCGAAAGATGACGACCGAAGAACGGCCCCTGTACGAAATCGTTGAGAAATTGGAAAACGCATGGAACGCCGGCGACAGCGTCACGTGGACCGGGCAGTTTGCCGAGGATGCCGACTTCATCCACATCTTGGGCGGGCACTTTAATGGGCACGCCGCTATCGAGCGCGGGCATCGCGCCATCTTCGACACCATCTACAAGGGCAGCCGAAACAAGTTCACGGTGCAGAAGGTACGGTTTGTGCGCCCGGATGTTGCGATCGTGTTCGTTTTCGCCGAGCTAATGTTCTTCATGGATGGCCAGGAGAGGCACATCCAGGCGCGTCCCACGATGGTAGCGGCGAAGAGTCAGGACGGACGCTGGCAGGTCGTCGATTTTCAGAACACGCTGGTGACGCCCGAAGGCGGGCCTCCGCGTGATAACCGGCAGGCCGAAGGCATCCACGCGGCGTTGGCGGACCGCCATCCCATCAAAGGGACGCCGAAGGCGATGGAGTAAGCATCGTTCTGCGCTTATTGGGTAGAGCACGCATTCACGTATTGCGGAGAAATTCGCTTTTGCGACGAAAATCAGTCGGGCGACTTTACAGGTTGCCGAAATTCTCGCTGGAATGGTCGTTTCGTATCAGGGCATGGCTTTAGCCGTGCCGCCAGCGGTACAAATGGAAACGGGGCTTTAGCCCTGAGTAAACAAAGTTCTGAAGCTAATTGCTAAGTGCTAATTGCTAGTCGCTCAGGGAGTCCTCATGGCAATCCAAAAAGTCGGCGTACTCGGTTGTGGTCTCATGGGCTCGGGCATCGCGCAAGTCGCGGCCGCCGCGGGCTTCGACGTCATCGTGTTGGAGCAGGAGCAGAAGTTCCTCGACAAAGGTTTTGCAGGCATCGACAAGTCGCTCTCCCGCCTGGTCGAGCGCGGCGTCGAAAAAGGCGGCATCACGGCTGAACAAAAGACTGCCACGCTGGCGCGGCTAAAGGGCACCACCAGCATGCAGGACCTCGCCGACTGCGACATCGTCATCGAGGCCATCATCGAAAACGTGCCCGAGAAGCGCAAAACCTACGCGCAGCTCGACATGATCGTCAAGAAAGACGCGATCTTCGCCAGCAACACGTCTTCTATTTGTATTGCGGAACTGATGACCGCCACCCAACGTCCCGAGCGCTTCATCGGACTGCACTTCTTCAATCCCGTGCCCATGATGAAGCTGGTCGAAGTCGTCCGCACCATCGCCACCGCGCCCGAGATCTTCGAGACCGCCGTCGCCTTCGGCACCAAGCTCGGCAAAGTTCCGGTGCGCACCGTCGATAAGCCAGGATTCATCGTCAACCGCCTGCTGGTGCCATATCTGCTCGACGCCATCCGCGCCTACGAAGAGGGTGTGGGCTCCATCGCCGACATCGACGAGTCTATGAAGCTGGGCTGCGGCTATCCCATGGGGCCGTTCACGCTGCTCGACTTCGTCGGCCTCGACACCACCTACTACATCACGCACGTCATGTACGACGAGTTCAAGGAGCGCCGTTTCGCCGCGCCTCCGCTGCTGAAGCGGATGGTGCTGGCCGGCTGGTACGGCCGCAAATCCGGCAAAGGGTTCTACGATTACACCGACCCGAAGAACCCGGTGCCGGGGA
>Ga0207762_1000340_pt1 | contig 10516 bp, 7 predicted proteins | sample LuqExpMetageno37_FD_187795 | JGI IMG/M metagenome (GOLD analysis project Ga0207762, IMG submission 187795) | Tropical forest soil microbial communities from Luquillo Experimental Forest, Puerto Rico - Sample 37 (SPAdes) | ecosystem: Environmental > Terrestrial > Soil > Tropical forest ...
CAAAAGCTTCGGTGAATCTGTGAACCCGGTCTTTCTCTTCTTGCATCGACAGATGATACAACCACGGGCCATTGGATAGCGCCTAATTAACAGGTTACCGGAAAGGTTCGTACCGAAACGGGGCGCCTGCGCGAGTGATATTCTGGCGTCGGTGCCTCTCCCCACCTACAACCCCGACGAAATTCTAGAAGCGCTCCAACGTGCCGACTACAAATTTGTATTGGAAAAAGCCATGTCGCATGCTGTCGCTGGCAATGCCGACGCGCAATGCGTTATCGCCTTACTGTTCGAGGCAGGATTGGGAGTCAAGCGTAATGTGGTAGAGGCCGAATACTGGTTGCGAAAATCGGCCAAGCGGAATAGTGCGTTGGGTTGGCATAACCTAGGGACCCTCTATGCCGCGAAACATCCCGAACTAAAGAGTCGCTGGGATCAGGCGCAAGAGTGTTGGAAGAAAGCTGCGGAACTCGGTTTCGACCGCGGCTATCCGTATCCCCCGAGATAGGTCCCGGTTAACGCGCCTTACCGTCCAAATACGTGTCAGTACCCACCTACCAATTTTGTGGACTCATCAGCCATCAGTCGATTTGATAAAAAAATGGGGCGCTTTTCTTTACGTGTCCTTTCGCTCCTTCTTCGGACAACGCTAAAAAACTCGCCCCAGCCGTGAATTTGTCGGAGCCTGTGCGTAGGTGAAGAAGTCCGCCCGAATCCTTCCTCCTATATACAGGCCCCGGTCAAGGAGCCCTAAGATATCTACTTATGCGCCACCGTCAACTGTCAAAAGATACAGTTGCTGCAAACTGTGGAGACGGCGAAGTACTGTCAGCCACATTTCCGATTGGAGGACCTATCAACGGCCTATCGAATTCTCAAAGAGGACGAGACCTTCTCGGCGCTCTTTCGACGCGTTGCCGCCACGCCGCAAAGCTCGCCCTCTTGCCGTGTCGTTTGGCAGAAGCTCTTCTGTCAAACGGCCGGAACTCAATATCTCTTATTCGCAACTTCCTCTCGCTCTCGAAACACAACTCGCACGATTCTCACTACCTCATAGAATCGCCTGCGTCCGCTCTCGCAGGCACACGATATATTCGCCCCAGCCTTCAGGGTGGGGCTGCCGGAGAGTTGGACCTGGACAGCCCCTAGGGGTCTTGGACGGTTGCCGCAGCGAAGTTGCGCGGCAATCTATAGGGGGACACCCAGTGACGCAACTGTCAAAAGAAACAGGCGCCGGAGAACTTGCCATAGCTCCTGATTGGTGGCCTCCCAAGTTCGTACTGGAACGATTGCGGATTTACCAGGACTCTCGATGTTTCGCAATAAGAACTACTGTTTTCAGATGGACGCGTCTGGCGGTTTCGCCGATCAAGCTACGTTGCACGCCGGTTCGGCCTCCGCATTCCCCGAAAAACACTGCCACCGCAAGCGACCCATTGGTGTAGACTCCGGGGCTGCAGATCACCGGAGAACGGAAGGTCGAAAAGACAGGATTAGGTCAGGATCTCGAAAAAAGGTTCAAGCCTAAGCTTGTGGCATCCAGCGTCCGGTGAGCCGCCGCCTCTGCTCGCGATCTATGGAGCCGATCGAATGGCAGAAAACGGAATCACCCGTCGGGAATGGTTCAAAGCAACAGTCGGTGGAAGTGTTGGGCTGGCGCTCACAGAATTCCTTGATGTTCCTGCAGTTCGGGCTGCGACACAACAGCTAAAGTTGTCAGAAGTCAGCGAGTTTACGACCTCGTGCAATTTCTGCTCGTGCGGTTGCGGAATGGTCGCATCGGTGCGCGACGGCAAGTTGATCGCGATGGAAGGCGACTACGACCATATCGTCAACCGGGGATCCTTGTGCGTCAAGGGCATATCAATGTTTGCGACTCACGCGTCTCCGAACCGCTTGGCGAAACCTAGATACCGCGCACCTGGCAGTGATCATTGGGAGGATATCTCCTGGGACGACGCCGTCACTCGAATTGCAAAAAAGATTCGCAAAACCCGCGATGAAACCTGGATCGCCACCGAGAAGCTCGGTGAAGCGGAGGTTCCGGTCAACAGGACAGACACCATCGCATTCTTGGGTGGCGCGCAAAACACCAACGAGGAATGCTACCTTTTCCAAAAAGCTGCGCGCCTTCTCGGCATCGCCTACGTCGAACACCAAGCCCGACTTTGACACAGTCCTACGGTCCCCGGTCTGGGGGCCGCCTTCGGCAGAGGAGCGATGACCAATCACTGGATTGACTTGCAGCATTGCAAGACGATTCTGGTGGAAGGCAGCAACGTGGCGGAAAACCACCCGATGGCCTTCAAGTGGATCCGAAAGGCTCAGGAAAATGGCGCAAAGATCATACACGTGGATCCACGGTTCACTCGGACCTCTGCGGCCGCGGACATCTACGCGCGTATTCGGCCTGGCACCGACGCCGCGTTTTTAAACACGATCATCAACTACGTCATCACTCACAAGCTCTACGACGAGGATTACGTCAAGACTCACACCAACGCCCTCTTTCTGGGCAACGCCGCGTTCGATTTCAAGGGCGGTCTCTTCAGCGGATTTGACGAAGAAAAGCACAAATACGATACCGCGACGTGGGGCTACCAACTCGACGCCAAGGGTAAACCGAGGTCCGCGGCGAGTCTGGACGACCCGCACTGTGTCTTCGCAAGAGTCAGGACTTTCACTTCTCGATACACGCTCGAGATGGGTGGGCGGATTACCGGCGTTCCTGCAGCGCAGATCCGGCAGATCGCGGAAACGATGGCCAGGAACAGGCCCGGCTCCATTCTTTATGCGCTTGGAATGACCCAACACACCACCGGCGTGCAGGGAATTCGCGGCTTCACCATTCTGCAGTTGCTGCTCGGGAACGTCGGCAAACCGGGCGGCGGTGTGAACGCGTTGCGCGGCGAGCCAAACGTGCAGGGCGCTTGCGACATGGGTGTGCTCAACAACTATATGCCCGGCTATCTTAACTACCCGGCGCACACGGAGCCCACTCTGGCGGAATACACAAAGAGGAACGGCACGGGAGATCGCAAGTTCCTCGTAAACACGCTGAAAGCGTTCTACGGAGACGCAGCTACGCCTGAGAACGATTTCGCATACGCCTGGCTGCCGAAACGAAGTGCGACGAAGGACTACGGCACATTATCGATATTTGAAGATGCCCTTGCCGGAAAAATGAAACTCCTATGGATCGTCGGCCAGAACCCGGCGGTGACAGCGCCGAACCTGAATCTAATCTTCGAGGCAATGGGAAACCTCGAGATGCTGGTGGTTCAAGAAATTTGGGAGACAGAAACAGCCGCGTTCTGGAATCGACCCGGCGTTGATCCCAAGTCGATTAAGACTGAGGTGTTCTTGCTGCCTGCCGCGTTCTTCATGGAGAAAAACGGAACGATCAGCAACTCCGGCGGGATGGTGCAGTGGCGGCACGCGGCAGTGAAACCTCCGGGCGAGGCCAAGCCGGACGGCGAGATAGTGGATCTCATTTTCCGCCGCGTCCGCGACCAGGTCAAAGATTCGACTGATCCAAAGGATGAAATCATCCAAAAGTCCTTTTGGACATACACGAGTGCTGAGGACGTGCTACGCGAAATCAATGGCCAGGCGGTAACCGACGTTCCGGGCACGAATTTGACGGCTGGCGCTCTTCTTAACCGTGTCGCAGACCTTCAAGCCGACGGTTCAACTTCCGCTGGGGCATGGATCTACGCCGGTGTCTTTGCGGGCGGCGTGAACCTCTCCAAACGGCGAGATTCGTCCACGGATCCGGGAGGTCTTGGACTCTATCCGAATTTCGGGTGGACGTGGCCAAACAACATGCGGATTCTCTACAACCGGGCATCGTGTGATCGCCACGGCAAGCCGTATCGAGGCTCTCTGCCCATCGTCTGGTGGGACGAGAAAGCACAGCGATGGGCTGGCCACGACATTCCAGACGTGCCCGTTCTCACCGACGGACCAAACACACCCAATGGGCAACGAGCGTTCCACCTAAATCCCGAAGGTGTCGGGCGCCTTTTCGCGGCAATTTATCAGGATCCTGACCCGAAAAATCCGCAACTGCCTCGCGACGTTGCCTATGTGCCAAAAGACGGGCCGCTCCCGGAAATGTACGAGCCGGTCGAGAGTCCCGTCGACAACGTCCTACATCCGAGCGTCAAGCACAACCCGCTGCTCAAATACCCCCGACTGGCATCTCACCAGCCCATAGGCACGGTCGATCGCTTCCCTTATGTGCTCATCACATCGACGGTTGCAGAACATTGGTGCGGTGGATCTTCAACCCGAAACATCTCATGGTTGAACGAACTCGTGCCCGAGCCCATGCTTGAAATGCCGGAAAGCCTCGCGCACAAACTGAGTGTAAGAACAGGTGATTGGGTGAAGGTCTCCTCCGCGCGCGGTGAATTGAAAGTGAAGGCCGTTGTTACGCCCAGAATGAAAACGCTCCATGCAAACGGGTGTGAAGTCACGATTGTATGGATGCCCTACAACTGGGGATTCCGCGGGCTATCGAAGGGCGTCAGCGTCAACCATCTGACCATAGATGCCGTCGATCCCGGCGCCGGAACTCAGGAAACGAAAGCTTGTCTGGTAAACGTCGAGAAGATTCAAGAGAACGGTGCGCGGTCTTCAGCTACCTGAGGGGCATGTCATGGCGAAGCCTGCAACCACGGTTCCGGTCAAAACGACACTGGTCGACATAACGAAGTGTATTGGCTGTCGCGCGTGCCAGGTTGCCTGCAAACAGTGGAACGATCGCGACGGAGAACAGACCGAACTTCAGGACCAGCTTGGATTCCAAAACCCCGCTACCCTCAGCGCGAAGACTTACACGCTGATCACCTTTCACGAAGTGCCCGATGAGCAGGCCCCCGGCGGGTTACACTACCTTTTCGCCATGCGGCGGTGCTTGCATTGCCTGGAACCCGCCTGCGCTTCGGCTTGCCCAACGACCGCATTGAACCGGCAGCCCGACGGCCCGGTAACCTACAATGCGGATAAGTGCATCGGTTGCCGGTATTGTATTTGGGCGTGTCCATGGGGCGTGCCCACAGCTGAGTGGGATTCGCTCGCACCGAAAATTCAAAAGTGCACCCACTGTGCTGACCGCGATGACCAGCCGCTACCCTTAGCTCGCAACGGTCGACCGCTCACAAACATTGAAAGCCAGCTCTTTCGAGAAAGTATCACTGTCCCGGCTTGTGTGAAAGCATGTCCGGCCGATGCGTTGCGGTTTGGTGAGCGCGAACTGATCTTAAAAGAAGCTCGCACTCGCATCTCGTCTCAACCCGAAAAGTATGTCAACCATATCTACGGCGAGGAAGAGGCCGGAGGAACCAGTGTCTTGTATTTGTCTTCCGTGCCCTTCGCAAAACTCGGATTCCCTGACGTCGACAAGAAGCCCTATCCCGCGGTTTCTGGTGTAGCCATTCACGCCGTTCCTCCGGCAGTAATCGCTATCGGCGCGTTGCTCGGTGGCATTTACGCTTTTCTGACAGGCAGAGCCGCGTCCGTGGCCCCCGCCCAATCCGGCACGGATTCGCGAGACGCTCACTTCCACCCCGAATTCGAACGAGTCCCCTACAAGTTGTTCACGCCGTTCAATTCGGTTTTGTTGGCGTTCATCGTTTTTGGATTGATTTCGCTCGTTGCGAGATTTGCCTTGGGCCTCGGCGGCAGCACACACCTTTCGAATACCTTTGCATGGGGACTGTGGATTGTGTTCGACCTCGTCTGGATCGCGGTGGCTGCCGGAGCTTTTGCAACGGCGGGTGTCATTTACGTCTTTCAACGAAAAGACCTGTATACGATGGGGCGCGCCGCCGTGCTCATGGGCCTTTTGAGCTATTCGTTTGTCACTGTCACACTCATTGCCGATCTCGGCCTGCCTTGGCACTTCTATCAACTCGCCCTGCAAGCTCCCGAACAGTCAGCCATGTTTGAGGTCTCGTGGTGTGTCGGGCTTTATGTGACGATTCTGCTGCTGGAGTTTTTGCCAGTGCCGTTCGACTGGTTCGGGCTGAAGAGAGCAAAGGAGATCTGGGAGCGGTGGTCCGGCGTATATGTTGCTGTCGCGGTGACATTGTTCGTATACCTCCTCTCACGAAACCTTACATACGTCCTGTTGACGGCAGTCGTATTTGGTTTTCTAGCGTGGCTGTTCGGGTCGAAACGCAAGAGTGCTGAACCTATCATGTTGGCGATTGCCGCAGTCACTCTGTCGACGATGCATCAAAGTTCACTCGGCTCTCTGTTCCTGCTTATGCCGGACAAACTCGGCCCGCAGTGGTGGTCTCCGGTGATGCCAATCTCGTTCTTCTTGTCGTCCATTGCGGCCGGAACGGCTCTGGTGATCGCAAATGAGATCTGGATCGCAAGAGGATGGCGCCGTGAGATCCGAGCTTCCCAGCTTGCTTCGATGGGGCAGATCACATTTTGGTCCTTGTTGATCTATCTTGTCTTTCGCCTCGGTGACATGATCGTTCGCGGCCAGTTTGCCTCCGCATTCTCCGGGAAGCTGGGCGTCCTTTTCCTGGCCGAGATTGTCATCGGTGGAATTATTCCAGTCCTACTCCTCTCGCTAAAACCGCTTCGAATGCAGACTGGAATACTGTTCGCGGCGGCTTTGCTGGCCGCGCTCGGAGTGGTATTCAACCGGATTAACGTGGTTTTGTTGGCCATGGACCTCAAAGGACCGATGCCGCAAAACGCCCCGGCATTTTATTCGCCCTCCGTTTTCGAATGGGGCATCTCGATCGGCCTCATTGCCGCGACCATTTTCTTGTTTGGCTTGGGAGCTCGCTTGTTGCCACTGCTTCCAAAGCACGAAGCCGAACACGCCTAGGAGCCTGATCTGATGTCGATGGAGGCGTGGCTTTCAAAGCATCCGTATTTGCGCCCGGTCGCGGAATTTCATGCGAAGGTGTCCGATTCGATTGCCAACGCCCGGTTGACCTACGCACATATTCCCAATTGGCCCGAATACGTTGACGATTACAAACGGGGCATACCTGTGCTGGAGAGCTTGCGGGAGGTAATCGACTGCGAAGAAGTGGCACGAATTGCATCGGTCCTTCTGCACTCGCTTACGTGTGTTTCAATACCCGACCGGATAAAACAAGGGGGCATCCAATTGCAGGCAGAATTGCATGCAAAGCCGCGACAATTGGCCGGATGGCTATTCGGCGACGGCGATTGTGCCTTCTCGCATCCTGGTCTTTTGCGTCACGTAAGCTGGACCGCACTAGCCCGATATCTTGGGCCCTTGATTGCAGCATTTGAAGGCTGGCGCGACGAGGAATCCTGGATGCAATGTTATTGTCCGATTTGCGGTTCAGGCCCGTCGATGGGCCAGTTAGCTGATGCAGATCCCCGCCGGCGCTTGCTCGTCTGTGGCTGCTGCAGGACCCGTTGGCAGTTTCGCCGGATTGGCTGCCCGTTCTGCGAGGACGATAACGATCAACAGCTGCCCTCGTTATCGATTGAAGGGGAGAAACAATTGCGCATCGATTTCTGCCACTCCTGCTCCGGATATCTCAAAACCTATATTGGTGAGGGGCAGGAGAGCCTGATGCTGGCGGATTGGAGTTCGCTTCATCTCGATTTTTTGGCCCAAGATCGCGGACTGAAACGGCTAGCCACGTCTGTCTACGAACTCTGACCCGATTCAGCGACGAGCCTTCCGGTTGTGAGGCCTCTGCCAGTCCTTCCGGGCGGGAGCTGGCGCTATCTCTAGTTTCAGCATGGCCCAGATAGGTTTCAAGCCCTGATAAACGGGTTACCCCCGATACGATGGCTTGCAGTTGCAAGAGTAGAGTGCTATACCTCCGCCACATGAATGAGGATGGACTCGGCATTTCTGAAGGAAGCAAGACGGAACAGGCTCTTCGTGAGAGCGATGAGCGGTTCCGTCTCGCCACGAAAGCGGGAAGGATGTTCGCCTATTCATGGGATGCCGCCACCGATGTCATTGAGCGCTCGGGAGAGAGCGCCAAGATTCTGGGAATCGACGAGGCGGCGCTTCTTACTGGCCATCAAGCTATCGCGCGAGTGCATCCAGATGACCGAGAAGGACTCCTGGCCGCAATGGCTAGGTTGAGTCCCGAGAAACCCTTCCTCCAAGTCACCTACCGCATTGTCCGTCCGGACGACAGTGTGATTTGGGTGGAGCGGCACAGTCAGGCCTGTTTTGGCGAGCACGGCAAGATAAAGCGCATAGTCGGCATGATCGTCGACATCACCGAGAAAAAGCAGGCTCAGGCAGTCGCCTTGAGGCATGCTGCGATTGTCGCATCGTCTGACGACGCAATCATTGGTGTCGACATCAATGGGACTGTTACAGACTGGAACAAAGGAGCCGAGAGAGTTTTTGGCTATTCCGTGACAGAAGCAATGGGCAGGAATATTTCGTTCTTGTCGCCAGCGGATCGCTCTGAGGACGGGCTGAACATCCTGAAGAAAGTCATAAATGGCGAGGCCGTGAAGCAATACGAGACCGTGCGCCGGAGAAAGGACGGCACTCCTATCGACGTATCGATCACGCTGTCTCCAATAGTTGATGCTGAGGGCAAGATTATCGGCGCGTCAGGAATCGGCCGGGATATGACGGATCGCAAGCTCGCAGAACGAGAACTCTTTCAGACCAATGAACGACTGAATCTCAGCATGGAAGCTGGGCGAATCGGGTGTTGGGAAGCGAATATAAAAGAAGGCACGAGCTATTGGTTCGGCCAGACGCACGCTCTCCTTGGAACTAAACCCGAGATTCTTTCCGCCTCCACGCGGGTGTTTTGGGGTCGAGTGCATCCGGAGGATCGAGGCGGGTTGCGGGACGCAATACAGATAGCAATCGAGAACCATAATGAACTGGCGGCAGAGTTTCGGGTGGTTTGGTGGGACGGAAGTGTCCATTGGTTGCGGTCACAGGGACGGTTCTACTACGGACCAGATGGTCAGGCCGAGCGCATGCTGGGCATTTCGGTAGACATCACGGAGCGCAAGGAGGCGGAAGAGGCGTTGCGCAAAAGCGAAGAGCGGCTGCGGATGGCGCAGTGGGCTGCTCACATTGGAACCTTTGATCTGAATCTACGAACCGGAGTGGATGTTTGGATGCCGGAGACGGAGGCATTGTACGGCTTGCCACCGGGGGGATTTGGGGGGACACTGACCGCGTTTGAAAATCTGGTTCATCCGGATGATCGGAAGAGAGTCATCGAGTTAACTCGGGAGATGATGAGAACCGGAGAACCCACGGAGGCAGAATGGCGGGTGGTCTGGCCTGACGGAAGCGTGCGTTGGATAGCTTCGCGCGGTCAGGTGTTTATCGACGAGTCCGGCGAGCCTTCACGAATGCTTGGCGTCAACTTAGACATCACCGAGCGCAAGCGGACAGAACAAGCGCTGTCTGCGATGCCTGGAAGATTGATTCAATCGCAGGAACAGGAACGTACCCGGATTGCGAGGGAACTTCATGATGATATTAGTCAACGACTTGCGCTAGTAGCGATGAATCTCGATCGCCAGAGTCAGAATTTACAGGCTTCTGTGACGGAAATGCGATTGGTTATGGGAGAGGCGACCAAACAGGTTTCTGATCTTGTCAGTGATCTTCACGAAATGTCACATCGGCTGCATTCTTCCAAACTTGATACGGTTGGTCTCGTGGCGGCAGCGGGCAGTTTTTGTCGAGAGTTAGCGGAACGGCAGAATGTAAAAGTAGATTTCCACTCCGAGGGTGTTCCGAAGAAACTGCCGGAGGATGTCTCGCTTTCCCTCTTCCGTGTCTTACAGGAGGCTCTTCAGAATGCTGCGAAGCATAGCGGAGCAAAGCACTACCGTGTTTCGCTCCGGGGCTCAACAAACCAAATTGCTCTGACGGTCTCGGATAAAGGACGAGGTTTTGATCTTACGGAGACGCTAAAGGGGGACGGGCTTGGAATCACGAGCATGATGGAACGCATGAAGCAGGTCGGGGGGCAGCTGTTAATCGATGTCGGACCTAGCGATGGAACGACCATCAACGCATCCGTGCCTTTTCATTGTCAGTCGAAGTCCGCTTCCGCGGGAATCTGATTGTTTGCATGGAACCCAAGTTTTGCGGGTCGCTCCTTGAGACAATGGCGCAGTCGGCGCGCACAACGCTATGGGAGTGCTGTTGCTTCACGTCGAAATCCAACCCTAGGTCTTGATTAACGCGGTTACCGGAAAGTAGTCATAGAATATATCAACCGTACGAATATGCAGCGAGCCAACAGTGTGTCCTTGGTTTGTGCTGTGACCGTCGCAGCGAGCACATTGGCATTCCCATATGACAGGGTACGGCACGATCTGTCCGTCTGCTGGAAGTTGTTTTGGATAGGGATCATACTGGGCACAGTCTCGGGGCACAGTTGCACCAAAATGGTGCAGTGCCAATCTCGCAACTTGTTGAAAAGAATGGCGGGGACGACGAGACTCGAACTCGCGACCTCTGCCGTGACAGGGCAGCGTTCTAACCAACTGAACTACG
>Ga0207762_1000343_pt1 | contig 10458 bp, 6 predicted proteins | sample LuqExpMetageno37_FD_187795 | JGI IMG/M metagenome (GOLD analysis project Ga0207762, IMG submission 187795) | Tropical forest soil microbial communities from Luquillo Experimental Forest, Puerto Rico - Sample 37 (SPAdes) | ecosystem: Environmental > Terrestrial > Soil > Tropical forest ...
GAGGGAGAGAAAGGATGGCGTTCTGGCTCCTAAGCGACACCAAATGAAGCACTTGGAATTTGGACCTTGATAGTTCGGGACCAGGGGGTCGGAGGTTCAAATCCTCTCTCCCCGACCATTGTTTTCAGCTACTTACAGCAGCCGCCCCCAGGACCGACCCGCTGGTTTTGTCCCAGATTTCGCTGGTGCTCCGCCCTTCCGACCCGCATAAATACTGCACGTCTTGTGAAGGGTTGCCGTTTGTGTTGCGTTGCCATCCTGAGATAGTTCGATCACACTGGAGTGGAAAGGAGATGTCGGACTTGCCATCCTGCTTCTTCGCCACAGACCTGCACGGACACATTGAGCGTTATGAAAGGCTGTTCGCATTGATGGAAGCAGAGCGCCCGGCGGCGGTGTTTCTTGGGGGTGACTTGCTGCCGCGAATGTCTTACTACGCGAGGCGATCGGAACGTCGGCAGGAAGATTTTGTCCGGGACTACCTCGGGCCGGGCGTGAGGCGAGTCCGGGAGAGGCTGGGTGTACAGTATCCCGCCGTGTTCTTGATTTTGGGAAATGACGATCCTAAGTCCGAAGAACCATCGTTCCTCGATGCCGCCAAGGATGGATTGTGGCAGTACATCCACGGACGCAAAGTCACGTTCGCTGGCTTCCGCCTTTATGGTTACGCCTGCGTGCCACCGACGCCGTTCCTGCTGAAAGATTGGGAGCGGTACGACGTCTCCCGTTATGTTGATCCTGGCTGCGTTTCACCAGAAGAAGGGCGGCGTAGCGTGACGGCAAATCCGAGCGAGGTGAAATGGGGCACGATTGCACAGGACCTCGCCACTCTAGTGGACGACGACCCGATAGAACGTGCAATTTTTCTCATCCATACTCCGCCGTACGACACACCACTCGACTGCGCCGCCCTGGACAGCAGGAAACATGACCATGTTCCATTGGACGTGCATATCGGAAGTATTGCGGTGAGGCGTTTTATCGAGCAGCGCCAGCCCTTGCTGATGTTACACGGTCACGTGCATGAGTCGGCGCGCCTGACGGGTGAATGGAAGACCAAAATCGGCCGCACGGTTTGCATCAATGCCGCCCACGACGGGCCCGAGCTGGCCCTGGTTCGCTTCGACCCGGAATCGCCTGACGAGGCTGCACGCGAGCTGATCTGACAGCGTCAGACCTGCTTCATCGGCAGCTTGCGCGCCGGATCGGTAACGGCGTCGATCTTGACCGCATAGCGGGAGCGTTCAGCGATGTCGGCGTCGGTGATCAAGTGCACGTCGAGCAGGCCCTGGCAACGATAGCCGGTGCGCAGGAAGTTCATTTCCGCCAGGCAGCGGCTCCAGCCTTCCAGCCACAACATCAATTCCCTCTGCTGGTCTTCCGTGCCCCCAAAGTGGATCAGCAGATCGACATCGCTTGCCGGACCTGCCGTGGCATTCTTGGTGCTACCAATCAGGTAAAACGCCTTAACGCCGAATTGCCGTGGATCCAACTCAGCCGCAATCCTCTCCGCCATACGAAAACGCCAGCGCCAGTGATCGTCTCCTGCTCGGCCACGGGCTGCAAGCTCTGCTTCGATCTGCTTCACCTCATTCTGGGGAGCTGCCAGCAAGGCAACGGCCTGATCCAGGTCCGCGTTCATCAGCACGCGCAGAACCTGCCCGCCAGCCGCCCGCGGCACGTCGATGACTCTGACGGTGTCTGACAGGTATGCAAATTCGGGCAGCAATTCATCAAGTATGCTGCGCGACCCTCGGAAGAATGGCTCCTTAAACACATTCTTCGGATCATCGGGATACAGGGGCAGGTAGCGAATCGAAGCCTCCACCAGGTCTTGAAAGAAGTGCGTCCCGAACGACAGATCGGGCAAGTAGTTTCCCTTTTGCCGGGCAACTTCGATCAGCATCGCACTGTTGTTGATGTCGGAGTAGGTGACCGGAACGCCCAACTTGATGTCGCCCCGGCTGCCCCAGCGTCCGGGGCCCATGAGGATGAATTGCCGCTTGGGGAGCAGTTTGTTCAGGCGCCCCACGACGCGGCCGACCTCGCGCATAGCGTGCTCATCGGGCAGGTTTCTGTAGCCCTCGGGATCCACGTAAACGATGTGGGTGATCTCGGGAACCCGGCCGTTGGAGATGAAGCGGCTGGCGGAAAACAGCATGCGTTCCGCCGGGAGGTCCTGGGGAATGGGGATGGGCACGGCATCGCCGCTGTAGCTCTGCGGCCGGCACTGCAACAGATAGAAGTCGCTGCCGTCATAGGCAAACTCGATGTCAATCGGTTCTCCCAGTTTTTCTTGCAGCAGGGTCAGCAGCTCGCGGACGTAGCTGACGAATGGCGTTTTCTGAATGAGGCCTTCAAAGGTAAAGATGACATCACGCTTGCCGAAGTCCAGGAGTCCAGTCGGCTGCTCAATCCGGTCATGGTCAACCAGCGAGACGAGCAGCCGGACTTGCGGATATCGCGTTCCACAGCTTCGCAGCAGCTCCTCAACCTCAACGGTTTCGAAGGAGTTGGTCTCCAGGTTGATAACATCAACCTTCTTGGGCGAGTATCTTAGAACCTCGTCCACCGTGACGTTGGCCCGCAGATTGGGTTGACCTGGAGCAATCAGAACCGGGTAGTCGTCTGCCATACGATCGACCGCGCGGGTACCCAGGCCGGGCACCAGCCGAATTAATCCGTCACCCCGTCTGATTCGCGCTGACCAGCGAAACTCGTTGTTGCTGAAGGCAACTCCGGAACAAGCGGGCAGGAAGTACTTCCCAATCGTCTGGCCAACGACTTCCTGGATGAGGATTCCCATCTCCTCATGGACATCGAGCAGGCCCCTCTCGGCCCGGTATTCGGTGGGATCGGGTCCGAAGATAGAAGCGTAAACTTCCGCAATCGCATCCATCAGCGCGGCCAGGCGCTCCTCCTTGGAGCCGCGGTTCCCCAGAAAGAGGCTCTTGTACTTGCCGGAGAACGCCGAGCCCGCGCGGTCCTCCAGCAGACTGGAGCTGCGCACGATGATCGGTCGGTCGCCCAGGTCGTCGAGGGCCAGCGACAAGCCCTGGGCCAGTTCGGAGGGAAACGATGAATCCTTGAATAAGGACACCAGGCGGGGATACTCCAGACGCACCTGGTCAATTTCTCTGTACTTCCAGTTGAGCACGTCCTCCAGTTCGTTGTGATGCACGAAATTGAGGATCCAATCCGAGGTGATGTACCACGTCCTGGGGACTTTTACCCGGTGCAGCACACTATCCGGCACTGCATATTTATCCACAATCTTCTTAGCCAGAAAAAGGCCGGCGCTTTTGCCTCCCAGTTTGCCGTGGCACCGCGGGGGAAAGATGACCTTTCCCAGAAGATCGTAGAAATCCTTAACGGTAATGATATTTTTGGCGATATTGATGAACGCCAGGCTTTCGGAAAAGAAGCGGCGGATGAGCGATACCCGCAGCCCTTGCTGAGTCGCCATGGAGAGTTCGGTCTCGTCAACGCCGGCGTGGCGGTAGCGCTCCACAGCCTCGATGATCTCGCCCAGGGGAGTGTCCAGTTGCTCCAGAGCGCGAACCAGAAAGCCAGACTTCTCTTCCTTGATCCAGGAAGTCACGCAGGTCAGGATCTCGTTTTCGCTGAGGTGCCGGCTTGCGATGCGGAAGGTCTCGGCGGTCAGGTCAGCAGACGTGGGCAGAGACTCCAGGCGTAAAGGCCGGTTTTCACCGCCCGGCACGGTGGCGCCGACGACTGGGGCCGCACTGCCTCGCTGCAACAGTTCCTTGGCCTCCTGAATGCCGTTCCAACTCAGGTGGTTGATGAGCTTGCGCGAGATCCGCTGCAGCAGCACCGGGTCGGTATCGCGCAGGAACTCGAGGACGATGCGCCACTCGCCCTTGGCCGGCGCGTGGCCGGTGGCGGCTGCGGTCAAGCCCTCAAACGCCGCCTTGAGCCGCCGTTGCAGAACGTGGCTGGCGATGCGGTCGGCGATGGTTTCGATGAGCTTGCGCTCTTCTTTCAGAAAAGGCCCTTCGTCCGAGTGCGGCATCTGCTCGCGATACGAGACCTCAACGGCGCCTACGGTCGCCCCTTGCACAACGATGTTGGCGCTCTGTACCCACGGAGTGGGCTTGAAGTTGGCCGACTCAACCGTCGTGTTTTCAAAGGTGATTCGGGCCTGGCAGTCATGGGGGTACTGCCAGCCCGGGGGAAGAATCTCCACGATGCCGCGCAGCACCTGTTCCAGCGGTAACTCGCACTGATTCAGCAGCTCATCGGCACGATAAAGACAGTTCAGTTCCTTTGCCCGCTCCTGCAATTCGTGCAGGATGTCCGCAACCTGGGGTTCGTCTCGGTTCATAACCGCATCTCGTGAGACAGCTCTGTGTCGTGTGCCAAGACTATGCCGCGCGCGCTGCGTCCGTCCACGCGAATGGAAAGCGGAACGGAGGGTCGCACATGGCGCACGAATTCGGTTTCACGTACCACGGGCTGCCGGTTCAGCCAGTCCCAGTTTATGGGGAAGGGCCCGTCATGCCGCACCATGAAGTAGCTGGCACGAAAGCTCGACAGATTGTGGAAGAAGTGCGAGCCTTGGCTGAGCTCCACGTTTATGGCCGGCAGCGTGGCCTCCACAATGGTCTTCGCTCCGGAAACCTGGCTCCAATCCACTGGAATCCCGAGTGACGCATGGGAACTGCCCCAGCGGCCAAATCCAATCAGCAGGTAAGGGCGACGCACAACGATCAGCTCGCGGTTAATTGTCTCCAGTTGTTGAGCGATGTCGGGAGTCCGCAGCGGAGAGAAAACTTCGGGCCGCACAAACACAACGTCTTGAATACCTTCCTCAATGCCATTGCCCATGACCATGTCCGAGGAAACAATCGCAGCAGGGTCGCAAAGAGCTTCGGCGGTCAGCTCCACAATATCTTCTGAAACCACCATAGGGCGGACTTGCAAGAAGCCCAGCCGGAGCTTGGCCGCTTCACCACGGGATTGTTCGATGGTGACGGCAAACTCGATCTCGACCTTGGCCTCCAGCGCATCCTCGGCTGCGTGGAGAAGCGTCCGTATCAAACCATTAAGCGGAAAGTACTCCAGCACGAGCAGCGGCGCGAAGTCCAGAATTCGCGCTCCCCGCGCTCCTACGCCCGGAATGACCCGGTCACGCGTGGGATCGTAGGTTGAGGCAACAAACCGGAGGACATCGTCTGCTTCGGCGTCCTTCATGTTGGCACGTGTGAGATATTCGACCTCGCTCACCGGATCGTAGGCCGGCGGCTTGCCCATGTTTACCGCCCAGAAATCCGTTTGCGTCGCGCCAAGCAGCTCTGTCACGCTGCCAAAGGGTGGCGGCTTCTTAGGGTAAGCCGGAGAGAATGTCCAGGCCACGCCACCATCGACAATGGTCTTTCCTAGTCCGAGAGCAAGACTTGCTACGCCGTCTTCGGGCCGCGCCGGAGGAATGGCGTAGAAGTTGTACGAACAGCTAACTCCCGACACGTCGGGATAATAGCGAACGCCATGCCTCCGGCCCACGACCTCCTGGAGGATGACGGCCATCTTCTCTTCCGCGGGATCGCGGCCAGTCGTCCGAATGTAGTCGCGCGCCTCGCGGAAGAAGGTCGAGGCATAAACGAACTTGATGGCTTCCACCAGCCCGCGGAACCGCGTGTCCGCGTCGAACTGGTTGTTGGGAATCATCTTGGTGGCGTAAACTCCCGCGAACGGACGACCCAGCGCATCCTCCAGCAGACTGGACGACCGTATGGCAAGAGGCGTTCTGACCTGCTGGCTCAAGGCGCGGAGATCGCCGAGTAACTCGACGGGAAGATCGGCTCGCTGAAAAGCATGCCCGATGCGGTCGTCTGTCAGCTGCTCGAACCGCAACTCCCGAAGACGGTTGCGCTGGATGAATTGGTCGAAGCAGTCGGTCGCGATGACCGCCATCGTGGGGACATTGACTTCGACAGTGGGGTAAACGGCGGGATCAATCGCTTGAGCCAGCAGGTCCTTGATGAACGCCAGGCCGCCGGCTTTACCTCCAAGGGCGCCTGTTCCAATGCGGGTAAAGGAAAAGGACCCATCCCAGAAGTTCCGGTCGAACACCGGAAGATCAGCCAAAGGCGGCTTAGTCTCGATCATCGCTGCCTCCCGCAGCCATCATTGCGGCTCACTCGGCAGGGCTTTGGGAACGGGGCATTACACCCAGCCGCGCTCGTGACAAGCCTTGGCCACCCGACCTATGGCAATAGCGTAAGCTGCATCCCGCATATAAAGGTTCTCCCGGCGGGCCAGTTCCGATACGGCGAAATACGCCGACGTCATCTTGACATCGAGCTTGCCCAGCACCTCGTCCTTCTCCCAGAAGTAGTTCATGTTGCTTTGTACCTGCTCAAAGTAGCTGCAGGTAACGCCGCCGGCGTTGGCCAGGAAGTCCGGGATCAGCAGAATGCCGCGCTCGCGAATCCGAGCATCTGCCTCTGGAGTCGTCGGACCGTTCGCTCCCTCAGCGATGATCCGGACACTGGGGCTGATCTTACCAACATTGTCCTCGGTGATCTGATTTTCAATCGCTGCCGGAATCAGGATGTCCACCCGCTGCTCGATCCAGGCTTCGCCCGGTAAAAGTTCGTATCCCAGCTCTGTCGCTTTGCTTTTGTTGATGCCGCCAAATCTGTCGGTAATCGCCAGGAGTTGTTGCAGATCGATCCCCTCGCGCTTGCGATAGGTGTAGGAGCAGTTGTCGCCCTGGTCCCAGCAGGAAACAGCAATCACTCGGCCGCCCAGCCGATCGTAGAGTTCGATGGCATATTGGGCCACGTTCCCGAACCCCTGAACGCTCGCCGTGGTATTTTCTGGGCGGATGTCCAACTCCTTCAGCGCCTCGCGCAGCGTGAATACTAAGCCATAGCCGGTGGCCTCGGTTCTGCCTTGTGAGCCGCCCAGTTCCACCGGCTTGCCGGTGATAAAGCCGGGAAAGCGGCCGCCGTGGATGTGCTCAAACTCATCGAGGATCCACAGCATGTGCTGTGCATTTGTCATGACGTCCGGCGCCGGCACATCGGAGATCGGGCCAATGTTCTTCGCGATCTGCCGTACCCAGCCTCGGGAAATCTGCTCCTGTTCGCGGGCACTCAGATTGTGGGGATCGCAAATGACTCCGCCCTTGGCGCCACCCAGTGGGATATCCACCACGGCACATTTCCAGGTCATCCACATCGCCAGGGCGCGTACGGTATCGATCGTTTCCTGGGGATGAAAGCGGATGCCACCCTTGCCCGGCCCACGCGCATCGTTGTGCTGCACCCGGAAGCCGCGAAAAATCTTCACCGTCCCGTCATCCATTCGCACCGGGATGGCAAAGTGATACTCACGCAACGGGTAGCGCAGAAGGTCGCGGGTGGCCGGGTCGAGGTCCAACAACTCAGCTACTCTGTCGAACTGTGCTTGTGCGATCTGAAAGGAATTGAATGCTCTGGTTCTCCTGGGTTGCCCAGGTGCCGCCGGTCGGGTTTCTGTCCCTACCTCGACCGGTTCACGCATTGCGGTCTCCGGCATGACGATTCTCCTATTTCTGCTAAGCAGTCAGTTGCAAGTTCCTGGGCGGATCAGGACTCTTGCAATTTAGGATACGCATCGTTGATCTGCCGCCGCTGTGATCCAGGTCACGGGCATTAGGCTCTGTTCTGCGCAAATACTCAATGTGATCTGGAATCCGCTGAAAGGTTTCCGTGATCGGTTTGGTAGCAGATGATAACTGTCCGACATGTATTCGCTTCTTAATGCCTGGCGTTACTCGCCGCGGCCAGGCGTGACTGTCTGCGAAAGGTAGCTTTCGAGATTTGCAGTGCATCGCAGATGTCGTCGGTCGAAGCGCCAGCGGCATTGCGCTCCGCGATGCGACTCGGCAGTCCCCGCTCCCTGCTGAGTACTCCACGGTAAAAGCCTTCCAACTGGCGGGTTGCGGCGCTCCAGCTCCACTGTTCGGCATCAAGCCGGGCAGCGCGGCGCATCTGGTGGTAATGGACCGGGTCAGACAACAGTTTCTGGACAGCGCCGACGGCAGCTGTCTGGCTGCCATAAGCATAAAGATGACCGGTGACTCCATCGCGCACGATGTCGAGAAGGCCGCCTTCGGCTACAGCTACAACTGGAGTGCCTGCCGCCATCGCCTCCAATGCGACTAGCCCCAGCGTTTCGGTGCGGGATGGCATGAAGAAGATGTCAGCCGAGGCATACGCCGCTGCCAGTTCCGCGCCCGTCAGGTAGCCCGCAAAATAGATGGGCGTACCGACAAAATGCCGCTGCAATTTCTCCCGGTGCGGTCCGTCACCCACCAATGCCAGCCGCAATCCGGGAACCGCCGCCAGAATTGGCCTCGCCGCCTCGAGACCCTTCTCTGCCGACAGACGCCCGACGTAGAGGAGCAGCTTTTCCTCGGGATGCCCCTCGGTGAGGCGAACTCGCATCGCTGGCGAGGCCAGTTCGGGCCGAAACGTCTCGGTGTCTACGCCTCGCTGCCAAAGTTCGACGCGCCGAATGCCCTGACGCTTCAGCAGGTCCACCATGACCTGTGAGGTGCACAGCACCAGGTCGGCCCCGTTGTAGGCGGTCTTATGCGCCTTCCAGAATAACGGCTCCAGCATTCCGATACCGTAATAATGCAGGTATCGGTCTACCTGTGCGTGATACGAAATCACCAGCGGTACGCGGTACTGCGAGCTGTAATAGAACGCCGACGAGCCCAACAGCATCGGTTGCGCAGTGTGGATCAGGTCCGGACGAAACTCCGCCAGCGCCTCGCCGATGGACGGGCGGGGAAAGGCCATCTTCAGGTCGGGATAGAGCGGAAATGGTGGACCCGGAACGCCGTGAATACGAGCGCCTTCGTACTCCGCGATCTTGCCGTCGGGAGCGACGACCAAAACCGTGTGCCCGAATGCCTGCAGATGGCGCACGGTCTGGCAAAGACGGGTCACGACACCGTCGATCTTGGGGAGAAACGTTTCGGTGAAGAACGCAATGCGCAGCGGCCGCTCTGCATCAGCAGTTTGCGATTGCCCGAGAGAGTGAAACAAGGTCTCGTTCACGCGTTAACTCCGCCAGGATACGTTGGGCACAGTCTTCGCCTGGTCCACGCGGATAGGTCCATACTACGGGACTCCCGCAAGAAATGCGCCAAGAGAAGCTACATTCTCGATTTCGATCCTGCGTGCCTGGCGGAAGTAGGTCGCAGCAAGGTAAACAGGTTATGAGGTATAGAAGATTTCTTTGTTAAGATTTAACAGAATCTGCTTAGTAAACTCCCCTATACTCCGAGGCACATGACTCCACGTGGCGATTCCGGAAACGGAAGTTCGCACCCTACCGTTGGATACCCCCGTGATCCAGCTGTTTCCTCGTTTTGCGCACTTTTTCGTGCCAGAGCCGCGCTGCAGGCGCCGGGCACGGACGGAGAGTGAAAATTGCTACAGGAATGCAACTTGTTGAGGAACCCTCTCGCGACGGCCGTTTGCACGTTCTGCATACGCCGAGTCAGGGTGCTGGGCTTCTTGCTGGCAACGCTCTTGGCAGCATCCGCAACGCTGGCACAGTCGGGCAACGCAGGCCGCCCTAGCTCGATGGATGCTACCCAGATTGTGGAACAACTGATGCAGAAGAACGAAAACCGGTCTGCACTGTTGCATCATTTTGAAGGCTGCCGCAATTACGCACTCGACTACAGCGGTTTTCCGTCGAGTAAGTCTGCGGAAATGGTCGTCAACGTCAGATTCGACGCCCCTGCACAGAAGCAATTCCGAGTGGTGCGTGAGGATGGCTCACGAGTACTAATCAGTAGGGTCCTGAAAGAGTTGCTCGAAAACGAGAAACAAGCGGTCGACGAACAGAATCGGAAAAAGACGGCTTTGACGCCGGAAAACTACGAGTTTCAGCTTATCGGAACCGAGGTGATTAATGGTCGCCCGCAGTACGTGCTGAAAGTGGCTCCCCGAACCAAGAACAAGTTTTTGTACCGCGGCAAAATCTGGGTCGATACCGCCGATTATGCGGTCTCGCGCATCACGGCCGAGCCAGCCAAGAACCCCTCGATTTGGATCAGCCGCACTGAGATCGACCACGAGTACAGGAAATTTGGCGACTTCTGGTTGCCGGTACGCAACACCAGTGTCACCAAAGTCCGTCTCGGCGGCACAGCCAAGCTCCGCATCGAGTATTCGAGGTACACGTTTGGCGTGTCGGCCAGAACATCCGACGCGGACGCCTGCAGCAGCGCAACCAGTGACGCCGGGACGGTGCGCTGAAGCCGGGCTCTACCCATGCGCCCGTCGGCGACGGTACTCATGGAAACGGTCTGGAGCGGGGAGGATGGGTTCGACATGTGTGTTGGTGGTGTATAACACAATAACGAAATAAATAAATATCACGACTGTTTAGAATCAATGGTTTAGCGGAAAACTGTTCGCATCTCAT
>Ga0207762_1000352_pt1 | contig 10379 bp, 9 predicted proteins | sample LuqExpMetageno37_FD_187795 | JGI IMG/M metagenome (GOLD analysis project Ga0207762, IMG submission 187795) | Tropical forest soil microbial communities from Luquillo Experimental Forest, Puerto Rico - Sample 37 (SPAdes) | ecosystem: Environmental > Terrestrial > Soil > Tropical forest ...
CGTGTGTAGCGATGTGCTCGTCGGATTTCGCAGGAGGTGTAGCGGCCTGGGAATCCACGTGAAGCACACGCGGTCGGCTGGCCACCTTTCGCGCAGTGTTGCAGTCACTCAGCAACGCCCGGACGGGAATGACCCATCCTGCAGCGTGCAGTTGCAGCGCCAAGCGCGCGACGGCGATCGAAGTTCCACCCGCTTCAGAAAATCGATCGTCCAATCCCAGCTGCATCTCGAAGACAGATCTGCAGATCGCCAGCACTTCCTCACACGCAGGGTTCATGGCCGCCCCGGCACCATCTGGATCGACTGGCTCTTCCCCAGAGTCCGGCGCACCGTTCGTTGTGTGCCTGCGGATCCCTTCCGTCTCGGGCACGGCGTTTCTCTTCGCATTGAATAAATTGGGCAAGCACTTCCGGTCGATCTTCCCCGAAACCGGCTGCATCATGAACTTCTCTACCGAATAGATCCTCTCAGGGACCGATGGCGGTGGAACTTGTTGGGCGAGGGTCGCCGTCACGCGAGCGGCCCACTCCGCCGGGGCCGGAGCGACCACCGATCTATCTCCATTGCGGACCGAAGGCGCAACAACGAAGGCGACGAGCATCTCGTTCTGGCAGTCCAGAACAGCTGCCTCGATCTCAGTGAATTGCGTCTGAAGAATGTCCTCAACAGCCTGTGCCTCGACACGGTGCCCGCGCACTTTGAGCTGCTTGTCGATTCGGCCTAGAAAGTGCACGCGCTGCGATTGGATGTCGATTTTGCATTTGTCCCCGGTGCGGTAGAGGCGGCCGAACTGAGCATGCGTGATGAACTTTTCGGCGGTTTGCTCCGGCAAGTTGCGGTATCCGCGCGCCACCTGCACCCCTCCGATGCAGAGCTCACCGACCTCCCCGTGTGGAAGCGGGCGGAGCTGGTCGGGCTCGAGGATGACATAAGTAACGTTCGCGAATGGTGAGCCGATGGTGACGAGTTCCCCAGGTCGCAAGCTCTGACGACTGGTGTCGGTGCTCGCCTCTGTGGGGCCGTATGTATTAATGATCTGCCGTCTGCCCCGGCTCCAGGGCTCCACGAGCGCGCTGGGAAAAGCTTCGCCTGCCGGCACGATATAGCGGCACAGTGGATATGCAAGGTCCACCTCAGGGGTTGGTGTGAGGGTGGTGAGAAGCACCGGCGGACAGAACAGCACGGTGACTTCACTTTCGCGGAGGACAGTGAGAAAGTCTGGGCCGGAGCAAATCTGCTCCTTGGTAAGCAGAACCACAGCGCATCCCGATACCCAAGCGCTGTACATCTCGGAAATGCTGCCGTCGTATCCCATCGATGACGTAAGCGACGTCGCGTCCATGCCTGGAAGCAGATCGAAGTAATCGGCGTAGCTCAGCGCCAGGTTCACGTAACCGGCGTGCGGACACTCCACTCCTTTCGGCATTCCTGTAGTTCCGCTCGTATAAAAGATGGTCGCGAGGCGCTGCGTGGGGTCATCCAGCCAGGGCGGCGGCTCTCGTCGGGGCAATATCTCCGGCAACCCTAAGACGTCTAGCGTCGGCAGCTCTCTGAACTTGTCTTGCCCTCGGGTTAGAACGAGCACTGGCTGTGCGTCGTTGAGCATGTGGGTGATCAGGGCGTCCGGCAAAGTAGCGTCGAGGACCATTACGGTGCCGCCAGCCCTAAGAATGCCGAGGTGGGAAGCCACAATCTGTGGGTTGTCCTGCGACATCGATACCGCTACGACTTGATCCGGGCCTGTAAGGAAAGGAGAAACGGCCGACGCAACAATTTCTGCCAAGGCATCGAGTTCAGCGAATGTCAGGGATTCTCCGGTGTGGGGAATCTGCAAAGCCGTGAGATGCGGGAACCTCTTGGCAGAACGGCTGAACACTTCGGTGAGCCACTTGACGCCATTCTGATGCGGTACGTTGACCAGGTGGCCGTCGTCAAAAACATCCGTCAAGCTGTATGGGCAAGTGTCCGCCTCGGACGGCACCTTCTCCGCCGCCCAAAGGTACCGCCTCCACGCCACAAACGTTAGCGCGAACAAAATGGCGAACGTGGCGGTTATGAAGATAGCTGCCACGGTTTTTCCCTCCCATGCTCGGGAAGTCCAGACCGCTAAGTGCCCTGCCTAAGATGAACTCCCTTGGCTTCAGGCAGTGCGTTTTAGTCGAGGTGTCGCTGAAGTGTTACAGTGCGACAGATGTCCAAGATAACGCAATGCGGGCGGCTGGCCATCATTTTCGAGTGGCGAAGTTTGCAAAGGGATCACATCCAAACCATGCTTCTCTATCAGTCTGAATGCGTTCGTGTCAACATAGTGTACTCTCAATGCGTTTTGGACGGATAGTCGTTATCAACTTATTCGTCTGTATTCTCCTTCGGTGGACTCACAGGCGGCAGGACCCGGGGAGGCGTCGTATCTATGTCACGTGTCTGGAGCTGCAACGAGTGGGATCCGCTCGAGGAAGTCATAGTCGGCAATCCGCTGAAGGCGCGATATCCAACGCCGGACCTAAGCACCCAGCTGGCAGAATTCTCCGATCGTTCACTCGCTGAAATTCCGCGTGGCCCTTTTCCGCAACGGATCATTGAAGAGACGGACGAGGATCTAGACGAGTTTGCACAGATTCTGGAGAAGGCGGGCGTAACGGTAAAGCGTCCGGACACCTGGCGCCACGAAGCAACTTTCTCGACCATCAACTGGGAAGCCCAGGGGTACTATAACTATTGCCCGCGGGACATCATGCTGGTGATTGGTGACCAGATCATTGAAACACCCACTGTGATCCGCAGCCGCGCTCAGGAAACGTTCAGCTATCGCACGCTGCTGATCGACTACATGAAGTCGGGCGCACGGTGGTACAGCGCGCCGAAGCCGATGCTTTTAGACTCGCTTTTCGAAGGCGTCGATCTGAAGAAGCCTACGCCGCGCAACGGCGAGCCTGTCTTCGACGCGGCAAACGTCCTGCGTTTGGGCCAGGACTTGATCTATCTAGTCAGCGCCACGGGTAATGAAATGGGCGGCGAATGGTTGCAGGGCATACTAGGCAATCAATATCGAATCCATTTCCTCAAGGACGTATATTTCGGCAGCCACATCGACTCGACCCTCGTGGCCTTACGTCCTGGGTTGATCCTGTGCAATCCGGGTCGTCTCAACGACCATACGCTGCCGGCGGTATTGAAACAGTGGGAGGTCATCTACGCTCCTCCAATGGAAAATACGGACAGGCATAAACCCGAGTACATTTCCAAAAGCATCGGTAGCGATTGGATCGATATGAACGCGTTTAGCCTTAATCCGAATCTGGTTGTCGTCGACCGGAACCAGCCCTCGCTCATCAAACTTCTCGAGAAGCACGGCCTCGACGTCATCCCATTGAAATTGCGCCATTCCAAGCTGTTAGGCGGCGGACCCCATTGCGTCACCTTGGACATTCGCCGTCGTGGCACCCTGCAGCGGTACTTCGATTGAGCGCTACTGGCCGTGCTCGGTCGACGCGGGATTTGGCGCCTGGAGGACAGAAGCTGCGCTCCATCTTCTTCTTCGTCGCAAGCGGCCGGATGCTTCGAACCAATAGCTACGAGTCTGATGATGTCCTGTCGGCTTCTCGACTGGAAGATCCAGCAACCTTCGCAATTGTTCGCTGCAACTAGGAAACTCCTAATTGCCTTTCGCCGTTGCACATAAGAACGTTGGGTTCGTCGGCTTGCCACAAAGGTGGCTGAGTGCTGATACCGATTCGTGGTGGATGGTTGGCTGTGGCCTAATTAAGCTTGCCGGGCGCGTACGCTCCCAATTAGTTCGGTTTGGACCGGTCCGGCTGTGCTAATCTTAATGCCCGGAGACCGTCGCTCTCCCAAAACTTGGCGCTAGGAGGAATCATGCACGCAACTTCAATCCGTTTCTCGAAAATGCCGTTCTTGATTTTGACCACGCTCCTGGTCTTTTTCTGTGCGGCCGCAAGCAGCGCTCAAACCCTCAAACTCCCGACTCCAAAGATCTACGCGCAACAACTCGTGAATGACACACTGGCCGCGAACCCTGACATCATGGGTCTCGAGATCTCTGCCGCTTATGCCCAGAAGGACAAATGCACCACCATTGCCTCCGACGAGGAATTGGGTATCGGTGAGAAGTGCGATCAAGACGAGTACTCCGTCATGAAGAACAACATGCCCTTCGCCGATAAGACAACGGAACATGGCAAGGAATTCTTCGACGTCAACGTTCCTATTCACGACGCAAGCGGCAAGATCCTGGCCGTAGTCGGAGTTGATTTCCAACCCGATCCCAAACAAACGGCCACCCAAGCGTCCGAGCGGGCCCAACAGATCGCCAAGCAAATTGAAGCAAAGGTCCCATCCAGGGAAAAACTCTTCGAACCGGTGAAGTAATTACAGGCAAAAAGGAGCCTTATCGCTGCGGTTCGTAAGGGTGATGGAGCCAGCCATCCATCTCTGCAATCGCGATGGTCCATCGGCACCCGCGAGTTAGGTTAGTGGGGCTGCGTGCGTTTACCTGCATCCTTGCGCTCGTCACTCACTCGGTGAAACACTCTTCCCCATGAAGCGCTGTTGTAGCCGGTCTCAACTGGCGTGCTCCCGCGTTGCTTGAAAAGCGATTAACTATGGTGAGCGCAGAAATGCACGGCGCTGCGCGTCCAATGAGCGTAGCTCAGCCAGTTGACAACACCGACTGGCTGAAGACCGCCGCAATCATCCTGGTCCTGGTTGACCACTTCGGTTATTTCTTCGCAGAATACGACCAGTGGTGGGGCGTATTCGGACGCATGGGAGCGCCGCCGTTCTTTTTCCTGATGGGATACGCGCGAACTCGGGCTGTCCCGTTCCGCTGGATTTGGCTTGGTGTCGGCTTGACTGCACTCGACAGTTGGAACAACGAGTGGGCCTGGGTGGCTCCGAACATTCTTTTGAGCTTCGCACTCATCCGCCTGGCACTTCCTTATGTGCGGGCCTTTTTGCAACGCCACTGCTGGATAGCCTTCGTCCTCCTCGTTGCCGCACTTTTGGCGCTACTACCCATAGCGGGGAAGATTGTCGATTACGGCGCAGAAGGATGGCTCTGGGCGCTGTTCGGACTATGCCAGCGCATCTGTTGCGACGGCAGATCGGCTACGCAGGTGGACGGCGCATCCCAAGGCTCGGCGCCGCCTGTGCACGTTAGAGATGAGAACACGGGCTTAATGCGCCTGCTGGCCTGCTTTGTCGCCACGGTCGTCTACGTCTGGCAAGAACAAAAGGAATTCTCGTTTTCACAAATACAACTCGCCGCCTTCATCGTTGGCATTAGCTTTTTGTCCCTTACTTTGTGTCTATTTCGGCGTGGCCCGAGCCGCATCCAACCGCCACAAAACATCACCGGCATTTTGCACTTCATCGGCCGGCGTACTCTCGAGCTTTACGCCATACAGCTTGCCGGTTTCGAACTTCTCACAAAGTTGATGCCCGATCTCGCCCCCTGAGCCAAGTCCGGATCGAGATGTGGAAGTGTCGCCACTTACGATTTAACTCCGCCTCGCGGAAAATGGAGCAAACTGTCTCCCGCGGCTACGCTTCTGCGAGAGCCGTTTGCACGAACGTTTCAAGGCAGCAAGAACCTGACTCCCGCGAAGTCCAAGAGCTGTATCGGAAGGTTAGGTGTGATGTGGCAGGGGTGTGCGGGGCGCTTTCGATACAGCGACTTAGCTGGCTCGCGTCGAAGCACTGGGATGGGGCGAGGTTGGGGTTGTGGTTTCAAGCCGCATATTTGTGTCGAAAGGGTAGAGCGGAGTTGGATCTGGACCGCAGTAAGCCTCTCGATAACGCGCATCGGTCCACCTCAGATGGGGCAGATCAGAGTACGAGTGTGCCCGAGGGAGGCATGACGATTCGTCCGTTGTCATTGCTCGACTTCTTCGTTGCGATCGTGATGTTCTCCACCGGGCTGCGCATCAGCGGCGGAGAGTTGCTCGATGTCTGGCACAACCCCGGTTATTTACTCGCATGCTGCTGGCAAACTGCATCCTAATCCCTCCGCTGAGTTTCCTGCTGGTTTATGTACTTTCGCTGCAGCCAGAAGCAAGGATTGGCTGTTAGCCGCTATTCCCGGAACACCGATCGCTTTACAGTTCACACGGCAAGCCAAAACGCGGCCTGCCTTCACAGCTGCCGTGACCTTCGCGCCATCCGCGGTTAGCTTGCCACGACTCCATTCGCATCCGAGTTATGCCAGCTAAGCTGCATCGGCGGTCTCGATTGGTGGCAGCATCGCGCGGAATCCCAAACGCACAAGGCACCTCGGCGCGCGTATTATAAGCATCAACCCTGCAGGAGGACTTCACCATGACTCTTGAAACACCCGCCTCCGACAAAGCCTACATCAATCGGGCTCTCGAAGCCTGCATCCTCATCGGCCTCGCCGTTCTGTTGGTCGCCGCTTGCCTCGGGATTCTGCGTCCTTTCATACCGCTGATGGCTTGGGGAATCATCATCGCCGTGGCCGCCTACCCGGCGTTCCAAAAGCTGCAAAGCGCGGTCGGTGGGCGCGGAGGTCTTGCCGCCACCATATTCAGCGTCGTTCTTCTCGCTATCTTGATCATTCCAGTCTTTCTGTTGGCGGAGAGCCTGGTTGGAGGCGCTCAGACCTTGGTTGCACACATTAAAGATGGCACCCTAACCATCCCTCCGCCGCCCGAGAGCGTCGCTACATGGCCCATCATTGGCCCACGGCTCAACAAACTGTGGTACACGGCATCCACCAACTTGACCGCAGTGTTCCAGCGGTTCGCTCCCCAGATCACGTCCGCCATCCCCGCATTGCTCTCAGCGTCGGCTGGACTCGCCCTCACCGTTCTGCAGTTCGTCTTGTCCATCGTCGTGGCCGGCGCGTTGTTGGCGAACGCACGCGCCGCTTCCGAAGCCGCTCGCGCCCTGGCTAATCGCCTCTTTGGCGAAAAGGGGCCTGAATTCCACGAACTCATCAGCTCCACCATCCGCAGCGTGACCACTGGAATTCTCGGCGTTGCCATTATCCAGACCTTCTTCGCGAGTGTCGGATTTTTTGTCTTTGGATTGCCTGGTGCCGGCGTGTGGGCTGTAGTTTTCCTCATTGCGGCCGTGCTTCAAGTGGGTGTGATCGTACTGGTTCCCGCAGTGCTTTATGCATTTGCGATTGCCAGTACCACCAAGGCCGTCATCTTCTTGATTTGGTGCCTCTTCGTCGGCCTGATGGACAACTTCCTGAAACCCATACTACTCGGTCGCGGCGTTGCCGTTCCGATCGCAGTGGTATTTCTCGGCGCAATTGGTGGATTCGCTGCCATCGGCATCATTGGCCTCTTCATCGGCGCAATCGTCTTGTCGGTCGGCTACAAACTGTTCCTCGCTTGGCTTGAGCCGCCAACCACGGCCACCGAGAGCAGCTAAAAACTTTTCCGGTGCCCCGTTCAAGCGAGCTAGCGCGAGCTTGAGCGCGGAATCGCGCTGGATCACCATGGCTGTGTGTGCCCATCCTTTCGCGTTCTTTGTGTTCAGTGCCATGACATCCTTTACAGGGATGTCATGGGACGACCTGTAAGGCATGTCGTGGGACTAACAGCAACAAGTAAGACCAGGAGCATGCTTAAAATCAAGGAGTGCATTTTCGAGATACGGATTGAAGTTGCGGCATGATTCCTCCTTGCGCCAACTCTCTGGGAGATTTGAATGATCCGCCTGATATCAAGGTTATCACCTTGGCGCCAAGCCGACGAATCCAACATTCTTATCAGCAAGGCGAAAGGCAACTAGAAGTCTCCTAGGCTCAGTTCACTGGGGTTGTCGCCAGTGTGGACCGGCCGGTAGCCTCAGGTGGGATGCTACACTTGAACGTTCAGTGGGTGGAACTGTTATCAACCGTCGCTTCGACTTTTACGTCCTCGGCCACCAGTGATCTTTGCCGAGAACTGAATCGCACGGTTCAGGCCTAGGACGGCGTCCCTGTTTGAACATTCGTCCAGTGTCCCCGATCACTGACAAGTCAGGGCCCGCAGGTCCAAACTGGCTATCTCAATGAATTGCTGCTCGGCCAAGCACCAGTTGTCGAGGTGAAATGTGGCTAAAGAGGATACGAAAGCCGCGTTTAAAAAGAATCGAGCGAGCTCGAGAACTAAGAAGAAATCTCCAGCGCGCGCGACTTTAACCAAGTTGTCTGCGAAAACCTACTCCGACAGCACTCCCTTCGACCGTATCCAGTATCTGCAAGCCAAGCTTATTCTGCAGCCCAACCGATTTACCTCGGTTCAGAGCTTCCGAGAATTCGGACAACATGTAGAGAAAACAGCCAAGAAAACCGGCGTTGGTTTCATTGCCGACCCCAAAGCTGGGCACCGGCCCGAGGTGCGCGAGGTTAACTTCATCGACACACCGGACTTTCGGCTCTACAACAATGCTTTCATCCTTCGGCGGCGCATTCGCTACGACGACGGCTTTCCAGTTGGTGACCCCGAGATTGTGTTCAAGTTTCGCCATCCCGACGAGCAGACCGCGGCAGCGGTGGATGTACGACCCAGGATTGCCGGTAAGTACCGCATCAAGTTCAAGACAGAGGCACTGCCATTGAAGGGCCAGGTTGGTGGATATCGCCTCCTCTACTCGCACAACTGTCAGTTCGGCGTGAGTCAAGTACACGAGGGTGATCGCCTTTCAATGGCCACGGTGACCAGAGTCTTCCCGGCGCTTGCCGCCCTAAAGGAGTCGGATGAAGAAAAGCTGCAGCTAGTAAACGAGGTGATCGTGGAGGAGGTGCTGTTACCGCTTGGTCTACTGGACTTCGGCAAAGGACAGGTCGCCAAATGCGATGTTGCGTTGTGGCGGACACGCGGCGATCATCGACCCCTGGTGGGAGAATTTGCCTTCCAGGTGAAGTTTCCGAGTAGAAAATCCGTTGCCGAAAAATCGAAGAGGCTGGTGGCGCAATTTTATGTCGCCCTGCAGCACGAGGTGGCGGATTGGATGGATCAGGGCATTACTAAAACCGCGATGGTATACCGGCTGAAAGGTAACGAGCCCCAAACCCACGAATGAAGGGGCGACAATGACGGTAAGACTTGGCATCTAACTGCAGATCGTTACGGTTCAATCATGATCATGGAGCCATGAGTGCTCACGGCCGCAAATCGGTTACTGGATCGCTGAATTGCAAGAAGTCAATCGGCCTCCTTTCCGAACGGATTGCTCCAGAAATAACTGGGAATATTCTCGCCTTGATGAAACCCACTAGTGGGCTGTCGCAAAGTAACCATTACTAGTTGTTAAGCTTCTAAGCTGGTATGGCGACCAGCAACGAAGTCACGCTTACCACCGGCCAACGTTCAGAACTCAACAGCATTGCTCAATCGCGTTCCCTCCCTGCCGGATACGTCTTTCGCGCCAGGCTTATCCTGATGCTGGCCGAAGGAGCGTCCTTCAGCACCATCAAACGTCGGCTGCAAACCAGTGCTCCTGCCATCATTCGCTGGAAACAGCGCTTCCTTCAGTTCGGGCTCGACGGACTCGATACCTATCATCCCGGCCAGAAGGCCACCATGCTCACCCCTGCCTTGCGGGCCCGGATTCTGTCGGCTACTCGCAAGAAGCCCAGCGATGGGTCGACCCACTGGAGTTGCCGCAAACTGGCGGCCGCTCTGGGAGTCAGCAAAGACGCCGTGCATCGGGTCTGGCGGGAAGCCGGTCTCAAACCCCACCGCCTGGAGCGTTACATGGCGAGCGACGATCCGGAGTTCGAGGGCAAAGCTGCCGACATCCTCGGTTTGTATCTGAACCCGCCGCAACATGCGGCCGTGTTCTGCGTCGATGAGAAGACGGCGATCCAGGCTCTGGATCGGCTCGACCCGGTTCTGCCGCTCTCGCCGGGACGCGCCGAGCGTCACGGGTTCGAATACTATCGGCACGCTTTCCTTGTATGCTGCGCTGGTCACCAAGACCGGACGCGTTCACGGAAAAACTGCCGCTCGCCACACCAGCCGCGACTTCGTTACGTTCCGGGAAGAAGTCGTGTCCTTGTGCCCGCCCCGGCAGCAAATTCACATCATCCTCGACAATCTCGCCGCTCATAAAACCCGACTGGTTCGCGATTTCCTCCAACGCCACCCGCGCGTCGAGTTCCCCTTCACCCCGACTTATTCTTCCTGGCTCAACCAAGTCGAACTCTGGTTCGCCAAAATCGAGCGCGAGGTCATCGCCCGCGGCATCTTCACTTCGGTCCCCGACTTGGCTCGCAAACTTCGCCGTTATATCAACGCCTACTCGGCCAGCGCCCGCCCCATCCGATGGAAATACTCGGACCCTTCTCGCCGCCTACGCACTAACGAATTCAATGCGACAGTCCACTAGTGGTTGCGAGCTTT
>Ga0207762_1000356_pt1 | contig 10324 bp, 9 predicted proteins | sample LuqExpMetageno37_FD_187795 | JGI IMG/M metagenome (GOLD analysis project Ga0207762, IMG submission 187795) | Tropical forest soil microbial communities from Luquillo Experimental Forest, Puerto Rico - Sample 37 (SPAdes) | ecosystem: Environmental > Terrestrial > Soil > Tropical forest ...
GTTATCCGCAATTGTCTGGTCGAATCCATCACGCCAAGCCAAGACGGCATATGGTTGATCGCCGTCATCAAAGAGCAGGACAACGACGTCGGCGGTTTCTGAGTGGCCGTTGTCAAAGGCGACGCGAACCATGACGCGAAACGTCTTACCAGCCTCCGCGGTTACGTATTGCTGTGCGTCCTTCAGCAATGGCAATAGGGCGTCTGCATTTTCTGGCGCGGCTTGCCGCTGTGCCAAGAATGTATTCAAAAGGTCCGCGGTCATTCCCGGCAAAGCCGCAATTACTTCCGGCCTGGCGTCGAGCACGTTCACTTGTGGGCGACCGCTGTATACCGTGACGAACGGCAAAGCGCGTTCGACGAGGGGCGCCGGCAGATCACGGACCAACGACAGTTCATTGGCGTGAGGAAATGCGGCTCCACGTGGCTGGTAGCCAAGGTTAGCGAATTGGTATGACGAAGTTTCTGAATCCACACCTTTCGATGGGGGAGTTCGCCACCCGACGATCCGGTCGCCATAGAGGTTAGCCTCATCCGGAGAGGCCCCGAGACTGACAAAAAGCCCGGCTAATAGCTCCTTTGGTGCTTTATTGAGATCAATCCGAGCGGCCTCCGACCGGAATTCGACCGCAACATTTGCTTCTCCCAAGCGAAACTTAAACTGCCCATGTGGCGGGCGTGCTTGTGAGCCCGCCGTCTGCTGCCGATAGGCCGTAAGCTCGAGCGCGGCTGACACCAGCGCCTCTGTCTTCAAGTGATTATCATAGGCAGCAAAAGCTGACGCAGTGTTGATGACGTAAACGGCGTATATCGAGGCCAACACACTCAGTGCACCGAGAATCCACAAGACGGCGATCAGAATGAAGCCATCTGCGTCGGTCCGCTGCAGCTTAAGAATGAATTTCGATGCGTTCATCGTTGTCACTGCGCTGGCGCTGCGGCCGACTGTTCGGCCCGTAGACATTCGGCGTAGGAATTCGCCGAGATACACGCAACAGGTACGCTGGCGTGAATGAGGGTGGCAGTCGATATCGGAAGTGTTTGTTGTGTATTAGCGTCACGCACGGTCATCTTGATGGATTGGGGCAATTGAATGTGCTGCCGCCACTCCTGTTGCCAAACCCGATCAGCGGCCGCATAGGAAAAGGAAAGCCGGTAGGGTGCCCGCAGCAGCACGACGGGGTCGGTGAAGGCCGGTTTAATACGATCGTCCGGCACAAACCGCGCTTGCGTTCTAACCAGAATCGGACCCTCTTTACTGTCGACCTCGGCGATGCGGACAAAGTGCAGGCCGGGCGACTGATTTGGGCCAATGGCCGTACGCACAAATGTGACGGAACGATTTGTGCCATCAAAGAACGGTGTCTGGGTGGGGCCGTTCATTGGGATAAATTGTGCGGCGGCGAGATCGGCGGAAAGCCGGTCGAGCCCGAGCGCGATTTGCTCATCGCGCTGAACGCCGACAACGCCACGATTCCAGTTCGGCAACCACTGGGCGGTGATCGTGGCGAGCGCGGCGAGGATCAGACCCATGAGCGCGGTCGCGACTAGGGCTTCAAGCAAGGTAAAGCCGGCTCTTGCGTCCTTATCGCATGGTTGCTGCACAGTCATTGGGCTGCGCTCCGCTGTAGGCGGATCGTGCTGATCCGCATCGCAGCCCCGCTAGGCGACCCAACGTTCACAACGACGGCTTGTGGCACCCAGCGCGCGGAAGGTTCTTGAGCGACGCTATCGGTAGCGAATGGTAATACCGCGACGCGCCAGGGATGATTGGCAATCGTTCCCGAGAAGGCACCCCGCGCCAGCTGATCACGGTCCGGAAGTGCGGTGATGACCGCACGTGCAGTTTGCAATCGGGTCAAATGTCCGTCGATTGAACGGACGCCGCGCGCGGTGCTGGCAATCAAGCTGCCGATCGCCGCCATTACGATGGCGACAATCGACAGCGCAACAAGCGCTTCGATCAGCGTGAAGCCGGCGACGGCGTCGTCAGGTAGGGTTGAACGGGACAATCTCGACCCCTCCTGTCAGCCAATTGACGCGCACCTGATAACCGACTCCCAGGTGGGTTAGTGAAATGACGCCACCACACGACATGCCGGAGGAAAAGAAGCGGATCGTGGAGCCGGCTGGGTAATGTCCACAGCGGGCGGGCAACAGGGCATCGAATGCGACATCATCCGGCACGCGTATGATGTCACCGGTGGCGCCGGAGCGAACTAATCGAGATCTTGCGTCAACGTCGGTGGTGATATTCGCCTGGCGGCGCAAGGCTGCTTGATGATCGGCCTTAAGCAACGCCGCTGTTGCTAAGGCATAGGACTCAAGTCGGGCCCTGGACGTACCGTGCGGCAGCAGGGGTATGGCGAATGCAGCAAGGATCGCCAGGATGGCGATGACACAAACGACCTCGAGGAGCGTAAATCCATCCTCCCCGTCGAGGCCGTCACCGCGACCAGCTGTTGATTTCAGCTGTGCCCCCTTCTTGTCCCTTGGGGCCATAAGACACGATGTCATAGGGTCCATGCTCTCCGGGCGAGCGGTAGATGTACGGCTTTCCCCAGGGGTCATTCGGCACCTCGTTCCCCTTCAAATAAGGGCCACTCCAACTTGTCACGCCGCCGGGGCGATGCATCAGTGCGTCGAGACCGTCTGAACTCGATGGATACTGTCCTGTGTCGAGGGCGTAGAGATCGAGGGCGCTCTCTAAGCTTGCGATTTGAATCTTTGCGGCCTTCACTTTGGATTCGCCAAGAAAGTTGAGAACACGCGGGCCAACCAAAGCCATGATGAGCGCGATGATCGAAATGACCACGAGCATCTCAACCAGCGTAAATCCCCTTTCCAGGGTACGCCGGAAGGAGCTTCTCCGGTTTCGGGTTAACAACTGGTTAACCATGATCAAGGCCCTCCATCGTTCATCCGATCGATTGGCTAACAGATAGCAGCGCGGTCATTACTGATACGATAAGGCCGCCGACAATTGTGCTGATACCAATGACCGCCAGGGGACCGACGAGTCCGACGGCGCGATCGAGGCTGCGCTGCAATTTGGACTCATAAAACTCAGCCACGCGTCCAGCGAGCAACGGCAACTGACCAGCTTCCTCACCGAGGCGTAACAAGCGCACTGCCAGCGGTGGTAATGTTCCCGTCTCCTCAAGGGCCTCGGATAGTTTGTTGCCCTGCCGAACGCGTTCCACGACGCGAGTCCAAACGGCGGAATCACCCACGGCCGCCATCATATTGGTGAGAATGCGCAACGTTGTGGTGAGCGGAACTGCCGCAGTGAGCAGGACCGCGAGATTGCGGCAGAACAAAGCAGTCTGGTGCAACGCCAAGATCGAGCGAAGCACTGGTAACCGTGCCAGCCGTATAATGACCGCCGCGCGAAATTTTTGTTGGCGTGCGAAAAAAAGTGCGCTCGCCAGCAGAACGATAGCTGTTGAGCCGACCAAATTCTTATGCGTGGTTATGAAATCCGAAAGTCTCAGAAAGATTCCAGCTATCGGGTCAATCTTGGCACCCATGTCGCGCAAAACCGCGCCCAACTGCGGCAGCACAAACGTGAGAAAAAATACGAGTACGCAGGTTGCGGCGAATAGCAGAAAGGCCGGATAGCGCACTGCGTCGGTGATCTTGCGCCGCAATGCTTCGGCGCGGCTGCGATCGCTGGCAAGCACCTGGAGAATCTGTTCAAGCGTTCCCGAGGCCTCGCCGACGCGAACCAGGGCTACATACATGGGAGGAAACAGGACAGGGTGGTGTGCAAGCGCATCGGCGAAACTTTCGCCGGCTAGGACACTCGAGCGAATAGCGGAGACGGTAGAACGCAATCGGCCAATGTCGACATCGGCTGCGAGCAGTTCGAGCGCCCGGTCGAGCCGCGCACCAGCTTTAAGTAGTAACGCGAGATCGAGAGTGAAGATTGTGATGTCTTCACCGCGAGCTCGCTTTTCAAATCTGAAATTGAATCGGGAGCCTTGTGTCGCGCTTTCTTCGACAATGCTATCAATGGGAACCAGACGAAGATAATCAATGCGGCGAGCCACCTCTGCCGCGGTCGGCGCCGCAATCAATCCGCTGACGATTTCGCCATTCGCGGTCAGGGCTCGATAACGGAAGTTCGGCATGGCTTATCCGATGGTGGTGACCCGGAAGACCTCCGCCGCAGAGGTTATGCCGGCAAGGGATTTGGCCGCTCCGTCCTCGAACATGGTCGTCATACCTGCGTCCATCGCAGCACGCCTGATCGTTCCTGAATCTGGCGTCGTCTTTATGAGTCTGCGTACTGCATCGGTGATCTCGAGAATTTCAAAGACACCGGTGCGGCCTCGATACCCGGTGCCATTACAGCGCTCGCATCCGCCGGGGACGTACACGGAATCACCTTCTCTTAAACGAAGCATGGCGTAGCGCGGGTCGGCTGCAAGCGATGCTGCGGAAAGCTTTTGCTCAATCTTGCAGCGGTCGCAGAGGACGCGGACTAGCCGTTGCGCGATGACGGCCCGTAACGTCGACTGCATCAAGAAATTTTCGACACCGAGATCGAGCAGTCGCGGTACCGCGGTAGCCGCGGTTTCGGTGTGCAATGTGGTGAGTACCAGATGGCCGGTGAGTGCGGCATGAATGGCAATGTTGGCGGTTTCGGGATCGCGTACCTCGCCAACCATGATGACGTCGGGATCTTGCCGAACAAAGGCACGTAGAGCTGCAGCGAAAGTGAGTCCGATCTCCGGTTTTACTTGTGACTGGTTAATCCCGCGAATTTCGTATTCGATCGGATCTTCAATCGTGAGAATCTTCCGCGTTTTGTCATTGAGCGCGGTGAGCATGGTTGCGAGTGTCGTAGTTTTGCCGCTGCCAGTTGGGCCGGTGACCACGATGATGCCATGTGGAAGTTCAAGCAGACGACGCAGCGTCTGTTGGTCGGGACTGGACAGGCCAAGCTTTGGGATTTCCAGGATGCCGCGGTCCTTTGGCAGCAACCTTATGACCGCGGACTCGCCATAGCGCGTCGGCATGGTTGCCACACGAATATCGATATCAGATCGGGCAACGCGCAGATGGGCTGCGCCGTCCTGCGGCAACCGACGCTCGGCGATATTCAGCCCGGCAAGAATCTTGATTCGTGAGATCAATGCTTGCGGCAATACGTCGGCCGGCGTTGGCACAACTTGTAACAATCCGTCGATGCGCATGCGCAAAACCACGCCGCTGCGAAACGGCTCGACATGAATATCGGTTGCGCGCAATTCGACCGCCTTCTCCAGCAGATCGTTGACGGCGCGAACGACGGGAGCGCCACTGGCAAGATCGCGCAGGCTATCAATGTCATCGTTGGCCTGGACCCGCGCAGTTTCGGCGCCCTCTGGCGTGGTCAGCGCGTCCTCGCCAAGCCGCTGCGTCAGCGCGGTAGCGATCTCCTCAAAGGAGGCGACGGCAAGTGCGACTGGCCCGCCAAGAGTGAATTCGGCGGCGCGAATCGTGGCTGCGTCGCTGGGATCGGCGACAACCAGAGTATTTCCGCCGCCTTCCGCTAGTTGGCACGGGAACACCGCCATTTCGTTCAAGAAGCGGTGAGAAAACGGTCCGGTTTGTGCTGAGGCGGCGAGTAGCTGGGGTAAGTTCAGTCGCGGCAGCTTGTAAAATTGGGCGACCTCGTCGGCAAATGCGTCTGCCGAGAGGTCGGTGAGCTCCCAGAGTTCCCGCAATTTTCTTTCTTGGCCGGGGCGGTCTGCCGACGCGAATTTAGACAATACGTCTCCGGTGACGACGTTTTTTCTGGCCAGACACGCCATGAATTCGAGCGACCGCCCGGCGGGTACCAGGAAATGCCCCTCAGGGCCTTTCGCGCGCGCAGGGGCGCTGTGGCTGACTTCGGCTAGCTTCAGATTGCTGGGACCCACGCAAAGCACTCCTTTGTGGTCCCAAAAGGCTAGGTCATGGACGTTAACGAAATGGCAACGATACCCGGCATTTTGCGCTCATCGATCCACAACCATTGCGTGTCTGGAGTGATGAAACTCGCCAATAACTCGAAATAGCGCGCCGGGTTTCCCTCCTAAGTCTCTGAAGATGGACCCTAAGTCTCTGAAGATGGGCAAATTAGGCGGTTGTTAACCATAGCCGGGCGAATCTCCCCGCTTAGTGACGCTGCGTTAACCAAATATCGGGGCGGCACCAAATTCGGGGACAGAGCGTCCATATGAAGGTTTGGTTGAAGCCCAACTCGGGGCTGGCATCCGGCACATCAGCGTTGATGGTGCTCGCCTTGCTCGCAGTGCTCCTTGCCGGCTGCATGACCACGAATGGCGGCAAGGATGCGCAAGCGTCCGCGCACGGCGACATCGCTGATCTGATTCGCGAAGTCGATTTGACTCCCCCGCGGCCGGCACGCGTGCAAGCGGGCACACTGACAGGCTCCAGGTCAGAACCGCGCGCCGCGACCTACAATGGGGACGGCAGCATCGCGACGGCAGGCGTCGAGCCGCGCGCGGGCGCAAACCGCTTAGAACCTGATCGCACTCCGACCGGCTCGCTTCCCGAGGGTGCAACTGAGGGGACCAGCAACAAGGGTTATGAAATAAATTTTGAGAACACGCCTATCGAAACGGTCGCCAAGGCTATCCTTGGGGACATTTTGGGCGCCGGCTACACGATCGATCCGCGGGTGAAGGGTACAGTGAGCCTTTCGTCGGGACGAGCCGTGCCGAGAAGGGACCTGGTCTTTGTGCTCGAGAGCGCGCTGCGGATGAGCAATGTTGCGCTCGTGCATGGCCCGCAAGGATATCGCCTCATTCCGACGACTGAGGCGCTCGCTGCGGGTTCAGCCGACTGGGCAAACAATCCTTCGGCAGGCTATGGAATCAGCGTAATTCCCTTGCAATTTGTGTCGGTGCAGACGCTGATTAAGTTGCTTGACAATTACGCAGCTAAACCGGGCATGGTTCGTGCAGAGCCTGTGCGCAACCTGATTATTATCCAGGGAAGCAGTGAGGATCGTCGCGCCGCCATCCAGACCGTGCTGAGTTTCGATGCTGACTGGATGCTCGGGCAAACGGTTGGAATCTATCCCGTCACCAACAGCACCCCTGAACCGATCATTGCCGAGCTCAATCGGATCATTGACTCGGGGCAGGGCGGTCTCAGTCAAGATCTCGTTAAGCTTGAGCCGATCGCTAGACAGAATGCAATTCTTGTCGTCGCTCGCAAGCAGGAACTACTCAAAAGGGTGGCGACCTGGATTGAGCGGTTAGACAAATCAGGCGGTGCAGGCACCGACGTCAAAGTATACCGCATGCGTTACGGCGATGCGCGCCAAGTGGCAGCGCTCCTCAATGAGATGTTCCTTGGCTCGACTAGCGCGAGTGGATTGGACTCTCCCACCAACCAATTAAGTCCTGGTGGAGGAATGATTGCCTCGAGCAGCGCCGGGTCAACCCTCGGCAGCGCGCATCAGGGCACTGCGCTGGCGCAGACGCCCTCAGCCGGCGGGCTGCAACAGACATCAACATCAGCAACATCAAATTCGGCTTCGCAACCGAATACTTTTGATGCCCGCTTTAGCGGCCAGCGCGTCGCCGGTCCACCAACTTGGGCGAGCGGCAGCGCTACTTCAAGCGCTGCAGCGTCCGGCGCAGCCACACCACTTCTTCCCAATGTGAGAATTTCCGCGGATGCCGTCAACAACGACTTGTTGATCTATGCCAACCAGGAAAGCTACGGCATCATCAAGCGAGCACTGGATCAGATCGATCGGCCGCAGCTGCAAGTAGCGATCGATGCCACCATTGCCGAGGTTACGCTCAACGATAACCTGCAATATGGCGTGCAGTTCTTTATCAAGAGCACCAACCTCGGCGCTCCCCAAGATACCGGTTCAATCGTCAATACAGCAGCCAGTGTGGCTCTTAGCCGCGTTCTTCCCGGATTCAATTTCTTGATGGGAACGGAGGCGCAACCGCAGTTTATCCTCAATGCACTGCATGCAGTCACGGATGTAAAAATTCTGTCCAATCCTTCGTTAGTTGTGATCGACAACCAGACTGCGACCCTACAAGTCGGCGATTCAATTCCGGTCACCACCCAGTCCGCGCAATCGGTGATCGCGCCAGGCGCGCCGATCGTGAATAATATTGATTATCGCAACACTGGTATCATTCTGAAGGTCGCGCCGCGGATCAATGCCAACGGCAACGTGCTCTTGCACATTGGGCAAGAAATCAGTGCGGTCGCGGATAATGCAAACGCAAATACACTAACGCCGACAGTGTCGGAACGCAGGGTGGAGAGCTCGATTGCGGTTGCAAGCGGGCAGACCGTGCTCTTGGCGGGATTGATCAGCGAAAACCAAAACCGCACCCGCAATGGCATCCCCGGCTTGGACAAGCTGCCCGGCATTGGACCGTTGTTTTCGACGGGCACCAGCGGGACCCTTCAGCGAACCGAGCTGATTATTTTCATCCGGCCGCAAATCATCCGGAATGGCATCGACGCCTATCACGTGGCGGCGGAGTTGCGCGACAAAATGATCAGGAGCCGCTATCGAATGGGTGGCGGACCCAGTGAAATATTGCCGAGATGACGCGCCTTAAAAAGGTGGCCCCGCTTGGGCCCATGGACAAATGGTTCCGAGCGCGTGTCTTCAATAAGGACATCCGGGATCTTGCCACTCCGGCGATGGGAGCAAAATTACTGCTTGCGTTCATCGCGGCGGGTGCGGTCTATGTGAGTATCATCAGCGCGCCTGGCGCGATCGGATTTTTGGCGGCTGGCTTTGCGTTGGTAATGTTGGCGATCGCAGTTATCGACCAGCGCAGCTTCATTATTCCTAATTGGTTGAATGCTATCGGGTTCGGCCTTGCGCTCGTGCATGCGGCCGCGCGAGAGCCAAATATGATCGCGCAAGCCGTTGCGATTGCCGCATTGCGCGGCCTAGCACTTGCGCTCTTTTTATTCACGATTCGTGTGCTCTATGAAAAGGTGCGCGGGCGACAGGGGCTTGGCCTGGGAGACGTGAAACTTGCGTTTGTCGCTGGCGCTTGGCTTGACTGGCTGATGATTCCGGTTGCGATCGAACTCGCAGCCCTCGCGGCGCTATCTGCCTATCTGTGGCGACGACTCGTATTAGGTCAATCGATCCCGCCGACCAGCAGGATCCCCTTTGGTCTTTTCTTTGCGCCCGCGATCTGGGTTTGCTGGTTGCTCGAGGTGAGATGGCTCTAACTTAATTTGAATGCCCTAGACAGGTGACGGAAGGGCTGAATAATCTCGGCTAATCCACAAAAAGTCGGCGCTGCAGAACGACAACAATAGGCGCCGCAGGGAGGACAAAATGATTTTAGCCCGCGCGCTTGCGGCGGCGTTTCTTGCTGCATGCCCTTTGGTGAGCGGCGCCGCCTCCGCCCAAACCTATCCCAATCGTCCTGTCACGATGATTGTGGGCTTCCCGCCGGGCGGCGCCGATGACGCGACGGCACGCATCATCCAGGATGCCATGCAGAGAGCGTTGGGTCAGACGATCGTAATCGAAAATATCGGTGGAGCTGGCGGCATGATCGGCGCCAACCGCGCTGCCCACGCCGAGCCCGACGGCTACACCATTCTGCTGCATCAGGATGCGCTGGCGGCTGGCATGACGCTTTATCCGGAGCGCACGTTTGATGCAGAGAAGGATTTCGTCCCCATCGGGCTCGTCAATACCACGCTCAATACGCTAGCGGGGCGTCCGACTCTGCCGCCAAACAATTTCGACGAACTCTTGCGTTGGATGAAACAGCCCGGCCAGACCATCAGGGTTGGGCATCCGGGTGTCGGGTCGTTTGGTCACTTGGGGGAAGTGCTGGTCTTCCAGGAGCTCGGTGTGAAGGTCACCCAGGTGCCTTATCGGGGCGCGGGTCCGGCGCTCGTCGATCTGCTGGCCGGGCAAGTCGATCTGGGCCCGATCTCGGCGGTGGTCGCGCGGCCGCTGGTTAACGCCGGCAAGCTCAAAGCCTACGCCATCATTGGCAGCAAGCGGTTTGCCGGCCTGCCACAGCTGAAGACGATGGGCGAGCTCGGCTACAAGAACCTCGATATCGATTTCTGGCACATGCTGCTGGCACCGGCCGGCACACCGCGGCCGATCATCGATAAGCTCAACACCGCGCTGCGCGCTGCGCTCACCGATGCCAACGTACGCAAGACGTACGCGGAGGGCGGCATGGACGAATACCCGCCTGACGAAGAAACACCAGAGGCCGCGAGTGCATTGCTCAAGCACGAGATCAAGCGATGGGGCGATGTCATCCGCGCCAACAACATCGTGGCGGCTAAGTAGATTA
>Ga0207762_1000360_pt1 | contig 10281 bp, 9 predicted proteins | sample LuqExpMetageno37_FD_187795 | JGI IMG/M metagenome (GOLD analysis project Ga0207762, IMG submission 187795) | Tropical forest soil microbial communities from Luquillo Experimental Forest, Puerto Rico - Sample 37 (SPAdes) | ecosystem: Environmental > Terrestrial > Soil > Tropical forest ...
TGGGCTGGGGTATTTGAGTTTGGACCGTTCGGCGGCGACGCTATCTGGCGGCGAAGCGCAGCGGATCCGGCTGGCGACGCAGATCGGCTCAAGGTTGCGGGGCGTGTTGTACGTACTGGATGAGCCCTCGATCGGTTTGCATGCGCGGGACAATGACCGGCTGCTGCATTCGCTCGAGCAGTTGCGGAACCTTGGGAACACGGTGCTTGTGGTAGAGCATGACGAGGATACGATTCGCCGGGCTGACTACGTGGTTGACTTGGGCCCGGGCGCCGGAGACGCAGGCGGGTACCTGGTGGCCACGGGAAAGCCGCAGGAGATTGCGGATGCGCCGGCTTCGCTGACCGGCCGGTATTTGTCCGGCGCGGCGGAAATTCCGGTGCCAGGAAAGCGGCGAAGCCCGAACGGAAAGTCGATCCAGATTTTGGGCGCGCACGCAAATAATCTGAAAGACGTGGATGTGACGCTTCCGCTGGGGTTGTTCACGGTGGTGACCGGCGTTTCCGGTTCTGGCAAGTCGACCCTGGTGAACGACATTTTGTACCGCGCGCTGGCCCAGAAGCTGTACCGCTCCATGGAGCCGCCCGGCGCGCACAAGATGATCCTGGGCATCGAGCACATCGACAAGGTAATCGAGATTGACCAGGCGCCGATTGGACGCACGCCGCGGTCGAATCCCGCGACGTATACCGGGGTGTTTGCGCCGATTCGCGAACTGTTTGCGATGCTGCCGGAATCACGGGAACGAGGCTATAAACCGGGGCGCTTCAGCTTTAACGTGAAGGGCGGGCGGTGCGAAGCGTGCCAGGGAGAAGGGCTGCGGCGCATTGAGATGAACTTCCTGCCCGATGTGTATGTGACGTGCGAAGTCTGCCGGGGGCGGCGCTATAACGCCGAGACGCTGGCGGTGCGCTACAAGGGGCATTCGATTAACGATGTGCTGAATCTTCCGGCGAGCGAGGCGCTGAAGCTGCTCGAGAATATTCCGCACGTCCAGCAGAAGCTGGCGACGATTGTGGAAGTCGGGCTTGGATACGTACAGCTAGGGCAGTCGGCGACGACGCTTTCGGGTGGCGAGGCGCAGCGCATCAAGCTGGCGCGCGAGTTATCGAAGCGCCAAACAGGACGCACGATTTATATTCTGGACGAGCCGACGACGGGTCTGCATTTCGATGACGTGCGCAAGCTGCTGGACGTACTGCAGCGCCTGGTGGATTTGGGGAACACCGTGCTGATCATCGAGCACAACCTCGATGTGATTAAACAGGCGGATTGGATTATTGACTTGGGGCCGGAAGGGGGCGCGGGCGGAGGGCGTGTGGTGGCACAGGGCAGCCCGGAGCAGATTGCGCGGAGCAAGAAGTCGTACACGGGGCAGGCGCTGGTACGGGTGTTGCACATGAATAATTCAGGAAATGGGCATGGCAATGACGACCGCAAACCGCACTAGCAGGGCGCGCGCTTGCACGTGCGCGGCGTTCCTTCGTAAAGTAATGACACCTTCATGAGTGTTTATTCCATTCATCCCATCACGCTGGGTGATGTTCGCACCTACCCTCTTGCCAGCCGGAAAAGCAAAGTGACCGTAGCCGATTTCGCAAAAGCGATTCCGCGCCAGGCGTCATCCGTCAAGCTATTGGATTCGCTGCCGGATATCCTTGCGGGCAAGGACTTCCGGGAGTTGTGTAGTCGTGTGCACCTTGCGCGCAAGCGAGGCAAGCCGGTTTTGTGGGGCATTGGAGGGCACGTTATCAAGGTTGGGCTTGCGCCAATACTGATTGAATTGATGCATGCGGGATTGGTTTCAGGAATTGCGATGAACGGTGCGGCGTTAATTCATGATTTCGAGATTGCACTGGCGGGGAAGACTTCCGAGGATGTCGAAGCCGGGATTGGCAAGGGCCAATTCGGGATGGCAGTGGAAACGGCGAACGGGATCAACGAAATTGCCAAGCTGGCTCACCGCATCCGGATTGGATATGGCGAAGCGGCAGGTCAATATATGACGAGTGGAATTTTGAAGCTGCGGCATCCCGAGAAAAGCGTGCTCGTTGCGGCATATCAGAAGAGAATCCCGGTGACCGTGCACCTTGCGATTGGCACGGATATTCCGCACATGCATCCAGCGGCGGATGGAGCCGCGCTTGGCGCCGCTTCGCACCTGGATTTTCGTTTGTTCTGCTCACTGGTGGAGCAAATGAATGGCGGCGTGTATCTGAACTGGGGATCGGCAGTGCTGCTGCCAGAGATTTTTCTGAAGGCGGTTTCGGTAGTGCGGAATCTGGGAGTGCCGTTGAACGCGATTACGACAGCAAATTTCGATTTCATTCAGCATTACCGCCCGGTGACGAATGTTGTGAAACGGCCGACGGCGGCATCCAATGAGCAAGGGGCAGGCAGCTCACGAGGATTTGCGATTACGGGCCACCACGAAATCATGATGCCACTTCTCGCGGCTGCGCTGCTGGCGGGATGGCCGGGCAAAGGAAGGCGCCCAACGCGATGAATCCTTTTGATGACACGCCTCCGCCGAACAATTTGCCGCCGGCGCAGGATGGCAGCCCGGAGAACGGTGCGGCGGGCGAGCTGCCTCCGCTAGCTGGTGCGGCAACTATAATCCCGGAAGTGACAGGCACCCCGCCGGTTGAAATGAAGGCGCCAGTGCCGGAGGATCTGCAGATCAGTTGGTCGTGGCCGCACTTTGCGGTTTTCTTGTTGTTCGCATTTATCAGCATTTTCGTGATTCAAGGTGTTCTGGCCTTTTATCTGGCGCCAAGCCACCAGATGCCACAAAAGGAGCTTGAAAAATATCTGCTGACCAATCCGAAGTTTGCTCTGGGCAGCATGGTGATCTGGTATGCGGTGCTGTTCTTTTTTCTGTACGTGACGCTTTCCGTGCTGCGCGGCCACCGGTTCTGGGAGATCCTGGGATGGCGGAAAATCCAGCCGCGTGCGGGCGAGTTGCCGAAGAATCCTCTGGTGTACTTCCTGGCGGGATGCGGGCTCTCGTTGTTTGTGGCGATTGTCTCGTCGCAGATGAAAACGCCGGAAAACGTGCCGATCGAAGAGTGGTTCAAGCAGCGGGAAACTGCATTGCTGTTCGTGGCAATGGCGGTGATTGTCGCTCCGCTGGTAGAGGAGACGCTGTTCCGGGGATATTTTTATCCGCTTTTGGCTCGCTCGTTTGGCGTAGTGCCGGGAATCCTGATCACGGGGTTATGTTTTGGAGTGATGCATGGAGCGCAGCTCGGGTGGACGTGGAGCCTGGTTTCCATGCTGATTCTGGTGGGAATCGTACTTACGCTGGTAAGGGCGCGCACCGGTAGCGTGCTGGCGAGCTATTTGATGCATCTGGGCTATAACTCGCTCATTTCGTTTTTTGCGATTGTGGGGACGCACGGATTTACGAAGACCAACTGAAAACCGTAGAAGTATTCTCGCCGTCAACCAACGTGCAGCGGTTGGTATCCTTCACTTTGCTCAAGATGGTGTTCGCGACATTAGTTAAAATGGAAAAAGAGGAAACTGTCGCATGTATGTAGCGCAACCGATTGAGTGGACGGACAAGGGTGTGGTGATGCTGGATCAGCGGCGACTGCCGGCAGAGGAAATCAGCTATACCTATACCGACTATCGCGAAGTGGCGAAAGCGATTCGCGAGATGGTGATTCGCGGGGCACCGGCGATCGGAGTGGCAGCTGCCATGGGCGTAGCGATTGGAGTGTTGAACTCGCCGGCGAAATCGGTGGAGGAGTTGAAGAACGAATTCCCTGAGATTTGCGAGACGCTGGCGAAGACGCGGCCAACGGCGGTGGACTTGTTTTGGGCGCTCGACCGCATGAAGCGGCGGTTTAATCGCTTGCTGGTAACGGACGCGGATTTGGCGACGATTCGGCGGTCGATGGTGGAAGAAGCGAAGGTCGTACACCAGGAGAAAGTGGCAGCCGACGAAGCGATCGGTCGGTTTGGCGCGGAATACATGCCCAAAGAAGGGCAAGTAATGACGCAATGCAACGCCGGCGCGCTGGCGACGGCTGGGATTGGCACTGCGCTTGGAGTGATTCGCGTGGCTTACCAACAGGGGCACAAGTTGCATGTACTGGTGCCCGAGACGCGCCCTTATCTGCAAGGCGCGCGTTTGACGGCATGGGAACTCTATCGCGGCGGAATTCCGCTGACGTTGATTACGGACAACATGGTTGGTCACTTTTTGAAAACAGGGAAAGTCGGAGCGATTGTGACCGGCGCCGACCGCATCGCAGCAAACGGAGACACCGCGAACAAGATCGGCACATACCAGATTGCGGTGCTGGCGAAAGAGAACAACGTTCCGTTCTATATTGCGGCCCCGATCTCGACTCTGGATATGTCCATCCCCGACGGCGAACACATTCCGATTGAAGAACGCACCGCCGAGGAAGTGACGCATATTCAGGGCGTGCGCATCGCGCCAGATGTCCCGGCGGCGCATCCCGCGTTCGACGTGACGCCAAACCGCTACATTCGTGCGATCTTTACCGAACGAGGAGTGGCCAAGGCGCCCTATACAGAATCACTGCGCGCGTTGACCGCACCAGCGCAAACCGCGGGGGCGCTAAGCTGAGGGAGAGTGCCGGATTTTTTCGGCTATGGCGCGGGCGCGTTGACGGGCAATTTCCACGAAACGGTAATCGTTGGAAATTTGATCAAGAAGAGGGAGAAGCCGGGGCGGCTCCGGGAGCACCCCTTTCGACAGGTCGGTCTCGAGCTGCAAGAGCGCGTCGTTTACGCCTAGGCGGTCATACTTGATGCGGCGCTGAAGCAGTTCGACCAGTTCTTGTTGACGGGCCAATCCTTCGCAGAGCTGAAGCAATTGAGATGCTTCGGCGTTAATGGTGTAGTTGAATTTGACCTCGCCGCTGTCGGATCCGCGTTCCCAACGAAAAGTCTTCTCTCCTAGATTGGCAATTTTGCGGTGTACGTCCAAATCTAATCCTTTGAAATAGTGCAGTTGTCCGATGAGTTCAAAGATTTTTGCGCGCAACGCATGGCTGATCTCAAACGGAATCGCCCCGGGATCTTCGTCGAGCTGGCGAATATCGTAGGTCGCTGAGTCGGAGTCCTCGTTGATCTTAATTTCAATGAATTCGGGTGTGCTGGATTTGAAGATCCGTCGATAGGTGAAGATGGCCGAGCCGGCAGGAGAAGCGGCCGTTACGCCTGCTGATACCAAGGCGGAGAGCAGGAGCATAGCCACGAGGACGCGGCGGAGGGTGATCATCGGTCTGATTGGATGCGCAGGCCGCGAGGCGCTGTTGCGCGGGTAGGGTGGGAGAGGGGAGCCCCCGACTGTCGGCGGCGATTACTGGCCTCGATTTCTTTGCGATTAACGCCGAACTGCCGTTCGAGGCGGTCGGCCTGGAGATGGCAGAGCGCGACGGCGAGGGCGTCGGCAGCGTCAGAGGGTTCCGGCAACTCTTCCAGACCAAGCTGGGCGCGAACCATATGCTGCATTTGGCGTTTATCGGCATGGCCGTAGCCCGCGACAGAGGCTTTGATTTCGCGAGGAGAGTAGCTCTTTACGGTTAATCCAGCCTGCTCGGCTGCAAGCAGAACCACGCCGCGCACCTCGGCCAGGCGCAGCGCTGTGCGCATATTGAGCGCCGTAAAGACCGATTCGACGGCCATTATCTGCGGGTGGAAATCGCGAATCAGCCGGCAGAGAAGCGCGTGAACATCGTGCAAAACGGCTGCTGCGGATTCCTTTTGGCGTTTGGGTGGCACTTTAAGGGCTCCGTAATGGAGCACGCGGCACTCACGGCCAAGGACTTCGATGACGGCGTATCCCGTCGGCCCGGCGGCAGCAGGATCGACACCTAAGATGCGAAGGCAAGCGGACTGGCCTTCGTGGGTCGAGCTCACAGTCATGTTGTAAGTCTAAGGCGAAGCGCGGGTGGGTTCCAAGTGATTGTGTGGGAAAAGAGAAGCACAATTTAAACGGTTTGCTAAACCGTTTTGGGGGTCTTGAAAACCTCCAACGAGGGTTCGAATCCCTCCCTCTCCGCCATACTTAAGTTCAATCATTATTTGGGCTTACTGACTTCCCGCAGCGGGCCAGCAGTTCGTCTTGTTTTTGCCCTTTATCCCAATTTATCCCAATGCGCGATGCAACGGTCCGCGAAACCGTTGCATTCTACGTTCTCAAAAGATCTGAAATTCCTCTCTCCATTTTTGGAATTTGCCGGGCTCAAACAAACGGTGATTGCGCTCCGTTCAGCATTGGGTTTACAACCCGATCTGCTGAGCATCCCAGAAAAGTCCCTTTTCGCTTGAAGGTTCTAGATCTGCGTTGGGAGTTACATCACTGAGGAATTGCATCTTCCGAAGGCAAGTAGCGCCCACTTGTAATATATTGGCCCCCTCCCAAAGGCTCCTTTAGATTTCAATTGCCCTGAGTTACTGGGTCAAAGCTATTCGCATGACGGTTCATAACAAGCTGGTGGAGGCGCTTCTGAAATCAGAGGTTGATATAGTCTCTCACCCCGAGAGTAGCGTCCCGGCAAGCGCGACAATCCCTAGTTCGAAGGAGTTTCATGCTCCCGAATTCATCAGAGAATGGTTTCGAGAGCGTGGTTCGGCCTATTTCTTTCTGTTCAAGAAGAATTTGCGGATCACGAGCATGCAATTTGCGGATCTTCCTTCACTTGTTAGGAGGTTCACGACATCGGACGACGGGGAGATAATCCGAGACCTTCAGTTCTCGAATGTCGACGAGTTCGGTTTATTGAATCACTTGACAGACATGTTGGCAGGTACTTGGACCGGACCAAGCAGACGTTCCTTACCGCCTACGCCCCCGAAGATTTCACGGCGCATGATCGAGGTTTGCTACAGATCTCCGACACGGGCTTGATGAAGTCAAGGTGTTCGTTGAGAAGTACTACATGGGTCCGGAGCCTCTCGTATCTGTGATCGATGAGATGAGGGCAAAGCATCCACAACTACAATTCCCGAGCCAGGCAATTGCCGGACAATTCATGACCCGCAATTTGTTCAAGCTCCTCGATTCGGTTGCGCGGAGCAACAATGCCGGAAGTTTACGAGTCTCGATTAACAGAAATGTTCTCAGGTGCTTTAGGAAACTCAGGATCTTTGCGCCTGACCCGTACGACTTAGCGTTGTCGAAGCTCGAGCGAAATAGCCCCAAGGACCAGGGAGACGTCGAGTATTTGGCAAGAACGGTTCCGCTCAGTACTCAATTACTTCAGGAACGATATGAGCGAGAGCTGCGGCCTAACCTCATGGCACGACAGACTGGCATGACGGTACTGTGAAAATATGGCTTGGCGTCTACTTTTCGAGAACTGACCCTGAAGAACACACTAAGTGAGAGGCAGAGAGTTAGGTTGATCGGAAACCGTGTGGGTACGCACGACGGGCACGGATCGGGGCCACTGGGTCGGCAGTAGCTCCCTAGCGGTTGTTTAAGTTTCTATTGACAGTGGCTAAGCCTATCGGCGTATAGTACCGTCCACGTTACGGGCTGACGGAGTCCCTATGTCAAGTGCCCCGTTCCATAAAGCTTTCCCTTTTCCACGAAACGAGTTGGTGTCGCCGACGAAATCCAATCATTGGGTGTCGCGCGGCATAGTGAAATGCGAACTGCACCTGGGAGCCTAGCATGAACTTCGTATACATCGATGGATCCGCAGACCTCTTGATCGGCCTTCTCGATATTCCCGATATGGTGTTGCGGCTTAAGGGTGCCGAGACACTCGAACCAGGCACACTTCGAGCCAGCGCCTATGCAACGGATCGTGCCATCGGCGAAGTCCAGGGCCGCGGCGGCGTAGTCACCACGATTTTCAACAACGATGAGATGGCATCGCGAACCGCAGAGCTCTTCCCGGACGACATCGGTGTGGCGTGAGGATCCGTGGCCTACCCTTCCAAGGTAACGGACATTGATAGCCGCGTGACCGCACTGGCTACCCAATTCCCGACCATCTGCACCAGGCTGGAGGGCGCCAACAAAACCTGGGACGGGAGCCGCACGGTCGCCTATCTGCGAATTGGTACGGGGACGGGTGGAGGTCGCCCCCGCATCTTGATTGTTGCCGGGGTTCACGGGCGAGAACTGGCGCCGCCCGACGCGGTACTCACGTTCATTGAAAAACTCCTAAACGCTTATACCCAAGGACTTCCGCTGGTGTACAACCAGTTCATAGACACGCGTGGCGGCAAGAGCATTAAGTACAAGAAGTTCACCATCCCCTACAACCCCGACGTGCAACAGATCATTCAAAAGACCGAACTCTACGTACTGCCCTGTGCAAATCCCGATGGACGCGCATTTGTCCAGTCTCCGGGCGGATTCAAGATGTGGCGCAAGAATCGGCGGCCCGCTCCGCCTGGAACTACGTGCCCTCCGATGCCGGCGGGGCTCTCTGCCGAGGACCTCAAATTCGTCAGCAACGACCCTACGGGCGTCGACTTGAATCGGAATTTCGATGTGGCCTGGGATTTTCGAACCTACTACAGCGCTTCTTTTTTTACCGCCATCGCAAACGTGCCCCATCCGGCGACCCTCGGGGTGAGCGACAGTCCCTGCAATATCGCGCAAACCTTCCACGGTCCGGCAGCCACGCCGCGAGTTCGCGAGCCGGAAACGCAAAACATCGTCGATATCGTAGTCAACAACAAAATCAACTTTTACATGGATGTGCATTCCGATGCCGGCCAGATTCTCTTTCCGTGGGGCATTGCCGGCAATCAAGAAAGCAAGCCGGACCAATCGTTCAAGAACACGGCCCTCGATAATCCCAACAGCCCGGGACGCGATCCCACTGCAAGCACACCTTATCAAGAATGGGTGCCGCCCGGCGTAACCGACCAGCACCGCAAGCTCGCCGAGTTGCTTCGCGACAAGATCCAAGACAGCACCGGTTATACCGCTGCGGACGAGGGCTCTAGCGTCGCTGCGACGGCAAACTTGGCGAAAACGGCGCGAACGAATTCCCTGTACCCCGCAGTGCAATCCATCAATTCCTCCTCTCCACCCGATATGGAACCAGGCGGCTCGGATGATTTTGCCTTCAGCCAGCAGATCGGATCCAACCCTGGTCCGCCCATCACTGCGAAGGCCCTGGATCCCGTTTTTTCGTTCACCTTCGAATGCGGGCGTACCACCGACGGGGGTTTTCAGCCGCGTGCTGCTACCGAGTACCCCAAAGTCGAGCGCGAAGTGGGATCCTGCTTGGCCACCTATCTCTCCTTCGCCGCAACTTGGAAGGCTCCGGTGCCTCCTCCCCCGCCAGGACCTTCCCCCAATCCTGCGCCGGGAAGCACGAATACGCCTTCCTCCAGTTCCGACAGGTGCGCTTGCCGGGTAGCGTTGTGGGACTCGCCTCTTCAACCGCTCTTTCAATGGTTGCGTAATTTGCGGGATCAAGAAATAAAGCAAACCAAACTTGGCACGGTCTATCTACATTTCGTGGAGCGCGCGTACTACCGCTTCAGCCCCACGCTGGCGAGTTATTTGATGGCTCATCCACTCGCGAAGAGCCTTGCGCGATGGACGATCTTGGCGCCGGCGATGTACGTCATCGCGGGGTGCGCGACGCTGGTGAAACACGTACAACCGCGTGAGCGCAGAGTGCGCTGGCTGCTCGTCTCCATCACCGGAGCGGCCTTCGTAGGCTTGCTTGGTCCTTTGGCGCTGTTGGTAACGGCATTGGTAGTCCGATAGGAAGGAACTGTGGCCAGCGGAACTCTCGAGATCGTGGCCCTGGAGCTCGGCAAGATGCTGCGCCCGCTAGCGGACCGGCTGACCGCGGACGAGATCACCGATCTGTTCTCTGAGCTGGGCTTGCAATTCCCACCAGCGCTGCAAACGAATAATGCTTTCATAAACTCGGTGACGACTGCGGGAACTGGCATTGCCAACCTCGTTCCGCTCATCGAGCAGTTGATCACCGCTTTTGAGAACAACGACGACGCGACGGTTGTAAGCGTCGGCGGCAAGATTGTCGATGACGTGCGGACGTTGCTGCCCGCCATCGACACGATTGCCACACAACTACAAGGCATTGCCGGATCGATTCCTGGGATGCAAGCCGCGGATGTAAGCGCGTTCGCCGGCCAGTTGGCCGAGAGATTGATCGAGTACGTCCTTGTGACCTATCTCGAGGGATACCACCCGATACTGCTGAGACTTCTGACGCTGGCGGGTCTCGTGGAATTGAACGACCTTCCGGGGGTGGACGGCGACGCCACCAAGCCGCCCTTCACCCAGCGCCGCGT
>Ga0207762_1000363_pt1 | contig 10219 bp, 7 predicted proteins | sample LuqExpMetageno37_FD_187795 | JGI IMG/M metagenome (GOLD analysis project Ga0207762, IMG submission 187795) | Tropical forest soil microbial communities from Luquillo Experimental Forest, Puerto Rico - Sample 37 (SPAdes) | ecosystem: Environmental > Terrestrial > Soil > Tropical forest ...
TCAGCCATTCCCTGCAAGACTGCGGTCGGCAACACCTATGACAGCGGCGATTTCCCGGCGATCGTCGATCAGGCGCTGCAGATGGCCGACTATGCCAATTTCAACAAGCGCAAGCGGGAATCGACGAAGCGCAGGAAGCTGCGCGGCATCGGCGTCTCATGCATGCTTGAGCATGCCGGCGCGATGCCGATCGAGAGCGCATCGCTGACGTTTACGGGCGATAGCGAGCTCGTGATGGGTCTCAACGTGCAATCGACCGGCCAGAGCCATGCGACCGTGTTCGCGCGCATGGTTGCCGATCGCCTCGGCATCGATCCGAAGACGGTTCTGCACAAGCACGGCGACAGTGCGATGCAGTTGCCGGGCTTCGCCTCGGTCGGCTCGCGCTCGGCGATGTGCGCCGGCGCGGCGCTGGTGAAGACGGTCGAGGCGGTGATCGAGAAAGGCAAGAAGGCGGCCTCGCATCTGCTCGAAGCGTCCGAGACCGACATTCAATTCCGCAACGGCGGGTTCGAGGTGGTCGGCACCGACCGCAAGATCACGTTGTTCGAGACGGCGCGGCGCGCGAAGGATGCGGGCGAGCCGCTCGACAGCAAGGAAAAGACCGACACGCCGCTTACGTTTCCGAACGGTTGCCACATCGCAGAAGTGGAGATCGATCCGGATACGGGCAATGTCGATCTCGTCACCTACACGGCGGTCGACGATCCCGGTAACATGCTCGACGAGATCGTTGTGCAGGGACAGGTGCAGGGCTCGATCGCGAACGGTCTCGGGCAGGCGCTGACCGAAAATGCGATTTATGATTCCGCCAGCGGGCAGCTCGTCTCAGGCTCGTTCATGGATTACGGCATGCCGCGCGCGCACACGATGCCGATCGAACTGCGCGAGGCGGTGCATTCGGTGCCCTCGACGACCAATCCGCTTGGCGTGAAAGGCACCGGAGAGGCGGGTACGACCGCGGCGATTGCAGCGGTGATGAACGCGATTGCAAACGCGATCCCTAACGGGGCCGCCGATCGCATGGACATGCCCGCCACGCCCGCGAAAGTGTGGGAGGCGTGCCAAAGGGGACTGGCCGCGGGCAACTAGGTTCGTGTCGGCTAATTGAATAAAGCTGGATCCCGGATCTGCGGTGCACCGCTGAGCGCTGCACCGCGTCCGGGACACGTCGCGGGATTACGCCTGCGAAATGAACTTCGTGTTCAGATACGCCTGCAGGCCTTCGATGCCGCCTTCGGAGCCGTAGCCGGATTCCTTGACGCCGCCGAACGGCGTCTCCGGAGTCGAGATCGCGATGCTGTTGACGCCGACCATGCCGGACTGTAGCGCGTCGCCGATGGCGGTCGCCGTCGCGCCCGACGAGGTGAAGGCGTAAGCGGCAAGCCCGAACGGCAGCGAATTCGCCCGCTCGACGACTTCGTCGAACGTCTTGAACGGCACGACCGGCGCGACGGGCCCGAACGGCTCCTCGCGCATTATCTTGGCGTTGTCCGGCACTTCGGTGACCACCGTCGGCTGGAAGAAGAAGCCCTGGTTGCCCTGCCGCGAACCGCCGGCGACGATCTTGCCGCCGTGATCCTTGGCGTCGTTGACGAAGGATTCCATCGCGTCGAGCCGGCGCGGATTGGCGAGCGGGCCCATCGCAGTGCCCTTTTCTAGGCCGTCGCCCATCTTGAGGCCCTTTGCGTATTCGGTGAAGCGCGCGAGGAATTTGGAATAAGAGTTTTCCTGCACGTAGAAGCGCGTCGGCGAGATGCAGACCTGGCCGGCATTGCGATACTTGAATGCGGCGATCGTGTCGGCCGCCTTCTCCGGATCGGCATCGCCGAACACGACGACCGGCGAATGTCCGCCGAGCTCCATCGTCGCCTTCTTCATGCCGCGCGCGGCGAGGCCGGCGAGATGCTTGCCGACCGGCACGGAGCCGGTGAACGAGATCTTCTTCACGATCGGCGAGGGGATCAGGTACTCCGAAATCTCCGACGGCACGCCGAACACGAGATTGAGCACGCCCGCGGGCAGCCCTGCGTCGACGAAGCACTTCACAAGTTCGACACAGCCACCGGGCGTCTCTTCCGACGCCTTGATGATCAGCGAGCAGCCGGCCGCGAGCGAACCGGCGATCTTGCGTACCGGCGTGAGCGTCGGGAAATTCCACGGCGTGAACGCGGCGACGACGCCCACCGGCTCCTGCAGCACGATCTGGCGCACGCCCTTCTGCCGGCCAGGGACGATGCGCCCGTAGGCGCGGCGGCCTTCCTCGGCGTACCAGTCGATGATGTCGGCGGAGGTGAGCACTTCCGCGCGCGATTCCGGATACGGCTTGCCCTGCTCCTGCGTCTGAACCTTGGAGACGTGGTCAGCGCGCTCGCGAAGCAGGTCGGCCGCCTTGCGCATGATCTTGGCGCGGTCATAGGCCGAAGTCGTCTTCCATACGGTGAAGCCTTTCTCCGCCGCGGCAAGCGCCGCGTCGAGATCGGCGCGGGAGGCGTGCGGAAGCTGTGCCAGCACCTTGCCGCTCGCCGGGTTGATAACGTCCTCGGTCTTGCGGCCGCTGCCGGAAAGCCACTGGCCGTCGATGTAAAGGGCAAGATCGGTGTACATGCGCGGGACCCCTACTGAACTGGAAGGAATTGGCGGTGGCTTAGCATTTTGCGCCGAGTGGGGCCAATGACCCGGGTCAAGAGCCGAAATACGCGCCGCCGTTGGTATGGATGGTCTGCCCGGTGATGTAGCGCGCGGCTCCCGTGCAGAGGAACACGACCATGCCGGCGACGTCCTCCGGCCTGCCGCGCTCGCCAGTGATCGTCGAGTGCGTCAAATGATGCTGCGGCTCAGGCGAGTCCTTTGGGCGCGGCGTGCCGATGAGCCCCGGCACGACGCAATTCACGGTGATGCCGCTCTCCGCGAGATCGTTCGCCAGCGCCCGGGTGAAACCCACGAGGCCCGCCTTCGCGCTCACCACATGCGCGCGGTTTTTCGCGCCGGTATGGGCGCTCATACCGCCGATGTTGACTACGCGGCCTGCGCCGCTCGCCTTCAGCGCCGTCAGGCATGCCTTCACGCAATGGAACGGCGCGTCGAGCGTGAGGTCCATGACCGTGCGCCAGTCCTCGTAGCTCATTTGATCGAACGGCTTTTCCGCGCGCAGCGCCGCGTTGTTGATCAGACAGTCGATACGGCCAAATGCGGCGAGCGCGGCTTCCGCCATTGCCGCGACCGCCTTTGGATCGGCGACGTCGCCGACATGCACCGCCGCGCGCGCGCCAAGCGCCGCGACTTCGCGCGCGACGGTGTCGGCTTCCGCCTCGTTCGAGCGCACGTTGATCAGCACGTTCGCGCCTTCGCGCGCGAGTGCATGCGCGATGGCGCGGCCGATATTGCGCCCTCCGCCGGTGACGACCGCGGCTTTGCCGGCGAGTTGCTTCCCTTCCATGTCGTGCCCCTTACCCGCGCAAAGCGGTCAAATCGACCGGTTTGTTGAAGAGCGCCTTGAGCAGCGCGAGCGCCTTGACGCTGCGCGCCTCGTCCCAGCCGCCGTGCATCGCGTTGCGCACAAATTTCTGCTCGATCTCTTCGCGCGTCAGCGGCTCCTGCGCGCCGCCGCGGAAATGCGGCTGCCGCTCCTCGACGACGCGACCGTCGTTCAGCGTGGCGCGGATGTGGCCGGTGAAGATGTCCGGATACGGATTGTTTGGATCGATCTCGTAGCGGACCTTTGCAGCCAGCGCGCGCACGCGTTCGTCGCGCACGGCTTCTTCGGTGAAGCTTTCGAGCCCGACGCCGTCGTGCACAAAGCCGCTGGCGAGGAGGAAGGGCGTGGCGAATTTAGCTGCGTAGCCATTCGGCGGGCGCTGCTTGGCCGCGAGCGGCTCCCACAGCCGGTGCACGGTGCCTTCGCCGACCTCGCAGACGATCTCCTCGATGTCGTCGGCCTTGATGCCCTGTGCGGCAAGCCGGCGCGCGCAATCGATGTAAGGATGCGCCATCGTCCCGCACGGATACGGCTTGAACGCGAGCGTTTCGATCACCCAGCGCGCGCCGAAGTCGTCGAGCGCCTTGACGTCGTCCGGAATCTTGTTGGCGAACCCGTGGAAGAGGCCGTGCACGCCTTCGAAAACCGTGCGCGGTCCGGAGAAACCGCCGCGCGCGAGCAACGCGGCGCGATAGCCGGATTGCGCAGCCCAGCCGGCGTGCAGGCGCTTCGTCCAGGTGCCCTCGGCGAGATACTCGATGAGGCCGGAGGCGAAGCTGCCGACAATGCCGAGCGCGTCGACAGTCTGCTTCTCGTTGAGCCCGAGCGCTGCGCATACGCCGGCGGCGGCGCCCATCGCGCCGAAGATCGCGGTCGGGTGAAAGCCGGCCTTGTGCACGGCCTTCGGGACGACGGTCGAGAGCCGGCACATCACCTCGCTGCCGATCGCGATGCCAAGCAACGCGGAGGCGCCGTCGCGATTGTGCCGCTCGCAGGCAGCAAGTACCGCCGGCACGATCACCGCGCCTGCGTGCACCGGACCGCCTTCGAAGGTGTCGTCGAAATCCTCTCCGTGCGCGGCCGTGCCGTTAACGAAGGCCGCGCCCGCGGCGGTGAGCGTGCGCGCATGCCCGATCGCGGTGCAGGGCCCGTCGTCCTCGAGCCCGGCGAGCGAGCTCTGGACGTAGTCCTCGTTGCGGGCGACGACGCATAGGCCTGCGACGTCGATCAGCAGGTTGTCGGACACAGACCGCACGCCGGGCGGTAGGTCGGATGACTTAAGCGCGACTATGCGCGCGGCAAGCTGCTCGGCGACCGAGATTTTAGGGAGTTGTGCGTCCATGTTGCCTTAGGTTCTGAAGCGGACCGTGCCGAAGCCGGGAATCTTGTTCACCGCGATCACCACGCTGAAGGTGATGATCAGCATGCCGAGCCCGATCACCGAAATCGCGCCGAGGTCGCCGCTCTCGTTGAGATCGTAGATTAGCACCGAGAGCACCTTCGTCTCCGAGGTGAACAGGATAATGGCGGCGGAAAGCTCGCGCATCACACCGACGAAGATAAAGCACCAAGTGGCGATCACGCCGGTGCGCAACAGCGGCGCCGTGATCTGCCAGAGCGAGCGCAGGCGCGTCGCGCCTAGGATGCGGCTCGCGTCCTCCAGTTCCGGATGGATCGTGCGCATCGCCGCCTGTAATTGCTGGTAGGCCGATGGCAGCGCGATGGTGACGAAGGCGATCATCAGAATCCAGAGCGTGCCGTAGAGCACGAAGGGCGGCCGCGTATAACTCAGGAATAGACCGACGCCGAGCACGATGCCGGGGATCGCGATCGGAGCGGTGGCAAGGAAGCCGAGCACGCGCCAGCCGGTGACCGCCTGCCGCGCGGTGACGTAGGAGATGACCAGCGCGATCACGGTGCCGATCGTCGCCGCCGCGGTGCCGAGAATGACTGTGTTCTTCAAGGCGAGCGATGCGGAGGAAAGTTCGAACAGCACGAACTGCACGTTGTGCAGTGTGGCGTTCTGAAACGTCACGAACGTCGTCGCGATCGGCGAAAAGGCGGCGTTGAGCAACGCGGCATATGGCAGGAACACCGGCAGCGTCAGCACGGCGATGCAGATGCTGAAGGCCGGCCAGCGCCAGCGCTCCAGCGGGATAAGCCGTGGCGCACCGTATTTGCCGCCGACGATGGAATAGCCGCGGCGGCCAAGGATCATGTGCTCGGCGCGCAAGAGGATGACGGTGAGCATCAACAGCGGCAGCGAGGCGGCGGCGGCAAGCTCGGGCTTGGGCGGAAACTGGAACAGGCTCCAGATCTTCGTCGTCATCGTATGGAAGCCGGCGGGCAGCGCGAGGATCGCCGGCGAGCCGAACAAGGTCATCGCCTGCAGGAAGGCGACCAGTCCGCCGGCGAGCAGCGCCGGCAGCACCAGCGGGATCGTCACGCGGCGTGCGGTGTACCAGTGGCTGGCGCCGAGGACGGAGGACGCGTCTTCCAATTCGCCCGGCGTGCGGTCGAGGCCGTTGGCGACGAGCGTGAACACGTAGGGAAACGTGTAGCAGGAGATGACGAAGATCAGTCCGGGCAGCGTATAGATGTTGAACAGGTGCTCGTCCTGTTCGGCGCCGGTGACTGCGCGGAAGATCTGGTTGAGCAGCCCGCTGTTCGGCGCGGCCAGCAGTTCCCAGGCGATCGCGCCGAGGAACGGCGGCGTGACGAACGAGGCGGTCACCAGCGCGCGCACCGTGCCCGCGAAGGGCAGGTCCGTTCGCGCGACAAGCCATCCCATGGGCGCGGCCACCGCGCAGCAGATCAGCGCCGAGGTCGTTGCCAGGATGAAAGTCGTGGCGAGCGGATCGTAGAACGAGGACTCGGTGAACAGCCGGTAGAAATTGGCGAACGTCAGTGCGCCTTTCTGGTCGGTGAGGCTGTAGATGAACAGCCACGACAGCGGCAGCACGATAAGCACGCAGAGGACGGCGGCGAAGCCGTAGAGCACCGGCTTCGTCATGTCGAAACGGAGGCGGCGTTCGCGGCGGGCGGGCAGGGCGATCGTCATGCGCGAGTCATCAGACCTTGAAGTATTCCGAGTAGCGACGCTTGACCTCCTCGGCGCCCTTTTCGACGCCCTCGGGGTCTTCATCCATCAGCTTGATGTCGGCGAGTTTGCGCACGCCGGGTTTTTCGACGGTCTGCGAATGCGGTGAATACTGACGCGCGTAATCGACCAGCATCTGCTGGCCCTCGCGCGCATGCATCCAGTTCTGGAACAGCCTCGCCGCACTCGGACTGGGCGCGCCGATCATCACGACGCTCGGACTAGTGGCGACGGGCGTGCCTTCGGACGGATAGATGACGTCGACGGGCTGGCCGGACTCCTTGCCGCGAATGACGAGATAGCTCGCGCCGTCGATCATGATGGCGCGCTCGCCGAGCGCAATCCGCTTTGGCACATCCGTAGCCGACTGCACCTGCAGCACGTTCTGCTTCGCGAGCTTTTCGAAATAGCCCCAGCCAAGTTCGCGGGCGATCTCGAAGGTCGCGTTCATGATGGTGCCGCTGTAGGCGGGATGCGCCTTCACCATCTTGCCCTTCCATTTCGGATCGAGCAGCTCGGCGAAGCTCTTCGGCGCGTCTTCCATCTTCAGAAGATTGGTGTTGATCCCGAACGCCGACACCAGTACGCGCGTCGTCAGCGCGAGGCCGTCGGGATCGTAGTATTTCTTGTCGTAGTATTTCGCCACTTCCTCGGGCAGATAGGGCGCGAGCCAGCCTTCGCGTTTCCAGACGATCACATGTGACTGGTCCGCGGTGTTCACGACATCGACGGCGTGGATGTTGCTTTTGTATTCCTGGCCGACGCGCTGGAACACGCGCTCGGCGCCGGAGCGCTCCACCCGCACCGAAATGCCGGGAAATTTCTGCTCGAAGGCTTTGCCGAGATGCTCCGCGAACTGCAGATCCATCGCGGTGTAGAAGACGACCTTGCCTTCCTTCTTGGCGGCTTCGATCAGCGCGGGCGTGATCGGATCCGGAGGCGGCACGGCGGCGCGAAGAGGAGAAGCAAAAATGGTTCCGACCGCGAATGCAGTCGATCCTTTGAGGACATCGCGTCGGCTGAATGCCATGTCTGCTCTCCTTACTCGCGCCGCTACTGGCCTAGACGTGGAACAGCTTGGAGTAATGCGCCTTGATCTCGTCGCCCATCTTCACGACGGCGGCGGGATCCTCCTTCATCGTCTTGATGTCCTTGAACGGCGTGCGGCCGGGCTTGTCCTTGGTCTGCGGATGCATCGAGCGCAGGCCGCCGACGTCGATGATGAGCTGTTGGCATTCCGGCGAGAAGCTGAAATTGCAGAACAGCTTTGCCGCGTTCGGATTGGGCGCGGCCTTGAACATGCCGGTCGGGCCGACGATCAGCGGCGAGCCTTCGGTCGCGTAGACCGGCGCCACGGGGCCGCCCTTCTCGCTAATCTCGAAGATGTTGTACTCGTTGCCGTCCGCCATCACGGCGCGCTCGCCGAGTGCGAGTCGCTTCGGCGGGTCGGCCGAGGATTGCACCTGCATGACGTTCTGCTTGGCGAGCTTCTCGAAATAGTCCCAGCCGAGGTCGCGCTGCATCTGGTAGGTCGCGGTCATGATCGTGCCGCTGTAGCCCGGATGCGCCTTGACGATCTTGCTCTTCCATTTCGGATCGAGCAGGTCGGCGAAGCTCTTCGGCGCATCCTCTTTCTTCACGAGGTTCGTGTTGTAGGCGATGATGCAGACCCAGACGCGGAAGCTTGCGAACTGGCCGTCGGCGTCCTTGTGCTCGGCTGGGTAGAAGTTCGCCACGTCCTCGGGGACGTAGGCTTCGAGCAGGTTCTGGCCCTTCCAGATAATGAAGTGTGCGGCGTCGGAGGAGTTGGCGACGTCGACAGCGTGAATATTGGAGGCGTATTCCTGCCCGATCCGCTGGAACACGCGCTCGGCGCCGGAGCGCTCGACCCGCACGGCGATGCCCGGGTATTTCGCCTCGAAAGACTTCGCGATCTTTTCGGCGAGTGGAAGGTCGATCGAGGTGTACCAGATCACCTTACCTTCCTTTTTCGCCGCGTCGATCAGTTCCGGGGTGACCGCGCTCGCGGGCGGCGCGGCGGACAGCACCGCGGTCGAGAACGCGCTGCCGGCGGCGAGTGCGCTCGTGCCGATCAGCAGATCGCGGCGTGAGATTGAAAATTCGCTCATTCGCTTCCTCCACTTATCTATTTTGTTGTGCGTCTTTTCTTCTTATTGGCTTTACCCTGCGAGGGCGCGGCAGCGCTCGGGCGGCAGATGCAGATAGACAGAGCTTCCTTCGGGGACGCTCTCCCCCGCAGATGTCAGCACGCGCAATTGCGTGCCATCCTGCGTCTCGACGACGTAGTCGCGACTTGCGCCGAGGAAGACGTGGCGCTTCACGCGGCCTGGCACGACGTTCTGTTGTCCGTTCAGCGCCTGCACCGAGAGCGCGATGTCGTGCGGCCGAATCGACATTGGCACGTCGGCGCCGCGCGTCACCGGCTCGCCGATGCAGGCGAGCGGCACGCCGGCAAATTCGATCCGGTTCGTCTCCAGGCCCTTGCCGCGGATGACGTTGCTCGAGCCGATAAAGCGCGCAACGAATTCCGAGCGCGGCCGGTCATAGATGTCTTCCGGCGAGCCAGCCTGCTCGATCTTGCCAAGGTTCATCACCGCGATGAGGTCCGCGGTGGTCATGGCTTCCGACTGATCGTGCGTGACGTAGACCGTCGTGTAGCGGTACTCGTCATGCAGCCGCCGCACCTCGAAGCGCATCTCCTCGCGCAAATTTGCGTCGAGGTTGGACAAGGGCTCGTCGAGCAGCAGTGTCTCCGGCTCGACAATCAGCGCGCGGGCGAGCGCGACGCGCTGCTGCTGGCCGCCTGAGAGTTCGCCCGGATAGCGCTGCGCCAGCGCCGCGAGTTTGGTTGTGGTGAGGATCGCGTCGAGCTTCTTCCCGATCGTCTCGCGGTCCACCTTCCGAAGCCTGAGCCCGTAAACGATGTTTTCAGCGACCGTCATGTGCGGCCAGAGCGCGTAGCTCTGGAAGATCATCGACATGTTGCGCCGCTCAGGCGGCACCGTCTGGGCCGGAGAGGAGATCAGGCGCGAGCCGACGTGAATCTCGCCCTCGCTCGGCTCGACGAAACCTGCGATCAGCCGCAGCGTCGTCGTCTTGCCGCAGCCAGAGGGTCCGAGCAGGCATACGAGCTGCCCATGCGCAATGGTGAGCGAGATATTGTCCACCACGGCAAGATCGCCGTAGCGCTTGGTCAGTCCACGCAATTCGACCGATGCCACTCTCGCCCTCCCCCTTGCGCCCGCCGCTTGAGCCGCGGCTTTTGGCCTTTTCCCGGCCGATCATTTGCCCGGCCGGGAGCATCCTATCATGAGCCGGTGAAATCCGGCTTGCGCTTTTCCATGAAGGCCCTGCGGCCCTCCGTGTAATCTTGACTCGCAAAGCACTGCGACACCAGCGCATCGCAGGCCTTCAGGTCCTTCTGCGACTCGTGCGCCAGTGCCTGGCCCACGATGAATTTGACCGAGTTGACCGTCAGCGGCGCGTTTTCGCTGATGGTCTGCGCCATGTTGCGCACATAGGCTTCAAGGTCTGCCTCGGGCAGCACGCTGTTGACGAGCCCCATCTGGTGCGCCTCGGTTGCGGTGAAATGCCGCGCGGTGAAGAAGATTTCTTTGGAG
>Ga0207762_1000367_pt1 | contig 10184 bp, 13 predicted proteins | sample LuqExpMetageno37_FD_187795 | JGI IMG/M metagenome (GOLD analysis project Ga0207762, IMG submission 187795) | Tropical forest soil microbial communities from Luquillo Experimental Forest, Puerto Rico - Sample 37 (SPAdes) | ecosystem: Environmental > Terrestrial > Soil > Tropical forest ...
CCGCCGCGCCAAGAAAAGGAAACGCTCAATGAATCCGCAGCTCTGCCGCGCCCCGGCACCCGAACTGTTACCGCGCTTTGCAGCGATCGTCGGCGACAAATATGCAATCACCGACCCGGCTGCCCTCGCGCCGCATCTGATCGAAGGACGTGGGCTTTATCAGGGCCGCTCAGCGATGCTGCTGCGGCCGGGCTCGGTCGTTGAGGTGCAGGCGATCCTCAAGCTCGCCCACCAGACCAAGACTGCGCTTGTGCCGCAAGGAGGCAATACTGGGCTGGTCGGCGCTCAGATCCCGCTCGACGGCGAGTTGATCCTCTCACTCACCCGGCTCGACCAAATCCGCGAGGTCGATCCGGCCTCTAACACCATGACCTGCGAGGCCGGCGTCGTCCTGGCGAATGCGCAAGCGGCCGCCGCCAATGTGGATCGGCTGTTCCCGCTCTCGCTTGGCGCCGAAGGCAGCTGCACCATCGGCGGCAACCTGTCGACCAATGCCGGCGGGACCGCCGCGCTCGCCTACGGTATCGCGCGCGAGCTGGTGGTGGGCCTGGAGGTGGTGCTCGCCGACGGGCGGATCATGCATCTGCTGTCAAAGCTCAAGAAGGACAATACCGGCTATGACCTGCGCCACATCTTCATAGGCGCCGAAGGTACGCTTGGCATTATCACCGCGGCAGTGCTCAAGCTGTTCCCGCGGCCGCGCGCCACGGAAACTGCCTTCATCGGCGTGCCCTCGCCCGCCGCCGCCGTTAAGCTGCTCAACCTCTCTCGCGCGCGCGTCGGAGGCACGGTGACCAGCTTCGAGCTTATCGTGCGCGACGTGATCGGTTTCGCGGTCAAGCACGGCTATGGCCTGCGCGATCCGCTCACCGGCAAGCACCCCTGGTACGTGCTGATGGAAGTGGCCTCACAGGCGAGCGATGGCCTGCGCGCGAGTCTAGAGCAGTTGCTCGCCGACGCGGCACAGGAAGGCCTGGTCGAGGATGCCACAATCGCGGCGAGCGTCGATCAGGCAAAAGCTTTCTGGCGCCTGCGCCACATGCTGCCCGAGGTGCAGAAACCGGAAGGCGGTTCGATCAAACATGATGTTTCGGTGCCAGTGGCGGCGGTTCCGGATTTCCTGGCCGAGGCGGCGGCCACTGTGCAGAAGTTGATCCCGGGCAGCCGGCCGGTGCCGTTCGGCCACGTCGGCGACGGCAACATCCATTTCAATATCAGTCAACCGGTTGGCGCGGATCAGGCCTCTTTTCTCGCACGTTGGGCCGAGGTCAACGCCGTGGTCGATGAGATCGTGCTCAAATATCACGGCTCAATTTCGGCCGAGCACGGCGTCGGCAAGCTAAAGCGCGAGGAACTGGCCAAAGTGAAGGACCCAGTCGCGCTTGAGCTGATGCGCGGCTTGAAGCGGATGCTCGATCCCAACGGCATTTTGAACCCGGGGAAAGTCTTGTAAGCGGGCTAAAACATCGCGCCCTGCGCGCGTTTGGCATGAGGCTTTTGCGGCATACCGCTCAATAAGCTTCGGATTGTCATTGGCAGTGCGGTTAACCGCAGTCAATTTCGTAGGCCTCGAAAAATTTTCCGGCGCCGGTTCGATCAGCGCTGAAGCCGTAGTCGCGTTAACCCTAGCGCAGTCGAGCCACAGGTCGAAGGCCTTCGGACTGCTCCTCCTAGCGGAACATCGCCTGGATCGCCTCCGGCGCCGCGGTAAGAGCGTAACGGCCGCACATATTTTTTAATTACCTATAACTGCGCTTAATCGCGTTTTAATGCCATAAATAGCACTATACGACGGCAGATTTGGACGGCTGAACCTTGATGAAAAATCAGGATTAGGTCGAGACGATGCGAGCGCTGGACGAACCCGATGGCAGTTTCGCCAACGCACAGCTTGCCGCCCCCAACATCAATCCGGGAACCGGACTTGCCTCGGACTACCTCAACCATTTCAATGAAGCCATCATGCTGCTCGAACTGTTGTTGAGCTACCCGGAGTGCATCCACGATTTCCTAGCCTGGAAGCCGATGAGCTATCGCAATCACTTCGCGGCTTCGCGTTTGACGGGCCGCGACATCGCAATCGCCGCGTATGACGCCGCCGATCCTCGGCTGCGCCGCTCCATGGACGCTCTGGCCAGCAGGATGAACGCCGTGCTAGAGGCAACCCGCGTGGCGATAAGCGCCAATCTGCCACCTGAGCAGACGGCCGCGCTCGCCGAGCGCGCCGTCGCGTGTCTGCGGCCGCTAGTTGCGCGCGCCGGCGCGGTGATCAAGGGCGAGACTGACGGCACCTTCGTAGCGGCACCGCAGGCGGTGGTCGACGGATTGATGAAGCGATAAGTTTTGAACGATCCTCGAAAATATCCGCAGCGTCCCTATCTCGCGGTCAGCGCGGCCATCATCCGTGACGGCAAGGTGCTGCTGGTGCGGCGCGCACGCCATCCTGCGCGTAACCTTTACACGCTGCCCGGCGGGGCGGTCGAAATCGGCGAAACACTGACCGACGCGGTTGCTCGCGAAGTGCGTGAAGAGACGGCGATCGAAATCGAACTGGTCGGGCTCGCCGGCCACCGCGAGGTCATCGTTCGCGACATGCAAGGCCGCATCGAGCGGCACTTCGTCATCATGTGTTATGCCGCGCGCTGGCGTTCCGGCGAGGCTGTGCTTAATGACGAGCTCGACGATGCGCGCTGGCTGACACCGGGGGAACTGCAGTCGCTGAGCACCACCGAGGGCCTGGCCGAGATCGTCGCCGCCGCCTTGGCGTTACTGGACCGGTCGGCCTGAGCTTGCTTGCCTTGCGAATGCCGCATAGCCGGCGCATATCATCCGGCTGCAATGATGGGACGAACGACCTTCCGGCGACTGCTCACCATCGGCTCGATCCTGCTCTGCCTGGCGCTGCCCGCACGTGCGGCCGAGGGCGATCCCGCCCCTTATGACGGCGATCTCGAGCGGCTCGCCGAGATTCTCGGCTCGCTGCAATATCTGCGCGCGGTCTGCGGCGCCAATGAAGGGCAGAAATGGCGTAATGAGATGCAGGCCTTAATCGATGCCGAGGCGCCCAGCGGCGATCGGCGCCGCAAGATCGTCGCCGGTTTCAATCGTGGTTACCGGGGTTTTCAGCAGACTTATCGTACCTGCACGCCGGCGGCGGGCGTCGCCATCCGCCGCTATCTCGACGAAGGCGCCAAAATCGCGCGCGACATCACTGCGCGATACGCCAACTAAGCCGCACCGTTATTAACCTTTCCTTTACGTCACGGCTATGCCAACTCCGCATGCGTGCTAAACTTCCACCGGGATTTGGGACGGGTGTCCTTTGCCGGACGCCTGGGGACAAAGTGAAGAAAATGACCACAGCGGGGCGAACCATCCACACGCGCGAACCGGTGCCTGACCACGAGCAGAAGCGAGTGGCCTTGGGATACCTGCATGAAGCCTGGGCCGAGGCTCGCCACGACGGCATCGACGGCGACTGTCTGGCGCAGGCTTGCCTGTTCGCGGCGCTCGCCGAATTCGTTTCGACCTACGGCGAGGATGCAGCGGCCACATTTGCGGAAGGTCTCGGCACCCGCATCCGCAATGGCGAATTCTCCATCGAGCAACACCGCCAGTAAACGCGACCACCTCTCAGTTCTTCCAGCGATAAAGTTTTGCTATAGTGGCACGTGCGGGCAGTAATGTCGTTCCAGCACCCTGTCGATTTCGATTGGATAGAATGTCTACTTGAGGAAGCCGAGCGCGTTGGCGCTGGGTAAAGCTCAGAGCTTGTTCGCCGAACGATTAGCTCGTCAGCGTCTCTAAGAACCGCACCCGTTCACCCTGCCCGGCAGCGACCACGCTGCCTTCCCACATCGCCATGCGGCCGCGCACAAATGTGCCGACCGGCCAGCCGGTCACGCCCATGCCGTTGTACGGCGTCCAGCCGGCATGCGAGGCGATCCAGGCGTCGGTAATGGTCTGCCGGCGCTTGAGATCGACCACTGTCAGGTCGGCGTCATAGCCGACCGCGATGCGGCCCTTGCCGGCGATGCCGAACACACGCGCAGGTCCCGCGCTGGTGAGGTCGACCAGCCGAAGCAAGGACAGCCGGCCGGCGTTGGCGTGGTCGAGCATGATCGGCATCAGGGTCTGGACGCCGGTCATGCCGGAATGGGTTTTCGGATAGGCATGTGCCTTTTCCTCACGCGTGTGCGGCGAATGGTCGGAGCCGATGCTATCGATGATGCCCTGCGCCAGTCCATGCCAGAGCCCGTCACGATGGGCGACGTCGCGTACGGGCGGGTTGAGCTGGGCGAGCGTGCCGAGTCGTTCGTAGCATTCGGGCGCGGCAAGCGTTAGATGCGCCGGCGTCACCTCCGCCGTGGCAACGTCTTTGTGATCAGCAAGGAAAGTCGCTTCCTCCTTGGTGGTCACGTGCAGCAAGTGCACGCGTTTTCCCGTTTCGCGCGCGAGGCGGATCAGGCGCTGCGTGCACATCAGCGCGGCGGTCTCGTCACGCCACACCGGATGCGAACCCGGATCGCCCTCGACACGCAGATGCATGCGCTCGCGCAAGCGATATTCATCTTCGGAATGAAATGCCGCGCGGCGGCGGATCACCTTTAGCACCGCGCGCACCCCCTCATCGTCCTCGATCAACAGTGAGCCGGTGGAGGAGCCCATGAACACCTTGACACCAGCGCACCCGGGCAGCCGCTCCAGTTCGGCAAGATCGCAGGTGTTGTCGCGGGTAGCCCCGATATAGAAGGCGAAGTCGCAATGCATGCGGTGATGCGCGCGCTTGACCTTGTCGGCAAGCGCTGCGGTCGTCGTGGTGGTGGGATCGGTATTCGGCATCTCGAACACCGCGGTGACGCCGCCGAGCACAGCGGCGCGCGAGCCGGATTCCAAATCCTCCTTGTGCGTGAGGCCCGGCTCGCGGAAATGCACATGACTGTCGATCACGCCCGGCAGGAGGTGCAAACCGCGGCAGTCGACCACCTTGCCGGCCGATGCGCGCGCCAAGTTGCCGATGGCGGCAAATTTTCCCGCGCGGATCCCGATATCCCGTGCACCCTCGCCGTCGTGGTTGACCACGATGCCGCCTTTGAGGATTAGGTCGTAGGTTTCGGCCATAAGGAGCGGCTCAGTCGGGGCTTGAGGCTTGCCCGACAGCGCTTACGTTTCGCCGCAAGTTCTGGCAAGAGACTATTCGACAGGAGTCCCGGGAATTCCCATGCAGGCTGCGTTGCTGCCCGAACGAGGCGTCGTCAAGGTCGCTGGCGAGGACGCCCGGCGCTTCCTTAACGGCCTGGCCACCAATGATATCGGCAAGGTCGCGCCGAGCGAGCCGCGTTTTGCCGCGCTGTTGACGCCGCAGGGCAAGATCATCGTCGATTTCATTGTGGTGGAGGCTGATCCGGAAGACGGCAGCGGCTTCTTCCTTGACTGCCCCCGCCCGCTGGCGCCTGCTCTGGTGGAAAAGCTCAACTTCTACAGACTGCGCGCCAAGATAACCGTTGAGGATCTTTCGCAGACGCTCGGCGTGATGGCGGTCTGGCCGGATAGTGCCTACAGCGAATACGGGCTCAGCTATCGTGACCCGCGCCACGCGAGGCTCGGCACGCGCGTAATTCTGCCGGTGGAGCTCGCCGCCGAGGCTGCCGCCGATCTCGGCGCCCCTCTTATCGACGCCGAGGCCTATGACGCGCACCGCATTGCGCTCGGTGTGCCGCGCGGCGGCACCGACTTCACCTATGGTGACACATTCCCGCACGAAGCAGACATGGACCAGCTGGCCGGCGTCGACTTTGATAAAGGTTGCTATGTCGGCCAGGAGGTTGTGTCGCGCGTCGAGCATCGCGCCAATGCGCGCAGCCGCGTGGTGCCCATCATCTACGACGAATTTTCGCCGGTGCCGGGCCTACCTGTCATGGCGGGGGACAAACAGGTCGGCACGCTGGGCTCGACCGCGCAAGGCCGTGGCCTGGCCCTACTGCGCCTCGACCGCGTCGGCGATGCGCTCGCCGCTGGCACGCCTCTCACGGCCGGTGGCATCGTGATCCGCTTGGTAAAGCCGGATTGGGCACGCTTCCGGTTCCCTGGCGAGACCGCAGCAGCGTCATGAGTTCAGCTGTCCTCCATCCCGACGGACTCACGCGCTGTCCGTGGCCGAAACACGACGCGCTCTACGTCGCCTATCACGACCAAGAATGGGGCGTGCCAGAATATGACGACCGTGCTCTTTACGAGAAGCTGACCCTCGACGGCTTCCAGGCCGGGCTGTCGTGGATTACCATCCTACGCAAGCGCGAGAACTTCCGCCGCGCCTTCGATGATTTTCAGCCGGGAAAAATTGCGCGCTACACGCCGAATAAAGTCGAGCGGCTGTTGCAAGACACCAGCATCGTGCGCAACCGTGCCAAAATCGAAGGCGCTGTTTCATCGGCGCGCGCCTATCTCAAGATCATGGAGAGCGGATTGGGATTTTCCGCGCTGCTGTGGGATTTCCTCGATGGCAGGCCGAAGCTAAATAACTTCCGCTCGCCCAAGCAAGTGCCGGCGGAGACCGAGTTGTCGCGCAAGATGTCGAAGGAACTCGCTGCCCGCGGCTTCAAGTTTGTGGGTCCCACCATTGTCTACGCCTTCATGCAGGCGGTCGGCATGGTAAACGACCATCTGGTCGCATGCCATCGCCACACCGCCTGTGCCAAGCTCGCCGAGCGCAAATGAGGAAGGTTCACGCCACACTTAAATTCAAGCGTCGTGCGCCGCGCGCCTGGCAGCGCATGCTGTCGGGGCGCCGGCTTGACCTGCTCGATCCCTCGCCGCTCGACATTGAGATCGAGGACATTGCGCATGGGCTGGCGCGCGTCGCACGCTGGAACGGACAGACCAACGGTGCAAACATTTTCTCGGTCGCCCAGCACGCGCTGCTGGTGGAGGCATTAGCCCGAGCGAAAGTGCCGCGGCTCGACGCCAAGGGGCGCCTCGCTGTGCTGCTGCACGACGCGCCGGAGTACGTGATCGGTGACATGATCTCGCCGTTCAAGGCGGTGATCGGCGACAGTTACAAGGCGGTCGAACATCGGCTGCTGGCCGCCATCCACCTACGCTTCGGCCTGCCAGCAAAACTACCGGAGCCGCTACAAAGCCTGATCAAGGCATCCGATCGCTCGGCGGCCTATCTCGAGGCGACGCGACTTGCCGGGTTCCAAGATGACGAGGCGCGCAGCTTCTTCGGCCAACCGCCAAAATTCTCCGCCGCCATCGAGCGCGAATATCTCACCGGCTGGCCGGCCGGTATCGCCGAGGCGCGTTTCCGCGAGCGGTTCGAGAAACTTCTGCGCCAGTCATAGATATGCCAAACACATCCTGCTCTATATTGGCATCATGATTCACGTTTGCTCGCTTGCGCGCCTGCACGAAACAGTCGACGAGACCGGCGCGCGCCATATCGTCACGCTGCTTCGGCTAACCGACCGGGTACAGCGGCCGAGCCACATTGTGCCCGAGAACCATCTGGTGCTCGCGGTCGACGACATTGCCACGCCGGTCGAAGGCTACACACTGCCGGGCCAAGAGCATGTCGAGCGGCTGCTCGATTTCGTCGGCCAGTGGGATCGCGTTGCGCCGCTAGTGGTGCACTGCTTCGCCGGTATTAGCCGCTCAACCGCCGGCGCCTATGTTGCTGCCTGCGCGCTCAATCCGCAACGCGACGAATTGCAGATCGCGCGCGCGATCCGGCGCGCCTCGCCCACCGCGCAGCCCAACGCACGCATCGTCGCGGTGGCCGACCGCCTGCTCAAGCGGCATGGACGCATGGTCCGCGCAGTCGAGACCATCGGTCCGGGCACTGCCGCCACCGAAGGCCATCCGTTCCGGCTCGATCTGGTCTGAGCGCATAGGCTGCCAACCGGCCCGACTATCAAAACGCGCCGCGCCCAAGTAGCATCGCCGATTCGCGAGCAGCCGGTGCGCGCAATGTCGGAAATCGCAGCCATTGTCCTTCTGGTTCTTTCGATCCCGGTGATTGCCATCGCCGCGCTGGTGGTCGCGCTCAAAGCGCGCGAGCGGGTGTGGCAGCTGCAATTGCGTATCGAGGCATTGGAAGCGGGCGCACGCCCTGCTCCAGCCATCCAAGCCGGCAACCGCGCACCATTAGCGAACCGCCGCCTGCCGTCATCGAGCCATGAATAACGGCAACGTATTCCCCAAGTCGACCGCGTTGGCGGAGATCGCCATGCAGGTTACGGTTGGACTGGCGATATGCATCGGGCTCGAGCGGCTGCGCATGCGCAGCCGCAGCATCGTGCTCGACTTCGGCGCGCAGCTAATTGGCATGGTCACCCTGGCGGCGATCGTGTTCGGGCTGCTATTCACTACCAATCCCTATTTTACCGACCTGCCGGTCGGTGGCACATTCTTCAATTTAGTGCTGCTCGGTTACGGTATTCCGTCGGCGCTGACGGCGATCCTCGCACTGACCACGCGCACCACCCGTTCGCTCGGCTATCGCGTTGTCGCCGCCGCCACTGCGGTGAGCCTTGCGATGATCTATCTTTGGCTCGAAGTGCGCACACTCTATCAAGGCCCGAATCTCGCGCGTGGCTTCACTAGCGACGCTGAGCAATACGCCTATTCGGCGGTCTGGCTGATCTTCGGCGTCTTGCTGCTGATCGGGGGATTCCTGCTGCACTCGCAGCCGCCGCGATTAACTTCCGCTGCCGTGGTTGCATTCACCATCGGCAAGGTCTTTCTGTTTGATATGTCGGATTTGACAGGGATCTTCCGCTCCCTCTCGTTCATCGGTCTCGGCATCGTGCTGGTTGGCATTGGCTGGTTGTACCAGCGCGTGCTGTTTCCAGCGCGCGCGCAAGCAGATACTTCGACAACGGGCACAAAGAATGAATGAGTGCATGATCCATTACGGCGTGGTAACGCCCGATATCCTCAAGTCGTACGACGGCCTCGGTTTCGCCAAGGCGATCGCCGATGGCACGCTGCCGCAACCGCCGATCTGCGAACTGCTCAACTTTCATCTCGTCGAAGCCGAATACGGCCGCGCAGCGTTCGAGGGCATTCCGGAGTTCCGCCACTACAATCCGATCGGCACCGTGCATGGCGGCTTCGCTGCCACGCTACTCGATTCCGCGCTCGGCGTTGCGATCTTCTCCACGCTCGCCAAGGGCGACACCTGGACGACCCTTGAGCTGAAGGTGAATTTCGTGCGGGCACTCACAAAAGACAGCGGTCCGGTGCGGGCGGAAGGCCGCATCGTGCATCGCGGGCGGACAGTGGCGACCTCGGAAGGCGACCTGAAGGATCGCGCGGGCAAGCTCTACGCCCACGCCACCACGACCTGCATGATCTTCGCGACGAAAAGCTAATGACTATCCGCTGTGATCGAAGGCCTTAGGCCCAGTGGCTGATTGTTGTGCGCGCTGTGGGTCACGGCCACGCGGATATTATGGCGGGTGAATTCGCAATACATGAAGCCGAGGCCCGAGATCGAACCGCGAAAACCAGCCTCACTGGTCCGTTCGACATTAAAGCACGGCTCCATCGGCAACCCGCGCAGCGAGGCACACACCGCGTCACCCTTCGCCTTGAGGGTGCCGGCCGGCAGTTGCGCATAGCGCACCGGACCCGCGCCCTGCAATTGGATGGTGCCGACCACCGAGCCGTCGGCAAGCACCCGGCCCTGGCCGCGGGTGCCTTCGAAGCAGGTGTAACTGAACATCTTGCCAACTACGAAGCGGCGCGCTTCGTCGTACGTCATCTCCCCGGCGACCGCCGGCACGACCGCCAGTAGGCCAACCGTCAACGCAACTCCACGTAACATCCCCGTAACTCCGACGACTGACCCACTAGCTTCATGAACTACGGCGTGTGCCAAGCCTAATCAATTATGACCGATTTTCGTCGACAAATTCTGAACGTGTTTACGCGATCTTGACCACGATCCGGCCGCGAACCTGGCCGGCCAGGATGGCCGCGGCCGCCTCCGGTACCTCGGAAAGGCCTATTTCGCGGGTCATCGAGGCCAGTTTAGGGCGTTCAAGCTCGGTTTCCAGCCTTTTCCATGCCTCCTGGCGGCGCGTCAGCGGACACATGACGGAATCGATGCCGTAAAGACACACTCCGCGCAAAATGAAGGGGGCGACCGACCCGGGCAGATCCATGCCCCCTGCCAAGCC
>Ga0207762_1000375_pt1 | contig 10103 bp, 13 predicted proteins | sample LuqExpMetageno37_FD_187795 | JGI IMG/M metagenome (GOLD analysis project Ga0207762, IMG submission 187795) | Tropical forest soil microbial communities from Luquillo Experimental Forest, Puerto Rico - Sample 37 (SPAdes) | ecosystem: Environmental > Terrestrial > Soil > Tropical forest ...
CTGACCATCTTCCTGATCTCGCTCATCGGTATTCCGGTCACAGGCGGGTTCTTCGCGAAGTTCTACGTGTTTGCAGCGGCGCTGCAGTCGAACCTGGTGGGCCTGACCATCATCGGAGTCATTAACAGCGCCATTGCCGCGTACTACTACCTGCGGATCATCGTGTACATGTATATGCGAGACGAACGCTCCGAAGCGGTGGTCGCGCCCATGCCTGCGGGACTCGGAGCGGCTGTGGCAATCAGCGTCGTGGCAACGATCTATTTGGGAGTACTGCCGAACCGCGTGCTCGACGGCGCCATTCGCGCGGCTCAGGACCTGGTGAAATAAGGTTTCAGTCCAGCGATTGTCATGCAGAAACAACAACGCCCTGTCCGCGGACAGGGCGTTTCAATTCTGCCTGAGTCGAAACTAGATGACCTTGGCAAAGATGATAACCAGGGTGAACAGCACCAACGACTCGATGAACGCGAGGCCGAGAATCAGCGCAAGCTGAATTCCGGGACGGGCGCCGGGGTTGCGCGCCATACCTTCGCAAGCAGCAGCGCCCACGCGACCCTGGCCCAGGGCAGCCATTCCGGCGGCAATGGCCATGCCAAAGCCGGAAGCGATGGCCACCCAGTTGGTGGCGGGTGCAGCGGCGGTTCCGCCCTGCGCGTACGCCGGCATGGTCATCATGCTGATGGCCAGCAGCGCAAACATAACAATCATTACTTTCCGCATTGTGTTTCTCCTTAGGAATCGCCGCCAGTGGGTGGTTGGCGCTCACCGTGCCGGCGCCCTCACGCTGACAGCAAACTTTTAGTGCTCGTGCGCGACCGCTTCCCCGATATACACCGTCGCCAGCAGCACGAAAATGTAGGTCTGAATGAATGAGACGCCCACGTGCAGCAGCATGAAAACCACGGGAATGGCGATCGGGAACAGCGAGAAGAACACCAGCGTCACCATGTCTCCCGCGAACATATTGGCGAAAAGACGGACAGTGAGCGAAAGGATTCTGGCCAGGTGGCTCGCCACTTCAATTACGAACATCAAAGGCGCCAGCCACCACACCGGGCCCAAAAAGTGTTTGATGTAGCCCGGACCATTCGCGCGGAAGCCGTGCATTTGATAATAAATCCAGGTCACCAGCGCGCATCCAAGCGGCACGGATGGCACCGCCGTGGGCGCCTCGAAGCCGGGGATCAAACCGATTAAATTGCAGGTGAGGATGAAGATGCCCAGGGTCACCAAATAATTGGTAAACCGGGCATGGCCGTGGCCAATGACCTCCTGCCCTTGCTGGTCGATCATCCCGTAGATGCCCTCGAAGGTATGCTGCAACGGGTTCGGATGGTCGACCGACAAGCTCATCCGCACCAACAGGAAAACCAGGACCAGCAGAACAAAGACGACAATCTGCATGGCAACATAGTTGGGAATGGGCGCCTGGGGATGATGCGCTTGCAGATGGAATACGCCCAAAATCGCGTTGGCCACGCCCGCAAAGTACTTGTTTAGAAATGCGGTAATCCAAAGTTGATGAGGCATAAAATCTGACTAGGAAGCTGCTTAAGAACAAAGGAAATCAGAATCCGCGCCGTAGCCCGACGTATATCTCCACCACGGCCTCGCAGACGACTGCGGCAATCGTCAGGCAGATACCCCCAAGGAAGCCGAACAGCCCTGCCAGAGAAATTTTAAATATAACATAGGCTCCAACCGCAAGAAATGCATAGCGAAGCACCGCGCGGGCCACGATGACGCCGCCCCGCTCCCGGCTCTGGCCGGTGGTAATCCGTTCCCCCAAGCCTGCAATGACCCGTTCCAACCAAACGTGGTTGACGTAGGAAATCACCGCCCCCAACAGGAACCCCGCAGCGACGGCCCGTCCGAAGCGGACCATACATAAGACCAGGCCCACGACTCCCAGAACGAGGATGAAGCGGCGAATGCGGAGCAGGGCCTCGCCGTAGAATTGGTCGGAACGAGAATCGGACATGGCGGCTTGGTTCAGAGTGCCAGGAACCAACCTACCAGCCTATCAGTCGTTGGATGGAGAGGCCCTACTACAACTGCTTCATCTTGGCGGTGCTCACCTGCCTGGCCACTTCGTCGATGGTCAAACTCGAGTTGGCCGCCTCGGCGAATGCGACGGACAATACTCCCTGGCCTGAGGCGATACCTCCGGGCGCGAACTGCACCCATCCATAGCGGATGTGCTGGTCCTTGAAATTGGCGGGCAAGTGAAACCGCTTGAGAGCGGCGTCACCGGCTGGTTTGTCCGTCTCAACCTCGAACAGAAGTACATCCCCACCCGGCATGGTGCGCTGTTCCGCCTTCGTCACCCGGACCGGCATAAACTGCTCGCTGATCTCCGACGAACCTCCCACATCGCGCATGCGATATTCATCGAATAACTGCGCGGCGTAGAACCAGACCGGGTTGCCGTCTCCGTCTTTCAAATCCCACATTTTCGGAGGCTTAGTCCCCTTGGCGAGGTATTTCGATGCGCGCTCGACATAGGCCGACGGGAGCGGAAACTGGCTGGAGGACATCACGCCTGCACCATGTGGACTGCTCGCGCTGTTACCGGCGAAGTACTTCGCAATGTCGGTGACCTTCTGCAGCCCCGCCTGCTGGCTGACCAACAACAGTGCCCCGGTGCCGGCATCATAATAGATGTCAGACCCGAAATTGGCGGCGGCATACTGTTTTGCCGGCTGCCAGTTGCCGGGGATGTTGAGGTCTGCGTACGTGCCCTGAATCTGTTGGGAATAGGCTGCACTAACCAGCGCACCTACGAGAACGATCAATAGTATCCGAACCTGACGATGTGGCATTCAGGTGCTCCTCAGAACGAGAAATACTCCTTCATGCTCATGCGACGCGCATGATATCGCAAGCACAAACTTCATGGAAGCGTGTTTTGTGCCAATTTGGGAATTCTCTCCTGCTGGTGCGCTTCACTCTTTCGCCTTCGTCACCATGCGAATCATTTGGATAAACCCGACCACTGCTCCGAAGATGATTCCGCCCAGGAACAGCCACCGGGTGTGCAGCCAGTAGTCCAACAACTTGCCAAAGAGCAGACCCACCACCACCGCCGCAGGAATGATGAACGCGATTTCGGAATAGCGCGCCCAAATGACTGCTACATTGTCGGACTTCGCACTCTTCCCTTCCTTCGCCATTTAATCAGCGTATCACTGTGCGCAAGTACGCCGCGAAATTGCTGGGTTTGACCTCGCGTTCACATGTTTGTATTATCAAAGTGCGGGGTGGAGCAGTCTGGTAGCTCGTTGGGCTCATAACCCAAAGGTCGGTGGTTCAAATCCACCCCCCGCAACCAAACCCTCCCAGAACAACTTCTTTCAGTTCACGCTGTTCGAGCCATCCAAAGATTTTTCTCTGCTGATTGGCGAGGTCGGCGCTGTTTGATGCCCATGATTTGAGAAATGCGGGATTTCTTCACAGGGGCTAAAGTGTCTGCGTGAGAACCCTTTCGGATTCTGGCGCAGGGTAGGGTTAACGATTCCGGCGGAGGGCGGTTGGGCACTCGCGCCGGGCTTTCTACTTCGAGAGCTGATAGAGGTGGGTGAGATTGTAGGCCACCGCCGCCAGCGTCCACTCGATTTCTACCTTGTTCTTGCCTCGCATCCGAAACTGCCGCATGCCTCGTTGTTGTTTCAGCACTCCCAGAACCGGTTCCACCACCGCCTTGCGTCGTCCGTACACCGCTCGTCCCGCCGGGCTGCGCAACTTCTGCCGCATCCGCCGCTGCACCGCGTGCCGCGGCCGACAATGCGCCGGCGCTCGTCGTCCGCTATTCAACTCGCACGCCAGATTCGAGTCCGGCACATAGGCATCGATCCCACGTCGCTCCAACTCAGCCACATTCTCCAGGGAAAAGAACCCGGCGTCGGCCAGCACCTGCTGCGGTGGCGAGCCGCACTGTCGCTCCACTTCCTCCACCATGGGCAGCAGTGAGCCATTGTCAGTCTCGTTCCGCGTCACCCGCGTAGCCACAATGAAGTGCTGGTCGCTGACCGCCGCCTCTGCCGTGTAGCCCAACACAAACCCGCCCCGCTCCCGCAAAAAGCGCGCCTCTTCATCCGTGCGCGACAGCTTCGCCTCGCCCGACTTGCGCAACCGCTCGAGCCGGCGCGGCATCTCCGCCAACTTCTCTTCCGCCTTCGCCAGCGCCACCGCCATGCCCCCGCCTTCCTCGTGGTCCGCCGCCGCGCACGCCTTCTGCCAGCGCCGCACCTGCCGCCGCAACTTGGCCCGCTCGTGGCGCAGCTTCTGCTCCGTATCGATGCGGTCCCGGCTGGCGTTGGCCTTCACCCGCGTGGCGTCGATCACCACTCGCCCCAACTGCCGCCCCCGCTGCTCGACAATCCACTCCAGCACCTGCGTGAACGCGTCGTTGATGCCCCGCCCGTGCCGCCGCCGAAACTCCGACAGCGCCCAGTTGTCCGGCTTCGCTCCCGCCGCCAGGTAGCGCAGCCCAAGGTCTTCTTTGATGCGCTGCTCCAGCCGCCGCGCGCTCGTCAGCCCCACCCCGTAGGCATACAGCCACACCTTCAGCATCAGCGACGGATGGTACAGCGCCCCGCCTTCCTCGCTGTAGGCCGCCGCGAACTCGCTCAGGTCCAGCCGCTCCACCGCCGCGTGCACGAAAAAACACAGATGATCGCGGCCCAACTCATCTTTCACGCTGGGCGGCAACAAGTACGCTTGCTCCGGATCGTAGGGCAGAAATCTCGACATACCTCTTTCTCCCCTATCTCCTCTGTGCAAAACAAGTGAGTACTCACGCACTCACTGTAGCCCGCTCGCACCGATCTGACGGCCCTTAGCGGGGATGCTTGATGTACTTGGCCAGGAGGTAATCCATATCGTCGCCGCCGCCGTAGCCAAAGTCGTGACTGATTTCTCGCACACGGTTGAGTCGAGTGATCAGGCTATCCCGGCCGTCAACCGGTAGCGTATTGGTCGACTTGAGGGCTTGTTCGAACATGCCCACCAGCGCGTCGAAAAATCCTTCGTCTTGATAACCGACATCTTGGCAGTATCCTGCCGCTTGCTCGCAGTAGAACACCATCAGCTCGGTGAGTCCCGCAGGATCGCCCACGGCCTTTTTGTAATGGGAGATGGCCTGCTTGGCCTTGACGACGGATGTGTCCTGATTGCGAAACGGGTCCGGCCAGAGCCAGCGATCGAGGGTTCTTTTGTACGGCTCCAACACGTCCTCGCCCAAGCCAAAGCGGGCGTGCAGGAACACCTGGTTGTCTTTGTGGGCGGCGTAGAGATGGTGAATCAAGTCCACGAGCCCGGCCCGGTCAAACGCGGCGAGCTTGGCTTTGACATCGGTCCAGCTGGGTTGCGATTTCGATTCAGATTTCGTCATAGGCATCTTCGATGATGGCGCGCATGCGCAATTCTCCACGGAGCGCCGGACTCAGAAACAGTAGCCTTGCGCCAGCCAGTAGTGCCAGTCGGCGATGGCCTCGACGGTAGATTCATCCGCGTCAACCGCAGTGAGTTGGGAGAGTGGCACGGCCACATTGCGGCTGTGCCAGCGAATCAACACCAGCATGTCGTGGGCACAGGACTCTTCCGGCGCCAGGCCGCGGACTTCAACCGTTTCTCCCTTGCGGAGCGGAGAGACCACCTTGGACGCGATGCACCGAGCCGAGAAAGGAAACTGGACTTTGTTGTCCAGGTAGTAATACCAGCCGAGAGCCTGTTCTTCCGGCCCATAGGCGTCGACGATGGCTTCGTTGTGGATGCGTTCTTCGCGAATACGGTTCTTGCGTGGCTTGGGCACAGGCGTGCTCGATTCGATCGCCAGTTACTCTGTCGTTCTGTTCTCTTCGTCCGTATAGGATTCCAGCACGGCTTGCATCCGTTCGAACAGACGGTCCAGCTCCTTTTGTAGTTTCTTGTCCTTGGCGTGGTTGGCTTCGGCCCCAACATAGCCGCTCAGTTCGTCCAGATCATCCAGCGTGAACGAATACACGGACGCCTTGTTGGAAGCGGGTGCAATGCGCAAAGAAGCCGTGAGTTCGTCGTCGGCGAAGGTGTGTTCGAGAATCAACTCGCGTTCTCGGTGGCTCAGCTTCAGAGGGACCTTTTCGCCGGCACGCACGTGCTTGCGGATCATGAGCGAACTCCTTCTTTCAAGATACGGCGCACCGAGGTACGACCGATGTCGAGGCGACGGGCGATGGCCGACTTGCTAAGTCCCGAACGATGAAGTTTGCGAATCTGATCTGCGTGCAAGGAGACGGTAGCGGGCCGGCCCAGTCGCTTGCCGTTCTGCCGGGCATGCGCCAGGCCAGCGCGCACGCGTTCGCGTAAAATCTCGCGCTCGAACTCGGCGAACACCGCTAGCAATCCCGCCATGGCACGACCGGCGGGCGTGGTTAGATCCAGCGCTTCGGTCAGCGAGACGAAACCGACACCGAGATGTTCCAGTTCTTGCAGCGTACTGAGCAGGTCGGTCACTGAGCGGCCCCAGCGATCCAGCCGCCAGACCAGCACGGCATCGATCTCCCGGCGGCGCGCGGCCTCCAGCAGTTTCTCGCGAGCCTGGCGTTGTGCCGCGCCGGAGCTGACCTCTTTGACCTGCATCACCACGATCCAACCCCGCCGAGCGGCGTACTCGCGTAGAGCGCGATTCTGCATGGGAAGCGTCTGCTGGTCGTGGGTGGACACGCGGGCGTACAGGCCGGCGCGAAACGCAGCTTTCCTCCGGCCAACCCCCTGGCCAAAAACCCTGCGCAAATCGGCTTGGTGGAAGGCCCGTTTTTCGGGCATGGTCGAGGGACTCCCGCCTCTGGCCGAAAGCACTCGATTCTGGCCAGAGCGGATCATTCTACTCTAGCCGGAGTCGAGACGGACCCCTGATGATTCCAGCGTGGCTTCATAGTTCCACGGCATCCACGCCGACGGGTTGCGGACCAGATCGCCGGCGTGGCGCTGTAACTGAGTCAGGTAGTCGAAGGGGTTGGCGCCCGAAAGCTCGCAGGTGTGAATCAGGCTCATGAACAGATCGCCGACCCGCGCTCCGTTCGCGGTCTTGTAGAACAGCGAGTTCTTGCGGTGCAGGATGGCTTTCTTCAAGGCCCTTTCTACGATGTTGTTGTCCAGCGGCGCTCCCGGCTGGCGCAGAAACAGGGTCAGCCGCTCCCAGTGTTTGAGCATATAGCGCATCGCCATTCCCAGACCCGAGTTCGGTTCGACTTTCTTCTCCGCGAACTGAGTGTTCAGCCAACCGCGGAGTTCTTCCAGCACGGGGGCGCTGTGCTGCTGGTGGTAGCGCAAGCGTTCCTCCGCCGTCATCGCTTGTTTACGCGCCGTGGCATCGTTGCCGTAGACCGTGCCCAGTTGTTCCAGCACGTGCTGACAGGGCTGGGGAAAGTTCTCGATCACCTCCACAAAACGTCGCCGGGCATGCGCCAGACAATGGCCCACGATGACTTCCAGCTTCTCCGGCAGCTTGGGCAGGTTGCGGGAGAGCGCATCGCACATCTGCAGGGGCGGAGCCAGTTCGGTGGCGCGCCGCCGCAGCACATCGGCCAGGTTCTCGCCGGCGTGTTGGCGTCCGGTGAAGAATAACGCGATGGTTTGTTTCTGAGCGGTCGAGACAATGCCGCTGGTGAACACGCCGGTGCGCGCCGCAGCATCGCTTGCGTTCTCGTCCTTCTCCATGCCGAGTCTGCGGCGCAGGGCCAACACCGGCATCGAGGTGTCGTCGTTGTGCAACACTGCGCCTTGCGCCGCCTGGCGAATCAACTCTTCCATCGCCGGTTGGAGCGTGGCGGCGGCTTCAGCGCCGATCTCACATTGCGTTGCCACGGGGAGCGGAACGCCCAAACTCTCTTCCAGGTCGGCCAGGCGATTCCAGGGAAAGCCGCTGCCATAGCGCAGCAACGCGATCATGCTGGCCGTAGTGGAGTCGTACTTCTCTTGACCCACGCCCGCGGGAGCTTTTGCCGTGAACACTTCGCCGCACAAGTTGCAGCGCAGCTTCTCGAGTTCGTACACGGTGGCGGCAATCGGCGCCTGGCCTCGCAACCGCACCAGCAGCCCCGGCTCGCTCAGCGGGTAGACTTTCCCGCGCTGACACCCCGGGCAGCGATCTCCGCGATACAACGTGGCGTGCGGCACCTCGATGCGCTGAGCGCCAGGATACGCCTTCGCTCCCTTGCGCCCGTGTCCGGGTTTCTTCGAACCTACCTCCGTCGACGGTTCCCTCGGAGTCGGGCTGCGCGGGATGCCGGCCTGTTCCAACACCGCCTCCATCTTCTCGCTGCGCGTACGGCACAACAGTCGGCGCAAACTGGCCAGCGTCGCTTCCCGCGTCTCCAGCAACTCGGTCACGTAACTCAGCGTGCGGATGGCCGCTTTCAGCTTCTGATATCCGGCCTCGCCCAGCGCTTCCCGCACCGTCTCCAGCAACCCCTCTAACTCTTCCGGGGTGACCTCCAGCGGTGGAGTCGCGGGCTGCATCTTAGGTCTCCTGCAGTAACTCGCGAAAGCGCGGCGTCAGGGGATAACCCAACACCTCTTTGATCGAGCGATTGGGGCGGTGGGTCTGATCGTCTTTGCCTCGTCCCGTCGTCGGTCCCAACCGAAGCCAGTTGGCCGCGCGATAACAGGTGCCGCGAAACCGCTCCGGGTCGACGAACGTTTCCACGAAGTAGATGGGATGGTGATAGAGGCGTTCCCAATCCTGCGCGAGCTGTTTCGTCACACGCGCCAGAAGATGCGAGGCCAAGTGCGGCACCTCGACCCACGGCAAAATCAGAAAGCGCGTATTGTAAGCCAGGAAGCGAAGGTTGCGCCTCCGCGCCTCCGCGCTCCAACCCAGGAAGCGGTCTCGGCTGCCCAAGTGTCGCGGTGCCGAACTCCACGCCAGGCACGCAAGCGGACGCCCTTGCGCCCAGGCCACATACTTGAGGTGCTCGCCCACCGGCTGCTCGTAGCCTAGGTAATGGTGCTGTTCGATGAGGCTGTTGAACAGCGCTTCCTCGGGCGTGCGCCGCACCGGCTGAATCGCGATGGGTTGCAACTGACGGAGCGACACGCGGATCGGCGTCGTATCGATCAGCATCAGTGCGGGTGGCTGACGTTGGGCCAGCGGATTCAACGAGGTCTGACGAACTGGCGGCAGCGTGATCTCGCCCGCCCGGTGCAGCATGAGCAACAGGCCGCGGCACACCATGTCGCGCAGTGCGCCGTTGGCCTGCTTCCATTGCCAGGCCTCACACAGTTTCTTTGACAGCCTGCGGCGGCTGAGCGAAGGATGCTCGGCAATCAACTGCCGAATGAACATGATGTCTTCGGCGCGAATCTCTCGGCCACGATAGCGGTGGGCGGGCACATCCGCAGTGTGGCAAAGCAGCAACCGGAACGCAAGCCTGCAGGGGTAACTCCGCTGATTCCGGGATGACTACGCGCTCACCCGCCGCCACACCGGTGCCGCCACCGCATCCGGGTTTCCGGCGGCCAGCAGCAACTGGGCTTGATGCGCTTCCAGCACGCGCGTGGGTTGGTTTCCACTGGGCCACCACACAAAACGCCCTTTCGAGAGCCGCTTCTGCGCCAGCCAGAAGCCTTGCCCGTCATACACCAAAATGCGGATCGAGGTTCCGCGTCGACTACGAAACAAAAACAGGCAGCCCGAGAAAGGATCGGCCTCGAGCTTCTCCTGACACAACTGCGCCAGCGAGTCGATGCCCTTCCGTCCATCCACGGCTTCGATCGCCACCAGAATCCGCATCTGCGGTGTAATCTGGATCACCGCTTCACCTGGTTCGTGGCTCCAACACCACGCGGCCCAGAGCGGCCAGATCGGGCGCGCCCATGCCTTTCCAGTGGATACGCATCTTGCCCTGCGGACCTTCCAACTCGATCAGGCACTCCGACCCCGCAATCGCCGAGGAGCCCACCACCTCCAGGAAGGACGGCAGTGAAGCTGGCCGGGCGCGGCTCGCCTTCTGGGTTGCTGCCTCCGCTCCTGCAGGGAGTGATGCCGTCAGACGGTGTATCCTGCGGCCCTTGCGCGAAACCACGGTTGCGGAAATCCCGTCCGATTCCGCCATCCGCTT
>Ga0207762_1000379_pt1 | contig 10062 bp, 12 predicted proteins | sample LuqExpMetageno37_FD_187795 | JGI IMG/M metagenome (GOLD analysis project Ga0207762, IMG submission 187795) | Tropical forest soil microbial communities from Luquillo Experimental Forest, Puerto Rico - Sample 37 (SPAdes) | ecosystem: Environmental > Terrestrial > Soil > Tropical forest ...
GGCAGCCAGGTGAACGCGAGCACGTGTGGACGTTGGATGATCCGATAGACGCCTTCGACTTTGAAAGGTCTTCCCATTCCCATGCCGCTCATCAGCCAACGGCCGCCGGGCCGCAGATCGGATTCCGCATTCGTGGTTTCGAAGCGGCCCTTTTTACCCCACCACTTCATCCGCTGCGCCGGATCGACCAGTGCCTCGAAAACCCGCGCGGCGGGAGCCTTGATCGTGATTTCTTGAACGATCGCGTCGACTGAACGTGTTGTCGTACTCATCGGTTCTCCTCAACATAACGCTTGAGGCTCTGCAGACTCTGTGCCCAAAGCTCCTGATAATCACGCAGCCAATCATCGACGACGCGCAGCGGCTCGGCATTTAGCCGACAGATCCGTGCAGTGCCTTCGTTTTTGGTCACGACCAGACCGACACGGCGCAGCAATCGAAGATGTTTTGAGATCGCGGGACGGCTGGTGCGAAAATTGCCGGCGAGTTCGCCGACCGTATGCTTGCGGTGGCGCAAGAGACCAAGGATTTCGCGGCGGGTCGGATCGGCGATCGCCCGGAATATCGCCTCGCGCTGCCTTAGTTTCAGAACGGCCATATCCGCAACCATCCGTAACCATAAGGTTACGGATTGGTAACCGATCGGTTACACAGAGTCAAGCTGGCAAAATGAAGAAGCGTGCGCCGTCAGGAAATAATTGAAGAATTTGATGAAAGCGGGCGAAAAACCGGCCGACACGCCGGTTCAAACGCCGACCAAATACGTGCCGACAATTTACTGTGCCGACATCGTTGCTTGGCCGCACCGAGGAGGTGATTTAGCAACGCAGGCCATACCCGCTTTGTGGCTTAGCAGACATATCACTTGCGCCTATCAATTGCATTATCAGACAAAAGTGATCGCTGGCTTTCCTGCCACTATTCAGGCAAACCGCCAGTGACTTGACACCACCTTGCCGCCGCAGTCGGGCAAGTCACCGGAGCATCCACTGCATTTAGATGGTGACGCTGAGGGGCGTAGCTTCTGCGAGTGTTCAAGTCGTGGAGGCTAAGGGCGATATCAAATCCGAGTATAAAAACTGCTGCGAAGGCGAGGATCCAAATTGGGCGGCTGAACATGGCAACCCTCACTTCTACTGGCCTTTCAACTCGAATAATATTCGGACATGCCTCTTGCTTTGTGAGAGAGCTCACAGAACGGCAGAATAATTCTGTGTGACAGAAATCACAGGATTGCGTGTCTCCGCGTTGTGCGGCCGATACGCAATTGCTCCAGGCGACAAGGGTAAGCTAATGATACCCAGTAATATCGCCGACCTTGCCGCGGAACACCCAATAGGACCAGGCCGTGTACGTCAGAATGATCGGTAGCAGGAACAGCGTGCCGATCAATAGAAAGGCCTGTGTGCTTCCAGATGAAGCCGCCTGCCAGAGCGTGTAGCGGTACGGCACGATCATTGGCCACAGGCTGATCGCAATGCCGACAAACGACATAAGAAACAGCGCGATGGCGATCAGGAACGGCGTCAATTCGTGCCGGCGACGCAAAGCCTCCCACTCCCCGAACGCGAGCAGCGCGGTGATGATCGGCACCGGCGACAGGAACGCGATATTGGGCCAGCTGAACCAGCGCCGCGCGATGTCGGGATACGCCAGCGGAGTCCAGATGCTCACGCCGGCGATCGCGGCGAGGACCGCGATCAGGCAAATGCTAGCGGCGCGTCTTGCCCAGTCCTGCAACTCGCCTTCGGTTTTCAGAATGAGCCAACACGCGCCCAACAGTCCGTAGCCGAACATCAGCGACAGTCCGACCGCGAGTGGAAACGGGGCGAGCCAATCGAACGAGCTGCCGGCAAACTGCCTGCCGTCGATTTTAAAACCCTGGATGAATGTGCCGAGCACGACGCCCTGCGCGAAGGTCGCGACCAGCGAGCCGCCGCAGAACGCGCCATCCCACAGGCGTCGCAGCGTCGCATGTTTGAAGCGGAATTCAAACGCCACGCCGCGGAAAACGAGCGCCAACAACATCATCAGGATTGGAAAATAAACCGCCGGAATGATGATCGTGAAGGCGAGCGGAAAAGCCGTCAGCAAGCCAAGTCCGCCGAATATCAGCCAGGTCTCGTTGCCGTCCCAGACAGGGGCGATCGAATTCATGAGCGTAGCGCGAGCCGATTCGCCTCGTACGAAGCCATAAAGCATTCCCACGCCCAGATCGAAACCGTCGAACACCACGTAATAAAACACTGCGAGTCCGATCAAGATCGTCCACAGCGGCACAAGGTCAAGCACCATCGCGTTCCCCGTCACGATTGCGGCGCCGTGCGCGCGGCGCTTTCGAACGGCTGGTGCGGCAAACCGCTTTCTACGACTGCAGTTTCGACTTCCAGTTGCTGCGGGCCGCGGCGAACGAGACCAGCCATAAACGCGATGCCAGTCGGGAACATGATCAGATAAACCACGACGTAGAGGGCGAGTGACCATGCGACATCGGCGCCGGTGAGCGACGGTGAGACAGAGTCGGCGGTGCGCAACAGACCGTAGACCGTCCAGGGTTGGCGGCCGACCTCGGTCGTAACCCAGCCCGCGATGACAGCGATGAAGCCGAGCGGCCCTGTCCATTGGCACAGCCGTAGAAACCAGGTCGTGTCCCACAGTCGCCCGCGCAGCCGCAGCACCTGCCCAACCACCACGATTATCAGCATGATGCACGCAATGCCGACCATGACCCGGAACGCGAAAAACGGTGGCCCGACCGGCGGGCGCTGATCCGCCGGCCATTCCTTCAAACCCTTAATTGCGCCGTCCCAGGAATGCGTGAGAATAATGCTGCCGAGGCGCGGTATCTCAATGGCGCCGTGCATCGTCGCCGCAGCGTCGTCGGGAATGCCGAACAAGGTCAGCGGCGTCGGCTGTGCGCTGTCATAGCGGCCTTCGATCGCGGCGAGCTTGGCCGGCTGATATTCCAGCGTATTGAGGCCGTGCTGGTCGCCAAAAAACATTTGCAGCGGCACCAAAAGGATGAGGAGATCGAGCGCCATGCGGATCATGATTCGCGCGCCGTCGGCAGCTCTGTCGCGGCGCAGAAGCCAAGCGCCGACACCCATCACCACGAAAGCAGTGGTGATGTAAAAGGCGGTGATGTTGTGCAGTAGTCGATATGGAAAAGACGGACTGAAAATGATCGCGGCCCAATCGGCAGGCTGGAAACGCCCGTCGACGATTGTGTAGCCTTGCGGCGTCTGCATCCACGAATTGGTCGCCAAAATCCAGAACGAAGACAGCAGCGTCCCGAACGCGACCATCAGCGCCGCAAAAAAATGCGCCCAGGTCGGGACTAGCCGACGTCCGAACAACAGAACGCCGAGAAACGAGGACTCGAGAAAAAAAGCCATTAGTCCCTCATACGCCATCAGCGGCGAGAGCACGTCAGCGGTCGCGTCGGTAAAGCGGCTCCAATTGGTGCCGAACTGGAAGGGCATGATGATGCCGGAGACCACGCCCATTCCGAAAGAAACGGCGAAGATCCTGGTCCAGAATCCAGAGATGCGAAACCAGAGTTCGCGGCCGGTGAAAAAATACAGGCCCTCGAGCACGGCAATGTAGGAAGCAAGCCCGATGGTAAAGGCCGGCAGCATTATGTGCCAGGCAATCACCCAAGCCCACTGCACGCGCGACAGCAGAACGGGATCGAGCGTCATGGAATGAATAGTCTAGCATGCGGATGGGAAATGTCCGCTAGTATTGCGACTCGGGGCTGGGAACTAAACCAGAGTATAAGGGGAAGGCTCTAGCCCTCTTTATCATGCATACTTGGTTTGAATCTTTATCGTCTTACATAGAAGTGCCATTCGGTTGCCGCCTCGTCGAAGGCAGAAGGACGCCTGGGTGGATGAGCGTCTCGACGACGCTTGCTCGTCCGGCTTGCGCGGTTGGCGCTAAATCCGCCACGCGATCGGATAATTGACGATGGGGGTGAACTGGACACCGACCGCTTCCGCATCCCGTCGGGCGTCCACGATCATCTCCTTGAGGTTCCCCATCTGATTTGCGGCAGCATCACTTTCCCACAGGCTCACATGAACCATCGAGCCGCTGGGCGAAGCGGCTGCAAAATAGCCGTACAGCCCAGAAAGCTCCTTGATTTTTGGCATGAGGTACACCCCAGTCTCCCGCGTCATTTTTTCCACTTCCGCAAAACGCTTTGGGTCGAAATTGCCGCGCGAAACGCGAATGACACTTCTTGGCGTAATATCGAATGCCATTTCTCGATCTCCTTCCACTTTTGCGACAGCGTGCTCAGCTCCCTCGCTCTAGGGTGCACAAGCCGAGCACCAGTTGATGCTGCCCGGCAAAGAATCGTGTGCAAGCATCGTGTTTTAAACTCAACTAAGCCAGTAGCGCGGTCCTGGGCCCCGACGTCCCGCGCGATCGGCAGGATTGGCAAGTCTACATTTATCGATGGAAAGGCATCCACATCCGATGCACCGCGTGAGCCCCGCTCTGAGGCGCTGGAGTTCGGCGATCCTTTGATCGATACGTTTGGTCCATCCATCTGACAGGCGCGCCCAATCTTCGCGGGCAGGAATGCGGTCGGCGGGAAGCTTGGCGAGTTCCGTGCCGATTTCCTCAAGCGAAAGCCCAATCGTTTGTGCAAAGACGATGAAGGCGATGCGGCGCAGCACGGATCGAGGATAGCGGCGATGGCCCGAGCCAGCGCGCACGGATGAAATCAATCCCCGCTCTTCGTAGAACCGCAGGGCCGAGGAGGCGACGCCGCTGCGTCGCGAGACCTCGCCAATCGTCAGCACGGAGTCCATGCGCCGATAAAGCCTAATTTGTCCTTGACTTCAAGTTAACTTTAACTTGTAGCGATGGTTTAGGAACCGGAGGAGCATTGATGATGCCGACCAATATCGACCTTAAGAAACTTCGCGTCGCTGTGACGGGTGGGACATCTGGTCTCGGACTGGCTCTCGTCCGACTGCTTTCCGCGCGAGGCGCTCGCGTCGCCTTTGTCGCGCGCACCGCCGGGCTAGTCCGGCAGATCGCCCAAGAGACGGGCGCGTTCGGAATCGTAGGCGACGTCGGTTACAAAGACGACATCTACCCCGTCGCGTTAGAAATAACCGCCAATCTCGGCGGTCTTGACGCACTCATCAATAACGCGTCGACCCTCGGACCAACACCGCTTGCACCGCTCGCCGATACGCAATGCGAAGAATTGGAGCACGCGCTAAGGGTAAATCTGCTCGGTCCATTTCAATTGACCAAAGCCTTGTTAGGCGCCCTCGCCGCTTCGGCGCGAGCGGGGCAGGGCGCGGCGGTGATCAACATTTCGAGTGACGCTGCGGTCAACGCATATTCGGGGTGGGGTGCCTACGGCGCAAGCAAGGCGGCTCTCCGCCATTTGACAGCAATCTGGGCAGAGGAGGCGAGAGCTGACGGCATCGCTTTCCTCTCACTCGACCCCGGCGACATGGACACGCCCCTGCATTCCCTAGCCATTCCCGATGCCGATCCGAGCACGTTAAAGCGGCCTCAAGACGCCGCCGCGGAAATCGTGGAGTCACTCCTCACGGCATTGTCGTATGACACTGCTGGTCAGTTCGGTGTGATTCCATGATTGCCGCCGCCCGCCGCGACTCGCAATCTGCGAAGCTCCTCGTCGTCGATGCAGAGGGTGGAATACGCCACCTGCCGCGCGCGACGCTTGGGGCCCTCTTCAGTCAGGGTGATCTCGTGATTGCGAACGATGCGGCTACACTCCCTGCAAGTTTGACCGGCATCCATTGCGGGAGTGGTAAGCCGATCGAGATCCGACTCGCGGCTTGGCTATCGGTCCGCGATCCAACGCGTTTCGCAGCCATTGCGTTCGGTGCCGGCGATCATCGAACGCCAACCGAAAAACGTATGCTGCCGCCACCGCTTTTGCCTGGTGACCAACTCGCGTTCGGGCCACTTATGGCCGTCGTCGAGCATCCGCTCAATGACCCCCATCTGTATCGACTGCGCTTCCTAGGCGATCGCGCAACGATCATGGCCGGGATCGCCCGACAGGGCCGGCCGATCCAATACGCCCATGTCCGCGAGTCGCTCAGCTTACGAGATGTCTGGACGAAAATTGCCGCTGATCCGATCGCTTTTGAGCCGCCGTCGGCCGGATTCGCGCTCGACTGGCGCACCTTAGAAAATTGGCGGCAGCGTGGCATCGGCTTTGCCACTCTGACCCACGTCGCTGGTATCTCCTCGACGGGACATCCTAAAATCGACTTGCGGCTTCCTTTCGACGAGCCGTATCGCATTCCCGAGCGAACTGCCGTGGCTATCAAACGTGCAAAGTCAAAAGCAAAGCGGATCATTGCAATCGGGACAACGGTTGTTCGCGCACTTGAGTCGGCGTCATTCGCCGATGGCAGCGTGCGGGCCGGCGATGGAATCGCAAGTAAGCACCTCGGGCGCGAAACGTCGCTTCGCGTCGTTGATACCCTCCTCACAGGTTTGCATCAGCCCGGCGACAGCCACTTCGAACTTCTTCGGGCGTTCGCCGATGAGACTGTGTTACTGAAACTCTCCGCTGTGTGTATCCGGAACGGCTACCGGATACATGAATTTGGCGACTCAATGCTGATTGAGCGCCGCCGAACCGCAGTTCGACGAAGCTTCTCTTTGTTGTGCTGCGGAAGGGCGGTGACAACTGAGCCTCACCTCGAAATGAATTGATGATGGAATTCTACGGCAGCTAGTTAACTGGAGTGGGCGCTTTAATTTGATCTCGCTTCAGAAGGGCGGTAAAGCTCTCTACGTCGCTGATGATAGCGTCACCGGCAAAGCGCAAAGATTCCAGGGAGCGCGCCGCGGCTGCTTGATTTCCAACGCCGCATGCGTCGGCGATGACCACGGGGACGATGCCAAGATCGGCGGCGTGGCGGGCGGTCGGCTCTATGCCGACCTCCATGGCGATGCCCGCAATGGCGATCGACATTATTCCGACATCGCGTAGGGCAATGGCCAGGGGCGTTCCCTCGAAAGCTGACATCGTCAGCTTATCAAACACTACCTCATCGGCCTTCGGAGTCAGCTCCGGGACGATTTCGAAACCGGCGGTGTCACGTAGAAACCATGGAGACACATCCGCAGGTTCATCTTTGTGTTGCCAAGACATCGCTGTGCGGAGTTGCATCGCGCCCATCCACGCCTTGGGCAACGACATGTGCCGCGTGAACACGATGCGTATGCCTGCGGTCCGAGCGGCCTGTAACACCCGGATTACCTGTTGAACGATATGGCTGCCATCCTTGATCTGGCGAATGATTCCGACTTGCATATCGTAAACCAGAAGTGCCATGCGCCCGGGGTCGCATAGGTCCGGCAAGGAGATCGGGATTTCAATGTTGTTGAATTGTTTCATTGCTCCGCATACTTCGCGTTTTGGCTTGTTCGGTCAAACGGCGGCGCAACGTCGATGGACGGATCGAACAAGAATTCCAGCGGTAGTGGCGCATCCAGTGCAATGAAGTCCCACTCAATAAGTCCAGCCTTGCTAAGCGGGAAATCGTCGGTAAAGCGTTTGGCTTCCTCTACGTTCTTGCACTCGAACACAATCACGACACCACCAACGTCAGCGCGGGCATAGTTTTCGCGAACAATGCCCGCTTTCCACAAGCGCCACACGTTGGACACTTCGTCACGCAAGTAGGGTCGCAATGTATCAAGGGTGACGCCAGGCTTAAATCTGTCGAAGGCAATGATTTTCACGGTCACTCCTCTTGTGAGTTTTTCAAGATTTAAAACAAACGTAGCCTGGGCATAAGGGATAATTCAACGCACCAAATGGTGCGTCGCATCGGCGGCAGAGGGAAATGAGAGGATCACGCCGCAGCGCCAAGTCTCGTCATTGGCGACGAGATAGGCGGACAAGTTTTTTAAAACAATTCAAGAAGCGCCTTTCCCTGAGGCGGCGGTTCAAGCGGCGCCATTACCGGGCCGGTCGCACGCCTCCATGCGCCGATCGAGGAACCGGCGTTCCATCGGATTGCGTGCCAGGCCTTGTGCTGTTCTGAAGTGTTCACGCGCGGCATCCTCCCTGCCGCTGCGAAGCTCAAGCTCGCCTAGCGCCGCAGCATAGAATGGGTATGCGGAAAGGCGGTCGCGATCCTTTATCGCGGCAATTTCTTCTAGCCCGCGCTCGGGGCCGTCGCGCTGGGCGACCGCAATGGCACGATTGAGCGCGACGATCGGCGAGGGGCGGATCGTCATTAACGTGTCGTACAGCGAAACGATGGTCTGCCAATTCGTTTCCTCGGCCCGCGCGGCAGTCGAATAGATCGAAGCGATGGCAGCCTCGACATGGTATTCTGTAAGTTCGGGGCCGCTAGCAGAGAGCTCCATCAGCTTGAGGCCCTTAAGAACGAGATTTTGATCCCACAATGACCGGTCCTGATCGAAGAGCGAGATGAGGTTGCCCGACGCGTCGACCCGGCTGGGCAAGCGCGCCGCGTCAAAGCACATCAGCGCCGAAAGAGCGTAGCTCGACGGTGTCCCGCCGAGTGGGTGATCAAGGAGGATGACGCCAAGCCGCATGGCTTCATGGCAGAGCTCGGTGCGGACCGCAGTTTCGGGCGACGCTCCATGATAGCCCTCGTTAAACAGAAAATAGAGCGCGCGCTGGACAGCTGGAAGGCGTTTTGAGAACTCAGCCGGCGCCGTGACGTCAAAAAGCCTCTTTGACCCCGAAAAGATCTTCTTCGCCCTCGCGATGCGTTTCTCGATCGCCGCATGGCTGCTCACGAAGGCGCCGGCGATCTCATCGACACTGAAACCGCACAGGATGTTAAGAATGAGAGCGACCTGCGCCTCCTCGGATAACCGGGGATGGCAGCAGGAGAACATCATGCGCAACAGGTCGTCTTTGATCGCGTTGGCTGCAAAGAGCTCTTCAACGACAGGGGCGAGCGTCCATTCACTTTCAAGAAGCCGCCCTAGTTCAGGGGCGAAAGTACGGGCTGTGCGCTGGCGCCGCAGGACGTCAAGTGCCCGATTCTTCGCTGTGGCCATTAGCCACGCGGACGGGTTCTCGGGCACGCCGCGCATACGCCATACTTCCATAGCGCGGCAGAAGGCGTCTTGAACGACGTCCTCCGCCAGCGCGAGGTTGTGCACGCCGAAAACCCGAGTCAGCGCGGCGACCATTCGTCCCGCTTCACGCCGGAAAAGGTGGTCGCTGAGCTCCATTTACATGTTCAGAATTCGGATGGGGCGCACCTCAACGGAGCCCCCGACTTCCAGGATTGGACAGCCCTTGGAAAGCTCGACTGCCTGGGCGAGGTCCTTAGCCTCGATCAGCGTGTAGCCACCGACGACATCCTTAGCCTCGGCGTATGGGCCGTCGTGGACGCTCTTCTGATTGCCCTTAACGACCTTGCCGGTCCTCTCCAACGGATGTCCGGGGTCCTTGATGTGACCGCTGGCACCGAGCTCCTTAAACCAAGCGACCCATTTCTGCATCGTCTTTTGCATTTGTTCCGGGGATCCCGAGGGATCGCTCCCGCGATATAGAAATGTAAATTCACTCATTGTGTTGTCTCCTCGGTTGGCTTGACCAATCGTACAACGTTTCAAGCTCGCTCGAGCGGACAATTTTTCTGCCGCATCAGGAGCGACGATGCAGCCGTATGACCGTGCCCATCGCAAGTGAGCCGAGCGCGTTTATCGCGAAGAAGGAGCGGCTATCAGGCTGCTATACTGCGGCCGGTATGACGCATTGTGCGAGTGTCTTCTGCCAGGCCGGCAGTGATCGAAGCGCCCCATACCAACGTATGATCTCACCGTAGGGCTCAATTGGAAAATGAGCGAGATCTGCAAGATTCATCGCTGAACCAATAGAAAAATCGGCAAGAGTGAGCTGTTCGCCAGTGATGAACTTGTTACGCTTCAATTGGCCATCCAAAACTTTTGCTGTCCGGTGGAACAATTCCGCACCCTCGGCGACAGCGACCGGGTCAGGTTGGCCGCTTTTGGTGATGATTGGTTTGACCACGTTTTCGAAAATATACACTGCGC
>Ga0207762_1000383_pt1 | contig 9983 bp, 10 predicted proteins | sample LuqExpMetageno37_FD_187795 | JGI IMG/M metagenome (GOLD analysis project Ga0207762, IMG submission 187795) | Tropical forest soil microbial communities from Luquillo Experimental Forest, Puerto Rico - Sample 37 (SPAdes) | ecosystem: Environmental > Terrestrial > Soil > Tropical forest ...
GTAAGCGGCACCGCGGTGTTCGTGGCGCGCCTCTCGCGCGACGTTCCGCCGATCGTGGTCTGGCATCTCAGGCGCATCCGCTCCCTGCATGGCTCGATCGTGATCGTCAACGTCGTCACCGCCATGATCCCTTACGTTCGAGAGCAGGACCGAACGGAAGTGCACGAGATCGCCCCGCGGGTTTGGCGCGTCCACATTCATTACGGTTTCATGGAGCAGCCGGATCTCCCGGCTTTGCTCCAGCGTGCCCAGAACAGGGGCTATCCGGTCGATCCCGCCAACGTGACCTATTTCATCGGACGCGAGACGGTCGTCCCACGCGACGACCGAAAAGGGTTACCGCGCGTTGTGGAGAGCATCTTCTCGTTCATGCTGCGCAATTCGAGCGAGGCGATCGAGTATTTCCACTTGCCGCGTGATATGGTTGTTGAGATCGGACGCCAATTCGCGATCTGATTTCGGCATTGAGGCATCGCGACTTTAAGGCGAGAGCTTTTGGATCGGCTTGCGAAGTGCCCAAAAATGACTGCTCGAGCTCGTTTTTTGGTCGGCGCAGGATTTGGTATTGCCGCGACCATCGCAATGGCCGCGGGCGCGAGCGCGCAGGAAGCCGAACCCCGGTTGTACAGCAACACGCCGGTCGGGCTTAATTTTTTGATCGCGGGCTACCTCTACTCGCAAGGCAAGATCGCATTCGACCCGTCCTTGTCGATTGTCGACGCGGAGTTCGGGTCTCATACGGGCGCGCTCGCCTATTCACGATCTTTCGACTTAGGGGGGCAATCCGCCAAGTTCGATGTGATCGTGCCATATTCGGATTTCTCGGCGCATGGCATCGTGGAGAACCAGCCGAGGGAGCGCGGGATGTCGGGGTTCGGCGATCCTCGATTTCGCGTCTCCGTAAACCTGCTTGGTGCTCCTGCGCTGTCTGTAAAGGAGTTCGCGAACTACAAGCAGGACCTCATCGTCGGTATCAGTTTGCAGGTGTCCGCGCCTCTGGGACAGTACGACGACACCAAGTTGCTCAATCTCGGCAATAACCGCTGGTCGTTCAAGCCCGAACTCGGCATATCCAAGGCATGGGGTCCGTGGACACTGGAGATAGTCCCGAGCGTGACATTTTTCACGGTAGACCCTGATTTCTTCGGCGGCAGCAAATTCGAGCAGGCGCCGCTCTATATGCTGCAAGGCCACCTCATTCGCAATTTCGAGTCAGGCGCTTGGATATCGTTGGATGGCAACTATTTCATCGGCGCACGCACCACGTTAAACGGCGTCAAGGGCGATAATGAACAGGAGAACGTGCGCGCGGGCTTCACGCTTGCGCTACCTATAGACCGCCAGAACTCCGTCAAGTTCAATGCGAGCACCGGTCTCTACACGCGCACCGGAACCGAATTCCAAATTGTCGGAATCGCGTGGCAGTATCGCTGGGGTGAAGGGTATTGAAAGTACGGCAGTCGGCAGCGCAGTTCTGTCCGTTAGGTGATCATCTCAGAGGCCGGAAGCACAGGTACACGGCTGCTTGGGCATGTCAGGGCCGCTTGCGCTGATATTTCGTCTTGGCTTCACCGCTGAGCGGCGGCCTTAGACCCGCACGGGCAATTCGCTCAGCAATTTCCGCCGCCGTACCTTGGCCTTCAGCTTCCTCATTTACGGTCTCGGCGATGATGTGACCGTGGCATTCCTCCGGATGGCACCAACAGGCCAGCACCTTCCCGCGAAGGCTCGGTGCCGCTGCCAACAATCCATTTTTGTGTGGCCAGTAGAAGCGTCCGAATTTTGTCACGACCTCATCGCGCTCGCCGTCGTCGGGCATTTCGAATGGATTACCCCATTCGGTCCGTCGGTCGATTCGGACGAAGCGGTTGGTGACCTCAGCCCAGCTCAGCAATGCTTCATCAGCGCGCTTACCGTGCTGCTCGCGCATGTTGGCGACGACGCATTCGCCGCATTCAGCGGCGGCCTTCCGTTGAAGCTGATCATTCGTCCAACCCTGTTCGAGTTGTGCCACGCGCTTGCGCTGGGGGGCACGAAAACGAGCCTGTCGCTTCGCATTGGTCCGGTCAGTCATGGGTGGATGCCCTCGTCACATACGTGTGTGCGTCGCCAGAACCGCGGTCCGACAGGCGCACCGCCGAAAACGGGCAGCAGTCTGCCCGGCGCGCATTCATATGCTTGAGTCTCAAAGATAAAATCAGTTTGCGCTCAGTGACGCATGCCCCGCGCCGGATGACGACCGGCGCGGAGGTTATCCGACTGCATCGGCGCCCTAATGGCACTTCGTGGCTATGCGACCGTGCGTGCCACACGATTCAGGGCGCTGCAATCGCGTTCCTCACCACCCGTAGCCGTTGTAGTAACGCGGCAACAGCGTCGGCCGTCCGGTGACGTAACTGCGGTTGGCGTAGCCGCCATAAGGGCTGGCGGGATAGGCAGCCGCATACGAGCCATAGCCACCGTAATAGCCGCCGGAATAACCAGCGGTGTACGCGCCGTAGTAGCGCGGGAGCAGCGTCGGCCGTCCGGTGACGTAGCTGCGGTTGGCGTAGCCACCGTAATAGCTGGCGGGGTAGCCAGCATTATACGCGGCAACTCCGGCGGTCGGTGCAGCCGCATAGGTTGGCCCGCCGCTGGAAATAAATTGCCTGCTGGCATAGCCCTTGGTGCCCATCCATGCCACGCGACACCATGAAGGGCCGCATTTCAGTACACGTACAGCAGAGCCCGCCGGCATCCAGTCAATGACGCTGTAACCGATGCCGGGCCCGCTGCGCACATTAAGATTATCGGTAACTGTTGCTGCCGAGACTACACCCGTAGAGAGCAGCAGGGCGCCCACGGTGAGTGAGAGAGCCTTCGTTTGCATGTTACGTCTCCTACGTTCCAGAGCACGGTGAGATTAGGGGGATAGGATCCTCCCATTATGTTTGACCTAATAGGCGGGGACGTGGGCCCGCTATTGTCCACAGGGGCATCCCCCATCGTCCTCAGGGGTAATGGCGTCGGGTGAAGGGGACAAGCGGCCTCGGTGCTGCTATGGGCGACCTTGTTGGCTCCGCCCAACTTAGCCAGCCTTGCCTTGTTACAGACAGGGTTTGCAATTGTACAAAGGTGCAGAAGAGACAAACGAAAGAGACCGCCATCATTCAGTTATGCATGTCTTGCATCAATTCGGCTCGGCTGCGCATTTCTTCAGCGCGATCAAACCAATACCTAGGGTCGGCAAAGTCATATGGCACGAGGACCGCTCTCGACATCCGGCATGACGCTCCAGAGGTACCGCGAACAGAGCGCTGAAAATACAAATAACAAATGCCGTTCGCACAAACGGACCTAAACGTTTGCTCACAACACTGCCCAAAAGGGCAGTTTATTTCCGCCTCGTTCCTCTCCAATTTGTTGGGGAATATTCCGCCCTAGAGGAGGCAAAAATGATCAAGTGGATTGCTGTTGCAGCCTTTGTATTGGCTCTCGCAGCTTCGGCGAAGGCGATGACGGTTCCACCGATAGCTCCAGCGGAAGGTCTGACGACCCACGTCGCGTATGCCTGTGGAGCAGGTAGGGTTCGTGTTAACGGTGTGTGCGTCGCCAGAACCACGGTCCGACAGGCGCGTCGTTGTATCCGGTGGCATGGAGGTGTTTGCACCGCGTGGCAGTGAACGCCATCGTTCCTTAGTCCGGTTGTGTAGCAATTCGCGACGTTCCGTGTAGGGCGGACGTATCGAGGGCTTAGGCCGAGATAGGCCATCCGCAGACCTAAACAGCCCCCCGCGCAGCCGCCCAAAAACGGCCGGCAGTCTGCGCCGAGCGCTGTCAGATCCGCCCAAGGCTCGCGGATAAAATCAGTCGATAATGTGATAGCCGCCATCAATGTAGAGCGTTTCGCCGGTGATCAACTTAGCTGCGTCGTGCGCCAGAAATGCTGTCGCCACTCCGACATCATCGATACTGACCAGACTGCGCGTGGGCGATGCCGGAAGCGGCGCGCGTGGCGAGTGGACCAGGGGAGATTGCGTTGACGCGGATACCCTTGGGGCCGAGCTCCGAAGCGACGTAACGAACCGCCGCTTCTAGCGCGGCCTTGGCGACGCCCATGATATTGTAATTCTTCACCACCATCTGGCTGCCGTAGTACGACATTGTGAACAACGTGCCGCCCTTGCGCATCAATGGTTCGGCCAACTTCGCCATCCGAATGAATGTCCAGCAAGACACATCCATCGTGGTCGCGAAGCCCTGGCGCGTAACATCGACGACACGCCCGCTTAGAGCGTCTTTCGGCGAAAAAGCGATTGAGTGAATGACCGAATCGAGTCGGCCCCATTCCTTGCCAATGCGTTCGAATACCGCTTCAATTTGGCCTGGCTGGCTGACATCCATCGGCATAAAAATCGTCGACTCAAGCTCTTCCGCGAGCAGCTCAGCGAATTTTCGCGCCTTCTCATTGAGATAGGTGACCGCCACCTCCGCGCCGAGGGCGCGGAACGCCTTAGCGCAACCCCACGCAATGGAATTTTCGTTTGCGATTCCGGCAATCAAGCACTTTTTGCCCTCTAGCAGCTTTGCCTTAGCAACTGGGATCATGCCGCGTTTCTTTGCGCCGTTGGACTTAGCAAGGCTGTCCTCGACATATTGATTCGCGACCTTCTTCATCTCGTCAAAAGCTTGGCGCCGGCCCTTGGCGTCTACAACGTGACCAATCTCGATTCCGTCCACCCGTAGGTGGCCCTCGCCCCAAGGAGCGACGTCGATTTTGAGGGTCCGGCCGCCGAACGTCGCGATGAACTCCTGAACCGTCGCCCCTTTCCCCATGGCAAGGTTCTGGTTCGTACTCCAATCGAGTGTTGCTATTCTGTATGCGCTCATGATGGACAGTCATTCGGTTTACCGAGTATGAGTTCAGAGAGTGAGGGGCGTATGTTTTTTAAATGTGCGGTAAACCTAGGCGTTATGCTTGATTTGAATTAAGCCTGACCCGTTCTCGGATCGCTTCTTAGTGTAATAGACAGCGTTGATTCCTGACGCACAGACAGCCCAACCAAGGGCGGTCACTAGCGCCGGCATTTCAAACACTCTGTCTCATTCTCGTTACGGATGAACTGCAAACTTTCAAGAAGCGGCTTCAGCAATAATGCACAGCGATCATCTCTGCCACGCAAGCGGGACGTTCACTGCCTTGGAGCTCAGTCGTGATGCCGTAGGTAACGCGTAAGCCGTCCTGCGGCGCGTCTTCTGCCGCAAGAATACTAATCCGACCGCGCAGCTTCGATCCGGCAGGCACTGGTGTGAGATACCGGATGCGATTGGCTCCGTAATTCAATGTGTTCTTTATTGCCTTGAGGCCAATGACCGAACGGACAAACCACGGCGCAAAAGCAAGCGTGAGCAGCCCGTGAGCAATCGTGGTGTGCGTTGGCAGTTCACGTCTAGCACGCCCTACATCGACGTGGATCCACTGCTGGTCGCCGGTCGCTTCGGCAAATTGATCGATGCGCTTCTGCGTCACTTCCAGCCATTCGCTTACGCCAACCTCGGTTCCAATCGCCGCCTTGACTTCCTCGAAGTTCTCAAAGACGTGCATTTGTGGCACTCCCGATCATTGAGCTTCTGCTATTCTTTGACTTGCCAACGAGCGCCGATGGGATCCCGCGCGGCGAAAGTCGACCGACATGCGCTCTAGCGCCTTCGATATAGCCTTTACGACCGCGTCTAGGTCCATTCCATGATGTTTCTCAAAGAGGATGAGAGCCCCGCAAATGCATTGCGGCACGGGTCATCGAAATCCGATTGTACTGACAACGTTTGCTAATAGAGGTGCCTTTCGAGACAAATTAAACGACGCATGATTGCAGAACGGAAAATTGTGCAACGCATCATTTTTGGCGTTTTGTAAGTATAGGGACAGAGGCAATCAATCATAATTGATGTTTGCTTGATCTAGCGCAATGCGCGCGCACCTGGACGATGCACGCTATTTAAATTGGTCACGATTGCGGAGATGTTTCGATGCAAACAATTTCCGTAATAGACGCTGTTGCCATGATCCCTGATGGCGCGACCGTTATGGTCGGCGGATTCATGGGTGTCGGCACCCCTGAACGCATTATCGATGAACTCGTGCGACAGGGAAAACGAAACCTGACGGTCATCGCCAACGACACGGCGTTGCCTGGCCGCGGGATCGGCAAGCTCGTGGATGCAAAGCTCGTTGGTCACACGATCGCGAGTCACATCGGCCTTAATCCTGAAACCCAGCGGCAGATGATTGCCGGACAAATGAAGGTTGATCTCGTTCCTCAAGGCACGCTCATCGAGAGAATCCGCGCCGGCGGATACGGGTTAGGTGGTGTATTGACGCCGACAGGCGTCGGCACGGTCGTCGAGGAAGGCAAACAGCGGATCGAATCGAACGGTAAGACTTATCTGGTCGAGGCGGCGTTGCACGCAGATTTCGCCCTGATTGGCGCATTCCTTGCCGACTATCTTGGCAATCTCTCCTATGCCCTGACCGCACGTAATTTCAATCCGGTCATCGCCATGGCGGCGAGCACCACCATTGTCGCAGCCGAGCATATCGTTCCCATCGGACTTATCGCGCCCGACCACGTCGTTACACCAGCTCCGCTGGTTGATTATCTCGTTGCAAACGGGTGACGAAATGGACGCCCAAACAGTCATCGCGAAGCGAATTGCCCAGGAGTTGCGAAGCGGGATGCTCGTGAATCTGGGCATCGGAATACCCACAATGGTGGCGAACTTCATTCCGCGCGACATGAAGATCTTCTTTCAATCGGAAAACGGACTAATTGGCACGGGTCCCATCCCGGAAGAAGGAATGGCGCATCCCCTGCTGACCGACGCAGGCGGCCGTCCGGTCACTGCGTTGCCTGGAGCCTGCACATTCGACAGCGCTATGTCCTTCGGCCTCATCCGTGGAGGTCATGTCGATGTGACGGTCCTCGGCGCACTGCAAGTCGGCGCGAACGGCCAACTCGCTAATTGGATGATTCCCGGCAAGATGGTGCCCGGCATGGGCGGCGCCATGGACTTGGTTACCGGTGCCAACCGCGTCATCATCGCCATGCAGCACACAGCCAAAGGCAAGCCGAAAATCGTCAACACGTGCTCGCTGCCTCTCACCTCGGTCAGGCCAATCGATCTCTTGGTAAGCGAAATGGCGGTGATCGCGTTCCCGGATGGCAAGGCGATGCTGATGGAAAGAGCACCCGGCGTCAGCGTCGAGCAAATCGTCGCTGCGACCGAGGCCAAACTGTTATTGGCCGACAAAATTCCTGAAATGCAACTGTGAAAAGTCGGCGGGTCGTCTTATCTGCCACCTGGTGCGATTCTCACAACAGAAATTCAGAACCGTATCAGACGAACTTCGTTGGAGGCCGCGATGGAAGCCCAGTCACCTGCAGCAACGCAAAGCGAAGGCAGGATGGTACGAATCGCCATCGGATTCACCGCATGGGCAGAACGCTGGTTTCCCGATGCTTTCATTTTTGTGGCGATTGCAGTCGTCATAGTGGCGCTTGCAGCGCTCGGGAACGGGGCTTCGCCAATCGCAGTGAGCCAATCGTTCGGTAACGGCTTCTGGAGCTTGATCACCTTCACGATGCAGATGGCTTTCGTCGCGATCGGCGGTTACGTCGTCGCGATGTCGCATCCGGCGCAACGGCTCATCCATAGTTTAGCCGGCATGCCCAAGAATGGCGTCAGCGCAGTCGGCCTCGTCGCCACCGTCAGCATTCTGGCTTCCCTGCTTAACTGGGGCCTGAGTCTTATCTTCGGCGGTCTGCTGGTGCGCGCCCTTGCTGAGCGCCGAGAACTGCGGATGGATTACCGAGCTGCAGCGGCAGCCGCTTACCTCGGACTCGGCGCGACTTGGGCCATGGGGCTCTCTTCCTCTGCCGCGCAGCTACAGGCCAATGCCGCAAGCCTGCCGAAAAGCCTGCTCCCCATTACCGGCGTCATTCCATTTTCCGAAACGATTTTTCTCTGGCAATCGGTCGTAATTACCATCGTGTTGTTGATCGTCTCGATCATCATTGCGGTCTGGTCCGCGCCCGGACCTGAGACCGCAATGACAGCGGAAAAAATGGGCATCGATCTGGCGCGTGAAGATGAAATCAAAATCGTGGCGCCGAGCCAACCCGGTGAATGGCTGGAGCATACGCCGATACTCACCATCGCGGTTGTTTTGCTTGCAGCGGGATGGTTGATTTATGAGTTCTCGCGTCAAGATCCGATTGTCGCCATCTCAAATCTCAATACTTACAATTTCCTGTTCATCATGCTCGGAATGCTATTGCACTGGCGTCCGAAACGGTTCCTCGTTTCCGTCACTAAGGCTGTGCCTGCCACATCGGGCGTGCTGATCCAGTTCCCGTTCTACGGCGCTATCGCGGCCATTCTGACGCAGGCAAAAAATGGTGCCGGGCTAACCGTCTCGGACCAGATCACGCATGCATTCGTGAGCATATCCACGCAACATCTTTACCCGGTTGTAATCGGCATCTACTCGGCGGTTTTAGGGTTCTTTATTCCCTCCGGCGGCGGAAAATGGCTGCTCGAGGCGCCTTACGTGATGCAGGCGGCTAACGATCTGAAGGTTCATCTTGGCTGGGCGGTCCAGGTCTATAATGCAGCCGAAGCCCTGCCGAATTTGATCAACCCGTTCTGGATGCTACCGCTGCTTGGTGTGCTTGGGCTGAAGGCCCGCGACATAGTCGGATTCACTTTCCTGCAACTATTACTGCACCTGCCCATAGTGCTGTTCCTACTGTGGCTGCTCGCCTACACGCTCGAATACCATCCGCCCGTTGTTCCGTGACATGGTTCCAATGATGCATTGAAAGACCAGAGCTGGAGCGAATTTCGCCGCGGCATGTCTCCGACGCGAGCGGAGCCGATAGATCCAACCACGATAAACTTTTTCGCACTGCGCAAGGCATATCGACTTATTGCAAGCTGCATGCGCGCTTCGAGAACAGGCATGGCAAACTAAGTCATGTACTACCGACGAGAGTTATTCCGAAGTGTCTCGCCCGCGAATGCACAGTACCGATAAACTCCCCTCGTCAGGCTTAGATCGGAAATAGCCCCCTCACCGTGGGGCTGCATTGCCGCTGCCTTGCATTGATCCAACGTTCTGAATGATCCGACAGTTTGGGAAGTGACACCGACCGGCGTCACAGAGCCGGTAGCGGGCGATAGGATCGCAATTACTGTGACGAGCGCGTACATCGCTGAGCCTCCACATTTATGATAAAAAACAAATAGAATGTACCGGATCGTATTTTTTGAAATGATACAGCTCAACAGCGGACCGTTTCGAGAAAGCGATTATGTCTTTAACACAGCCTCGCGCAGCCAAAATACTGCCAGATGCTGGAGGTTATCGAATTGCAACTTTTTGACCCAAAGCGGACATCGCTCATCGCAATCAGAAAGGGCTTCAACTCCTCGTCTTCACCGCGCGTTAGAAATTCACGTTGTGACCTGCAAACCTCTCTTTTTGCCCAGAGGGGCGGCACATGGGAACTTAGCATTCGTCAAATGGCGCTGCCACACGATTACCGAAATGTGTCGCTTTCGTCCCGTTCTGAGGTTCTTCGGGGCGGGGGCATTCTTTTGCATTCTTTTGGGAAGGCCGTATTCGCATTTGTTGCAATTTGTGGCGCGTTGCTAGCCGAACAAGCGACGGCGCAAGAACGATCGATTGTCGTCGCTTCGTCGACTTCAACGCAAGATGCTGGTCTGTTTGACTATTTGCTGCCGCTCTTCACGCAGAAGACCGGCATTCAAGTGAAAGTGCTGGCAGTGGGTACCGAGCGGGCGCTCAATATTGGCCGACGCGGTGAGGCCGATGTCGTGTTCGTACATGCCAAATGGGAAGAACAGAAGTTCGTTGCCGAGGGACAAGGCGTGAAACGCTTTGGCGTCATGTACAACGACTTTGTGCTGATCGGCCCGAA